>Ga0114940_10000699_pt1 | contig 14271 bp, 11 predicted proteins | sample ColdCreekSource_FD_87195 | JGI IMG/M metagenome (GOLD analysis project Ga0114940, IMG submission 87195) | Groundwater microbial communities from Cold Creek, Nevada to study Microbial Dark Matter (Phase II) - Cold Creek Source | ecosystem: Environmental > Aquatic > Deep subsurface > Groundwater ... | reverse complement strand
CAAGTTTTCGCGCTTGCGCGAAAACTTGTGAAATATGCAGGTTAGGTGCCTTCACGGTAATGGTTAACGCTGTGGCAATTCTATGGATTTTATTTTCAAAAAGGGGCCCGTCGTGCGCTGGAAGGGGACTTATGCCCTAAAATCCTTAATCTCACTTTTCAGATCAACGCCTCTTTCCTCCTCTGAAAAAAAAGGGTGAAAACCCCTTGTTTTTATGCCCTATTGGATGGCAGTGCTTTGTTTTCATTGATTTAGGGTGAGTTTCCGGAGGTGCCCTTAATGTGGTTCCCAGCCAGAGCCATGCGCCCAAACTGCCAGGATGGATTGCGATCAAGAGTCTCCAGAAGTTGGCTTCAATGGAACCAGCAGATCAAGCCGCGCGGTTTGCACAAACCACTGAGGCAGAAAACAGGAGAGTAGCCAGAAAAGCGGATATCATGGAAAGGGCTTGGAATGGAGATTCAGAAGCATCACAGCCAGAATGGGTTGTACAAAAAAATCATGAAACAAAAGCTTGAGTTAAGGAAGTGGATATGAATAACGTCCCCTGCGTGTTCAAAAAAATCATAACCTGTTGGTTATCATGTGTTTGTCTGGTCCATGCCGAGGATGGAGTTTCTCCCGGAATCCGGGTGGCTATTCTGCGTGATGCGCCCAGTCTGGGTAAAGCACTGACTGAAGTTTGTCAGCACGAGTACAAGGGGACGATCCGGGTCTTTAAGACTCAAAAAGGTTCCTATACAGCAGTCAATACCCTGGACATTGAGGATTACCTTTTAGGTGTCATCGGTCGTGAAATCAGCCCGAATGCGCCTCTGGAAGCTCTGAAAGCTCAGGCCATTGCCGCGCGTTCTCATGCGCTTTACATGGCGTCCATTTCCCGGGATCAACCCTACGATTTGGTGGCCAATCTTTCGCAGGCTTATCTTGGCAAAGCCAGACTCCACAAGAATGTGGTTCTCGCCATTGAGATCACCCGGGGACATATTCTCCATTATCGTGGTAAACCCATTCCGGCCTATTTCCACACAAGTTGTGGCGGCCACACGATATCAGCCATAAGCGTCTGGCCGCCGACTTGCGATGACGGAAATGTTCAAAATCTTCAACCCCGTCTTCAAGAGCGGGGTCAACTGTCCGGCACCACAAAATGTCCCTGGTGCAGTGCCTCCTCAGAAAACAAATGGAATGCGGCAATCAATGTTGCCACATTCCTGCGTGTTTTCAAACAAGCCGGCCATCAGCTTGGTGGTTCACCGTGGATCACCATCGCTGAACGAGCTGCAAGCGGGCATGCTTTAAAAATCGCGATTGAGAGCGAAACCGGCAAGCTTCTGATGCCTGCCGACAAATTCCGGGCCATACTTGGTTATTCCACCATTCAAAGCGCCTGTTTCAATGTGGATCGTCCATGCAACGAGGATGGAACTCCGGGAGACAGTTTTATCTTTCGGGGAGATGGATACGGTCATGGAGTGGGTCTTTGCCAGTTGGGTGCCCTGGCGATGGCGGAGAAGGGCGCCCGGTGCGACTCGATCCTTGCCTATTACTTTCCAAACTGCAGGATTCGGTCCTACGTTCTCGATAATCTGGTGAGTGCCCGTTGAGGGCGTAAATGCCGCCCACCCTTGCGCATCCGCGGGTTCTGAGTTAATTTCCTGTTAATTCTGCGTCGCAGAACCATCGTGGCCACCCTTTTTCCAAACGAAGCTTCGCTGCTTCGTCTGGTGAGCGCGGTTCTCATGGAACTCTCCAAAGAATGGGAGTCAGCTAAAGAACCCTATTTGCCCATCATCCCAAACCTTGGACCCTGAAAAATAAAACATAATCACCTCAACAAACCATTACCAACTCAAACCCCAATTTACAGACACAAAAACACTTGACCAACTTTTTCCACACGATCATGGATAATCACACCTCACAGTGCCATGATCCGCATGGTCGGCACAGCCCCAAATCAAAATCATCGTAGATCAGCCGAGACAACCCGATGAGAAAAACCCGGCAGAACTGCCATGCGCCCGCTGCCCGGATGGAGACAAAATCAGAGTTGATCAAGTGGTCCTTGAGATGCATGATCAAAGCCTAGGAAATCTCAGGTTAAAAATCCGTTTGTCAAAGTATTAACATTCAGACAGGGAGCTGTATCATGCCTAAAGCAGTAATGGATCCGAAGGAAGTGCGTCATTTTGCGGAAGAATTAAAGAGATTCAACAGCGATTTGCAGGGCCGGATACTTTCCCTGGCGGCACGATTCGCCAGCCTCGGAGATAGCTGGCAGGATCAGGAACACGAAGAATTCAGCACGGAATTTAAAGACACCGTGAAGGCTTTGAAGAAATTTCTCGATGCTTCAGAGAAGCACGCTCCCTATCTCATGAGAAAAGCCCAACGAATTGAAGACTATTTAAATCAGCATTAGGGATAGAGCAGTGCAAGCCAACATTTCCAGCACCGAAGCGCTTGAGTCGTTCAGAGCCAGCTTGATTATCTACATCAAAAAGGCGCGCTCTGCGGTTGATGAAATTGACCACGGTCTCCTGCGAATCAAGGATTGGCTTGAACATGATCGGCCCAACCACTGGGAGAATCAAATTCGTATTCGCAGCAGACAGGTGAGCGATGCGCAGAGCGAACTCCTCAGTGCCAGGCTTTCCGATTCATATGGGGCCAGACAATTGGCGCAAATGGCCGTTCGCAAGGCCAAACTCCGATTCGAGGAAGCGGAAGAAAAATTGAAAACAGTAAAAGGATGGACCCATCAATTCCGTGGCCGGATGACATTCGAGGCAAAGCCATTGGAGGGACTGCACACCTTTCTGGCAAATGATTTGGCTGAAGCAGTAACCTATCTCAACAAGGCCCTGGACGCACTCCATGCGTACGCGGAAATGGCTCGTCCTTCCTCAATCGCTTTGCCTCAATCCACGGGTTCCGTTTCAAGTGATGACACCCCCCATCAGATGGAACCAGAGTCTTAGTCCATGAATCTGAGCGCAAATGGAGCCCGCCTTTCAGAACTCACGAAAGAACTGATGGCAAAATGGGAGGCCACGCAGAATTGCTGGCGCGACGCAAAATGTCTGGAATTCGAGAAAAAATATATAGATCCGCTTTTGATCAAGGTGGACCATACGATCAAGGTGACTCAGCAGTTGGATCAGCTGTCGAGCAAAATCAAAAAAGATTGTGAATAAGCATCCTGGTCCCAGCAAGATGATCGGCCTTCTTGAAAGCCTTCAAGGCAGCATTCAAGCGTGTGCTGAGAAGCAAACTCGTCTTGACCGTGAACACCAATCCAGCATCGCTGTCGTGCGCCGGGCTCACGAAAAATCCATGGCACAAATCACCGAACAGCTATCGAATCTGACAAGCGGAGTGGATTCGGAACTTCATGCGGCAGAACAAAAAGCTCAACTTAAATTCCTGCAACGTGAAAAGAAGATCAGCCCGGCCTTGAGGGACAGCCGTTTGAAGGGCGTTCACGCGATGGATGACCACGAAAGCGAAAGAAAACAATATTTTCAGACTGTCATTTCGGAGGCTAAAAACAGTCAAGCGGTCAAGTTGGCGGCGGTCGAGGCCGACTTTGAATTCTTTAAAAAAAATCTCGCCCCTCAGCTGGAAGCGTTTCTCTCCATGGAAAAAACGGCCTCCTCACTCTTTAATGGCTTCAGAAAACTCCGCCGTCTCTTTGTATTCCCAGGAGAAATCCAGTTCAACACCAACTCGGATGAACATCAGTTGTTCTCGGAGCTGTGCGAGCTTCTCCAAAAAACCCGCGAAAAGTTCAGCCACGTGGAGAGATCTCTTCTGCTGCGATTTTTCCGTTACCGCATCCTCTGGATCCTGCTTCTGTTTTGTCAGTTTCCCATCGTACCTCTGCTTCTTCATTTTGAAATCAAGGAATTCTCATACATCAGAGCAGCCATTTCCATCACCTCACTTCTTGCCATGGGATGGATGATCCATTTCCTTGCCTATCGCTCAATCAAACCTGTGGTGGTTGAGATCACAGACGCCGTGCGGACGGCGCGCAGAATTTATGATGTCTGTATTGGAAAATCCCAGCTTCACCATTCCCAAATTCACAAGCAGATGGAGTATGAATTTACTGAACTCGTCCAGACCCTGAAGCGAGAGAAGGAGGAAGCATTGAGTAAGATTTCAATGATACGACACAATCGTCATAAACGGCTTGAGGGAAAGGCGGCAAGAATTTTGGTGCGGGCCAAGGAATTCCACCGGAAAAGACTCCACTTGCTACGTCTGAATCACCCAAAAGGGACGGACCAATTGAGGGGGGAATTCGAGGAACAAAAGGCGAAATTCATCGAGTTGCGTGATCATAAGGAATCGGAACTTGACTCGGATCATCAAACTCAGTGGAAAGCGCTTGAGGTCGAATGGAAAACAAAATCGGAATCAGTGCATCTTGTCTTTGAGAACGCCAGGGTTGGCGCCGAGACGCTGTTCCCTGATTGGGATTCTCAACAATGGAAAACATGGACTTCCCCTCCAGAGTTTAAGGCCGCTGCAAAATTTGCAAGGCTGGAAATCAACGCGGATCAGCTGTGCGCCGAAAATCAGTCCGACAAGCGCCTGGTGTTCCCGGGTCCGTCCCGGGTAGCCCCACCTCTTATGCTCAGCTATCCGGAGGAAGGCTCGATTCTTTTTGAAACGAACGGTGCTGGAAAGAAAGAAGCCATCGAAGCGCTGAATAACATCGTCTTGCGTCTGCTGTCTGTTTCACCTCCCGGAAAATTGAGTTTTACGATCATCGATCCAGTCGGTCTTGGGGAAAATTTCGCCGGTGTCATGCACCTTGCAGACTGGGCGGATCATCTCATCAACAGCCGGATTTGGACCCAGCCAGCCCAAATCGAACAAAAACTATCCAAGCTTAATGATCATATGGAGAAAGTCATCCAGATGTACCTTCGGAATGAATACAAGACGATTGCTGAGTACAATGAGAAGGCAGGCAACATCGCCGAAAAATATCATTTTCTGGTCGTTGCTGATTTTCCCGTAAACTTCACCGATGCCGCCATGAAACAACTCCTCAGCATAGCCACCAGTGGCGCCCGGTGTGGTGTTTATACTTTGATCCACTGGGATGACCGCCATCCTCTGCCTCAAGGCATGATCACCACAGAACTCCGGAGAAACAGTGTATGCATCCGTTGCCGGGGAGGACCGTTCGTCCTTGCTGATAAAGTGTTCCGTGGGACAAATCTAATTCTTGATCCTCCGCCTTCCTCCGAGTTCATCACTGAGTTTGTTCAGAAGGTTGGAAAGATCAACAGGGATTCCAATCGAATCGAGGTTCCATTTTCAACCATTGCTCCAGGTGATTCTGATTTCTGGAGTCTGGATACCACGGACGAGCTGCGTGTTCCGATCGGTAGAAGTGGCGCCACCAAATTTCAGCATCTAAACATTGGCAGGGGAACACGCCAGCATGTTTTGGTTGCAGGTAAAACGGGTTCTGGGAAGTCCACCCTGTTACATGTGATCATCACAAACCTGTCGTTGTGGTGTAGTCCCAGGCACGTCGAATTTTATCTGGTGGATTTCAAAAAGGGAGTTGAATTCAAGTGTTACGCGAACCAGCATCTACCCCACGCGCGCGTTATAGCAATCGAGAGTGATAGAGAGTTTGGCTTGAGCGTTCTCCGCCGCGTGGATGACGAGCTCAAACGCAGGGGGGAATGGTTCCGAAAACTCAGTGTTCAAGACATTGCAGGATACAAAAAAGCGGGCGGGCAGGAACCCGTCCCGAGAACCCTTCTCATCATCGATGAGTTTCAAGAATTCTTTGTTGAGGATGATGAGATATCCCAGGGCGCATCCATCCTTCTGGACAGAATTGTCAGACAGGGCCGGGCTTTTGGAATTCACGTCATTCTTGGTTCCCAGACATTGGGTGGCGCCTACACCATAGCTCGAGCCACCATGGGGCAGATGGTGATACGCGTCGCCCTCCAGTGCAACGAAGCGGATGCATACCTCATCATGGATGACAGCAATCCGGCGCCACGTCTCCTGTCGCGTCCGGGAGAGGGAATCTACAATGATACCGCCGGCTCGCTGGAGGGAAACAGCCCGTTCCAGGTGGTATGGCTGCCTGATGAAGTGCGGGATGAATACCTCACAAAAATCCGGGAGCGCGTGAAAAAGAGTCATGATTCCTTTTCTACACCCATCGTGTTCGAAGGGGATGCGCCAGCCGACGTGCGAGAAAACACGCTCCTGACCAGGTTATTACAGGCTGAAATGATCACCCCGGTGCCCGTCCCGCGAATCTGGCTTGGCGCGCCCAATTCCATCAAAGGACCCACCGAGGTTGTTTTTCAAAGGCAAAACGAGAACAACCTTCTCATTGTGGGACAACGCGAAGATGCGATCTTTTCGATCCTTTCCATCGCCCTCATTTCTCTCGCCGCGCAGCATCCGATGGGAACCGCAAAATTTATCTTTTTGGATGGCACTCAACCGGGTTCTTCAGCGCGAGGGCTTCTGGATCGGGTTGTTGGCCCAATCCATCATCAAATGACAGTTGCAAGGAGGATCAATGACCTTTCTAAAATTCTCAATGAAATAATGGCTGATCAAAAGGAACGATCCCAGACAGAGCAGTCCTCCGCTTCGCCTTCAACTTATCTCTTTCTCCACAATCTGCAAAAATACAGTCAACTGCGCTATGATGAAGATTTCAGTTTCAGCGGCGATTTGGAGAATACGGAAGCAAATCCCGCCAAACAATTGAATCAACTGATTTGCGAAGGGAGCAGCACGGGCGTCCATGTGATCGCAACATGCGATACTTACACTAATGTAAATTATTTCATTGGCAGAAAGGCTTTGAAAGAATTCGGAAACCGTGTGCTCTTCCAAATGAATGCGAATGATTCCGCGAATCTGATCGACAATCCAAAAGCAGGCAACCTCGGACTTCATCGAACGCTTTTATACAATCAACAGGAAGCTTGCCTCGAAGTGTTTCGTCCTTACGCGCTACCTGATATGGATTGGTTCAACCAGAGCGCCATGAATTTAGAACGTCTTCTCCTGAAAATGGGACCATCCAACTTTTCCGATCATTCTGTGCAAAGTCGTGGTATCACTTCGGAGACTTCCTGATTGATATCTTTAGGCTTGGTTCCCCGCCATTTTTGATTCAGAATGGTTGAAACGTGTTAACGGCACATTCCCAACTTCCTTTACTAAGTCAGCATGTGGCTGAGGGACAGGATCTCTCCGTCACGGAAATCGAACAGGTCATTCACGACCTGCTGGAACCCACCGTTCCGGTTGAGATCAAGGCTGAGTTTTTGCTTTGTCTGGCCCGGAAAGGCGAGACCCCCCGCGAAATCGCGGATTTTGCGATTTTACTCCGTGATCTGGCAATTGATCCTCATCTGGATATTGGTCTGCTTGGAGGAAAGTTGCTGGACACATGCGGCACCGGCGCCGATGGAGCCAATACATACAATGTCTCCACTGCGGCAGCCTTTGTGCTTGCCGCAGGTGGTATTCCTGTGGCCAAACATGGCAACCGCGCCATCACTTCCAAATGCGGCAGCGCGGATGTGCTTGAATCTCTTGGTATTAATATTGAAATGCCTCCGTCGCGATTGCCTGAGAGCATAGAGACTTATAAAATCGGTTTTCTTTTTGCGCCTCGCTATCACAAAACATTCAAGGCCATTCATCCCGTCCGGGAATTTCTCGCTCAGCAGGGCAAACGCACCATCTTTAATCTTCTTGGTCCACTGGTGAATCCAGCCAGGCCCAACATCCAGATCATAGGAGTATATGACCCCGATCTGACCGATCTGTATGCCAACATCCTGCAACTGATGAAGTTGAAGCGCGCCATCGTTGTACATGGCTACGGCCCTGACAAAAAACCCTGCCTTGATGAGCTTTCAAGTATCGGTGTTTCCAAAATATCCCAGCTCCACTCAAGTGGAAAAGTGGAGACCATGGAAGTGGATGCGGCCGCATTTGGCCTTAAGAAGACTACCTTGAATGATCTGAAGGGCGGAGATGCCCTGACCAACGCGAAAATCATTCAAGCCCTGTTTTCAGGCGAAGACCGGGGTCCTCGCCGTGATTTCCTACTTTATAACGCAAGTGCCGGATTTGTATTGGCCGGCAAGGCCAAGGACATGCACCAAGGCATCAAACTCGCGGATGAAATCCTTGCAAGCGGCGCTGCACGGGCAAAATTGGAGGCCTTTCGCGCGTTTTCGGTGTCCTGATTTGAAACCTCAACAAGCCAACGCCTCCTGGTGGTCATCAAATCCCATGACCTACGATTGGGAAGGCCAAATCCTGGCAAAGGAAGGCACACCTGAATTTTTCCGGCAAAGTGATTTACGCGCTCTGGAGGCGCATCGCCCTTTTGGACACCCGCAATATCCGGATGAGATGGCTTATTCACATCTGATCGATTGGAAGCAGGTATGCGGTCAGCGTGTTCTGGAAATTGGCTGCGGGATGGGTCTCCATGCATCACTCTTTTCCAAAGCCGGCACAGAAATCGTCACGATCGATCTCACCCGTAAAGCCTGTTGCCTGGCGCACCAGCGTTTCGTTCAAGGTAATATTCACGCATCCGTGGTTCAATCAGATGGTGAACGACTTCCTTTCCATGACAGGACATTTGACAGAGTATGGTCGTGGGGGGTGATTCATCATTCGGCGCATACTGAAATGATCATTCAGGAGGTGTCTCGCGTCCTTAAATCGGGCGGCATTTTTCAAGCCATGGTTTATCATCGGCAGAGTGTCCGTTACTGGCTGATCGGTGGAATCCAACATGGGCTTCTTCAGAGGAAGCTTTTCCGCATGAACCTGGCACGGGTCAATCAAACATTCACCGACGGCACCATTGCCCATCATTACAGCCGGCTGGAAATCCACGACTTGTTGAAGGAATTCTCGAAGGTCCGATGTCGGATTTTACAGGAAGCAGGCTCGGATGCTTTTCCAAAAATTTCCCCGATCCTTCGTAAAGCCATCCCGCAATTTGCCACCCGTTTCGATCGGTGGATCAACGAACACTTTGGCTGGTTTCTGTTCTTTGAGGCCACGAAATAGAGGCTGCCATGCGAGCCCTTGTCATCAGCCACGCCTGTATTGCGGAGGATAATCGCCTTAAGTGGGAAATCCTGGCCAGGTCTCATCAGGCGATCGTTGAATTACATCTCCCGCATCGCTGGCCGAGCTGGGAGGTTGAGTATCGCCCATCACCCGTTACCAACTCACACTTCAATATCCGGATCGCACATGTCCTTCGAGCAGGACATGAGGATCAATATTTCTTCAGTCCAGTGATGTTGCGTGGATTGATTGGAGGAGGGTTCGATATTCTGCATGTGGAACAGGGACCCGCCGCAATGGTCTACTTCCAGGCGCTCCTGGAAAGAAACCTGTTTTCCCGAAAGACCAGGAGCTGTTTTTTCACCTGGATCAATTGGGAGGCTATCCTGCGATGGCCATGGACACTTGTTGAACCGTACAATTTACGCCACTCGGATGGCGCTATTGGCGGAAATCACGAAGCGGTGGACATCCTGAAGCGTCACGGTTTTCGTGGCAAGACCGCTGTCATTCCACAACTTGGCGTCGACACGGAGTATTATTCTCCTTCTGCCAATCATGAACTGCGCCGCAAGCTGGGCATTCGAGGCGCGGTTGTTGGATATGTTGGTCGCCTCGTGGATGAAAAGGGGATCCATCTTCTTCTCGAAGCATCCAAACGGCTTGATTGTGAAATTTCGATCCTCCTTGTCGGGTCCGGTTCTTTTGAAAAGAAGCTTGTGGACTATCGTTTTCCTGAACAGATACACTTGATTCATATTCCAGCGGTACCCCACAATACTGTCCGCGATTACCTCCGTGTCATGGATATCCTGGTGCTCCCTTCGTATTCCACACCGACATGGAAAGAGCAGTTTGGTCATGTCCTCATTGAGGCAATGGCATGCGAAATTCCCGTTATTGGATCAACTTCAGCCGCAATTCCCGATGTCATTGGCAATGCCGGCCTCCTGTTCCAGGAAGGTAATGTGGAAGAACTTTTCGCACAATTGAAGCGTCTGATCCAAACACCGGCCGAACGGAAGCGGTTCGGCCAGCTTGGACGGCAGCGCGTTCTTGAACGTTTCACCCATGAAGAGATCGCGCGTCAGACCTTGGAATTCTGGAAGACGTTGTAACCCACTTTGGACCATGTCTGAACCCTGCGCCATTATTTATATCCACCACGAAAAGGCTCTTGGTGGAGCTCCTTTGAGCCTTCTTTACCTGTTGCGCCGACTCGACCGCGCCAAATATTCCCCTCAGATTCTTTGTTTGCAGGAAGGGCCTGCGGCGGATTTATTCCGAAAAAACGGATTTCCGGTACGGATTGTGCCAGGACCCGATTTGAGCCACACGGAACTGGTTTGGTTCCGCTGGTGGCAATTCCCCAAACTTTTCTGGCGTCTCCTCAGTTCCATCCTCCTGTTCTTTCGGTTAAGGCAGTCATTGCTTTCCATCAAGAATGAGTTGTCCTCTTTGCCACCAAACCTGCCTCCACCTTCAACACCCACCTTTCAACTTCTGGTGCATCTTAATTCCTCCACACTGCTGGTGGGAGCACTGGCGGCAAAATCGCTTGGGCTCCCTGTCATCTGGCATATTCGCGAACCTCTGGCTCGTGGCTATCTGGGTATTCGTCGGGGCATTCTCAGGCTGGCCATTTACTTTCTGCCGGATCAAATTATTGCAATTTCCCGATACGACGCCACCCAACTTGGGTCCATCGCTTCTGCGGCATCCAACAAGTCGACCGTAATCCATAATTTTGTGGATTTTTCCGAGTTTAAGGCTGTTCAGCCGAATGGACCCCTGCGAACAGAATTAAATATTCCCACGGACGCTCCATTGATTCTCTTTCTGGGTGGATCGATCCGGGTAAAGGGCGCGGATGTGCTCCTCCAGGCTGCCCCCAGTATCCTTGGCAGCCTCCGCACTGCCCATTTGCTTATTGCGGGCGAAACGTCCCCGGAATTTCAACTCAAGGCCACTACAGCACAGCTCTCACCATTTCGAAATCGCCTCCACCTCCTCGGTCACCGGCATGATATTCCAAGCCTGCTCAGCAATGCCTGTGTTCTGCTTTTTCCTTCCACCGTTCCCCATTTTGCGCGACCCGTTATCGAAGCCGCTGCAATGGCCAGACCTGTGATTGCCAGTGATCTTGGCGGTGTGCGTGAGCTGGTGATTAAAAATGAGACGGGAATTCTGATTCCTCCGAACAACCCGGTTGAACTTTCGCGAGCTGTGATCGAACTCGTTCAGGATGAACCGCGGGCTTGCCGTCTGGGACAGCAGGGTCTCACACTCGCGCAGGAACGGTTCGACGCACAGCAAAATGCGGCCGCCACCATTGCGATTTATGAGCGCATGCTCAAACCCGTCCTTCGAAGCAACCCCGCCGACAAAACATGAAACTGGCGCACAAAGTCTTCAACCGGCTGCGACGTGAAGTCCGCCACGCCACCGCTTATACACGGGCGCGGGTATTCGATACAGAGCCGACAGAAAATGATGTTCTGGATGCCTGGAATGCAACTTCGCGCCCCTCCGATCTCCGGACATGCATCAACGAATGGATCGCCGCCAAACCCAGTGTCTTTGTCGCAGACTTGAAACTGACATCGGATATGGATGCTGTTTGTCGGGAGGCAAATCGGCTCATTCACGGCCCCATCACAATCTTCCAGCAACCTTGTTCCTTGAAATCTCCCGCCCTCTGGCATGAGGATCCCTTGACACACCAGCGTTGGCCGGTCGAAACGCATTTCACGCGCTTCCCTGTCTTTCACCCGTCACGGGATGGGATTACGGACATTCGTCGGTTATGGGAGGTGGGCAGGTTCGGCTGGGTCCTTCCTCTGGCACGCGCCTTCGCGAGCACAGGGCGCGCGGATTACGCCAGGGCATGGTCGGATTATGTTACGAGCTTCATCGAAACAAATCCTCCTGAGTTCGGTCCTCATTGGCTGAATGCAATGGAAGTCTCCATTCGTGCCATTCAATGGTGCCGCGCACTGGCGCTTTTCTTTTCCAGTCAGATCCAGCCAGGCGGGACAAAAATCCATCCTCCTTCCGAGCTGCTGAACCTGAATCTCCTTCTCCCCTCTCTTCTTGTTCATGGACGTTACATCCGCGCGCATCCCGAATGGACGCCCTATGGACGAACCAATCACTATCTGGCAAATCTGATCGGCCTGTTGACACTTTCCGTGTTCATTCCACAATTTCGTGAGTCCGAGGAGTGGCAGAGCTTTGCCAGACAGAGGCTCCTCCATGAAATCAAAATCCAGACGAATGGGGACAGCTTTCATGCCGAGGCATCCACTTCCTATCATCGCTTCGCTCTGGAGCTTTATACGCTGGCTGCCGCCATGAACCAGCATCACCGCCTCGGATTTCCACCCAGTTTTCATAAACGGGTCCGGGAAATGCTCAAAGTGGACATGATGATTCGCGGCATCGATGACCTTGATCCCCGGATTGGTGATGATGATAGTGGAACGATATTTCCGCAGATTCCGCCTTCCACCAGCAGCAGGCGGACGCTGATAGATCTGATCTCATTGAAAAGTCAGCCAGCCGAAGTTTCCGCAGCGCTTCGCCAGTCGGGAATTTATATTTTAAGATCCAAAATCATCTCCTGTCATGTCGCCTGTGGGCCAAATGGGCAACAGGGTGTGGGAGGACATGCCCACAATGACAAGCTCTCCATTGTCCTCACGGTCAAGGGACGTCCGATTGTTGTGGATCCCGGCACATGTTGTTATTCCGCTGATATCCGGCTCCGCGATCATTTTCGTTCCACCGCAATGCACAACACCATTACCATCAACGGTCAGGAACAAAGCCCCCTGGAAGATTGGCGCAAGCTGCGTGATCGGGCGCACGCGCGCTGCCTGGCGTGGCATGATTCCGCCGACGAAACATTTTTTCTGGGCAGGCACATTGGCTATAAAAAGCTGAAGCGCGCGCACCGGCGAACCATCCAGCTCAATAAACGACATCATCAGCTTTTCATCCTGGACGAGATCGAAGGCGAGGGATTCCATACATTGGATTTCCATCTTCATTTCGCATCGTGGATCACACGCGAGAATATGCGCGTGAAGTCTGGATGTGTCCGATTGCCCGGCTGCGAATTCATATTTCCGGAAAACCTGCCTCCGGAGATTCTTGACACCACGGTTTCTCCGGTCTACGGACACCAGGCGCCCAACCTTACCCTTCACTTCCGGATGGAAGCTCGCGACAAGTGGTGTTTACCCTGGGAATTCCGGGCATATACCTGACCCGCACTACGCCGAAGGATCAGCGATTCAAATGGGCCGCTTGCGGCGTGCGCCAGTAGCTCGTGGAAAACTCTTCGCCAGGCGAATGAGCTGGCTGACTTTGCGAATTTTTTCCGCAAAGCTTTCTCTGGCGAGCAGTCGCCGCATTTCTGGCTTCATAATTTTGGCAGGCTGAGATTATACCGCCGAAGGATGGTTTCCAAGCGCGATTTGTCCAGATCCGCTTGCTGCAGAAGTTGTTCGATGCGCACGAGGTCCTTCAACCGCCCAACGCTGGCTGCAATGGCGATAATGTATTCGGCGCGAAAGACTTTGGCAGGCACACTCTCGAATTCAATGTGCTCGGCCTCGCGCACCGCTTCCTCAGTCAATCCGTGCGCAGCGAGGAATTGAACAGGAAATCCACGCAGCATCAGGTGATCGCCATCCACCTGCCAGCCCTGCGCCTGAAGATGTGTGTAAATGTCAGGAATGCCTGCGGTCAATCCCATGTCCTTCGGAATGAAAAAGATGTCTGCATCGTAAGTCGTGAAGGGTTCGACGTAGTAAATCGCTGCGAGCGCGCCGCCAAGGGCGTAGTCCTCGATCAACCCGGCGGCCACCAATCCGTTCGCCGCACGCAGCACATCAGCCAGGGGGATGTCGGTCGATGTATCTTGGGGCGGCATAAAACATCATTAGATTCTACTTTGTGAAGTCTAAGAGATTATCTCTCAGATTTTAGACAGGATTAACAAGATTTATAGGATTAAAAATGAACCGCCGCCAATCCTGCTCATCCTGTGAATCCTGTCAAATTTCAAATATCTTTGGCTGGAATTATAGACGTGGCGACCAGGTCTCAGCCCGTGCCCCGGTTTCAGTCATTCTCGCCAAGAGGGTT
>Ga0114940_10000698_pt1 | contig 14272 bp, 18 predicted proteins | sample ColdCreekSource_FD_87195 | JGI IMG/M metagenome (GOLD analysis project Ga0114940, IMG submission 87195) | Groundwater microbial communities from Cold Creek, Nevada to study Microbial Dark Matter (Phase II) - Cold Creek Source | ecosystem: Environmental > Aquatic > Deep subsurface > Groundwater ... | reverse complement strand
CCTCAACCTGTTCGGCTACACCGGCGTTGGCAGCCTGGCGCTCAGCCAGTACGGCCCGGTCACGCACGTCGATGCCTCGAAGAAATCGGTCGCCCAGGCGCGGGAGAACGCGGTGCTTTCCGGCATGGCCGAGCGCCCGATCCGCTGGATCGTCGATGACGCGGCAAAGTTCACTGCCCGCGAAGTGCGGCGCGAGAAGCGTTACGACGGAATCATTCTTGATCCCCCCAAGTTCGGACGCGGCCCGGAGGGCGAGGTGTGGCGGATCGAAGAGCACCTTCCGCGACTGGTAGGTGACTGCGCGCGGCTGCTCGATGGTGACAGCCGGTTTCTGTTCCTGACGGTTTATGCGGTGCGGATGTCCTCGCTCGCGCTGGCGGGCTTGCTCGACGAAGTATTCGCTGACCTGCCCGGAAAGATTGAGCACGGCGATCTGGCGGTGCGCGAAGACGGACACGATGGCCGCCTGCTTCCCACCGCGATCTTCGCGCGCTGGTCCAATCCCGGCTAAGGACGCGCCATGGCCGATTCGCTGATCCTCGAAGTTGCCGAGTTCGAGCACGATGTCCTGACCGGGATCTACTCGGAGGAGACCGGGCGCCCGCAGCCGCTGCGCTTCACGATTGCCGTGAAGATGAAGCCGATTGAGCGCTACGAGCCGTCGACGCCGCTGAGCGCCAGCAAGAACTACATGGACCTCAAGTTCGCCGCGTCAGATGCGCTGCCGCAGGGGGTGCATTTCAAGCTGATCGAAGCGGTGGCGGACCACGTCTGCGAAACGCTGTTCCTGCAGGACGGGCGGATCGAGGCGGTAACGGTCAAGATCGTCAAGCTGGCGATCAGCGAGGCGGGCGAGCAGATCGGGATCACCCTGACCCGCGAGCGGCGCTGATGCCGATGCTGCGGATCGAGGGCTTGCCTGAGGCTCCGCTCGATGCTGCCGCAGCGTTTCATGTAGAGTGGTTGCCGCAGGCACGGGGCATCCTGATTCCTCCCCGGAACGGGGAGGTGGCGCGAAGCGACGGAGGGGTCGGGACCTCACCGGTTGGCTCAGCGCTGGTTGATGGCACCCGGCCCCTCCGACCCGCCTCCGGCGGCCCACCTCCCCGTTCCGGGGAGGACCTGGTCTTGATCTTCCCACCCGCCGATCATACCCACCGCGCATGGCGGCTGGCAGCCGTGCAGGAACTGGCGCGCGAAGCGGCACCGCTGCGGGTCAATGCCGTTGCCAGCGACGATCCGGCAGCAATCGAATCCGCGTTGGCCTACATCGAAAATGCCCCCGGTCTGACCGGCCAATACCTAGCGCTGGATGACACCGGCGCCGGCGCCGTGATACCTTCTTCGGCATGACGCTCGTCGACTCCTTCCAGCGCCGATTTCCTACCTGCGGCTGTCGCTGACCGACCGCTGCGACTTGCGCTGCGCCTATTGCATGCCCGAGCGGCAGACCTTCCTGCCGCGTAGCGAAGTGCTCAGCCTTGAGGAGCTGCACCGGCTGGCGCTGGGCTTCATCGCGCGCGGGGTGACCAAGATCCGGCTGACCGGCGGTGAGCCGCTGGTGCGGCGCGACATGATCGAGCTGGTGCAAGCCTTGGGCCGCAAGCTGGGCGATGGGCTGGACGAGCTGACGCTCACCACCAACGGCACGCGTCTGGCCGAATTTGCCGATGACTTGGCGTCGGCGGGCGTAAGGCGCATCAACGTTTCGCTCGATACGCTCGATCGTGCGAGCTTCGCCAAGCTGGCGCGGCGCGACAGTTTGCCGCAAGTTCTCGAAGGCATCGCGGCGGCGCGCGCAGCGGGGCTTTCGGTCAAGATCAACACGGTCGCGCTCAAGGGCGTGAATGAGGCCGAATTGCCCGACCTGATCGCCTGGGCCAACGCGCAGGGGATGGATCTCACGCTGATCGAGGTGATGCCGCTCGGCGAGGTCGAGGAAGACCGGATCGACCACTACCTGCCGCTCACTGATGTCCGCGCGGCGCTGGAGCTGCGCTGGACACTCACGCCCAACAATCATCGCACAGGCGGCCCAGCGCGCTACTTCGATGTGGCCGAAACCGGCGGACGGCTTGGCCTGATCACGCCGCTGACCAACAACTTCTGCGAAGGCTGCAACCGCGTGCGGGTTACCGCGACCGGGCAACTCTATCTCTGCCTTGGTGGAGGCGAGATGGTCGATCTGCGCGCTGCGCTGCGTTCAGACGAGCCCGATGCGGCGCTGTCAGCGGCGCTCGACACGGCGATGAAAATCAAGCCCGAGCGACACAATTTTGCGATCCGCGATCGCGGCGCAGCACCTGCGCTGGCGCGGCATATGTCGGTCACTGGCGGTTGACCATGGGCGCGCGGCTGGTGTTCCTTGGGCGACTGGGCGATCTGGCGAACGGCGCGGAACTCGCGGTTACTCCGGGCCCGCTTGAGGCGATTCTGGCGGAGCTTCCAACCGAGCTGGTCATGGCCCTGCTCGATGAGCGGGTGCGGATCGCGCTCAATGGCGAGCTGCTCGCCGAGCGCGGCGGGATTGTGCTGGGCGAGGGGGATGAACTGGCCTTCCTGCCACCCGTCAGCGGAGGCTAGGATGGCGCTCGACGTTCGCCTGCTGACAGAGCCGTTCAATCCCGGCCTGTTCATCGGTCCGTTCACCCAGGCGCATCCTGGCCTTGGCGGGGTCTGCACCTTTGTCGGCGAAGTACGCGGTGATAGCGGAGTCGAGGCGCTCGAGCTCAGTCACTACGAACCACTGACACTGCCCGGAATGCGGGCGCTGGCGGAGACAGCGGCAACGCGGTTCGATCTGATAGGGCTACTGTTGTTGCACCGGGTTGGCGTGATGCGTCCGGGTGAGCCGATCGTCTGTGTCTCTGCAGCGGCGCGCCATCGGCGCGGCGCGATCGACGCGGTCGACTTCGCGATGGACCACCTCAAGAGCGATTCGTGGTTCTGGAAGCGCGAACTGCGCGGCGGCATCTGGCAGTGGATCGAACCACGCGCCGACGACTATGCCGAACGGGCACGCTGGCTCTAACTGCGTAGCGCGTTGCCCAGTTCGGCAATGATGCGATCTTCCTGTGTGACCAGCGCGGTTACTGTGTCACGCACCTTGCCGACCAGCACTCCATCGCTGCCGCCAACGCGCTGTGCCGCGTAAAGCGAATCGAGTTCGGCCAGTGCGATCATCACTTCGCTGCGGGCGGCCTCGAGTTCGGCCACTGCAACGGTGGCGACCGACCAACCCTCTGAGCCAACTGCCGCACCGCGCGCAGCACCCACCAGCTGCCGGGCCCGCGATTCGCGTGACAGAAACTTTGCATGGCCGACGCGCGCGCGTCCTTCGAGCTGGGCAGTCCGCGCCGACAATTCCGCACTGAGCGGATCAATGGCAGGTTCGACTGATGGCGGCGGGGTCTCGATTGTCCCGGATACCCGCTCTGCATCGCGCCGGGCGAGCGAAGGGAAACCGTCGCTGCTTGCACTGGCGCAACCGGCCAGCAGCAAGGCGGCACAAGCAGCGGAAACGAGGCGGACCTTGACCATGGCTCCAGCCCATAGCACGGTGTTTGCGCAAGGCGAGAGGGGCGAAAATCCGACTCTGCCTGCGTTGACAGCAAACGGCAGTTCGACTACGGGCTGCCCTTCTTCAGGCCCCCTGCTGCTTTGGCGGGGCGTCTGGCGCGTTGCCCAGGCCGGTTGCGGACGGGGCAAAGCAAGCGGAATTCGGCCCTAGGGCTAAGGAACGGAACAGAACACCATGTTCGCAGTAGTGCGCACGGGCGGCAAACAGTATCGGGTTGCCGCCGGAGACAAGATCGCAGTCGAAAAGCTCAGCGGCGAAGCCGGTGAGACGATCACCCTGGGTGACATTCTGCTGGCCGGCGACGGCGGCGAGGTCAAGGACGCTAAGGGCGTGGTCGTTTCGGCAGAAATCATCGCTCAGGCGAAGAGCGAAAAGGTCGTCGTCTTCAAGAAGCGCCGCCGCCACAACTACCGCCGCAAGGCCGGTCACCGCCAGCAGATGACGCTGCTGCGCATCCTCTCGGTCGGTGGCGAAGAGAAGAAGGCTGCCAAGAAGGAAGCTGCGCCCAAGGCCGAAAAGGCTGAGGCTGCTGCTGAAGCACCGGCAAAGAAGGCACCGGCCAAGAAGGCCGCCGCCAAGACCGCTGAATAAGATTCCGGAGTAGTTTGAGATGGCACACAAGAAAGCAGGCGGCTCCTCGCGCAACGGTCGCGACTCAGCTGGTCGCCGCCTTGGCGTCAAGAAGTTCGGCGGTCAGGAAGTGATCGGCGGCAATATCATTATCCGTCAGCGCGGCACCCGCGTGTACCCGGGCGTCAATGTGGGCATGGGCAAGGACCATACCCTGTTTGCGCTGACCGTGGGCCGCGTGCGCTTTCACGCTGGCAAGCTTGGCCGCAAGTACGTCTCGGTCGATATGGCGCAAGCCGCCGAATAACCGGATGACCGATAAAGGGTCATCCTGACAGGATGGCCCCCTCGGACTCCAGCGAGTCCGACAAACGAGGGAGAGGGGCCAACCCGTCTCCCTCTTTTCGTCTCTCCCTCAACTCTGTTATGCTCAGGCGCCGCAATCCGCGCGCGCCCTGACGCATAGCGTAACGGCAATGTCACGCGTTGGCCCTAACTGGGCTGCGTGGGGCGAGTGACGGAGTGTGAGAAATGTTCATTCGCAGCGAAAGGTTGTTCCTGCGTCCGGGTTGGCCCGAGGATTGGCAGGAACTGCACGCAAAGATCGCCGATGAAGGCGTGGTTCGCAACCTCGCGCAGGCGCCGTGGCCCTATACGGCTGAGGACGCGCGCGATTTTGCCGGGCGCGCGCAGGACGGGCGCTGCCCGCATTTCCTGATCACCTTGCCGACCGCCAGCGGCCCGGCCGCACTGGTCGGCGGGGTCGGGCTCGGCCGGATCGAAGGCGAAGTCGAGCTTGGCTACTGGATTGCCCGCGATCACTGGGGGCAGGGCTATGCCACCGAAGCGGCGAGCGCTGTGTTGCGGCTTGCCCGGGCACTGGGCCACCGCGCGCTGGTGGCGGGGCACTTCATCGATAACCCGGCCTCGGGGTCGGTGCTGCGCAAGGTCGGGTTTGTCGCCACCGGCAAGCTGCGCCGCAGGTTCAGCATCGCCCGCGGCTATGAAACCCAGTCGGTTGAACACCGCATAGACCTGGGCAAGCCGTGTGACTGCGACGTGGATGACAATCGACCGATGCAGGCAGCCTGACAAGAAATGGCCCCAACCTTGCGGGTCGGAGCCTTTTCGATTCGATCCAACTTGAATGATCAGGCTGCGGCAGGCAGCATCGCATCCTTGAACTCGCTCTCGGCCTTGCCGATCAGCGCGCGGTCATCGTGGTTCCAGGGGTGGAAGCCGGGCAGGAAGTAGCTGACCCAGGCCGGAAACACGCGGCGCATCACGCCGGGCGTGCCGAACAGGTACCAGGCGATCCGGGCATGGACCATCGGCCCGGTGATCCCGTCCTGACGCAGCAGCTCGACAGTGTCCTGCCAGCGGTTCTTGACGAAGCGGCCGGTGACGAGGAGCATCATGATGCTCTTGAGCTTCCAGCGCTTCCACCGGGTCCAGTCACGTGTGGCGTGCAGCCAAGTGTCGTAAGCGACGCCCTTGTGCTCGATTTCTTCCATCGAATGCCACTTCCACATCGCTGCGGTCTCTGGCTCGGCCCCAGCGAAGTGTTTGGGATTCGAGAGGAATTCGGCGGCCATCATCGCGGTGTAGTGTTCCAGCGCCATGGTCACGGCGAGGTTCAGGATGACCGGGCGGCCCTTGGTCAGCTCAAGGTTTTCAGCGAGGCGCTGATCGATCGAGGTCAGGTCATAGCCTGCTTCGATCGCGGCCTTGTTGAACACGATGTGCTCACGCGTGTGGTTGATTTCCTGCTTCACGAAAGCGCGGATCTCTGCCTCAAGCTTGGGCGGGGCACCGTCGCGGTGGGCCTTGACGGCTTCGATGAAGAACGCTTCGCCGCGCGGGAAGGTGGCGGACAGCGCATTGTGCCATGCGGTTGCGACCGGATCGCGGTTCAGCCACCAGCGGCCGGGCTTGGTCTCACGCCCGAACCGTGCGTCGCGCACGGTGATGGTGAGATCGTGCGGAGTCGGAACCGCCCTGATAGCTTCAGGGTTGCCCGATGCTGGGGTGGGTTCTACGTCGAGCGGGAACTTGGTGTGAGCGTTCATGCTGGCCAAATAGGAATAACTTACACTCATGTCAATAAGAAAACGCCTGAGCCAGGAAGAGAGCCGCACCGTCGCGCTCGAGGCCGCGCGGCTGCTGTTGATCGAGCTCGGACCGCAAGCGGTGACGCTCAAGGCCGTGTCGTCGCGAATCGGGCGGACCCACGCCAACCTCCTCCACCATTTCGGATCGGCTGCTGGTCTGCAAAAGGCACTGGCTGAACACCTCGCGGTGACGATCTGCGCGACGATCGAGGAAGCGGTGATCGCCAGTCGCTCGGGCCAGGGCACCCCGCGCGACGTGGTCGACTTGACCTTCGATGCGTTCGACAAGGAAGGCGGCGGGGCGCTGGCAAGCTGGATGATCGTCAACGGCAATGAAGACGCGCTCGACCCGATCGTCGAGGCGATCCACGATTTGGTCGACGATCTTGGCGATCATGAAAGCGGGCAGATGCATGACACCACGCACGCGCTCTGCCTGATGGCGCTGGGCGACGCGCTGATGGGCGGTGCATTAGCACAATCACTCGGCCTGCCGCGCACTTCTGCGCGCGACAAGGCCGAGGCCATGCTGCTCGAAGGTGCGCTCAAGGCCGGAATTATTGTCGGCGGCGCGGCAAGCTAGGCGGAGACCATCCACTGCGGCCGCAAATCCGCGGCGATGTCCTCAACCCGACGATGGTCGACCGCCAGCCCCAGCTCGGGATAGGCCGCGCGCTGCCGGGCCGGATCGCTTTCTGCCAGCGGTACCACTACCAGCCGCCGATTGACCTTGGCGCGCCAGTTCATCCGCGCGGTGTTCTCCTGCCCGACGTAACAGCCCTTGGTGAAGCTCACGCCATTGAGCTCCGCCGCGTTGCATTCCAGCCAGAGCAATTCGCCGAAGCCCAGTTCTGCAATTCCTTCGGCCACGCCTAGCCCCAACCTGTGCCGCCGCCAAGCTTCGTCCGCCGGTGCATCGCCTTGGGTAGCCGCCGTGATCCAGCGACAGCCCAGTCTGGACAAGCGCGGGTCGTTTCCCAAGTCGGGATCCTGATCGATCGGCGCCCAGTGCACCGCGGAGTCGCGCTCGCGCAAGATCGATATCTTCCGTCGAAGGCGATAACGGCAAAGCTGCGTGACAAGTTGATCGGCGACCTTTGTCTCGCAATCGATCAGCAAGTCGTCGCCATTCTCCCAGACGATGAAATCGAACAGCACCTTGCCCTGCGGGGTCAACAGCGCTGCCCAGACCGGCAGCGGCCCCGCGACATCATTGGTGACAAGGCCGTTGAGGAAGCCGGTCACCTCCTCGCCCGAAAGGCGGATCACGGCGCGATTGGTCAGCAGAGTTGCGGTCATGGGTGACAGATAGGCATCGGCGTGACTAAGGGGAAGCCATGGCTGCTCCCGCAACTCTCACCATCCGCCGTCCCGATGACTGGCACGTCCATTTGCGTGACGGTGACATCATGGCCGGGGTCCTGCCCCATACGGCGCAGCAATTTGCGCGGGCGATCGTGATGCCCAACCTCTCGCCGCCGGTAACGACGGCTGAGGCAGCGCGGGCCTACCGCGACCGGATCGCGGCGGCACTGCCCGCCGGGCTCGATTTCACGCCGCTGATGACCGCCTATCTGACCGACGCGACCGTGCCTGCCGATCTGGCCGCGGGCCATGCCGCGGGCGTCTTCACTGCGGCAAAGCTCTATCCTGCCCATGCCACCACCGGATCGGCCCACGGCGTGACCAATGTGGCGGCGCTGGCTCCGGTGCTTGCGGCGATGGAACTGGCCGGGATGCCGCTGCTGATCCATGGCGAAGTGACCGATGCCGAGATCGACGTGTTCGACCGTGAGGCGGTGTTCATCGAGCGCACGCTGAGCGGCATCGTCCGCGATTTCCCGGGGCTGAAAGTCGTGTTCGAGCACATCACCACCGCCGAGGCGGCGGCGTTCGTTGATGCTTGCGGGGCGAACGTCGCCGCGACGATCACCCCGCAGCATCTGCACCTCAATCGCAACGCGATGCTGGTCGGCGGGATGCGGCCGCACGCCTATTGCCTGCCAGTGCTGAAGCGTGAGGTGCATCGACTGGCTTTGCGCAAGGCAGCCACCTCAGGTTCGCCCAAATATTTCCTCGGCACCGATTCCGCCCCGCATGAAGTCAGCACCAAGGAAGCCGCCTGCGGCTGCGCGGGCATCTTCAACGCGCCTTATGCGCTGGAAAGCTATGCCGCCGTGTTCGAGGAAGAGAGCGCGCTAGACAAGCTGGAAGGCTTCGCCTCAGAGCATGGCCCGCGCTTCTATGGACTCCCGCTCAATGACAGCACGGTCACACTGGAGCGGAGCGGCACCGAAGTCCCGCCAGCGATCGACGCCAATGGAACGACGATCGTTCCGTTCCATGCCGGCGAGACGCTGGCCTGGCGATTGGTCAACTAGACCTTCGGTTCGCGCCGACGCTTCCACAAGTCCGCGACGAACAACCCGATCGCCAACCAGATGATCGCGAAGGCGGCGAGGTGCCAGCTGTCGAGCGGCTTGCCGTAAACCGTCACGCCCAGGATAAAGACCAGCGTGGGGGAGAGGAACTGGAGCATCCCCAGGATCGTGAAATCCATCCGCCGCGCGGCAATCGCGAACAGCAGCAAGGGGATCGCGGTGAGTAGGCCGCCGGCAGCGATTAGCAGGCTGGTGGAGAGGCTGACCGCCATGCTCGATCCGTGGGGTGTCGCCGCATACCAGGCTGCAACAGCAAGCGCGCCCGGCACCAGCACCGTCGCTTCAATCGTCAGCCCCGGCAGCGAGCCGACCGGGGTAAGCTTGCGGATCAGGCCATAGGCTGACCAGCTACTCGCCAACGCCAAGCTGATCCACAGGACGCTAAGTTCGCCCCAACCAAGCAGCACGACGCCAATTCCGGCCAATCCCACTGCCAGCCATTGCGGGCGGCTCAAGCGTTCGTGCAGGAACACTGTCCCGGCGAGGACCTGCATCAGCGGTGAAATATAGTAGCCGAAGCTGGCCGCGTAGACGTGGCCGGCCTGGATCGCGAAGACATACACGGTCCAGTTCACCGCGATCAGCACCGAGCTCATCAGCAAGGGCAGCAAGACCGCGCGATTGGCTATCGCGGCGCGGAATTCTCCCACCTGACCCCGCAGGACCAGGAACAGCAGGCAGAACGGCACAGTGAACAGGATTCGCCAGCCGACGAATTCGAAGGCGGGAACCTGACGTACCAGCTCAAGGTAAAGCGGCAGCAGCCCCCAGATGAGGTGCGCGCCGAGCGCCATCGGCAAGCCGCTGGGGCCGCTGTGGCCAGTTCTGTGGGAAGGATTCGAGTTCACGTCGGCGCGTTGGGTATCGGGCAAAGCGCGCTTCGTCGAGCAGAAGCATCGCTCTGGCCTGTGAAATTAGTCACTTCGTCGCAAATCGCGTTTCTGACTTCCGCGTTGCACTCCGTTCAGATTCGGAGGCGTAACTATTAACACATCGCTCGATCACGAGCCACAAAGTCCATTAGCAGGAGACAGACAATGCAGATGTTATTGACCAAGGCAGCGCTCGCCCTTGCTGTCCCGGGCCTGCTTGTTGCCGCCGTTCCGGCCGCTGCCGCCGTGACCAGCCATGCCGTGGCCGCACCGCACGTTGCAACCGGATCGGATACGACCTGGAACAACCACGATCGTGGCCGCCACCGTGGCTGGGATCGCGGCCGTCGCGGTAGCGATCGCGGCTATGACCGCGGGTACGAAAGTCAGGGCCGTTACGACCGCTACGAACGCTACGACCAGCCGGTCTATGCCAATACCCGCACCTGGCGCGGCGATGATGGGCGGTACTACTGCCGCCGTGAAGACGGCACCACTGGCCTGCTGATCGGCGCTGCCGTTGGTGGTCTGATCGGCAATGAAGTGGCCGGTCGCGGTGACCGGACGCTCGGCGCCATTATCGGTGCGGCAGGCGGCGCAATCCTCGGCCGCTCGATCGATCGCAGCAATTCGCGTTGCCGTTAGTCGGCAATATCACCCCGAGGACGGCTTTCGGGTCGCAACGTGAAGCGGGAAGGCTTCCTGGCCCCGGTCAGGGGGCCTTCCATGTTAACTGCCGCATGGCCCGGTTTCCCGCGATGGGACAGGCAGCGACTTCGCTGAGACGCAGCGCGAATTAACCAGTTTCGACAACAGGTTGTTAACGTTTTGAGCGGATGGCTAACCGGCTGTTAAGTCTTTTGCCGAGGAATGCGCACCATGTCGCTCCGTCAGATCGTGTCGATTTCTGTCCTGCCGCTCGCCTTGGCGCTGTCCGGCTGCGGCGACAACAAGGCGGCCGATGGTGCTGCGGGCGATCAGGATCCCGCACTGACCGGTGCGCTCGGCGATCAGATCATGGTCGATCCCGATCTCGCGGCGCAGAATCGCGGCAACGCGGTCCTGACTGGCGGCGGGCCTGCCACGGGCGAAATCCCCAAGGAAAAGCGCAGCCCTGAAGCAATCGCGGCGGCCAAGGCCGAAGCTGCCAAGCTGGTGGGCGGCACGCTGCAAGTTGCGCCAAGCCCGACTTCGGAAGGTCAGGGCACTGCCCCGCAAAGCGTTGGTCAGGTCGCTGACCTGCTGCCGGGCCAAGGCTCGGCCTGCGCCAGCAAGGTCGATTTCACCGCTGCCTGGGCTGCCAAGCTGCCACAAGCGCTGCAGGTTTATCCGCGCGGCCATGTCCAGGAAGCCGCCGGGACCGACAAGGACGGGTGCCGCCTGCGGGTGGTCAACTTCCTGACCCCGGTCAGCCCGGACGATGTGGTCAATTTCTACTACACCCGTGCGCGCGCCAGCGGGTTCGAGGCAGAGCACAAACTGGAAGGCAGCGACCACGTGCTCGGCGGCTCGAAAGGCGCAGCAGCCTATGTGGTCTATGTCCGCAAGCTCGCCAACGGGCTGACCGAAGTCGATCTCGTCGCCAACGGCGGCTAGGTAAGCGTCAGGCTTCGCGCAGCCCCACGCCGATCGCCGCGCGCGGCTGGTCCATTTCGTTCGAGGCGACCGGATAGGCGCAGTAGTCAGCCGCGTAGTACGCGCTTGGCCGATGATTCCCCGAGAGGCCAACACCGCCGAACGGAGCGCCGGAAGACGCGCCGTTGGTCGGGCGGTTCCAGTTGATCACGCCGGCGCGGATATTGGCCCAGAAGCGGTTGTATTCTTGCGGCGTTCCGCCAACCAGCGAAGCCGAAAGCCCGAAACGGGTATTGTTGGCCTCGGCAATCGCCTCGTCGAAATCGTTGACCCGCACCACTTGCAAAAGCGGCCCGAACAGCTCGACGTCGGGGCGATCCGCGACGTTGGTTACATCGATGATCGAGGGCGAGAGGAATGGCAGGTCGTCGCTCGGGCGGACCAGGTGCTTGATCGCCTTGCCGCCGTTGCTGAGCAGATAAAGGAAGCTCTCGGTCAAACCATCAGCGGATTGATTGTCGATCACTGGACCCATGAACGGGGTCGGCTCGTCGAACGGAGCGCCGACGATGATCCGGTCGGCGAGCTGCTTGATCTCGCCAATCACGGCGTCGTACAGGTTTGACTTGATGATCAGGCGCCGCGCTGCGGTGCAGCGCTGCCCGGCGCTGGTGAAGGCCGACTGGACCACCAGCGCCGCCGCGTCGGTGAATTTCGGCGTGTCCCAGAGAACGATCGGGTTGTTGCCGCCCATTTCGAGCGCGACGATCTTGTCCGGCCGCGCGGCAAGCTTGCGGTTGATCGCGATCCCGGTGTGCGCCGATCCGGTGAACAGCACCCCGTCGACGCCTTCGTGTGCGACCAGTGCCTGACCTTCCGCCGGGCCGCCGATCAGCAACTGGACCACTGCGGCCGAGATGCCCGCGCGGTGGAAGCACTGGACCAGCAGTTCTGCGGTAGCGGGGGTCTTTTCGCTTGGTTTGAAGACGATTGCGTTGCCCGCGATCAGCGCTGGGACGATGTGGCCATTGGGCAGGTGTGCCGGGAAATTGTAGGGGCCGAGCACCGCCATCACACCGTGCGGCTTGTGCCGCAGCGCTGCCGTACCCTGCATCGCGCTGTCGAGTTTGCGCTGCGAAGTCCGCTCGGCATAGGCGCGGACCGAAATGTCGACCTTGTTGATCACGCTTTCGACTTCGGTGCGGGCTTCCCACAGGGGCTTACCGGTCTCCCGCGCGATCAGCGTGGCGAGTTTGTCGTTTTCCTTGCGCACTTCGTTAGCGAAGCGGCGGACCAGTTCGATCCGGTTGGAGAGCGGCTGGGCGGCCCAGGCTGGCCACGCACGGCGCGCACGATCGACGACGGCATCGACGTCGCTGATTTTGCCCCGCCACAACTGTGCGCCAGTCGCGGGCTCATACGAGATGATCTCGGAGATACTCACAACCCTCTTCGTGATTATCCGTCGCAGAAATGCCGCACTGCTTCAAGCGGTTTCACCGTCACCCCTATTAGCACCTAGCCTTTTGAGCTTGGCAAAGGTTTATGGTTAATCAGCGCTTTACGATGGACCAAGCGCCTTGCCAAGGCGTCGGATCGCATCGACCTTGTTGTGCAGCGGTTGCCAGTCATCCTGCTCGGCAATTGCCGCCCAGATTCGCTCGACTTCCTCGATCTGGAGCGCCGGGGGGGCGGGCTCGTTCCAGACCGGATCGTCTTGCCCGCTGGGCTGGTATCCGGCCAGTGCATTGCTTAACGCGTCGCCGGCTAGATCGCGGCCGAAACGGTGGCGGTGGAAGAACCGGTCGGGGGTCTCGCCGGTGTCAGCCATTGCACGTTCCGCCGCCGCGATCAGCGCGCTGTCGGCTTCCAATCCGCGCGATTGCAGCCCTAGTCGCCACAGGAACCGTTCGGCCAGCGCTTCCTGATAGAGCGGCGCAAACCGCTCCAGCGCGGCGATCAGCGGCGGAGCCTCGGCCAGCGTCCGCAAGGCTACCGCAAGCTGACCGCAGTTCCAGTGCAGCGCTTCGGGCTGGCGACCGAACGCATAGAGGCCGGCATGATCGAAGTAGGCGGCGGTGTAGGCCGGGTCCCAGCGCGGCAACCAGCGCCACGGACCATAGTCAAAGCTTTCGCCGGTGATGTTCATGTTATCGGTGTTGAGCACACCGTGGACGAACCCGGCGGTCATCCAGCTCGCCGCCAGCTTGGCCAGCCGCTCGACCACCTGATGCAGCAGGATCACGGCGGGTTCATCGCGGCCTGGGGCGTCGGCAGGCGGCAGAGGGCCAGGGAATTGAGTCAGGCAATAGTCGATCAGCTTTGTCATCTCATCACGCTCGCCCAGCAGCGCGAGCCGCTGGAACGAGCCGATCCGGATGTGCGAATGTGACAGGCGAACCAACACTGCTCCGCGCGCTGGTGAGGGCTCGTCGGTGCGGAACAGTTCCTCCCCGGTTTCGATCACCGAAAAGGTCTTGCTGGTGTTGACCCCCAGCGCTTCAAGTAGCTCGGTCGCCAGAATTTCGCGCACCGCGCCTTTCAGCGTCAGCCGCCCGTCGCCCTGGCGGCTCCACGGGGTCTGGCCCGATCCTTTGGTGCCGAGATCGAGCAGGCGGCCGTGGCCATCGCGCAGTTGCGCATGAAGAAAGCCGCGTCCGTCGCCGAGATCGGGGTTGTACACGCGGAACTGATGGCCGTGGTAGCGCAGCGCCAACGGCTGCGGCAGGTTGTCGGGGAGGGCGGCGAAACGCGCGAAGTGATCGAGCCACTGCGCATCGTCGAGATTGCCCAGACCGACCGCCTCGGCCCAGCGCTGATTGCGGAAGCGCAGGATAGGCTTGGGAAAATCCGCCGAGGCCACAGGATCGCCGAGCCAGTCGGCCAATGCGAGGATCGGGGTATCGGGCTGATAGGGGGCGGCCCCTTCGGCATTGCTCAGGACAGGTTGCGGTTCGGCGAACATCGGGCAATAGTGGGCGCGAACCCCCGGCTGCACAAGCCGGGTGCCAGGGATTGCGAACTGCACGATGACGGAATTTACCGATCGTTTCTGGATGAGCCGGGACGGGCTGAAGCTGCATTGCCGCGACTATGCCGGTCCGGCCGACCGTCCGCCGGTTG
>Ga0114940_10000697_pt1 | contig 14306 bp, 12 predicted proteins | sample ColdCreekSource_FD_87195 | JGI IMG/M metagenome (GOLD analysis project Ga0114940, IMG submission 87195) | Groundwater microbial communities from Cold Creek, Nevada to study Microbial Dark Matter (Phase II) - Cold Creek Source | ecosystem: Environmental > Aquatic > Deep subsurface > Groundwater ... | reverse complement strand
CAGAACCAATGCGGCCAGCCCAGCATCAGCGGCCATGCGCTGGCCAGACAGGTCAGCAGCAGCAGGGTCTCCGCCAAGGCCGAGTGCAAGGCCGGTTCGGTTGGCTTGTCCTCCGGACCTCCAGAGGACATGGACTGGCGCGGATCGGGGTGCAGCATATGGCTGGGATTGTAGGGGGAGGAGCGTGAAGAGAAAAGTAAAGCGTAGAGACAATAAATGGCGGCTTCTATTCACCTAGTTTTCTCAGCTTGGTTTTCGCCCGCAGATCCTACCTCCGTTGGCAGACCCAGCTGCGACCAGCCCTTCTGAATCACAAAACCGCCCGGTGCGCTCTTGCCAAGGAATCCGCCGACCACGTTCCATAGCTGCTGGTAGCCGACTTGATCCATGAGCTGACAAGCGGAAGCTGAACGCCCGCCGCTCTTGCAACCCACGATGATCTTGGCGTCTTTCGGTAGAAGCGTCTCGACCACTTTCATGAAATCAGGATTGGCAACCATGCGCCCGCTATTCTGGTCCATGTGGCCGATGGGAATGTTCAGGGCACCCGTAGGCCGCCCTGCCACGAACTCTTCGACCGTGCGCACATCAAGATAAACATACTCTCCGCTTTGCAACCGCTCGTGTGCTGCTAGTGGATTAAGCTCATCTATCATGGCTGCTCCTGTTTTGAGCGCGCGCGGGCAATCTCAAAAGACGACTACCCAAGTCGCGACGCCAATCTGCCCTTAAACATCTTCACGCCAAGCCGTAGCATACGGCCAAAGAGGAGCGTGTGCTATGACTGCAGGGATTGATTACCCTTTAACCACCGCGGCACTGTACGAACACCTCAAGGTTCGCCTGAGTGGCGTCGTGCCAGAGTTCGAACTGCTGGCCAAGGCCGAAATCGCGGTTGAAATCAATCGTCTAAAAAAAGAAAAAAATGCCATTATTCTCGGGCACAATTACATGGAGCCGGCGCTGTTCCACTCCGTACCTGACTACACGGGCGATTCGCTTTACTTAAGTCGTGTTTCCGCGCAAACGCGAGCCCACATGATCGTCTTCTGCGGCGTACGCTTCATGGCGGAAACCGCGAAAATCCTGAATCCCTCGCGCACCGTCCTGCTGCCCAGCGCTAAGGGAGGGTGTTCGCTGGCTGCCAGCATTACGGCTGAAGACGTGCGGCGCATCAAAGCAAAGTATTCCGGACTGCCCGTGGTCACGTATGTCAATTGCTACGCGGACGTGAAAGCCGAAAGTGACTACTGCTGCACCAGCGGCAACGCGGCGGAAGTCGTCGAAAAACTACGCCAGCTCGGCCACGAGCAGATCGCCTTTTTGCCTGATGAATATCTGGCCCGAAACACTGCGCACCAAATCGACATGCCCGTGGTCATCGAAGACCTGGGGACGCTAGACCAGCCTGTTCACACGAATTGGAAGGCAGGGCAACCGCTCATGGTCGGCTGGCGCGGGCGTTGCGAAGTCCACGAACAATTCACGGTGGAGGACATCACCAACGCACGCAAACAGTTTCCCGGAGTGGTCGTCCTGGCGCACCCCGAATGCAGTCCCGATGTAATCAAGGCATCCGACTTCAGCGGGAGCACGACGCAGATGCTGCGGCATGTCGAGCAAACCGAAAAAGGTCGGCTGCTGCTGCTCACCGAATGCAGTATGGGCGACAACATCGCCGCGCAAAATCCCAACCGAGAAATCCTGCGTACCTGTTCCATTCGCTGTCCACACATGGGCGAAATCACGCTGGAAGAAACGTGGGAGGCACTCAAGCAAGTACGTTACGTCATCGACGTGCCGTCCGACATTTCCGTCCGCGCTCACCAGGCGCTGCAGCGCATGATTTCGATTGGCTAGTAGGACACTAAGCCCGACTCCGTTGCCCGCGTAGGTGGCGCAGCAGGCCTAGTTGTTCAAGTTGCGACCATCGCCGTCTTAGATGTCTTTGTGGTGAATGTATGCTCCGTATAGTAGTTTGCCGTTTGCCGTCGCAAGTGCCCCGCATAGACTTTTTTCGTCCATTGCACCGACTAGAACCCTTGAAAGGCACTGACAGGACATGAACGATATTGCTACGGCTCTGGCCGCCGAACTTAAGTTAAATCCCGCGCAGATTGTGGGTGCCGTCGAACTCTTCAAGCAGGACATGCCGCTCGCCTTCATCGCGCGCTACCGCAGAGAGAAAACGGGCGGACTGGACGAAGAGCGCCTTGCTGCGGTCCGCGAGCATTGGGTTCACCGCTCCGCTCTCGAAGCACGACGAGCTGTGATCCTGAATTCGATCAAGGCACTCGAACAGCTCGACGACGAGATCAAAGCAAAAGTAGAAGCTGCCGCCACACGCGCCGACCTCGAAGACCTCTATTTGCCCTTCGCACCCAAAGGCAAAAAGAATCGCGGTGTAATGGCCTCTGAAAAGGGGTTGGCCCCGCTCGCCGATGTGATCCACAAGCAGGAAATTACGACAGGCAAGGCCGAAGATTTAGTGCTGCCCTACCTGTCGGTTGAGAACAACGTTAAGGAACTCGCCGAGGCCTTGACAGGCGCACGCGACATCCTGGCAGACCGTTTTTTCAATAATCCACTGCTGCGCAGTTTGGCCCGTAGAATCATTCAGGATGAAGGAAAACTTACTTCGAAAAGTCGCGAGAAAACCAGTTTATCTAGCACCAAGTACGCCAGTTTCGCCGACTTCTCCGAACCGCTAAATAGGCTGCCGGTGCATCGCATCCAGACGCTGTTGCGCGGTGAAGAAGAAAAAAAACTGCACGTCAGCGTTGAAGTCCCGCGAGAGAAAATCCTCGACGAACTCAAGAAGCTCGTGGTGCGGGATACCGCGGCCGTCTTCACTGCCGAACTGGTCCTGGCGCTTGAAGAGGCGCTCGACCGCATGTTGCTGCCGCACCTTAAAGGCGAGGTGAAGGCAGCGCTTAAGACTCGCGCCGAGATTCATGCTGCGGACCTTTTTGCTAAAAGTTTACAAGCGTTGTTGCTGCAAGCCCGCTGGGAGCAAAGAAGGTTCTGGCTGCTGTGGCTTCCGGAACGGGAACCGACGGCAAGGTGCAGTTTGCGATGCTCGATGGCCAGGGCCAACTGCTTGGAGAAGCCATGGTCCAGCCATGGAAGGATGACGTAGGTAAGGCGGCTGCCGGTGAACAGGTTACGGCGCTCGTTCGTGCACACGCACCCGAAGTATTGGCCATCGGTAACGGTGACGGTGGGCGTGAGGTGGATGATTTTGTGCGCGCCAGTTTAAGCGCCGTCGACCTGTCTTTGCCCATGACGGTGTTCGTCACCGAATCCGGAGCGGCAGCTTATGCCACGAGCAAGGTGGGCAAGCATGAACTGCCCGACGCGGAAGGCGTGTTGCGCGCGACGGTCTTCATCGGACGCCGCCTGCAAGACCCCCTGGCTGAACTGGTCAAACTCGACCCACGCACCATCGGTGTGGGCCCGCACCAGCATGACGCCGACGAGCGCATATTGCGTCGCAAACTTGATGAGGCCGTGGCGTCGTGCGTTGCGCGAGTCGGAGTTGACGTCAATGTGGCCAGCGCGGAATTGCTTTGCCATGTTGCCGGAATTGGTGAAAAACTGGCCGGTGCGGTAGTCGAGACACGCAAGGCTAAGGGCGGTTTTACATCGCGCGAAGACCTGAAGGCAGTGCCCGGTTTGGTCGAAAAAGAATACATGCTAGCCGCCGGTTTTCTGCGCGTGAAAAATAGCGCTCAGCCTCTCGACGCCACCGCCATACATCCCGAACGCTATGTGCTGGTCGAAAAGCTGGCCGCGTCCGTGGGCACCGACGCTAAGGGCCTGCTAGGCAACCTCGAGCTTACAGGCAAAGTTGACCGTAAGGCTTTTCTCGATGAACAAACCAGTCAAGAGACTTTGCGTGACATGATCCACGAGTTGTGCGAACCCGGCCACGATCCACGTGGGGCCTTCCAGCCGCCCGCATTCAACTCCGATGTTAAGTCTGTCGCGGATTTGAAGGACGGCCAAGTGCTGGGTGGTGCGGTGACCAACATCACCGCCTTTGGCGTCTTTGTAGACATTGGAGTGCGTCAAGACGGCCTCGTGCACATCTCGGAACTATCGCATCGCTTCATCAAGAACCCCACCGCACAATTCACTGTGGGACAAGCGGTGAAAGTCAAGGTGCTGGGTGTGGATCCAGCTAAAAAACGCATCAGCCTATCTATCAAGGCGCTTGAGGCAGCCCCACCGCCACGCCAATCTCACGCGCCCCGCATAGCACGTCCAACCCGTTTGCCACGCCGCGTCGAGGCTTCCGTATTAGGGCCGGATGGGCAACCGCTACCACAACCTTCTGGAGCATCCTTCGGAACTGCCCGTGCGGAGCATCCACCCCGGCGTGAGTATCTGCCGCGCCGCCGCGAAGGCGCGCCAGGGCAGCGACCCGCACGTCCAGGTCAACCCGTTGTAGCGCGAGCAATAAGCGATCCGCGCAACGCTCAGCCCGCGAGCGCTGGAGGCCCGCCACAAGCGGCCAGGCCCGCTGGAGCAGGCGGTGCTTCGCGCAGCGGACGGCGTGGAAGCGACGACCGACGCTCGAAGCAACCGGGTGTGCAGAGTGGCCCACGCGTTTCACCCACTGGAAAGCCGCTGCCGGACTATTCCAAGTTCTTTGTTAAGGGCGGCAAGAAGAAAGACCAGAAGCGCGACAAAGATAAGCTGGGCCGCCGTGACGAAGCCGCCGCTTCGCGGCAGGAAGTGCGCGAAGTCATCAAGACCCAAGAAGCACGTTCCAAGACCTCCTTAGCTGATTTGCTGAAAAGCGCGGGCGTGGATTTGCGCGTAGAGTGAGCCTGTTCGTAATGGCTTAGTACAGCGCCGCGCACGTCCTTTTATGCAGGGCCGCGATACAGCCGATGGTGTCCCGTCACGAATTGTTCCAAGGAGAACGCCTCGCGCACGCGCTGGCGCGCTTGAGCGCCAAGTTGCTTGCGTAAGTTCGCATCGCCCAGCAACCGCAGGATCGGCATGGCCAGTTCGTGAGGCTGGGCTAAAAGGCCGGCCTCGCCATGGGCGAGGACATCGTGCGATCCGGGTACGTCGGTAGCCACCACCGGCACGCCGCATGCCATCGCTTCCAGCAACACGTACGGCAGGCCCTCGTAGAGGCTCGAAAGGACAAGCACGTCGAAGGCGGGATACAGCCGCTCGGCGTCCTCGCGGTGGCCCAGGATTCTCATGCGCTCGGGGTCGAGGCCCGCCGCTGCGGCGCGCGCACGCGTCTCGTGCTCCAGCGGCCCGCCACCGACCAGCACAAAGACCGCTTGCGGACGTTGGCGCAAGACCTGCACGGCGGCATCCAGGAAGAAGCGCACGCCTTTCTGGGGTGCCAGGCGTGCCACCATGCCGACGACTTCGGCATCCTGAGGCACCTGCAATTCCATGCGGAGTCGCACAACCGCCTCAAGGGTAAGTTCGGGCACAAGAGGCACTCCGTTGGGAATCAACACCAGGCGTTCGGCGGAAGCAACTCCGAGCGCAAGCGCGTGCTCACGCTGACCTGGGCCTACGCAGACCACCGCGTGGCCGCGCTGGGCGGCATGGCGTTCCAGGGCAAGATAGAGCGAACGTCGCAAACCCGTGGTCCATTGAAACGGAAACACGTGCGGTGTGTGGACGATGCGTCGCACGCCGGTCGCGTGCGCGGCCAGCCGACCGAGAAAGCCGGCCTTCGAGCCGTGCGTATGGACGATGTCTGGCGCAAGCAACTTCAAGCGTGCCTTTAGGTGACGATAGGCGCGCACGTCTTGCACGGGCCGGATTTCACGCGCCAGCTCCGGCAGGATGTCCACCTGTACGCCCGCCGCGCGGAACTGCTCCACCTCCGCCGCGAAACCCGGCTCGTGGCGGTCGCCCAGCAGCATGCGCATCTCGAAACCTGCTGCGCTTCCGGAAAAGGCACGCACCAGTTCTCGCAGATGCTTGCGCACACCGCCGGCGGTGGCTTCGCAGATATAGCAGAGCTTAAGTCGGCACCGGGATCCCGTGGCGTGATGTAGGATTTCTGGATTCATGCGCGGTGAGTATCGCAAAGCGCACGCAACTTTGCCAAGCCATGCGCGGAGTGTCGCCGTCTACGCCCGCCACACTTTACGCTTCACGCTCTGTCTATTCCCCTCTACGCTTCACGAACATGAGTTCGCAGCCCGGCACCCAACGTGCGGCCAACCCCTGGTACGCTGCCGGGGCCATCGGCCTTGCTGCGGCGTTTCTACTCTGCGGCTACGAGTTCGTGCGCAGCACCTCCACGAATCTTTTTCTGGAAGCGTACGGCAAGGACCGCCTACCGCAGGTCATGGCGCTTGTGCCTGTGGGTGTGGTTTTGGCGTTGTACGCCTATGGACGTCTGCTTTCCGGGCTTGGCCCACGCCGCACCTTGATGGCGACTTCCCTTTTCTCCGCCTTGGCCATCGCGTTGTGCTACGTGAGCATTCGACTCGGCAGCCGACCTGCCACAGGAGTGCTCTATATCGTGCGTGAAGTCTATGTGGTTTTGTTGATCGAACAGTATTGGTCGTTTCTCAACAGCACGCTGGGCCTGGAACAGGCGAAGAAACTGAACGGCCCGATCTGCGGTCTCGCGTCCCTGGGCTCTGTTGCGGGAGCTGCCGCCGTGGCGGCGTGGTCGGTGCCCCTAGGCACGGAAACCATGCTCGTATTTGCCGCCAGCCTTGTCCTTCCCGCCGCCTTCTGCTCCGCATGGGCTTATCGGAGTTGCGGCGAGCCTACACGCTCGGACTCCCCTGCGGAACCTTCCGCCGACAACTTGGCGCTGCGGCACTTCCGCGCCAGCCCTACGCTGTTCTTGCTGCTGCTCGTGATCCTGGCCACGCAAGCCCTCTCCACGGTGCTGGACCTCGCCTTCTACGCACAACTGCACGAGCGTTACCCCGACAAGGATGTGCGCAACGCGGTTTCGGGCGAGTTCTGGACCGTGGTCAACCTGGCCTCGGCGGCGGGACAGTTTGTGTTCACTCCGCTGCTTATGCGCTGGGTACCTTTGCGCTTTCTGCATGCCGCGATCCCCATCGTGAATGGGCTTGCGTGCGGGTACTTTCTGCACGCGCCCTCATGGTATAGTGCCGGATTCGCGTACATGCTCTTCAAGACGCTTGATTACTCACTCTTTCGTGCCGCGAAGGAGACGCTGTACATTCCGTTCTCGTTTGACGTGCGCTACCGAGCCAAGCAAGTCATCGATGTGTTCGGCTATCGCTTCGGAAAAGGCGGAACCGCTTTAGCTATCACGCTACTCAAAGGCGCGGGTTGGACTCTGACTTTGGCCATGTGTGGATATGTGGCGCTTGCCGCAACGGTGTTGTGGCTGGTCTTGATCGTGCCGACGACCAAAGCTCGTCCCGCGCCTCAAGATTCCTAAACTATCGTTCACTTTTCGTAACCGTTCAGTCGTGTAGGGCGGGCAATGCCCGCCGTACAGGGAGCGCTGACTTCTGGTCGGCTGGGTCGGCGTCGCCGGCTTTTGTTGGTCATAGGTCGGAATGTTCACGACAGGCTGTTCTTTGTGTGTTTGGTGCCTTTGTGTTGAACGATGATCACTTTTCCAGCACTTGCGCCATGGTGTAGAAGCCGGGCTGTTGCTGGCCTGCAAGCCATTTGGCGGCGCGCAGCGCACCACGAGCAAAGGTGTCGCGCGAGCTGGCGCGATGGGTCAGTTCAATGCGTTCACCGCCGATGGCGAAATAGACCGTGTGGTCGCCAACCACATCGCCCATGCGTAGCGCGTGAATCCCGATTTCTTTTTTCGTGCGACGGCCCGTGTGGCCGTGGCGACCGTAGACGGCGTCGGCCTGCAAGTCCTTGTCGAGCGCGCCCGCGACGGCCTCCGCCAGCATCAGCGCCGTGCCGCTGGGAGCGTCCACTTTCTGGTCGTGATGCGCCTCGACGATCTCGATCTGGTACGCAGGCCCGAGGGTCTTTGCAACCAAGGCCGCAGCTTTCATCAGCACGTGGATACCCGTGGAGAAATTACCCGCGTGAAGGACGGGCACTTTTTGCGCGCAAGCTGCGATCTGTTTTTTCTGTGCCTCGGTCAATCCCGTCGTGCCGATGACCAGGGCCTTACCTTCCGCTGCGGCGGCTGTGGCATGCGCTACGGCCGCGTCGGCAACGGTAAAATCAATCAACACATCGAAGGCGCAGTTGGGGCAGATGGAGCACGCGACCGGCGCGCCCAGTGCGCCTACGTTGCTGGCCAAGCCCGCATCCTGGCCAATCCAGGCGTGCCTGGAATGTTCTAGCGTGTAGGTGACCTTCAGTTCGGTGTCTTCCTGGGCCAGAGCCAACAACCGCTGCCCCATGCGTCCTGCAACACCGGCAATGCAAAGTTTGACGGGCATCGTAGCACTCCCTATGTGGATTGGTTTGAGTTGGGAGCCTGAAGAAAAGGACTTTCACGCATCCCACGAGCCTCCGCCTGGATTTTCCAATACACGGAGGATTTCGTGCAGGTCGTTCTTCACCAGCAGGGGATGGTTGGCGTACTTGTTTTCGCGCACGCCGTACTTGCCTAATTCGTGTATCAGGTCCTCGCCGTGCAGGCTGTGGTAGCTCACCGTCGTATGGGCTGCCTTGAGCTGATGGCCGGTGATGATGCACGCGACGCGTTCGCCCTTGGTGATGACCTGGCGTTCGACGAGCCGTTTCAGTCCCGCGACGCTGGCCGCGCTGGCCGGTTCGCAGCCGATTCCATCGCGTCCGATCACGGCTTTGGCGTCCAGGATTTCCTGGTCGGTGGTTTCGAGCACCACGCCGTTCATCCATTCCAGCGCGCGCAGGCACTTGGGCAAGTTGACCGGTCGGTTGATTTCGATGGCGCTGGCGACGGTGTGGGCTTCGCGCTTTTCCGCATCCATTTGAGCGTAGAACTGCGCAACCGTTTGCCGGTCATAGCGTCCACCGTTCCAACGCACGCCGAGTTCGTTGTAGATCCGGTGCAGCGTGTTGGCACCTGCGGCGTTCACCACGGCTAGGCGCGGCACGCGCGGGATAAGCTCAAGCGCCTTGAGTTCCTGAAACGCCTTTGCGAACGCGGAACTGTTGCCCAGATTTCCGCCGGGAACCACGATCCAGTCGGGCACATCCCAGTTCAGCGCCTCCAGGATGCGGTACATGATCGTCTTCTGGCCTTCGAGGCGGAACGGATTAACTGAGTTGACGAGATAGATGCCAAGCGCTTGCGAGGCCTCGCGCACGCGTTTCATGGCGTCGTCGAAGTAGCCCGCCAGTTGGAGGGTCCGCGCGCCGTAATCGAGGCTCTGGGAAAGTTTCCCCAGCGCGATGCGTCCGCTGCCGACAAAGACGAGTGCTTCGAGGCGCCGTTCGTGTGGCCAGCCACGCGTAGCTGCTGCGAAAGCGGCGAGGCTCGCGGAGGTGTTGCCGGTGCTCGCGCAAGCCACGCGGCGTGCACCGGTCATACGTGCGTGGCTGAAGCCCGCAGTCATGCCGTTGTCCTTGAAGCTCCCCGACGGGTTGAGGCCCTCGTATTGCAGGAACACGGTCCCTTGAGGAAGGCCCACATAACGCGCCGCTTCGTGCTCGGGCCGCAGCAGCGTCTGGCCTTCGCCGATGGTCAGAACCTTGTCGTCGGGGACGAAATTGAGCAGCTCTTTGAAGCGCCACACGCCACTGAAATGCAGCGGATTGCGCCGTGTGGCGTATTTGCGCTCGAAGTCCGAGAGCTTTTTCGGGACGGCCTGGCGCTCCCAGTCGTAGACGACATCCAGCAACTCACCGCAGGCGCGGCAGGCTGTGAGAACCTCAGTGACCCCGTGGGTTGCGGCACAATCCGGGTTGATACAACGCTGGAAAACCGCTTCGGCCATCGCGTTCATGCTGCCGACTGTAGCGGAAAGACTTGGTTGCTCCAGTGGAGCGCGTCCTTAATCGTGCGCATACAGGATCTGGATCCCCACCAGAATGTCGTACAAGGCGTGAGTGGCGGCGGCGACACCAAAACTGCGCAGAACGAACAGGGCCGCGAAGAATACGCCCGCGAAAGCGCGCTGCAGGAATGAATTGAGGTGAAACGTGTCGCCGCCGGGTAGGTAGTGGAAAAGCGAAAACAGGAGCGCACCCAAGATCACGGCCCAGATACTGGCGGTGAAGATTTCCATCTTCAAAAGCTTGGTGAACACGAGCAGCAAAAGCCCAAGCAGCAGGACCCGGAAGACCAATTCTTCGTACACGCCCGCGCCACAATACAGGACCAAGTCAAGAAGGCTGGCACGCAGACCCGCTGCGGAGAGTGACGCGGGCGGCAGCGAGCGCGCCAGCCAGCCCATGAACAGGAACAGGACAACCGCGCAGGCCAGGCTTTCCAGGAAGGCCAGTTGCAGAAAGCTCCCATTGATTTTCCAGCCACCCTTGGAATGCGCTTGCCACGTGGCAAAGCAGGTCAACAGCACCACCGCACTGACAAAGGGTATTTGAATCGAAAGGAGGCCGAGCAGGTGCTGGATGATGATGTCGCCCCCGTTGATGCGGTCGGGCTTTAACCACAACAGGCCAATCTCGTAGGTGAGCAGAAACGGCAGCACCAGCACGGCGGAATAAATCGGCCGACGCGTATCGGACCAATAGCTGGGTGTGGGGGAAGGATGTGCGGTCACGGTACCTGTATTTATCGGCGCGCCGCAGGAATTGGAGCAGTGGAAATTACGACCCGCTGCTACCGATTTCAATCAGGTCGTCGTCTGCGGCGGCGAGCTTGGGTGGAGAAGCGGATGGCAGCGGCGCGCCGAATTCATCGAGCTCCTCGAAATCGTCACCGAGGAGTTCGTCCATTTGCTTCCGCGAAACCAGCGGAGGAGGTAGCGCGGACTTGGGCTGCCCGGCGGTGGATACGGGCTTTATGCGCCGTGTCGAACCCGCAGACAAATGTGCAGCGACGACCCCTAAGCTGGTCGGATCGATTTCCTGTTTTTGGACGACCTTCGCGGGACGGTCAGGTATGACGATTTCTTCCACGTCGTCAAGATCCCTGAGCATGTTTTCGAGTTCAATTTCCCTGGCAGTAGACACGGTCGACGGTCGAGGGACCTGCGTAGGTCGTTGCAATGCGGCATCCAACGGCACGTCGAGGAAAGGCTCAAGCGCCCCAGCAGCTTGTAGCGGACCTACGATGACGCCGCTCGCTAGGCAATCGCGACAAAAAATCCGTCCATCGATTTCCTTGGCAACGCCGAGGTCCAAATCGACGTCGGGAATCGAGCCATCGCATTGGTCGCAGAAAAGTAGCTGCGGCTTCTCTATCACAGGCACGGCATCTGGATCGGGCGGGAGCGGGAGCGCCAATTCTTTTAGGGCAGCGTAAAAATCAGATTGAGCGGCGCTGGTGCCCTGCCGCATGGCCTGCGTTGAAGGCACGAACGGTCCGGAGACTTTGCTTTCTGTAGTGACAGGTTCCAGCGCAACGGAGACCGAAGCGTGTGGCACACCACCGGTCAGCTTGGCGGGGTCAGGCGATCCCGCACGAGTCTGCGGCTCACCCATTTCTTCCGGATACTGGAATTCAATTTCGGTGTCGCCAATCAGAATGCGGTCAAAATTGCGCAGATGCACTTCGCCGACGATGCGTTTTCCGTTCAGGTAAGTGCCGTTTGTCGCGTTCATATCGCGCAAAATGTAGCCGGCCAGGCCCGCTTCAATCTGGCAGTGGCGGCGGGAGAGTTTGAGATCAGGCAGCGGCAGTTCGATGTCGCGGTTACGCCCCATCGTGACGACCTTACCGGTCGCGATGGAAAGGCTTTTGCCCGCGTACGGGCCGTTTCGGAAGATCAACGAGGCCACTGCGCGTTACCCTGTTCCGTGTAAGTGAAAGGCGAACCGTAACAAGGTGCGCGTCCTCAAAGTAGTCAGCTATTACAGCTCTGTCAAGCGGGGCGTGCGCCAGGCGGCCTTTCAAGGGTGCGTAGTCCGATTGTGATTGTGGAGAAGAAAGTACTCTTCTCCACGATGCTAGAGGCCCGCCCTATGGTAAGTTACTTCCGCGGTGCTGTACTAAGCAGTTCAGCCAGCCGCGTGGCCAGCGCCGCTACCGTCAAGCTGGGATTGCCGGGGCCGGAAATGGGCAGCACAGAGGCATCGGCGACATACACATTTTCCATGCCGTGGATACGCAACTTTCCATCCACCACGCCGCGTGCTGGATCGTCGTCCATGCGGCACGAGCCGCGCAGTTCGGCGCCACCCGGCGCTGAATCATAGGAAGTCTGCAGTTCAGCCACGTCCACCCCCGCCGCGCGGGCTATCGAGCGTCCCATACTGAGCATGAGGCGCAGGCTCTCCAGGTCCCACGCACCCAGTGAAGACTCAATGCGCACCGCAGGACGGCCCAGTGGGTCCTTTTGAGATCCATCCAGCAAGACACGATTTTCATTGCGCGCCTGCTGTCCGGTTTCCAGCAGTACCCCGACCGCCTTTCCAAAACGCGCGGCTACCTCTTTCATGCGCTCCGCTCCGTAGGCCCGGCTGGTCAGGCGTCGCGCATACTCCAAAGGGCGTTCGAGGTTCAGTGCCTCCTGTGTCACGGTGACCTGAATAGGGCGGCATTCACGTACGGTTTCAGCCATGGATTCCATCGAAGGGCCGCGGAAGGAAAGCAGCGGCTCGTCGAAGAGCAGCACCAGCCCCACATACAGGGACTCGATGAGGCCCACCCCGACGCGACCATGAGCGTTGCCGATGCCGAGTGGATGGCGGCTGGATGCAGAAAACATAAGCAGACGCGGCGTCTCCAGCGGACCAGCGCAGAGTACGTAGGTCGTGGCCCGAATGCGCGCGCGTTCTCCATCCGGCGGGCGGCCGTTGGCCAGGTCCGCGTATTCGACCGCCTCCACGATTCCGGGAGAAGAACGGTTGACCACCAACCGGGTCGCGAGCGCGTGCGTGCGGATTTCGAGGCGCTCCGGACATGCGGACTGTGCGCGAGCCAGCATGCCCAGGTCGTAACTGGATTTTGCCGCGTTGGGACAGCCAGACGTGCAGAGATTTACCCGCGTGCAGCCCCCACGGCCCGGATCAAGTCCCTGACTGGCGTGGATGGCCAGTGCTGAAGGAAGGAGTTCCAGTCCGGCCTGCCGGAAGGGACCTTCCATGCGGCGGGAGGCTGGACCAAGTTCAATCGGTTTATAGCGGTGATAGGCACGGGGGCCGTGCACGCGTAAGCGCGCTTCGGCGGCGGCATAGTAGGGCAATAAGTCCACGTCTTCCAGCGCGGTGTTTTTGAAAAGCTCCGCAGCCCAGCGGTCCGAGCAGCCTTGGAAACGCAGGGTTGAGCCTCCCAGGCCCAGCGCGCGGACGACTTGCGCGGGCGGGCGCGCGGTGAGCGGCGGAACGGGCGCGAAGCGATTGAAGCTGCGCAACTCGTCATAGCCGGGCTGTAGCGCGACGGGCTTTCCAGGCACCACAGGTGCCCAGGCCTCGGACTCGCTGAGGGCCTTGGGCAACCCTTCCTTGTCCTTGGGACCTGCCGCGAAATCCACCCGTGGATCCAGCTTGCGGCCCAGTTCGAGTAAGACCACCTTGCAGCCGCGCAAGGCGAGTTCCGCGGCCAGTGTGGAGCCGCCGGCACCCGAGCCAATCACACATACGTCCGCATCCATGCGGCACCTTCAAGCGAGGGCTTCGGTTGAGGCTTTCGCCTTCAGCCAGGCGCTCATGGGAGGGAACTCCCACAGCACCTGTTCAAATTCATCGCGCAGTTCAGCCAGGGCGAATCCGAGTTCGGCCGGATCGTCGTTGGACCTTTCCTGGTCCAAGCGGCCTTCGGCCAACGCTAGTCGCGATGCTTCGAAATACTTCGATAGCTCCGCGGTCCGTTGTTTGTCGAGTAGCAGCCTCCATGGAGAACCGCAAGACTGTTCGAGCGCGTCGAGCGTCTCCAGGTAGTTTTCTACGGTGCGTTCACCGCTATCGAGGCTCACGGAGAGCGCGCCGCATTGCGCATCCAGACAATCCGCTTGCATGAGTTCGCCAAGATCCAAGGAGTCAAAGGGGAGCAGGTCGGCGACAAGGACCGCAAAATCAAGCGCTCGCCCGGACCCTAACAGTGCTTCGGTTTTGAGCCACATCTGCTCGGCCTGCACAGAAAGCATCGGAGCAGTTTGGGCAGAGGTTGGGAACGAAACGGCGGGGACTGCAGCGCGCCGCAGCGTCAGCCAAGCCAGTCCTGCGCCAGCCAACGCCACCAGAAACCCACGGCGTCCAAAGGCGCTTGCGCTTTCGGTGGGCATGCCGTGTCACTT
>Ga0114940_10000696_pt1 | contig 14308 bp, 14 predicted proteins | sample ColdCreekSource_FD_87195 | JGI IMG/M metagenome (GOLD analysis project Ga0114940, IMG submission 87195) | Groundwater microbial communities from Cold Creek, Nevada to study Microbial Dark Matter (Phase II) - Cold Creek Source | ecosystem: Environmental > Aquatic > Deep subsurface > Groundwater ... | reverse complement strand
TTTCCCACTCTTTGTCTGTCAAATCGCTTGAATATACCATTTTTAACCCCCGCTTAGTTAAATTTATCTACTCCGCTTTGATTCTACGCGATCGCCCAAAAGATCTCAAATGGGTTCTATAGATACTTAGAAAACTAAGAGAACATAGATAAGATTAGCAAAACTTATTTCCAGACTGCTCAAGCAATGTTAACTGTCAAATCTGCATCTTCTCCTGCTGCCAAAAACTTTTGGGCAGCAGTCATTCTATTTGCCCTCTATTTTACTTCTGGCTTTACCGCACTGCTGTATCAGGTTGCTTGGCAGAGGATGTTAGGTCTATTTTCTGGTTCGGATGTTCGCTCAGTAACAATTATCATTGCCTCTTATCTTTTAGGATTAGGCTTAGGCAACCTGATTGGTGGAGCTACGAGCGATCGCATTAGCGATCGCCAGTGTATTCTAGTTTATGGTCTTTGTAATCTGGGCATTGCGACATTTGCCGTTGCTAGTCGCTTCATATTTTACGACCTGTTATTCCTTAAGTTGCAGTATCTTGCCCAGTCTCTAACAGTAATGCTGGTGATCGTTTTCCTCAGTCTTTTGATTCCCACCGTCTTGATGGGTATCTCTTTGCCCATATTATCCAAAGCCATCAATCGCAGTGCGGAGAAGGCGGCTTCTCTGATAAGTTGGCTTTATGGATTCAACACTTTGGGCTCGGGATTGGGAACTCTTGTATCTGGTTGGTACATCATCGGTACTTTAGGCTATGAAAAGACGGTTTACTTGGGAGCAGCTTTCAGTGCTACCGTTGGTGTATTGGCTTTAATTGCGGCTTCCCAGTTTAAAAATCAGTCTCCCAGAGCGAATCAAAATACCTCTAAGGTCGAGCTGAGTTCGTCGAAACACCGATCAATAAGAGAATGGTATCTTTTAGTTTTTTTGTCAGGTTTTGCGGCAATTTCTTGGGAAATATTGTGGTTTAGAGTTCTTGATATCGCTCTACAGTCAAATGCTTATACCTATGGTCATTTACTAGCTTTTGTTTTGATAAGCGGTGCTTTAGGCAGTATGGTCGGAGCTAAAGCGATTGAGTATATTCACGAAATCAAAGTTAGCCCCTTTCCTTCATGGCGGGGTTTTTCTGGGCACCCGAAAAAAGTCTTTTTACTAATACAAGGAATCATAGCGCTATATTCTGCGATCGCAATTTGGGCGATCAGTCTTTATTGGCAAGTTCATCCGAATCTGCGTGCCGACGAGGGCTTCATCAATCCTAACCATCTTGGAGCGGAGGTGATTTTTAAATATCTAATAGTCCCTGGAGTAATCACAATAGTGCCTGGCTTTCTCATGGGTTTTTATTTTCCCCTAGTGCAGAAAGCGGTGCAGGTTGATGATCGCACTATTGGGCGGCGGGTTGGTTTAATTGTACTAGCGAATATTCTGGGTAATACCATAGGCAGCTTATTAACTGGCTTAGTACTTATAGATTGGTTAGGAACAGCAGGTTCATCGCGACTACTCGTCTGTCTGGGGTTGGGCTTTTTGCTAGCAACTCGCCCTAATTTTATTCGAGCTAAACTTGCTAGCGTTTTGATAATTGCTTCCGTAATCACGATTGTGCTTTTCCCTAACAACAACCGCCTGTGGACAGCTCTACACGCAATCGACCCTCAAGCCTATTTTATTGTCGCCGAAGACGCTACTAGCGTAGCAGCGATCGCCGAAACCAAAGGAAAAGGTCTTCTCTTTGCTAGTGGTCAAGTTCAGGCACATTTACCCTATCTCCACCTTCACGGGCTTTTAGGTAGCGTCCCCGCCCTGCTCCATCCCAATCCTAAACAGGTGATGATTATTGGGCTGGGTTCTGGAGGCACACCTCATACCATTGGGGTTAATCCTCTAACCGAACAGGTGCGAATTATCGAGCTATTGGGAGCAGAACTAACGGTACTCCAAGAATATGCTAAAACTGCCGTAGGAAAACCGCTCAAGTATCTATTTCAAGACCCTCGTTACCAGATCATTGTTGGCGACGGACGCAGAGAGTTAGTACTCAGCCAGCAAAAATTTGACATCATTGAAGCCGATGCAATTCAACCCTGGCGATCGCGGGCAGGGATGCTTTATTCTCAAGAGTTTTTTCAAGAAGTGCGATCGCATTTGAAACCAGGGGGCTTTTTCGTGCAGTGGGATGTCGGTTCGGGAGCGCAAGCAACTATGAGCAGCGTATTCCCTTATATTACTAGGGTAGGCTTTGGTAACGCTCTCTGGATTTTGGTCGGCAGCGATCGCCCCGTTCCATTTGAACGCGATCGACTATTAACTCAGTTAGAACAACCTAAAGTGATTAACTTTTTAGGACAGGCAGGAATTAATCCTATAGCAGTAGCTAAAAGCGTCAGAAATGCCAACGCGCGGATGTATAAAGTAAAGAAAGACAGTCAACCACAACCCTTTAACACCGATTTATTTCCCAGAGGAGAATACTATCTCAACCAACGCTAGAACCTGACTGCCTGACCAATACTTACTTTATTGGAGATATGTCAGGCAGTTAGCGTTAATCGTTAATCGTTATTCGTTATTCCTAATCAAGCCACTTGTTCCAAGGAAGCTATAGGGTCAGGAATTGAGTCCGAAGGAGCTTCAAATTCACCAGTTGCCACATATTCCAGTCTTAATTTTAACCAAGTAGTCAATTGACGCTCAGTTGTAATAACTGCCGCAGCAGGTTGAGGAACTTTAGCTTTTACTGCTGCCATCGCTGGTGCTTCGAGAAAAGCAGGTTGTTTAACTAACCAAAAATCAATTTCTTTATTTTGTTCTTGATAATTACGAATTCTTTCTTGAATAACTTCTTCAAAAGGCTCTTCTTCTAGCAAAAACTTTTGGCTAGCTACGACGTAATAATAAATAGTCATGATGATTTTTCCCGTTAAGTTTAAAAACGATATTTAAAATTTAAAACCTGATATTTTCAGAATGCTATTAGAACTCACCTTTCATAGCCAGTTTCATTTCTTTTACGGCTCGTTCAATCCCGACTAATACGGCACGGCTGATGATCGTATGACCGATATTTAATTCTTCCATACCAGGAATACAGGCAATAGGATAAACATTCCAATAAGTTAAACCGTGACCAGCATTGACTCTTAACCCGCAGGCTAAGGCTGTTTCTGTCCCTTCTACTAAGTTTTGTAATTCCCGCTTTCTGGTTTGTTCATCAACGGCATCGGCATATTTACCCGTGTGCAATTCAATAAACAGAGCCTCGGTTTCACTTGCTGCTTTGATTTGCGCTTCATCAGCATCAATGAACCAGGATACAGGAATGCCTGCATCTTGCAATTGCTTAACTACTGACTTAAAGCGGCTGAGGTTAGCGACAATATCGATTCCTCCTTCAGTAGTCACTTCTTCCCGTTTTTCTGGAACTAAAGTAACATAATTGGGTTCAAGATCAAGTGCGATCGCAACCATTTCGTCAGTAGGTGCCATTTCCAGATTAAGACGAGTCCGTACTGTTTGACGCAACAAGCGCACATCTCGATCTTGGATATGACGGCGATCTTCGCGGAGATGAACAGTAATTCCGTCTGCCCCTGCTAATTCTGCTAATACCGCAGCCCCCACTGGATCGGGTTCAACAGTGCGTCTGGCTTGACGTATAGTTGCTACGTGATCAATATTTACTCCTAAAGTGAGCAAGCTTAATTTCTCCTGCCTGTATGTTAATCCTGAATAAATATGCTATCACTTTCGTGGATCGGTATTGGGGATAAGTTTTTTGATAACGATGAGTGCTGAATGATGAATAATGAGTTAATTAATTCATCATTATTTTTGATTAGAGATGAGCGAGGTTGGTGACTAGAAACTGAATTTTCGCGTATTTAGTTAAAATCAATTAAGGATAAAATTAGCAATTAATCATAGTTGGTGCTAAATTCACCTGAGTCCGCGTAGATCCAACTATTCCAATTATCAGGAAAACTATTATGGCGAGCCAAATTTCCAATTTAGAAGTAGATACTACCCAGGCTGTTGAAGAATTAATGGAAAACGGATCAAGTCATAAAGAGGTTATTGAGACGGTTATTTCTAGCCTAGATCAAGACAACACAGCAATGGTCAGCCATACCAATGAGGGTAGCCTCTGGAAGTTTCAGTATGGAAGCGTGGAAGTTTTTGTACAGCTAACAGGGGAAACTGATGATGATGTCCTTACTGTCTGGTCTAGGGTTCTTAAATTACCCGCTAATGATGAGCCAGGATTGATGCGTAAGCTACTAGAAATGAATTGGACAGGAACTTTTGAAACCTGTTTTAGCATTAAAGACGGCGAAGTTATGGTTTCTTCTCAACGGAGTGTTGCTGATATGCATCCAGGTGAAATTTCTCGGTCAATTACTCTGGTGGCTAACATTGCCGATGATAACGATGATATCCTCAAAGAAGAATTTGGTGGATTGTAATTTAATTATGGGCAAGGGTGAACCAAAGATTTCGGCTCTCCCTACCTGGCGTTTCATTCCTCCTATTAAAGCATCGGGAGCAATGCAAATGGCGATTGATCGTTATCTGCTAGAAAAACACCGTCAAGGTGAATATCCCCCCACACTAAGGTTTTATACTTGGTGTCCTGGGGCAATTTCTTTAGGCTATCACCAAAAAGACTATCCCCAAGCTTGGCACAACCTGAGTTGGCAAGGAAAACCCTTGGAAATTATCCGTCGTCCTACGGGAGGGAGAGCGGTGCTGCACCAGGGGGATCTGACTTATATGGTGGTAACATCCACTTTGCCTGGAAAACGCTTAGAAGTATATAAGCAAATTTGTCAATTTTTGCTTGCTGGATGGCGATCGCTTGGTGTAAATTTAGATTACGGTCAAGCAACCAAGGAATATATTCAAAATCACAATTGCTTTGCCACAGCTACAGGGGCAGATTTAATTACCGTAACGGGAGATAAAGTCATTGGTAGTGCGCAACTGCGTCGAGGAAAAGCAGTTCTGCAACACGGTTCAATGATTCTTAATACTGATAAAAGTCTGTTTGAACAAGTGTTTGGGCGACCTAGAGAGCAAAACTTATTCGAGATTATTCCCCAGAAGTGCGATCGCACTAGTGTTAAAATAATTAAAGCTTTAACTCAAGCCGCGATCGCTACTTTTAAGATTGATTTAGTAGAACAGTCTTTGTCTACCGCTGAATGTCAAGATATTGCTAGTAATTTCTCTTTACTGAGATACTAAACTTATTAAAGTTAGTTAAAATCTATCACGATATTATGAGCATAGTTAGTCAAGTCATTCTCAGAGCAGATGACGAACTGCGCTATCCCAGTAGCGGTGAACTAGAAGGAATTAAAAAGTTTTTAATTACTGGCGAAAAAAGAGTACGCATTGCCGAAACTCTAGCCAACAATGAAAAAAAGATCGTTGAGAAAGCTGGAAAAGAACTATTTAGACTCCATCCTGAATACCGCTCCCAAGGCGGCAACGCCTACGGACAAAAACAATATAATCAATGTATCCGCGATTTTGGTTGGTATTTGCGTCTAGTCACTTATGGAGTCATGGCTGGAGACAAAACGCCAATCGAAACAAGTGGTTTGATTGGGGTTAGAGAAATGTACAATTCTCTCGAAGTCCCTGTACCAGGAATGATTGATGCAATTCGTTGTCTAAAAAATGCTTCTGTTGATCTTTTAAGTAAAGAAGATGCTCAAGAAGCCGCGCCTTATTTTGATTACATCATCCAAACTATGTCTTGATTTTGTCTTAATCAAAAGTTGACATAAAATTAAAACCTTTCTAAAACCCTCTTAGGTAATTGATAATTGGTAATGACGCGATCGCATTTTGAATGGCGCGATGACTTATTATGAATTATTGATTACCTATAATAATTTTAATGGCTTGGTCTAAAAAAATTCCTTGGCTTTCTCTGCCTTTACTTTTGCTAACTTATGGAGCTTTTGGGTGGATTTATGGCTCCTGGGCAACAGAGTTAATCGAGCAAAAAGTCTTCCTAGCTCAATTAGAACACAATCTTAATATCATTATTCTTTATCTATTTGGCGACCTCGGGATTTTGTTATTAGCGATCGCGTTTACTGCCCCGATCTCTCTAATAACTATTAGTCTTAACAGTTGGCTGAAATCCGATATCAGAGGCTTGTTATCAATATTTATCGGAGCTTTTATTTTTACTCTAATCGTTCAACGAGTCGATTATTTTGCCAAAAGTCTAGTACTCATCGCTGCTGCTTTACTGCTGAAACTAGACTTGCAACTTGCCGGCTGTGATCGATGGCTCTGTTCACTGATTTTAACTATTTTTTGCTGGTTAGGATTTACTGGAGGTATACTAGCGTTTTATATCTGGGGTTTAAACTAATTTTATGAAAGAAAAAACAGGAAAAACCTTTCAGCGCGCCCTTACTTTGATTCTCGGTATCGGATTCGCTGGCTCTACTTTGGCGATCACTCTTAGCAGCATTTTTAGTCAAAACAATAACAATACTGCTTCAAACTCCAACGCCCCAACTGATGCTGTCGCCTTAGAAGAACAAGTAAAATTACAGGCTAGTGGTTATGAAAAAGTTTTAGAGCGAGAGCCAAATAACTTAGCGGCATTAAATGGATTAGCCCAAATATATCTCCAGACGGGTAATTTAGAAAAAGCAATTCCGCCTTTAGAAAAACTAGTCAAATTTTATCCCCAACAACAAGAATTTGCTGAGATTCTGCAAATAATTAAACAGCAACAGGCACAAAAACCCAATTCACAGTCAGGCACACAAACAAGCAAATAAGTCAAACTGATGTGTCTTTTGTGATCTTTACTTGATAATTCAATAGACGCGATCGCGCCTGCTGATAACATAAATTCCTAGATTACACAGTAAACGTCATATCGGAAGAGATGAACGATAAGCTAATAAATTAGATAAAACGATTTTTTAGCCGAAAATATGACCGATACTATCTATTTGATTAACGGGAATTGGTTCACCGGTTCTCCTTTACTAGCTGCCGCTACAAAAGCCGCTACAGCATCGGATGCCGAAGAAGGTACTTTAGTCCTAGCAGGAGTTTTACTGAGTCTAGTAATTATTTATTTTGCTAGTAAGCTAGGGGGTGAAATTTGCTCACGAATTAATTTACCACCAGTCCTAGGAGAATTAGTTGGCGGAGTCTTAATCGGAATATCAGCTTTTCGCTTATTAGTTTTTCCCGAAGGTGGTAGTGTTGCTGAAGATTCCCTGATTATCAGCTTGTTACAAAGTACAGCTGGTTTAGATCCAGAATCAGCAGCAGCGGTATTTGCTTCTCAAAGTGAAGTAATTAGTGTGTTGTCTGAGTTGGGAGTAATTATTTTATTATTTGAAATTGGTTTAGAATCCGATCTCAAAGAATTGATTCGTGTAGGGCCGATAGCGGCGGTAGTTGCAGTAGTCGGGGTAATTGCGCCTTTCGTGGCTGGGACTCTTGGTTTAGTTTATTTATTTAATGTTGCTGTTATTCCTGCCGTCTTTGCGGGTGCAGCCTTAACTGCCACCAGTATTGGAATTACCGCCAAAGTTCTAGCAGAGTTAGGACAGCTTAATTCTCAAGAAGGTCAAATTATCATTGGTGCAGCAGTACTAGACGATATTTTAGGCATCGTGGTTTTGGCAGTAGTCGCTAGTCTAGCCAAAACTGGAGAAATTGAAATCAGCAACATCATTTACTTAGTTATTAGTGCTGCTACTTTTCTGATTGGTTCAATTTTAATCGGTCGTTTGATTAGTCCTTTCATAGTTGGATTAGTCAACGAAATGAAGACTCGCGGTCAGGTTTTGCTGACTGGTCTGATTTTTGCCTTCTCACTGTCTTATATTGCTACAGCAATTCATTTAGAAGCGATTTTAGGAGCTTTTGCAGCAGGACTAATTTTAGCCGAGACAGAAAAGCGCAAAGAACTAGAACGACAGGTAATTCCTGTAGCCGATATTCTTGTCCCTATCTTTTTCGTGTGTGTCGGTGCTAAAACTGATTTGAGCGTTCTTAATCCTGCCATACCCAGCAATCGTGAAGGATTAATCATTGCCACATTTTTACTTACTGTTGCTATCCTGGGTAAAGTAATTACTGGATTGACTGTTTTTGGCAATCCTGATTTAAATAAACTTGCTATTGGCGTGGGGATGATTCCTAGAGGAGAAGTTGGTTTAGTCTTTGCTGGCGTAGGTTCTGCTAGTGGAGCTTTATCTGAAGCTACTGAAGCAGCAATTATTATGATGGTCATTTCGACTACTTTCATCGCACCTCCTCTATTACGCTTAGTGTTTAAAGATACAGAAACTATTAGTCAAGAAGTAGACAAAGTACAAGAATAACAACATAATTAGGCGAAGTTCATGAAAAAAATATCATAGTTATTTCGTGATTCGCCTAAAGTAGTTTATGAAACCTTATTATCTATATTTACGTCACTGTCGATCAAAATTGAAGAATGGGTATTATAGAATTCTAACGGGGTTGGCTGAGAATATTTTGGGGTCAGCATTGCTCCGTCACCGACAGATCTTTAAAGTACCAAATCAAATTCGGTACTCGCGTCCTTGTCTAAGATTGGAGCCTGTGCTAACCGTCCACAAACGGTCAGTTACCTACTTTTTGTGAGGAGCAATAATTGTGAAATTTCACTGGCTATTATCGAGTTGTTTAGGTGCTTTTCTGTTTTGTTCCCCTGCTAAAGCTGGAAAGATACTCTCTTGGGAGTTTGAGGAGCAAGATAGCAATTTAGTTTTTATCACGGATCACGGAGTACAGCCCAAGGCTCAGTTGCTCAATAATCCGACTCGCCTGGTTATCGATTTACCAGATACAAGCTTAGGGCAAGAAACTGTAAAAGAAAGCTATCAAGGGGCAATCAGGGGCTTTCGTATCGGACAACCAGAACCTGATACTTCTCGGATTGTAATTGAATTTGCTCCTGGCTATACTATTGACTCCAATGAGGTTGAATTTCGCGGTATTTCTCCTACACAGTGGACTGTAAATTTACCACAACCAAGAATCGCGCCTGTAACCACAGCCAACAATTTTGAATCAGAAGCGGTGTCTGTTATCCCCGAAAAGCCTTTACCTCCTTTATTAGGATTTAAATCAGAAGCAGAAACATTAGAAGTAGAGACACCAAAGGCAGAGTTAACCTCTACTAGTAGTAGTAACACGGTCAGTAGTTCTCCCTACATCCAACCTACAAGAAATGGTTTTTTTATCGCCATTAATGGCAGCAGGAAAAATCAAATTACCCCAGAGAGAAATGGCGATCGCATAGATTTTGCTCTCGAAGGAGTTACCCTGCCTACGGATTTGGTTTCTCAATCGGTAGCGGTCAATCAATACGGCGTTTCGGAAATTGAATTTAGTCAAACCGCTTCTTCTCCTCCTGAAGCCAGGATGAGTTTAAAAGTAGCCGAAAATAGTCCTGACTGGTTAGCGACTTTTAGCCGCATCAAAGGATTGATTTTAGTTCCTAGAGGCGAACTTCCTACAGAAGGTACGCAAGCTTCAATTAGTGAAACTTCTGAGGAAACTGAATCGTCAACGGGATCAATAGTTTTAAAAAAACCAGAAGAATTCACTGAAGAGTTAACTGTTATTGACGAAATAGAACTTGTTGACGACGATGGCAAGCTTTTAATTCGCGGCGATCATGATTTAACCGCAGTCACTTCTAAACAAGATAATGGCATTTATGAAATTAAAATCGATAATGCTCAATTATCAGAAGATCTAAAAGGCCCAAAATTAGAAGCAGGTAGCCCAATTTCTCAACTGAGAATTCGCCAAGATGGAACCGCCGTAGTAATGACGGTGACCACTAGGCTAAGATATCGTCTCGGACAAATCAATCCTGAAGAAAAAGCGATCGCTTTTCCAGTCGAGATTGGAGCTTCTCTCCTGCCTGAGAATGATAGTCCTCTAATTGCGCCTGAGCTGGTTAAAATTCCTAAAGCAGAAAACCCTAGACTTATTCCTGCTCCTATCCCCAATAGCGATCGCCCGAAAATAGTGATCGATCCAGGACATGGCGGCGAAGATTCAGGGGCAGTTGGCATCGATGGTTTAAGAGAAAAGGACGTAATCTTACCAATTTCTCTAGAGATAGCTGAAATCTTAAAGAAACAGAATATCGAGGTCGTTATGACCAGAGATAGTGATTATTTTATTAGTCTTGAAGGTAGAACTGACTTAGCTAATCGGGTAGATGCTGATTTGTTCGTTAGTATTCATGCCAATGCGATTAGTCTTAGCCGTCCTGATATTAGTGGTTTAGAAACTTATTACTACGACAGCGGTCGTCGTTTAGCCGAGCTTGTTCACTGGAGTGTTCTCAATGACGTTAACATTAATGACCGAAGTATTCGCCGAGCTAGATTTTATGTCCTCAGACATTCGGAAATGCCCGCCGTGCTAGTAGAAGTGGGTTTTGTGACTGGTGCTGAAGATGCCTCAAAACTTAGTGACCCTGACCACCGCCGCCAAATGGCAGAAGCGATCGCACGGGGAATTATAGAGTATGTTAAACAAAATCAACTATAAGTATATTTACTTTGGTTGGCATCTTTACTAGTAGTGCTCACAATGGTGAGATTACCGAAGACATCAAGAACCTAATCTAAAAAAATCGATGATAGAAAACTCAAATCTGCGAATTGGCTTGTTTGATAGTGGTGTGGGCGGATTGACTGTGTTGAGAGAAGTTTACCGACAAATGCCCACCGAGTCTGTTCTTTATTTTGCTGATTCGGCTAGACTCCCCTATGGTAAGCGATCGCCAGAAGAAATTCTCCAATTCGTCCGCGAAATCCTAGACTGGATGTGTCATCAGGATGTCAAGATGATTATTATGGCTTGCAATACTTGCTCGGCTCTGGCGTTGGAGATAGTCAGAAAGGAATATGACATACCCATTTTAGGCGTTATTCTTTCAGGAGCTAGAGCCGCAGTCAACCAAGGACAACGTATCGGCGTGATTGCCACCCAAGCTACGGTTACTAGCAATGCTTATCGTCAGGCAATTCAAGAAGTTAATCCCCAGACTCAAGTATGGCAAATCGCTTGCCCTGAATTTGTCCACTTAATCGAGCAGAATCAAATTTACACTGATTATACTAGACAAGTAGCTCAAAGATATTTAAATCCACTACTACAGCAAAAAATTGATACCTTAGTTTATGGTTGTACCCATTATCGACATTTAGATTCAACTATCCGCTCTCTGTTGCCAGTTTCAGTTAAAGTCATTGATCCAGCCGAACATATTGTTGTAGCAGCCGAAAAAGAACTGTCTTTAATGGGGTTAAGAAACAATCAATATCCTCTGCCAACGCGTTTTTGCGTCAGCGGCTCTCCCCAGCAGTTTGCTAACCTATCTCAACAGTGGTTAGGTCATTATCCTCAAGTAGAAAAAATCTATGTTAAAGAACCATCAAAAGAAATGATGGTTCTGAATCCACTAGAATAGCGAAAGCAAGAATTAAAAAATTAATTTAATTGCTTGCTTTTTTTATGTTCCTAGAAGCGACATTCTTTCCCTGTCCTTGTAATTCGGCTATTTTAAGCAAACCATATACACTCAAAAGATAGACACCAGCGGAAAGTAGAATGAACACGGGTAAGTCTCCAAAATTCATCAGTTATAGACGTTGTGTTGATTTGATTGGGTTTTTGTTAAGTGACTACTTAAAAACAATAAAGATTCACTAAATGTTATTCGTTAAACACTGACAAGAGGAAATTTGCCAGATGTGCGAACTTATCTGCCTAATTATTAGGATTATTTAGGTAGTATTTTACTCCCTACCTTTTTCCTCACACTTTAAAATAAAATGTGTTTGTGCTATGTTCCATAACCCATACTGACCTGGGAATGATAACCGCAAGCTGATTCGAGGTTGCTAAATGTGTAGCAAGATGGTTCTCGCTACTATCTAGCTATATTTCTTCAAGACTACGCATTAACATGAATAAATAGGTACTGTATGGTTATACCTGGGAGCTCATGTTTATTTAAAAATCCAATATGGCTTTTTAAATTGCTCATTTGCTTAAAACTTCTAAATTAGATAATAACATAATTAATTAGTCTTGATCATTACTAAAACAAAGCCTTAAAACTATAGTCAACAGTCTTTTGAGAACAGTTATTAGTTGGTTATTAGGCTGGCTTGCCTTAAAATAAGTACAATAATATGTAAAGTTTCTTAAATAAAAATAATTGCCAGACCTGGCTGAACAATGATATCTTCCACTACTTCTTTATTAGCTCCCGTTGAAAATGACCTGCGTATTCTGACAGATAATCTTAAAAAACTGATTGGTGCGCGTCATCCAATCTTAGGTGCCGCAGCCGAACACTTGTTTGAAGCTGGAGGGAAACGAATCAGACCAGCTATTGTATTACTAGTGTCTAGAGCCACAATGTCTGATCACGACATTACTCATCGTCATCGTCGTTTAGCAGAAATTACTGAAATGATTCATACTGCTAGCCTCGTACACGATGACATAGTAGATGAAGCCGATTTACGACGCAATGTAGAGACAGTTCATAAACTTTTTGATAATCGGATTGCCGTTTTAGCTGGAGACTTTCTGTTTGCTCAGTCTTCTTGGTATTTAGCCAATTTAGATAATCTACAGGTCGTCAAACTTTTGTCAGAGGTAATTAGAGATTTTGCCGAGGGAGAAATTTTACAAGGGCTAAATCTTTTCGATACTAGTGCTTCTATTGATTCTTATCTCGACAAAAGCTATTACAAGACTGCCTCGTTGATGGCAAACAGTGCCAAAGCTGCTGGTGTTCTAAGCGAAGTTGATCCAGAAATAGCTGAAAGTCTCTATAGCTACGGTCGTAATTTGGGTCTGGCTTTTCAAATTGTTGATGATATTTTAAATTTTACTGGTTCGACAGAAGTGTTGGGCAAACCAGCAGGCTCGGATTTAGCTAGTGGTAATTTGACCGCTCCGGTGCTATATGCTTTGGAACAAAAGCCCTATTTAGAAATATTAATTGAAAGAGAATTTTCTAAAGAAGACGATATCAATAAAGCTTTAGAGCTAATCAAAGAAAGCGATGGAATCGAAAAATCCCGTGAATTAGCAGCAAATCATGCTCGCATGGCGGCACAAAATTTGAGTTGCCTAGCTCCTTCGGATTCAACTCAAGCACTCAATGAGTTGACTGATTATGCTGTCAGTCGTTTGTATTAAAATCCTACTGTTAGTTAATTATCTAATAGTATTAGAAGCGACAAATATCATGATCAAAACTTCGTTTGTAGGAAAAGATTAAGGGGGTAGAATGTTTATCTTGCGTTCGTGCGATCGCTCGTTAATTTTTATCGGTATTTTTATCAGCTTATCAATCTCTAGCTGTGGGGAAACTAAATACACTCAATGCGAACAAATTTTTCAGATCGCTCACAATGTTACCGATACTAATAAAAGCGTTAGTTATGCTTCTAATGAGCAGCCAACGGAGTTAAAAAGTTGGTTAATAGCGGCAGGTTTAATGAATACAGCAGCCGAACAAATTAAGAACTTGCATATTGATGATTCACAATTAATAGAATATCAAAATGGATTAGCGAATATTTATGATATTTATTCTCAGGCTACCTACGATGCAGTTAAAGCCAGAGAAAGTAAAAATATTGATGCTCTTAAATCTGCTCGAACTGATGCCGAAAAAGCTGGAGAACTACAACAAGTATTGATCAAAGATATTAATACTTACTGTTTAAATCAGGGATAGTTTAGATTGGATTTTGGTTGTGACAACTTAAGAGTCAATTGATGTTTTGGTATGTACAAAATGCTCTTCTAATAATTGAGTGGCATTGGTAAACAAGTAACCTTGCATAAGTAGGCAGGTGCAATTATTTATAAAATAGAATTTCTCTGAAATAATCGCTTAGAAGTAAATTCTAGATTTCAGGTCTTATATTTAATTTAACCCACCTACTTATATTGACATTGCCAACTTTGCAACAGATTCTTAAGTTCTTCAGTTTCGACTCCCTCGGCAATTACTTTGAGATCGAGTCCTTGTCCCAAACCAATAATAGCATTGACGATCGCAGCATCTTTAGAGTTGTTTAAGATATTCTTGATAAAGAATCGATCAATATATATTAGGACTTACGCAAGAATCATTTCGAGAGAAGGATTTTTAAGCTGCTGAATCAGGTAATCTCGAAGAAGACCATTTTTTAGTTGGTAAACATTAGAATGATTGGCGATCGCTAAATAC
>Ga0114940_10000695_pt1 | contig 14312 bp, 14 predicted proteins | sample ColdCreekSource_FD_87195 | JGI IMG/M metagenome (GOLD analysis project Ga0114940, IMG submission 87195) | Groundwater microbial communities from Cold Creek, Nevada to study Microbial Dark Matter (Phase II) - Cold Creek Source | ecosystem: Environmental > Aquatic > Deep subsurface > Groundwater ... | reverse complement strand
TGTATTTTACAAAGCCGAAGAGTATCATCAGAATTATTTCAATCAGAATGGAAATGAATCCTACTGCCAGTTTGCAATAAAACCTAAAGTGGAAAAATTTCAGAAAGTTTTCAAAGATAAATTGAAGCACTAACCTCACCCTGCCCTCTCCTTAAGGAGAGGGTTCTAATACAAGGCTTTTACTTTATCTCTGAGATTGTATGAAGAAGCCATCACTTCTCCGTACGCGCCCGTAGTTCGAATTACAACCAAATCACCGCGTTTTGTTTCAGGAAGCATCACTGCTTTGCCAAAGCAATCGGAGGATTCACAGATGGGGCCGACTACATCATATTTAGCAGTTGTACCATTGCTGGAAATGTTTTCAATCTTATGATAGGATTGATACAGCGCAGGACGAATCAATTCTGTCATTCCCGCATCAAGGATTATAAAATTTGTGTTCACTCCTTTTTTCACATAGAGGACTTTTGAAATCAAACTTCCGCATTGAGCAACAATCGATCTTCCGATTTCAAAATGGAGAATTTGTTTCGGGCGCAGTTCCAAAAATTGTTTGAACAAAGCAATATACGTAGCAAAATCGGGAATGGAATTTTTATCGGGGTCGTGGTAGTCAACTCCCAAGCCCCCGCCAACATTAATATGCTCCAAAGAAATTTTATGACTCACAAACCAACTCTGGATTTCATTTGCGCGAAGACAAAGTGATTTGAACGCGCTCAAGTCCGTTATCTGCGAGCCGATATGAAAATGTATTCCTGCGATTTTTATGTTCTTCAATTGCTGTGTGCGCTTCACCACTTCTTCCAGTTCCCAGATATTAATTCCAAATTTATTTTCCTCCAAACCTGTCGTGATGTATTTATGCGTGTTCGCATTCACATTCGGGTTTATGCGGAAAGCAATTTGCGCGGTTTTATTTTTTCGTTTTGCCAAATCATTAATCACTTCAATCTCCTGCAAACTCTCACAGTTGAAACAGGTAATATTCCGATCCAGCGCGGTATTTATTTCCTCATCGCTTTTTCCCACTCCCGCGAAAAATATTTTATCGAACTTGTGCTCGCTCGCTTTTTTTACTTCGTTTCCGCTCACACAATCTGCACCTAAACCTGATTTTTGGATGACAGAAAGTATTTCATCGTTCGCATTTGCTTTAAGTGCGTAATGAACATGAAAGCCATATTGCTCCGATTCTTTTTTTAATGCATCAATCGTTTTTCTCAGCAACTCCAAATCATAATAATAGAATGGAGTAGGAGTAGATTTTATTTTTTCTAAGTCGAACATATTTTTTAATCCCCCTTTCTCCCCCTTTTAAAGGGGGAGAGCGAAGCAGGGGGATTTCATAAGTTGAATAATCCTTTGTTAAGCGCTACCAGCGCATCCTTTTTATGTTTAGTTTCTACTAGAACAGAAACATTATTCTCACTTCCTCCGTACGAAATCATTCTCAGCGGAATGTTTTTCAGCGCGTCAAATATTTTTACTGCGACACCTTGTTTTTCCGCGGTAAAACTTCCTACAATGCAGATAATCGTTTGGTCTTTGTCTATTTCCACCGAGCAAAATTCATTTAGTTCTTTTATAATTGTGTCAAGATTTTTATCGTTATCAATTGTAACAGACACCGCTACTTCCGATGTAGTAATCATATCAATCGGTGTCTTGTAGCGCTCAAAGATTTCAAATACGCTTCGCAGGAAACCGTAAGCCAATAACATCCTTGCAGATTTAATTTTGATGGCAATAATGCCGTCTTTTCCCGCCACAGCAGTAATGCGGTCGTTCGGAGATTTATCAGTGATGACAGTTCCTTTTGCAGACGGCTGCATGGTATTGAGCAAGCGTACAGGAACTTTTCTTTTTTGTGCAGGAAGAACGCAGGTGGGATGAAGAATCTTCGCTCCAAAATACGCTAACTCTGCCGCCTCCTCAAATGAAAGTTCTGTAACGGGAAAAGTTTTGCCAACGATGCGCGGGTCATTGTTGTGCATGCCGTCAATGTCTGTCCATATTTGAATTTCTTCTGCTTGTAATGCAGCGCCAATTAATGTTGCCGTATAATCACTCCCTCCTCTTTTCAGATTATCTATTTCACCAAATGCATTTCTGCAGATGTAGCCCTGGGTAATAAAAAGCCCCCCTGCTCCCAAAAGTGGGGAAACAGAAATGCCCTTTTTAAGTCTTCTCCCGTCAGCTGACGGAGAGTTAGAGGGGGCTTGGTGTTTTTTTAATTCCGCTTTCAGATTTTCTTCAATGTATTTCAAATCGGGTTCATCGTTCTCGTCAATGCGCATGAAATTGAGCGCTGGAAGAAGAACAGAATCAACCCCGATTTCTTCCAGATAAAAATGAAACATTGCGGTGGAAAGCAATTCTCCCTGTGCGAGAATGGCTTTCTCTTCATTCGCGGTGAACATATCTAATGTGAACGAACGGATAAACTCAAAATGATTTTTCACTAACTCTTTTCCTTTCCTTAACGATGCCTCTTTTGAATAAAGTTTTTTCAGAACACCTTCGTATTTTTTTTCGAGTGCGTCAATTAATTCTTTTGCCTTATTATTTTCTCTTGCGTAAAGCGGGGTTGCAATTTCAAGCAAAGCGTTTGTTGTTCCGCTCATGGCAGAAAGCACGATAATCTTCGGCTCATCGCTTTTTATAAGCGCGACCAGCCCTTTCATCCGCTCTGCCGAACCAACGGAAGTGCCTCCAAACTTTAAAACTTTCATAGCAATAAATGAGGTGCGAATATACGAAGGGAAAGTAAACTCGGTTCGCTGAAAAATAAATCAGAATCCTTTTCTCTTTTTCCAGAGTTTTGGATTTCTTTTGTGATGAAGCACAGCGATGACAAACATGGTTTCTTTGTCAAAGATGTAATAAACATTGTACGGAAATTTTTTCATGGCGAACGCGCGGACTGTTTTATATCTTTTTTGAAATCCTAGCGGAGAACGGCTTACTGCGCGCACGGCATCACGAAATTCATAGAGGAAAGTTTCGGCTAATTCTGAATTTTCGAGGGCATACCATCTTACCGCTTCGTCTAAATCAAGTTCCGCAAGCGGTTTAACGATGATTTTTAAATCCATGCTTACGGCTGATTTTCTCAATTACTTCGTCAAGCGGAAGCCCTGACTTCGGGTTTCGTTTACATTCTTCCATGCGCTCTTTCAGCACCTGCGTTTCTCCTTCTTCAAATTCATAACTATCGTTCATGTCCACCTGTTTCACAAACTTCATAGCGGAAAGCATTTCATAAAGCATTTTTGCCTGCTTTTTGTCTTGTACTTTTACGGTGAGAGTTGTCATTGTTCAACAAAAGTAAAAAAGATTCAGGTGTGATTCACATCGGTACATCTGAGTCAATCCAAAATTTTCATCTGTACCTGTTCAATGGTAGTATCCGATGTGCTGATGATTTTGAAAACGTACGGACTCATCGCCACAATCTCATTATCCTTCGGAATGCTCTGGCGGATATGCAAAATTAATCCCGCGAGCGTAGTATATTCATCCGACTGTGGCAAACTCAGTTTATATTTTTCATTCAGGTAATCAATTTCATGCCTGCCTGACAGAACGTATTCGCTCTCACTTATTTTTTTCTCAATCATTTCTTCTTTGTCGTGCTCGTCTTCGATCTCTCCGAAAATTTCTTCAATGATGTCTTCCATGGTTAGCATGCCCGATGTTCCGCCAAATTCGTCTACCACCAGCGCAACGCTTTTGTGTTGCTGAATAAAAAGCGTAAGCACTTCGTTCGCTGACATGGACTCGGGAACTATAATCACAGGAAGAAGAATAGATAAAATAGTTGACGGCTTCTTGAAAATTTCATACGAGTGTGTGTAGCCGATGATGTTATCTACGCTGTCGCGGAAGACAAGAATTTTTGAAAGACGTGTTTCAATAAAAGTTTTTTTGAGTTCTTCCACTGAGTCATCCACATTCACCGCAACAATTTCTGTTCTCGGAATCATGCAGTCGCGGGCTTTCACTTTTGAAAAACCCATCGCACGCTTGAAAATCTTTACCTCGTTCTCCAATTCCTGTCTCTGCACATTTGGTGAAGTGCTTTCCTGTATATACTGGTGAAGGTCAATTCTTCCGAAAGAAATTTTCTTTTCGGGAAATTTTGTTCTGAGAAAAAACCGCAGGATAAATTTTGCAATGATATTCGTTACAAAAACAATCGGATACAAAAGCCCGTACACCAGCAAAAGTGGTACAGCAAAGAACAGGAGAAGACGGTTCGGATTTATCCGAAAAAGATTTTTCGGCAGAAATTCAGCAGTAACAAGAATAAAAATAGTGGAGAGAAAGGTGATCAGCACAAGAATCAGGATAGGGGAAGGAATATATATTTCTAAATAGGGTTCAAGAATCTGGGCCATGAAAATACTGAACACTACTAACGTAATGCAATTTCCTACCAGCATGGTGCTGATGTAGTGCGAAGAATTTTTTATGAAGTAAGAAAGAATCTGAGACGGAAATATATTTCTCTTTCTCATCAGTTCAATCCGTAATTTGTTGGCGGTGAGAAAAGCAATTTCAAGTCCTGAAAAAAATGCGGAGAGAATCAGCATGACAAGAACTATAATCCAAGGTGTAGTCATTAGCAATAGAATATTAAACTTCTGGCCACTTATGAGGGTCTTGAGAAGTATGAAAAACAGAAAGGATGTAAACTATTTTTTCTTTTTCATCCAGAAGAAAGTGAATCATGAAAGGAAATTTTTTGACTGGCAGACACCGAATTTCACCATATCTTATCTGAAAGAAAGGATTATTGCTGATAGATGTTATGTGTTTTTTTACTGTAACCCAGAATTTTTCTCCTAAACCAACTTGTTGCTCGTCATAATAATCAATCGCCTGCTGAATATCGTATTCTGCCTTTTTTTCAAAAACAATAAAATGGGGTATTTACTTAACTGTTTTATACCTGATGTTTTTTTTAACTTTTTTCCAGGGAATAAAATCTTCGGGCTTTGCGTTTTTAAGACGCTTTAGAGTTTCTGTTTTATGCCATTCAGGAATGGAAAGGTTTTCTTCGCTTTCAATTTTCGCGTCAGGAATGTGTTTGAAGAATTCAACAAAAGTTTTATAAAAACTTTCGGGAATGCTGATCGTAACTTGTTTCATTGTTTTTGTTATTTCTATATCGAAGATACGAAATAATTTTTGGTGCTATCGGGATTTGCGCGAGGGATAGAAGCGGAAATCCCCCGCACATAATTTATGTGCGGGGATTGAAGCGAATAGCCCGACCCCTTGCGCTTCGCTTGGGGACGCGCCCAAAAATTACTTCACACGCTCCACATATTCGCAGGTGCGGGTATCAACGCGAATTTTATCGCCCTGATTAACGAACAGAGGAACATTTACCGTTGCGCCTGTTTCAACGGTTGCAGGTTTCATTGCGTTGGTGGCCGTGTTGCCTTTCACGCCTGGCTCGGTATGAGTAATTTCCACTTCTACAAAAGTAGGGGGCTCGGCATAAATAGCAATGTCGCTTTCAATTCCGATTTTCACTTCCATATTTTCTTTCAGAAACTTTGTGCCTTCTCCGAAAAGCATTTTCGGAACATAAATTTGTTCAAATGTTATCGGATCCATACACACCAGCGTTTCGCCTTCCGGATACAGGTATTGCATCATCTTGTATTCAAGGCGTGCGATTTCAAGTGCTTCGCCCGAGCGGTAACGCTGGTCAAGCATTTTTCCGGTACGCAGATTACGCATTCTTACCTGAACAAACGCGCGTTTATTTCCGGGTGTGCGGTGCTGTAATTCTGTTATCTGGCAGAGGTCTCCGTTGTAGCGGATTACGGAACCGAGACCGATGTCTTGTGTGGTATCCATTGGTTTATTTTTTCTATTGGGATTGCAAATATAATATAATGCTAATATACGAATTGATACCAATGAAGCGAATAATACAAATGAATACTAACTCACCTTACGCATGAATTTATTTTCGCCACGAATTAACACAAATCACCACTAATGATAATTCGCGCTAATTTCCTTTTAGTGATAATTTGTGTTAATTCGTGGCTTGCCTTTTGTTTTGCGTAACATCAGTACTAATAAAACCATTTGTATTATTCGTATAATTAATTTCATTGGTATTCATTAGTATATTGGCATTTTAATCATTGGTATATTCGCATTGTTATGGCTTTCGGAAAATGGTTAGGAGGAGGACTCGGATGGGCGCTTGGCGGACCCATTGGAGGAATCATTGGATTTGCACTCGGTTCACTGCTCGATAACAGCGAAGTAACCGTTACACGCGGAAGAACTACTACTTCCTCCTCACACGCTTCTGCGACTATAAATGACTTTACCGCTTCGCTGCTGATTCTTTCTGCCGCGGTGATGAAAAGCGATGGAAAGGCATTGAAATCAGAACTGGATTTTATCAAACGGTTTTTCACACAACAATTCGGAGAAGAAAAAGCACGGCAGGACATGCTGTTGCTGAAAGAAATTCTGAAAAAAGAAATTCCCATTCACGAGGTCTGCAGCCAGATAAAACATTTCATGCCGGTTGCTTCCCGGCTTCAGCTTATTCATTATCTCTATGGGCTTTCAAAGGCAGACGGACATCTTCATTCAGCCGAAATTTCCACGATCGAACAGATTGCTTATTACATGGGAATAAATGCTGCCGACATGAATTCCATCAAAGCGATGTATTACCGTGATGCGCAGAGCGATTACAAAATTCTTGAAATAGATTCGAATACAACCGATGAAGAGATAAAAAAAGCATATAGAAGAATGGCGGTGAAATTCCACCCCGACAAAGTTGCACAGGAAGGCGAAGCGGTGCAGAAAGCAGCAACCGAGAAGTTCAAGAAGCTACAAGAGGCATACGAGAACATCAAGAAACAAAGGGGAATAAATTGATAATTCAAAAGTCGGAATGCAGAATACCCGCCTTGCGTGCAGAAAGCGGATTTTCCCGGTGGCGGGCGTTCAGGTGCAAAAGGATTTTTTCTAATCTATGGGCATTTAACCCGCACACCGTTGATTGGAAGAAATATCTCACGATGACTTCCCCTTCCTCGTAAGTTGTTCAATGGTATCCCACATTTCTGCAGGAACCATATCGAGTGCATTAAACTGGCTGGATCCTTTTTGCCACTGCCCTCCATCAATCACAATGGTTTCGCCCGTTATATAAGAAGAAAAATCTGAAACAAGGAATGCGCAAAGGTTGGCAAGTTCGTGATGTTCGCCCATTCTGCCGAGTGCGGTGGTTTTTGCAGGGTCAAATTTTTTAAACATCTCTCCGGGCATTAAGCGCGACCAAGCTCCTTCCGATGGAAAGGGGCCGGGTGCAATGGCGTTCATTCGTATCCCATATTTTCCCCATTCCACAGCAAGCGATTGGGTGAGCGCCATCACGCCCGCCTTTGCCGATGCCGATGGCACCACATATCCCGAACCCGTAAATGCGTAGGTAGCAAGTGTGTTGAGCACGGTGCCTTTTATTTTTTCTTTTATCCAGTATTTTCCTCCCGCAAGCGTGCAGTTGTAAGATCCTTTCAGCACAATATCCACTACTGTATCAAACGCGCGGTGAGATAATCTTTCTGTGGGGCTGATGAAATTCCCTGCGGCATTATTCACCAGCACATTAAAACTTCCAAACTTTTCGATTACGGTTTTCATCATTGCTTCCACTTCATCGTAATTGCGCACATCGCATTTTACGGGAAGAATTTCTCCTCCGGTTTCTTTTGCAAGTTCATCGGCAGTTTTTTTCAGTACATCTTCCTTTCTGCTGGCGATGGCAACTTTTGCTCCCAGCTGCAGAAAACATCTGACCATTGATTTGCCGAGTCCGGTTCCTCCTCCTGTAACAATGATTACTTTGTCTTTCAGGGAATTTTCTTTTAGCATAGAATTGTTTTGCATATTTTTTCTTTTAAATCTTTGCTCGTATCGCAAAAATGAAATTTCTTCCGGGCGCGCTTACCCCTGAAGCGAAAGTGCGGTAATGCATATCAAGGATATTATCCATTCCAAAAATCAGCTTCATGAAATGGTTCACTTCAATAGCGGTTTTCACATGGAGCGTGTACCAGGCAGGCATTCCGTATGCAGTGGCTTGAGGAAGATTGTCTTCTCCGCTCGGGCTGTAATCTTCCAGATATTTCCAGCCGTTGTAGCGAATGCAGAATTCATTTTCCATTCGTTTGCTTCGGTGAATCAAACTCGTTTGCCCGAACACAGGCGGAATGTGATCCATCGGAACTAGTGTGTCGTTTATATTGTCTTTATATATTCCGTGCGTATAATTGACAGAACTTTTGAAAGAAAAGTTTTCATTGAATTTTGCTGTGAAGCTTGCGGAAAATCCCTGCACATAGGCTTCGTCTGCATTTTGTGCCGACTGAACTTTGCTCATTATTCCATCAAAAAAAATTGAATCGGCTCCACTGAACTGAGCATCCTTCACAACAATGGCATCTTTAAGAAGCGTATAAAAATATACTCCTTCTAATTTTACTTTGTTATCAAAAGTTTTGGAGATGCCCGTTTCTCCGCTATAAGCAAGTTCGGGTTTCAACACAGGATTCGGTACAATTATTTTTCCTTGTGACGATTCATTCACTTTGCCCATATCATCCACATTAGGCGCGCGGAATCCGCTTGAGCCAAGAAGTGTGAATCGCCATCCGTTGCAGGGCATGGCAATAAAACCGATGCTTCCGTTCACTGCGTTGTTTTTTTGTTCTGCCGATGGAAAGGGAAATTTGAAAAACGAAGTGTCTCTCCATTCTGATTTCAGTTCAACGGAATTGAAACGGATTCCTTCGGTGAGAATATATTTTTCACTTATCTCCCAGGCATGAGAAAAATAAGCAGCAGCGGTCATCATCGTGCTTCCTCCATCGGGGTAGCGGGTGGCTGCGGGTGTTACTTCTGCTGTGAATAGGTCGGTTGTTTTAGCGGTTGACTGCACATCGTTGTAGGTTCCTTCCAGCCCGTAATGAAGTTCGTGTTCTTCTTTCACTTCTTTTTTGAAATCAATATTAACGGTGTACATCATTACTTTTTCGAGCTGGTCTTTTAATCCTGTTTTTTTGAAACGTCTGCTGATTCGCTGCTGGTCCGTGTTTTGCACTGCAAGAATTAAGTTCAGGTTATCAAACATTTTTCCTTCCGATTCAACCATCGTGCGGTAAGAAGCGGATAGTTTTTTCTGCGGTCCGTAATGCCACTTTGCGAAAATAGGATTTCCATTTTCGTCAAACTGCTGAAGCCGGTCATATCTTGGAATGTCCGAAGTATTTGAGTATTGAACATTCAACAAATGCGAAACGCTGCTGTTTTGTTTAAACAATATTTTCTGCATCATATCAAATTGCGTGTAGCCGGTAAACCGCTGTATGTTCGGATCAAAATTTCTTATCAGCGTATCTAAGCTATCCACCTGTATCACATAATAATTGTTCTTGCCGAACGATGGGTCATAAGGCGGGCGAACGTCTCCGCTTCTCAAATCAGAAAAATCACTCGAAGTTATGCTTGTTAGAAAAGCTACTTTTCTATATCCGAAATTTATATCGGCATGCGCGGTGTTTTCCCTGTTAGCGCTGGAATAACGCAGACCGACATTTATTTTTGTGTTGGATGCTGAAGTGTCACCGAGCAAAGGAGTTTTTGTGAAAAAGTGCATCACGCCTCCGATCGCATCGCTTCCGTAAATCACCGATGCAGGTCCGAATAAAACTTCTGTTCTCTCTAGCATCATGTTGTCAATCATCATCACATCCTGCAGATGTCCTGAGCGGTAAATGGCGTTGTTCATTCTTATTCCATCCACTACAATGAGCACGCGGTTTGCTTCAAAACCTCTGAGCATGGGGCTTCCGCCTCCCATCTGGCTTTTCTGAACAAAAATATTTCCGGTGTTCTGAAGCATGTCAGCCGATGTTTGCGGGTTACTGAACTCCACATCCTTGTTTTTTATTATTTCAATCATTTGCGGAATGTCAGATTTGTCTTCCTGAGATTTATTGGCAGAGAAAACAAAATCTTTGATGAAGATGGTTCGGTCTGTGCTGTCGTGCGTTGCAGGGTTCTGAGCTTGCAGGGTTGCGCTTTTAATCAACACGAATAAAATGAATAATATCCTTTTCATCTTGTCTGCGAAGATAAGAATCTGCCTCATTGTTATACTTTTGCTACTGGTATGCAGAATTTTGAAAAACAAAAAATCACTCGAAGCATTCTTTATCCGCTTCTGTTTGTTTCTCTTCTTTGGTTTATAAAACTTATTGAAATTGGATTTGAAATCGAATTGTTCCGGTTCGGTTTATATCCGCGTTCATTTAAAGGGTTGATTGGCATTGCAACTTCTCCCCTCATTCATAGTTCATTTAATCATCTGTTTTCAAACAGCGTTCCGCTTCTTGTGCTGGGGGGAATCACATTTTACTTTTACAGACCGATTTCTTTCTCGGTTTTTTTCTGGGTATATCTCATGAGCGGAATCTGGCTCTGGGCAACAGGAAGAGAAGCGTATCACATTGGCGCAAGCGGACTGGTGTACGGCTTCGCTTCTTTTCTTTTCTTCAGCGGAATTTTTAGAAAGGAAAGAACGTTGATGATACTTTCTCTGCTCGTTGTTTTTTTATACGGCAGTTTGATCTGGGGGATTTTCCCAATGGATCCTGAAATTTCATGGGAAGCGCATTTGCTTGGTTCGCTTGCCGGAATCATCACAGCATTTTATTACCGCAACGAAGGTTCGCAAAAGAAAAAATTTGAATGGGAAGATGAAAAGGATGAAAAGGAAAGTGGTGAAGAATACTGGAAGAACGAGGAGGAGAATTTTTACGGAGGTTAATCAAAAATCAGTTTAAAAGAATAAACAGTTTCACTGCTTTTTACACGAAGAAAATAAATTCCGGAGATGCCTTCAATTTCATTTTTAAGAGTTAAATTTTTTTCATTGATTCCATTCCATGCTGTGTTCAAGTGATACGTGCAATTTTAAATTAATTGTTTAACATAACCGGCATAACAAGCATCAGAATATCTTCATCCGTCCTGTTTTCAGCACTGCAACATTTCAAATTTTTAAGTTACTGAAAATCATAACTATATAGCTATGATTTTACAAAATTGGGTGCGGAATGCTAATTTCGCAACGTGTGTATTAGAAAAAACAAAAACCGAAAGGGTACAGTTACTGTTCAACTCATCTCGAAAAGTTCGGGGAAATATCAAGTAGTAAAAACGATTGGCACAGGTGATTCTGAACAGTCAAAAACAGATTTACATATACGACCCATATATCATCACTTACAAAGACGCATCGAAGCGCGTATCTGCATATCATTTACTGCCTATGCAATATACAAAGAACTGGAAAGGGTATTGAACAAGGCAAAATCACCAATATCACTAATAAAAGTCGCAGAATTAACTCATACAATGTATCAACTAAACACCATACTTCCAGAGTGAAAGCAGCACAAAAAAATACTTTTGAAAATGGACGAAAATCAAACCTTGTTAAAAAATATTATTGATGATTTTTTTTAGGGTGCTGTAATGCTGAAAACAGGAAGAAACTCTGTTTGCAAGAACTTCCTTTTCAAGTAGTGGTGGAAGCAACGGGTGTTCTAAGCACAGTATTTTTGCTGCAAATGTTCCGTATCTTCAATCAGAAGTTCCACATATCGTGTTCAAACTTAAAAATGTCGTCTTTAATTTTTTCGGCTTCTAAAAGATTATCTATCCCCTGCGCATAAACGCTGATTGTACGATCGTACACGTTGGTTTCCTTATACACATAACTATTGAATAACCGCTTATGGAATATTTCATCATAGGTTCTCCATTCAGCATCATTATAGGAATTGTAGCAATAATAATTTGTAAAATAATTGCGGCAAGCTGGATAATATAGCCAGAAGGTTACTTTATATGACTTGAACTGCCCCGCCTCGTCCGTAGTTTCAATAATAGGAGCTATTCCCAAAATTCTGACATCCATTATGGAACGCTGCTTGTCAAAGAACCAGTCTTCTTTAATAAAATACTGTTTAATATCGTCCGGACTCAATGTATCTGGCTTGTAAACCGGATTTCCAATTGAATCACCCATTGGATTGCCCAATGAATCTTTCATCAATAATTGTTCTGTGAGTGCATTTACTGACTCAGCAAACGTCATAAGCGTTTTCGGATCAGCAAAGTGAACATCTGCTCCTGCAGATCCCAAATCTCCTTTATACGCCTCTAATTGCCTGCTGAAAATTCCTTGTTTGATTACATCAAAAAGAGCCACTCTGTTTGAGGTGCGGTCAATCGGATAATACAAGGAGTGATTGATTTTTTCACGCAGATCAATTACCCTCCAAATTCTTTTCTGCCACATTACATCCGCTTCCCTGATAGATACGTATGGAATCGGCTTGCGATTGATCAAGTGTTCGCGTGTGTAAAAGTCGTCATGTACCCCAGGGGTAAGTATAGATCCTGATTGAGTCGGCTGTGCAAATCCGCTTAGTGCGGATAAGGCGACAATGCCTGATAAAATAATAATCTTCTTCATACTAAATATTTTTTGTTTATATAACTTTCAAGTTAACACTGCTGATTTCAACCACTTTACCATCGGGCTTTTTAACTTTCACTTTTTCAATATAAACTTTGTTTCCTTTTTTAGCTTTGGAAAGTAAATTTTTCTGCGCGGGGCTTAATGCAGGACCTGTTGTTGATTCTGTAACCTCGAGCCCATTGATATTCATGGAAACATCATACGAAACAACTGGAAACTTAATATCAAATTCAAAGTTCTCAAGATTAGGAACTACCCCCGTTGCCATTTTTAATTCTCCCTGTTTAATTATGTCTGTTCCTTTTTTTCCAAAGAATGTAGATATCGGATTAGGAACTTCTTTTACGCGGAATTTTACTCCGGATCCCATGGATTTAACGCCAGTTTTTGTTCTTGCGGAAACGTTTACAGTTGCCTCTCCAACTTTGCTTACTTTAACAATATACTTTCCTCGTGAACCGGCAATGCTTCCTCCGGACATGGAAGGAACAATGTCTTCGGCTGCCAGTCCGGGAACTGAAATGGATACCGGATTTTCCAAGCCGATGTAAAATACGTTCATCTTATCAGGAGATACCACTATAGCTGGTTTTGCTGCTTTATATTCCTGTTTAAACGGAAAAGTATGAATAAGGGATGGGTCTGCCGGGTCTTTCATCCTGATGAGTCCGCCCCATTGAAGAGTTCCCTCAGCAGAAGGAGAAGTTGTAAAAACACCTACGCCTTTTGAAACTTTAACAGATGTTGAATCAATGGACCCAACAATTTTTCCTGTTGCAGTGTCAACAGTTCCAAGCCAAACTGAGGGGTTTGAAGTGGTGCTGAATGCAGCCATAAAAACCTCGGCTCGGTATTCTTCGCCAAGAAGCACATAATTGGAATTTGCCACAACACGTGCCGAGAGCGTGTCAAACTTAAAGGAGGATACGTCAATTCTTTTGTAAAGAGAGTTGATAATGTCTGCTTCTGCATTCTTAATGTCATTTTGCATTTTAGACATAAGTGCAATTACTGCCACTGCGGGGTTGTGGTAAAATACATTGGTTTCCCATGTAATTTCTTTTCCTTCTGTTGCAGAATAAAGATTTGAAATATCAAGCCCCAGTCGAATGTTTTCCCTGTCCTTGGCGTCAATAAACGTCATCAGGTCTTCCTTAAATTTTTTAATCTTGTCTTTCAATTCGAACGCTATTGTGCCGGGCTTTGCTTCTTTGTCTGCATCCCCCATGAAAAAGTGAGTGGGGGTGTTTGCATCCTCCTTGTCTTGCATGTAAAGAACATTGGTTATAAGCGGTATAATGCTGTCGTTTCCGGATTTGCCTTGCACCGTAACACTATCTATTTTTTCAACTGCACGAATAACCTCTACTTTCAACTTTTCGATATACAGATACATTGACTGTGAACGTTTCTTCACTGCATTGGCCCTGTCGTAATAAGGACGAACTTTTACCGGGTCATTGAGAAGGGCAAGGTCAAAAGCATTATACGTAATCTCGTTTTTGGCAGTAAAACTTTCATTGGTTTTTACAAGACCGTTGTTCAAAATTGCAAAAGAGTTAAGAATCTCTTTTGAAACGTTCATCGCAAGCAGAGCGGTTAACACGAGATACATCATGTTAATCATCTTCTGCCGAGGGCTTAATTTACCACCTGCCATATAGTTTACTGATTTGCCCCTACCTCCGAAAGAGTCCGATGG
>Ga0114940_10000694_pt1 | contig 14346 bp, 14 predicted proteins | sample ColdCreekSource_FD_87195 | JGI IMG/M metagenome (GOLD analysis project Ga0114940, IMG submission 87195) | Groundwater microbial communities from Cold Creek, Nevada to study Microbial Dark Matter (Phase II) - Cold Creek Source | ecosystem: Environmental > Aquatic > Deep subsurface > Groundwater ... | reverse complement strand
CGCAATACGGAGTTTGGTAGAAAATATGATTTTGCAAGCCTTGATGCGTACGAACAGTTTCGTGAGCGTGTTCGCATTTCAACCTATGAAGAATTATTTCCGTACATCGAACGGATGATGCGCGGTGAGCAGAATATTTTGTGGCCATCAGAGATAAAATGGTTTTCAAAATCCTCCGGCACAACGAACGCGCGAAGCAAATTTATACCGGTGTCACCCGAAGCGTTGGAAGATTGTCACTTTAAGGGAGGAAAAGACATGCTTTCGATTTATGTGAACAACCATCCCGACACGAAAATTTTTGATGGCAAAGGATTGGCAGTAGCAGGCAGCTACCAGCTTAATGAAAACGACCCTTCAGCCACATCTTATTATGGCGATGTTTCTGCGGTGATCATGCAAAACCTTCCTCAGTGGGCCGAGTTTATCCGGACACCAAGCCTGGATACCGCACTGATGAATAATTGGGAAGAGAAGATTGAAAAGCTGGCGCGTGAAACGGCAACCGTAAACGTAACCAACTTATCGGGTGTACCTACCTGGACGGTGTTGCTCATGCAGCGCATCGTGGAGTTTCAAGGGAAGAAAGACATCACAGAAGTTTGGCCCAATCTGGAAGTATTTTTTCACGGAGCCGTTTCCTTCAAACCCTACCGTAATCTTTTTAATACCCTTATACCGAATCCCCGAATGTGTTACTGGGAAACGTACAATGCAAGCGAAGGTTTTTTCGGCATTCAAGATCAGATAGACTCCGATGAATTATTGCTCATGCTGGACTATGGTATTTTTTATGAATTTATTTCGATGGATGAATTTGAAGAGGAAAACCCAAAGGCGGTACGATTGAGTGAGGTAGAGTTGGGGAAAAATTATGCGATGGTCATTAGTACCAATGCAGGATTATGGCGGTACAATATTGGTGATACCGTAAAGTTCACATCCATATCACCATACAGAATCAAAATATCCGGAAGAACAAAACACTTTATGAATGCTTTTGGAGAAGAAGTGATTGTGGAAAATGCAGAAGCGGCCATCACAAAGGCGTGCGAGGCCACAGGAGCCATCATCGATAATTTTACAGCCGCCCCGGTATACCTGCAGCAAGGTAAAAAAGGCGGACATGAATGGATAGTTGAGTTTAAGGTTAACCCTCATGATCTCACAGAATTTACCCGTGTTTTGGACAGCACCCTGCGTGCCATTAATTCCGATTATGACGCGAAACGGGCACATGACCTGGCGTTGGTAGCCCCTAAGGTGCATAGTGTAGAGGAGGGTACCTTTTACACCTGGATGAAAGAAAGGGGCAAATTAGGCGGACAAAATAAAGTACCCCGGTTATCCAACTCGCGGGAGTATGTGGAAGATATTTTAACTTTGGTACAACGTAACCGATAACACTCTTAATTTTAAAGTGAAAAACAAAAAATCATTTAAGGCCTTGTGGAACGTGTTTCTCTTCGTGATTTTCGCAGGATTGTTGATCTACGGTTTTGTGCAGCAACGGAGGGTAGCGGAGAGCAGGGTGCAGACGGCAAATTACCAACAACAGATTGACAGTCTGAAGATTCAGTTAGAGAAAATAAAGGAGCAACTTCAAATTGAAAAGAACCTGACGGAATCAGCTCTTAAGGAGGCCAAACGACAGGAACAGAAAACGAGAAATTAGAACCTTTAAAAATATGAATTCAAAAATCACAACGTATGTACTCGGTACTCTCCTGGCAGGGGCATTGATCTTTGCATTCTACACCCGTGACCAGGCAAAAAAGCATGAAGCCGAAAAAGCAGAATGGGAGAGTAAGTATGAAGAAGCATTGATTGATGCCGAAGAATCAGCCCAACGAATTGAAAAAATGAAAGAAGAACTTGAAAAGGCGTTGAAAGATTCTGAGATGCACCGCAAACAAGCAGAAGAAGCGTTGAACGAACTTCAGAAGAGAAAGAAGTAATTCATGCAGCCTTTCCAGGTTATTGCCCCTTCTTCCGATCGTGTTCCTATTGTGTTCAGTGTTCCGCATTGCGGTATAGGGTTTCCGGAAGAAATAAAATCAGAATACAAACAACCTCTCACTCAAGCCCCTGACGATACCGATCAACATGTGTTGCAATTGGAAATGACCAAAGTGAACTACATGGATGATGCTGAGAAAAAATACAATCCTGAACGAGCCAACAAGATGCGTAAGGTGTTACAAACAGCATTAAGTAATTTGGCGGAACTCATTATTAAATAGGCTTGAAATAACAATCAAGAGGGTAGTAGATTGTGATCGCGTGAGAAGACATCTGAAAGCGTATTGCAAAACGCGGGGAAGTTAAGAAGAAGGTCAACAGAACGGGAAGAAGTGCTTTGGTCTTTCCTAAGAAACCGAAAACTGAACGGCTTAAAGTTTAGAAGACAACAACCGATGGAAGGTTTATTCTTGATTTTTATTGTGATCAGGCAAAACTTGGAGTGGAGGTTGATGGAGGTATCCATTCAATAATGGAAATAAAAGAGTACGAAATTATGGATGCATTTTCTAAAATAATTATTGACGCTGTCGAAAAAGCAAAAAATGCCGTTGTAAAAATTGACGTATTCAAAAAAGACCTGCCTACCGGACAGGCAGGCAAGGCCGGCAAACTGAAGCCCGCGGGCTCAGGATCAGGCTTTATTTTTTCTACCGATGGCTTTGTGTTTACCAACAGTCACGTGATTGACGGAGCGGATAAAGTAATGGTGTAATAATTATGTACGGCAGGATGCCGAAATGATATTGGTCACTCGGCACAGCCGAGCGACTGATTTTGTGTTTTCTTTTGGTTATCAATCGGTTACACCGAACTTTTATCCAGAATTTACGTTTAAATTTATAGCAATAACAACCACTACTGTTATGAATTCGGTTACCAAAAAACTCCAGATTTTGGAATCGTTGAACGCGCTGGATCAAACTCAAACGGAGAACGTATTGGCATACATAAAAGATATGCTCACTCCAAAAAATGAGGGCGAGTACAAGCGCAATAAACGCGAAGCCATGAAGGAGATCCGCCAGGCACTTAGCCGCGAGAGACGTTTGAAACTCTCGTTGTAGAAGAAGAGGTCAACACGCTCTTCTAAACTGACATCGAAAGATGTTAGATAGTACTAAAAAATCCTGTTCATCCGTCAATCTTACAAATCCTGATTCAGACAATTCAAACTCTCAGCAATTCTCGTGAGATCACTAACTTTTGTATCTCAGTAGTTCCCTCATAAATCTGTGTGATTTTAGCATCGCGCATCAGTCGTTCAACGTGGTATTCTTTTACGTAGCCATAGCCCCCGTGAATTTGCACAGCTTCTGTTGTCACTTCCTGGGCAATCTGCGATGCGAATAGTTTTGCCTGGGCGGCCGCTTTTACAAAATCTTTTTTCTGGTCCTTTAAATAGGCAGCTTGCCAGGTCAATAATCTTGCAGCATCAATCTTTGTTGCCATATCGGCAAGCTTAAATTGAATAGCCTGGTGATGTGAGAGTTCTTTGCCAAATGCTTTTCTCTCTTTCGAATATTTCAACGCTAATTCATAAGCACCCGAAGCAATACCCAACGCCTGCGAGGCGATGCCAATGCGGCCACCGTTCAGGGTAGTCATGGCGAACGTAAAACCAAATCCTTCTTCACCGATTCGATTGGCCATTGGTACTTTCACATCGGTGAACATTAAGGAGTGTGTGTCCGAACCACGGATGCCCATTTTGTCTTCTTTCTTTCCTACCACAAAGCCGGGTATTCCTTTTTCTACGATCAATGCATTAATGCCTTTATGTTTTTTTTCAGCATGGGTTTGTGCAATTACCAAATACACACTGGCACTGTTTCCGTTGGTGATCCAGTTTTTTGTTCCATTCAGTAAATAGTAATCCCCTTTATCTTCTGCTGTCGTGCGTTGACTCGTTGCATCCGAGCCGGCTTCAGGTTCGGAAAGGCAGAACGCGCCAATGATTTCTCCCGCAGCCAATCGCTTCAGGTATTTTTGTTTTTGTTCTTCCGTTCCATATTTCTCCAGGCCCCAGCACACCAATGAATTGTTCACCGACATGCACACGGAAGCAGATGCATCGATCTTCGAGATTTCTTCCATGGCCAACACATACGATATGGAATCCATGCCACCGCCATTATACTTAGGGTCAACCATCATGCCCATAAATCCAAGCTCACCCATCTTTTTTATTTGTTCTGTAGGAAACTTTTGGTGAGTATCACGCTCAATCACACCCGGCAACAGTTCGTTTTGTGCAAAATCCCGGGCGGCATGCTGTACAGCCAGTTGTTCTTCGGTGAGTTGAAAATTCATATGTTTATGTTTTATCTTTTCTAAGTGTCCTGCACCTTAAAGGTGCAGGACACTTATTGCGAGGGTGAAAATTATGAAACTTCACTGTCAGGTCAATAAAAAAGCCCGAGGTTTCGTACCCCAGGCTTTTTATTTTTTCTGAATTCATTAATCCCTTCTTCCCAGAAATATCATCACATAATACAACAGCATGGTTATGGCACCGATAGCGGCCACTACATACGTCATGGCAGCCCACTTTAAGGCGTCCTTCGCCATATCATGTTCCTGACTGGTAACAATTCCGCGGGTTTCAATCCAGGCTAACGCCCGTTTGCTGGCATCAAATTCCACCGGCAATGTGATCAACGCGAAAAGAGCGAAGACGCCATAACAGGCAATGATCACTAACAAGGCAGTATCAAAGGAGAATAATCCTTTCACAAAGAAGGCACCAAACATCATGGCCAAAAAAATCATGTTAATAACTTTTGCACTGATGTTTTGAATGGGAACCAACGCAGATCGCAACTCAAGCATATTGTATGCTTTCGCATGTTGTACGGCATGGCCACATTCGTGGGATGCCACTGCGGTAGCTGCGGCATTGCGTCCGCTGTACACATCTGCGCTAAGGTTTACTGTTTTATGGGCAGGATTGTAATGATCGCTTAACTGCCCTTCTACAGAAATTACTTTAACATCGCTGATGCCGTTATCTGCCAGCATCAATCGGGCTACATCTGCACCTGTTAAATTCTGTTTGAGGTGTACCTGAGAGTATTTTTTGAACTTGTTTTTAAGTCTGGAGCTGACGATCCAACCCACCAGCATAAAAAATCCCGTGATAAATAATGCACCGAGACCCATAGTCTTAAAATTTTATTTAATTGTCATATCAAAGATGCAACGTTTGAGCCAAAAACAAAAGTCGGCCAAAACGGCAACTCGTTTCTTTTAAAACGAATTTTAGACCCTAAGGTCTTAAGACCTTTAGAGCCCTGTATTCGAAGGAAGGAGTTTTTTCTTCCTCACTAAAAAGGACGTAACCAGCAAAGAAATGGCGCCACCCACTACCATAATGAGTGTTTGCCAGCCGTGGAAAACAAATGTAAAAGCAACTGCCTGGGATTGAGGAATTTGATAGAGGAAAACCAGCCCTGCGGGCACTAACGCATGGTATGACCCAGTGCCTCCCGGTAGCGGGGCCGCCATGGCAATTGACCCAATGGCAAAAAGCGACAACACTGCACTTAAGCCCAAATGACTTGTTTCTTTAAACGCCAGAATAACACAGTAGCTCATCATAAAATACAACATCCAGATACTCATAGAGTAAAAAATAAAAAGCGGTTTTTTCTCAAGCTTAAATACAGATGTCAACCCTTGCTTAAATCCTGCGAAAGTTTTTTTCAGAAAAGCATTCAGCTTTTGATTTTTTTTTGCGAGCCAATAAAAAAGCAAAAGGCTACAGATACCGGCCGCACCAATCATGAGTAATCCGGCTACTTTAGTAGGCCCAAACGACTGAACCGGAAGCGTGTCGATAAATGCAAAAAGTTTTTTTGATTCGGCAGTAAAGGCCACAATAAGCAGAAGAACAAGACAAAGTAAATCCGTCAAACGCTCGACTACCACTGTACCAAATGAAACTTCTACCGGGCTGTTATCTAATTTATACAGATTATAGCACCGGGATACTTCACCTCCGCGAGGGATAACAAGGTTAACGAGGTAACCTACCATAACTGACAGTAAACTTGCTTTCAGTGTTGTTTTATGGCCTGTTGGTTCCAATAGCATTTTCCAGCGTTCAGCCCGAAGTACGTGACTGATCATGGCAATGCCGGCCATCAGCATAAGCCAGCTTTTGTCAGATGCTTTCCAGGTGTCATAAATGTATTCCCACTTATTTTCTCCTTCTTTGACTTGTAATCCGCGTAAGGAAAACCAAATGAGAAATGCCGTAATGGCAAGGATCACCGTGTACTGAAGAAAAGCCTTGAGATTGGACGACACAATCAGATTAATTTATTGTCGGGTGAAGGAAAAATTATGGCGGGTTTGAATTTTTTGGCTTCATCAAAATCCATGGAGGCATACGAAAAAATAATAACGACATCACCCACCTGTGCTTTGCGGGCGGCAGGGCCGTTTAAGGTAACCGTGCCAGAGCCTCTTTCACCTTTAATCGTGTAGGTTTCCAAACGTTCTCCATTGCTCACGTTTACTACGGTAACTTTTTCGCCTTCAATCATATTCGCGGCTTCCAGTAAGTCCTCATCAATGGAAATACTTCCCACGTAATGCAGTTCGGCCTGTGTTATTTTAGCCCTGTGAATTTTAGACTTTAATACTTCTATGAGCATAATTTTAATCCCGATAGCTATCGGAAGGTGGCAAAGATAATCCCGATACCTATCGGGACAAAAACATATTATCAATCAGTCGCACCTGGCCAGCAAACGCGGCAATGCACAAAATTGGCTTGGCAGACTCTTCAACGCGATTCAGCAATTTTAAGTTTTCACTGTCCGCTACCTCAAAATATTCCAGTTTAATTTCAGGATCATGCTCAACGATGCGTTTAACATTCAATTTTACTTCTTTTAAGGTCGATCCGCTTTTAAGCAAAGCAGATGCTTGCGTAAGCGCCTGGTATAAAATACCAGCTTTTTCCCGTTGGGCAGACGTAAGTCGCATATTACGCGATGACATGGCCAACCTATCGGGCTCACGCATAGTAGGCACACTTTTTAACTTCACATTGAATTTAAGTTCATGCACCAAGTGACGAATGATGGTAAACTGTTGCCAGTCTTTCTGGCCAAAGTAGGCATAATCCGGTTCAACAATATGAAAGAGTTTAGAGATCACTAACGCCACTCCGCTGAAATGACCCGGGCGAAACTGTCCTTCCATTATCTTATCGAGGTGCCCAAAATCGAAACGAACGATAGTTTCCGTCTCGTACATATCGTGCGTTGCTGGAAAAAAAAGAACATCACATCCGCCATTTTTCAGCAAGGCAGTATCTTCTTCAGGTGTTCGGGGATATTTCTGTAAATCAGCCGGATTATTGAATTGGGCAGGGTTGACAAAAATTGAGCAAACGGTTATTGCATTCTCGTTTCGGGAAGCCTGAATAAGAGAAAGATGGCCCAGGTGAATGGCACCCATGGTAGGTACAAAGCCGACCGTTTTACCTAACTTACGTTTTTCAACCAAAAATACCTTTAGAGGAGCGATTTCCCTGAAAATCTGCATGTTGTGAACCCTTAAAAAGGGGGGTAAAGGTAGGTTAATTGTGGAAAGATGTTGAATACGGGGGGTAATTTTTGTACTTTTGTGCCTCGTTTCCCGTTCAGTAACTAATCCAAGAACTATGTCAAAGCTCAGAATTCTCTATGTAGCCAGTGAGATAAACCCTTTCCTTCAAACCTCAGAAGTTGCCGATTTCGTGCGCAAACTTCCACAGGCCATGCAGGAAAAAGGGATGGAGATCAGAATTTTGGTTCCCCGTTTTGGGATTATCAACGAACGTAAAAACAGGCTGCATGAAGTGGTGAGACTGTCGGGTATTAACATTGCCGTTGGCGATGAGGAGAAGCCCCTGACTATTAAAGTGGCTTCTATCCCCAATGCGAAGTTGCAGGTATACTTTATCGATAACGAAGATTACTTCCACCGCAAGTCGGTTTTCCACGATAAGGAAAATCGTTTTTATGCCGATAACGATGAGCGTGCCATCTTCTTCTGTAAGGGCGCTATTGAAACCGTGCGTAAACTTGGATGGGCCCCGGATGTAGTGCATTGCAACGACTGGATCACAAGTTTTATTCCGTTGTACTTAAAAACTACGTACAAGAACGACCCGTTATTCAAGCATACAAAAACCGTGTTCACCATCTACAATAACAGCTTTAATTTTAAGTTTAAAGATGATATTATGACCAAGGTGAAGATGATTGACATTGAAGATAAAATGCTCGGAAATTTAAAAACAGCCGACTATGAAGGTTTTATTAAAATGGGCGTGGAGTTTTCTGATGCCGTTATTACTGCGGGTGAAAACAAAAAACTTGAGGGCCTCTTCAAGAAAATGAAGGAAAAGAAAGTTGAAAGCATTGATAAAGACGAAAATTATACCGAATCATACTATAACTTATATAATGAACTTGTGGGTTAAGCGAACCGGGCAGTTTCTTATGGCTGTCCTGTTTTTGATGTCTTGTCAAGACGATTCATTTCTCTTAGGATTCCGAAATCAAAACAAAAAATTCAACCTCCGGTACCAGGAATTTACACTTCCAAGTTCGGTGGTATTGATTGATTCGCTCATTACGGACAACAGTGCTTTGGGTAATTTTTATAGATTGTTAGTCGGGCAATATCAGGACACCCGTTTTGGTACGGTAAGAGCAGAGGCCTATACTCAAATACAACCCACCTCGGTTTCTAAACTTGATGCGTCATCAGTATATGACTCTGTTACCTTGCAATTAAGTCTTGATTTATATTCTTATGGATGGGCCGGCACCAGTGAAGAGAAGTTCACCGTTCATAAGATAACCGAAGACTCCCTTACTTTCACAAAACGCTATTATTACAATTCTTCCATTGGCTATGATCCTGCTCCGCTGGCAGAGGCTTCGTACACGGTTATATACGACAGCCTGCAGACGAATTTATCAAGGACTGCGCCCGATACTTTTTTAGTGAATGTTCGGCTTGATGATGCCTACGGCCTGGAACTTTTTGCTTTAGCATTGGATGATCCTGCGGAAGCATTTTCCGATGACAAGCAGTTCAGAAACATAGTGAAAGGGCTTGCCCTTATCCCTTCGGAGAGCAATATGATTGCAGGGTTTAGTATTTTATCGTCCCTGAGTAAAGTTACCTTACATTATCATACCAGCACCGACACCCTTGAGCGTGCCTTTTTTGTTGACCCGTTTAACACCACCAGCTTTACTAAAATTACCACCACCCGAACCGGTGACCTTGCCGCGATCATTCAACCTTACGAAAGTTATGTGCCGCCCAGTGAGTTGAGGTATTTGCAAAATGGTTCACCTGTAATAACGCAACTTGATATCAGCGGGTACAACAATTTTATAAAGCTTACAAAAGAGGATGGTACCGATTCATTGGAAAACCTGATTCTAAATTCGGCTGAACTCTCCATTGAAAGCGTTGAAAGCCCACCTTCAGGATTACCTCCTCCATCCACGTTAGTATTCAGGATCATGAATATGGATGACCTTTTTGTGAATAGCGTGATTGATGCAGATAGTGCTGCGGTGTCAGGATTTTATGTACTGAATAGTGGAAAATACTATTTCCCAGGCAGTGATCTTGTAGGCTCCTCATCTGAACCAATTGTAACGTTACGGTACGATGAGACCACGAATAGTTATTCTGGTTTTATTACCTTGTTTATGCAAAACCTTTTTGACCGAAAACAAGTTGAAACTGAAATTCAATTCCTGGGTTTGGATCCTGTAAGCCCGGCACCCGGAAAAAGTGTAGACCGTGCCGTTTTCAACCAAAACAGTGTGAAATTAAAACTGTATTATACCGATCCGGCCGTCATCTCTAACCCGCAATAAACATGTGTGGAATAGTTGCCTATGTTGGTCATCGCGATGCACAGCAAATCATTATCAAAGGCCTTAAAAGGCTGGAGTACCGGGGTTATGATAGTGCCGGTATAGCGTTGTTGAACAATGGCCTGAATGTGTATAAAAAGAAAGGTAAGGTTTCTGAGTTAGAGGAACACCTGAACGGCAAAGATCTCACCAGCCATATTGGCATTGGCCATACCCGTTGGGCCACACATGGCGAGCCGAATGACGTAAACGCTCATCCACACTATTCTTCTTCGAAAAAATTAGCCATTATTCACAACGGCATCATCGAGAACTACAGTTCGCTGAAGCAGGAGTTAGTCAATAAAGGCCATTCCTTTTCAAGCGAGACGGATACGGAGGTTCTGATTCATTTCATAGAAGATATTCAGGAAAACAACAATTGCACGCTGGATGAAGCGGTTCGTCTTGCCCTCACGAAAGTTATTGGCGCGTATGCTATTGTAATCATGTCGTTGGAAAATCCCAATTTGTTAATAGCAGCGCGTAAAGGCAGCCCGCTGGTGATTGGTATTGGGAAGAATGAGTTCTTTATGGCCTCTGACGCCACTCCGATTATTGAGTATACTAACGAAGTAGTTTACCTCAACGACCTGGAGATTGCGATCATCGACAATGGAAAACTCAGAATTAAAACGGTACAGGATGCACCGAAGACCCCCTACATCCAAAAGCTGGAGATGGAGCTGGAGACGATTGAAAAGGGGGGGTTTGATCACTTCATGTTGAAGGAAATTTGTGAGCAGCCGCGTTCTATCAAAGATTGTTTACGCGGTCGTCTGGATTCACCATCCGGCAGGTTGGTGTTGGGTGGTATTCGCGAGTATGTAAACAAGCTTGCTAATGCCGATCGTATTATCATTGTAGCGTGTGGTACGTCATGGCATGCCGGATTAGTGGCAGAGTATATGTTTGAGGAATTCTGTCGTATTCCTGTGGAGGTTGAATACGCATCAGAGTTTCGTTACCGTAATCCTATCATACGCGAAGGCGACATCGTCATTGCCATTTCACAATCAGGTGAAACAGCCGATACGCTTGCCGCTATAGAATTAGCAAAATCAAAGGGTGCTACGATATTTGGAGTATGTAATGTGGTAGGCTCTTCCATCGCACGGAATTCACATGCCGGTTCGTACACTCATGCGGGACCGGAAATTGGTGTGGCCAGCACGAAAGCCTTCACTGCACAACTTACCGTACTCAGCATGATCTGTTTGATCGTGGCACAAAAGAAAGGCACGATCACCGATCAGAAGTTTCATGAAATGCTGGTGGAGTTGGAGAACATACCAGCAAAGGTTGAACAGGTATTGAAGCTTAATGATGAGATTAAAGAAATTGCGTACACATTCAAAGATACTTCCAACTTCTTGTACCTGGGGCGTGGCTATAACTTCCCGGTAGCCTTAGAAGGAGCATTAAAGCTGAAAGAAATCTCCTACATACATGCTGAAGGCTACCCAGCTGCAGAAATGAAGCACGGGCCTATCGCATTAATTGATGAAGAAATGCCCGTGGTGTTTATTGCTACACGCGATAGTTCGTACGAAAAAATTGTATCGAACATCCAGGAAGTAAAGGCAAGAAAAGGCCGTGTGATAGCAGTAGTTACGGAGGGAGACAAGCTCATCCCTGAAATGGCAGAGTTTGTCATTGAAGTACCGGCCGTACAAGAGACGTTAATGCCGATTGTATCGGTTATTCCATTGCAGCTTCTCTCCTATCACATTGCCGTAATGCGTGGTTGCAATGTGGACCAGCCCAGGAACTTAGCAAAGTCGGTAACGGTAGAATAGGTTCAACATTGCAAATTCAAGATTTAAAAAATCATTCAATTTTGAATTTTGAACCTGCCTACCGTCAGGCAGGCATGGAATTTTGAATTCTCATGTCTTCAAATATTCTTTCTTCAGTAACGAACAAATCTTGTAGCGTTCATCGTGTGTGTCTTCGTGTACGGCTTCAAGTAGTTCATACACGTGCTTGGCACCAATGCGCTGGCACCACTCAAATGGCCCGTACGGGTAGTTTGTCCCCAACTTCATTGCCATATCAATATCTTCACGTGTAGCAGTTCCTTCCTGCACGGTGTAGTATGCCTCGTTTATAATCATGCAGATAATTCTTGGCGTAACCAATCCTACGCGGTCCTCTACCAAAAGGAAATCGGTGTTGAGTGCTCTACAGGTTTCTGCAAGGTGTGTTTCATCTTCTTTCTTCAGAACGCTTACTTCCAGCACATTCCTGCTTAAGAAAGTCGGTAAGCCATTGAAGCCAAAAAGTTGTGCCTTTATGTGATGATGGGCAAGGTTTGAAAGTGCGGCCAGTGAAATTTTAGCGGTGTTTACAAAAACTTTCGAATTCAATTTATCAGCATATATCTCCACCTGTAACGGATCTTCATCCAGAATAAAATCAAATACCAGGTCGTTGCCAAGAACAAACCGTTCTGCCTCGCGGTGATCTTTCTCCAGCATGTAATGATGGGCTTCACCGAACTTAATCTTCGTTTCCTCCAGGTTAATCGATTCGCCTATTATCAGAATGTTCATAATTCAGTTAAACTGATTCGGGATTGTTGAGTACTTTTGAGTGTACGACAGTTTTGCAAAAGAATTTTAAAAACTGCTTTTTATGACCTCACCCTTACCTCTCCAAAAGAGATGATATAAGTAAAGTGTTTTTAAAATTCCTTTGCTTCTCTACAAAAGTTTCGTACACCCTTTTGAGATGGATGCTAAGTTAATTTTTAAACACTAATATCATGTCAAAAAACGTAGTTTATTCTGCCTATGCCCCTGAGCCTATCGGCCCTTATAGCCAGGCTGTGCAATCGGGCAATATGCTTTTCATCAGCGGACAGATTGCCATTCAAAAACCCTCCGGAAATCTCATCACAACTAATATTGTTGATGAAACAACACAGGTGATGCACAACTTAGGCGAGATTCTAAAAGCTGCCGGAATGGATTTTTCTCATGTGGTGAAGAGCACCATCTTCCTGAAGGATTTTAACGACTTTGCGAAAGTCAATGAAATCTATGGGAAGAATTTTGTCACTAATCCACCTGCACGTGAAACGGTAGAAGTGAGCCGGTTGCCGAAGGATGTGAATGTGGAGATATCGTGTATCGCGGTAAAATAGTTTATAGTCCTGAGTACATAGTCTTGAGTCGTGAGTACATAGTCTTGAGTCGTGAGTACATAGTCTTGAGTCCTGAGTACATAGTCTTGAGTCGTGAGTACATAGTCTTGAGTCTTTACTATGGCCTCAGGCCTCAAGACTAATGACTACTTTTCGTCCACATATCTCTCAACGCCACGGTGCGGTTAAACACCAACTTTTCTTTCGTTGAGTCAGGATCAATACAAAAATATCCTTTGCGCAGAAACTGATAGCGTTCATTCAATGTCGCGTTCAGCAATTCGGGTTCAGCATATACAGTCGGTAGTACTTGTAATGAATCGGGATTGATGTGATCAATGAAATCACCTTGTGCACCAGCAACGTCTTCTATCTTGAAGAGCCTGTCATATAATCTCACTTCTACCGGTACAGCATGCGGTATACTCACCCAATGCAGTGTACCTTTTACGTTGATCCCCGAGGTATCTGATCCGCTTTTGCTTTCCGGAATGTACGTACACCGCAGTTCTTTAATCTTGCCCGCAGCATCTTTGATTACGTCATCACATTTAATAATGTATGCACTTTTTAAGCGCACCATCTGACCGGGCGCCAGGCGAAAGTATTTTTTAGGGGCTATCTCCATAAAATCTTCGTGCTCAATGCATAATTCACGGCTAAATGGAATTTGACGATTGCCTGAGTTGGCATCTTCCGGATTATTCTCACTCTCCAGCATTTCTGATTTGCCTTCCGGGTAATTAGTAAGAACCACTTTTACCGGATCAAACACCACCATCCTGCGCGAAGCTATTTTGTTAAGGTGTTCGCGTACACAAAAATCAAGCAGCCCCACATCAATCAGGTTCTCTCTTTTGGCTACCCCAATCTTATCGCAGAATTCGCGAATACTTTCAGGAGTATAGCCACGCCTGCGTACCGCACTCAATGTAGGCATGCGCGGATCGCTCCAACCCTTCACACGCTCTTCATTTACCAGTTGAAGCAGTTTACGTTTGCTCATAATGGTGTAGGTCATGTTCAGTCGGGCAAATTCATATTGCTTTGACGGATAGATCTCCAGTTTTTTGATAAACCAGTTGTACAAATCGCGATGCGGAATGAATTCCAGTGTACAAATACTGTGCGTGATGTTTTCAATGGCATCGCTTTGCCCGTGCGCAAAATCATACATGGGATAAATACACCATTCGTTACCGGTACGGTGATGATGTGCATGCTTAATGCGAT
>Ga0114940_10000693_pt1 | contig 14346 bp, 18 predicted proteins | sample ColdCreekSource_FD_87195 | JGI IMG/M metagenome (GOLD analysis project Ga0114940, IMG submission 87195) | Groundwater microbial communities from Cold Creek, Nevada to study Microbial Dark Matter (Phase II) - Cold Creek Source | ecosystem: Environmental > Aquatic > Deep subsurface > Groundwater ... | reverse complement strand
GCCGCTGCTCGGCGTGCTGGGCGCGCTGCGCCAATTCGGGGAACTGGAAGCATGAGCGTGCCGCGGCCTGTTTCCGGAAAGCCTTATGCCGAAGTAATCGGCGATCCGATCGCACAATCCAAGTCTCCGGCAATCCATAATTACTGGCTCGACGGCCTTGGCCTCGATGCGGAGTATCACCGGGCCCATGTCGCGCCGGCGGATCTGGCTGCCTATCTGCAGGACCGCCGCGAAGATTCTGACTGGCGCGGCTGCAATGTGACCATGCCGCACAAGCAGGCGGTGATCCCGCTGCTCGACCGGCTCGATCCGCTGGCGGCACGAATCGGCGCGGTGAACACAGTGGTCCGCGACGGCGATGGCACGTTGACCGGTCTCAACACCGATGTTCCGGGGTTCACCGAACCGCTGGCCGCCGAACTCGACCAGCCGCATTATTTTCGCATGGCGCGGGTGCTGGGTTCGGGCGGCGCTGCGCGTGCGATCGTTGCCGCGCTGGCTGCGCACGGGGTGATGATCGTCCTCGCCGCGCGTGATCCGGCCAAGGCGCGGGCGCTGCTCGACGAACTCGATCCGGGCAAAGAGCACCATGTCGCGCCGCTGGCACACTTCGCCGATGCGACCGACTTCGCCTTCGATGACCGCGAGCACTGCCTCGATCTGGTGGTCAACGCCTCGCCGCTGGGGATGACCGGACAACCGCCGTTGCGCTTCGATCTGAGCCACGCCCCACCGGGTTCGATCTTCTACGATATTGTCACCAGCCCGCTTGATACCGACTTCCTCAAAGCCGCACGTGCGAGCGGATTTCGAACGGTCGATGGTCTCGCCATGCTGATCGGCCAGGCGGCCGTCGCGTTCGAGCAATTCTTCGGCCAGCCCGCCCCGCGCGAACATGACGGCGAATTGCGCGCGGTGCTGACCGCATGACCAAGCCCTTCATCCTCGGCCTGACCGGATCAATCGGCATGGGCAAGTCGGCGGTCGCGGCGATGTTCCGGGGGCTCGGCGTGCCGGTGTTCGATGCCGATGCCGCGGTCCATGAATTGCAGGGACCGGGCGGCGCCTGCCTCGCGCCGATCGAACGCGCCTTCCCGGGCACCACCGGGGAGAATGGTGTCGACCGGCAGAAACTGGGCGCGGCAGTGTTCGGCGATCCGGCGGCGCTCAAGGTGCTGGAGGGCATCGTCCACCCTGAAGTGGCGGAGATGCGGCGGGCGTTCCTGGCCGACAGTGCCGAAGCTCCGCTGATCGTGTTCGATATCCCGCTGCTGTTCGAGAAGACCGGCCAGCACGGGCTTGATGCGGTGGTGGTGGTTTCTGCTCCCCCCGAGGCGCAGCGCGCGCGGGTGCTGGCTCGGCCCGGGATGACCGAGGCCAAGTTCGAGCAGATCCTGGGACTGCAGGTGCCCGATGCAGAGAAGCGCGCGCGCGCCGATTACGTGATCGACACCGGCACTTCGCTCGCGGAAACGCGGCATGCGGTGCAGGACCTGGTCCACCGGTTGACCCGCCACGAATAATTCGCTGCCACCCCCTTGTCACCTGTCACGGCGAGGTCCAGATCATACCGGTAATGCGTGAGATTATCTTCGACACGGAGACTACCGGACTCGATCCGCGCTCTGGTGACCGGCTGGTTGAAATCGGCTGCATCGAAATGGTCAACCGGGTCTCGACCGGGCGCACCTTCCACGCTTATTTCAACCCTGACCGCGATATGCCGGCCGCCGCTGAAGCAGTGCACGGCCTGTCGATCACCTTCCTGTCGGACAAGCCGCGGTTTCACGAAAAGGCGGCAGACCTGCTCGAATTCATCGGCGATGCACCGCTGGTCGCGCACAACGCCGGGTTCGACTTCGGGTTTCTCAACACCGAGCTTGAGATGTGCGGGCTCGATCATGTCGGGCGTGACCGGATGATCGACACGGTGGCGCTCGCCCGCGTCCGCCATCCCGGCGCAAAGCTCAGCCTCGATGCGCTGTGCTCCCGCTACGGGATCGATCGCAGCCACCGGACCAAGCATGGCGCGCTGCTCGATGCAGAGCTGCTCGCGCAGCTTTATGTCGAGTTGACCGGCGGGCGGCAGATCGGACTGGAACTGGCCGCCGATGCAACCGAATCGCTGGTGGTGGCCGCCGCGCCGGCGGTGCGCGAGCGGACGTTTCGTCCCGCTCGCCTGCATGCGGCCAGCGAATCCGAATTGGCGGCGCATGCTGCCTTCCTCGACTCGGTCAAGGAGCCTGTGTGGCGCAATTGACCGTGTTTCGCACCTGAAGACAGGAGAAGTAGATCATGGACATTCGCGTTTCTGGCCACCAGATCGAAACCGGCGAAGCTTTGCAGGCGCACGCACAGGATCGGCTGACCGCGATCGTCGACAAGTATTTCACTCGCGCGCTGTCCTCTACCGTCACCTTCAACAAGGCTCCGGCCGGCGCGTTTCGCTGCGACATCGTCACCCACGTGATGCAGGGCCTGCTGCTCAAGGGCGCGGCGGATGCGCATGATGCACATGTCGCTCTCGATCAGGCGGCTGAGAAGATCGACAAGCAGCTTCGCCGCTACAAACGGCGGTTGAAGGACCGGCACGAGCAACTGGCTCATGCCCAGCGCGAGGAAGAGGCGGCCTATACGGTATTCGTCGAAACTGCGCCGGATGAAGAGCCGACAGTCGATCATCCCGTAGTCATTGCCGAAACCAAGGTCGATGTGCCCGAAGCAAGCGTTTCGGACGCGGTGATGATGCTTGATCTGCGCAACACCAACGCGCTGCTGTTCAAGAATGCAGGAACCGGTCGGCACAACATGGTTTACCGGCGCGGGGATGGCTCGATCGGCTGGGTTGAACCTTCTTGATCTTGGCGCTAAAGGGCGGCCGGATTTCCGGGGAGTTGTAGTGTCAGCAATGCCCGGCGGGAAACCGCCGGGCGGCAACTGCCGTTATGCTCTTCGCACCATGCTCTTTGGGATTACGGGCCCGAAATGACCGCACTTTTCACACTTCAACCCGAAGCCGTCGACACGATCGAGGCGGATTCGAAGCAAGCCATTCTCGAGCGTCTCGCCCAGCGATTTGCTGACGTTTACGGCCTCGATTCGGCCCTGGTGCTCGAGCGGATCGAAGAGCGCGAGAAGCTCGGTTCGACCGGATTTGGGCGCGGCGTGGCGATCCCGCATGCGCGGATGCCCGAACTGGCGCGGCCGGTTGCGGTGTTCCTGCGGCTGGATTCGGCAGTTGCGTTCGATTCGGCCGATGGCATGCCGGTCCACCTGGTGTTCGGGCTGCTCTCGCCCGAACAGGCCGGGGCAGCGCACCTTCACGCGCTTGCGGCAATCTCGCGAATGATGCGCGACGAACGGATGCACGAAGCACTGGAAGAAGCGCCGGGCGGCGAAGCGCTCTACGCGTTGCTGGCCAATGTCATTGACCGCGACGCGGCCTGATCTGATCGGTCGCTCACGATGAGCGATCGTTTGCCCGCGCATCTCGAGGTCAGCGGGCTGATCCGGACAGTGCAGGCCGCAGGCGGCTTTGCGAGCGTGCTGCACAAAGGTGAACGCGATGCCGGAACAATCTTGCTGATCCTGACCGAACGTGGCGGAAATCCGCGGTTGTTTGAGCGCTTGCCAAGCATCGATGGCACCCGAAATTGGCAGACCGTTTCAATTCAAGATATTGATAACAAAGATATTTTCGATGAGTATCAACGTCGCCGAGTGTCTCAGGATCCCGACTTGTGGATTGTTGAACTGGATATCGTGAATGGTGAACGGCTCATCGGATTAAGCTGAACCTTTGATTGACAATGCTGCACTGCGGAATCTAGGGGGCCGCACTTTGTTTGTGCGCAGGCGGCATCGGCCCCGTTTCGAGGGTCCGGGCTAGCACGCAGACGGGGAACAGCCGGCAGGACTTCGGCGAGTGGCAACAGGCTTCGGCCGCCCTCACCTCTCCTGCGCGGGCGCGTTCACCGCCCAATATGACGATTTGATGAGCCGAATTCTGAACAAGGCCAGCGCGATTGCGGTGGCCGCAACGATGATTACAACCCTGGTTAGCGCCGAAGGTTCCGGCGCGTTCGCATACAGCGCGAGCCCTTCGATCGTAGTCGAAGAACCTGCACCCCTCACTATCGCGCAGCCCGTGGTCCAGCCGCTTCCCAGCGAAGCAACGGCTGAAGAAGCCCTACGCGAGCCCGAGATGCCCGAACCGGTTCGCAGCGCCGCATCGCTAAGCGCGCTGGTTTCTGCCCAACCGCAACCAAGCGAGCTCCCGCGTGAGCTGCATTGCCTGGCGGGCGCCGTTTATTTCGAAGCCAAGAGCGAATCGCTTGCCGGACAGCTGGCGGTTGGCCGCGTGGTCGTCGCCCGCTCGAAGTCGGGACGCTTTCCCAACTCGTACTGCGGTGTCGTCTACCAGCGTTCGCAGTTCTCGTTCGTGCGTGGCAACGCGATGCCAGCCATTGCCAAGCGTTCCGCGCAGTGGCGCAATGCGGTTGCAATCGCCCAGATCGCCCACGCTGGCAGCTGGAAGAGCCCGGTCGAAGGCGCGCTGTTCTTCCATGCCGCCTACGTTTCGCCGGGCTGGCGCCTGACCCGGGTCGCCCGGATCGACAATCACGTGTTCTATCGTTGAGTCGTTGTCCGCGCTAACGCGCGGCAGCGGCTCCGGGCCCATCCCCTGACCAGCCGTCAGGCTGGACGGGGACTGAACTCGGCCCACACCGGCGTGTGATCGCTGGCCTTCTCGCGGCCGCGATATTCCTTGTCGACCCCGCAAGCGACCAGCCGGTCGGCCAGCTCGGGTGAGAGCAGGGCGTGGTCGATCCGGAAGCCGTGATCGCGTTGCCACGCCCCGGCCTGATAGTCCCAATAAGTCCAGACCCCGCCCTGCGGATTGTGGGTCGCCAAAGCGTCGGTCCAGCCATCGGCCAGAAGCCGGGCATAGGCATCGCGCGATTCGGGCTGCATCAGCGCGTCGTCAGCCATCGCCTTGGGTGACCAGACGTCGTGGTCGTGGGGAATGACGTTGTAATCGCCCAGCACGATCGCCGGGACTTCCTCTGCGGCAATTGCCTGCATCCGCTCGCGCAGTCGTGCCATCCAGCGTAGCTTGTAATCGAATTTCGGGCCGGGCTGCGGGTTGCCGTTGGGCAAGTAGATGCAGGCCACGCGGGTACCGAACACCTCGGCCTCAAGATAGCGCGAATGTTCATCCTCGGGCTCGCCCGGCAGCCCGCGCTGGACCTCGACGGGCTTGGTCCCGTCAGCCAGGATCGCGACGCCGTTGAAGCTCTTCTGCCCGTGCCAGATCGACTGGTAGCCAATCTTCTCGAACTCGGCGGCCGGGAAGCCCTCGTCCTGGCTCTTGATCTCTTGCAGGCAGGCGACCGCAGGGCGGGTCTCTTCCAGCCATTCAAGCAAGCGTGGCAGCCGCGCCTTGATCCCGTTGATGTTGTAAGTGGCGACCCGCATCAGACTGCAAAACTGGACCCGCACCCGCACCCGGCGGTGGCATTGGGATTTTCGACTTTGAACGCCGCACCGCCGAGCGATTCGACGTAGTCGACCACGCATCCGGCCACCAGATCGAGGCTGACCGCGTCGACCACGAGCTTGACCCCATCGGTTTCGACTGTGGTGTCGTCACCTTCGGCGGCATCGGCCAGGCCGAACTTGTACTGAAAGCCCGAACAGCCGCCGCCCTCGACCGAGAGCCGCAGGATCGCGGGCTTGCCTTGCTTCGCGGCGATCGCCGCCACGCGGATAGCTGCGCTTGGACTCAGGCTGATCGTCTGTGCATTCATAGCAGTGATGTAGGCGCGGGCCGCGCTGGCTACAACCCGGGCGTCAGGCCGTCTGGATATAGCTGCGCATCGCTTCGGCCTCAGCCTCGATCCGTTCGATCCGGTATTTGACGAGATCGCCGATCGAGACGAAGCCGACCATTCGCCCGTTCTCAACCACCGGCAAGTGGCGGAACCGCCGCTCGGTCATCAGTCCCAACGCATCCATGATCCCGAGACTGCTCTCGACCGAAATGGCCGGAGCGGTCATGATCGAGCCAACCGGACTATCGAGCAGCGCCGGTCCCAGTTCGGCGAGCCGATTGACGACATCGCGTTCGGAAAAGATCCCAACGACTGCACCATCCTCAACAACGGGCAGCGCGCCGATCCGGCGCTGGGCAAGCAAGGCGACTGCGTCGCGTACAGACATCGTCGCAGTACAACTGATGATCTCGCCGCTGCGGCCGTCGATCAGGCGGGCAATGGTCATGGCCGTTCTCCCAGGTCGGTCTTGGCGCCGACAATGACACGATTGCCGGGCGCTGGCGAGTCTCGGCTTGCCACCGCTTCGCGCGGCGCGCATGGCAGTGCGATGTTACCGCGATCCCTGTTCGAAGGCTCGGTTGCCAACCCTGCGGCCTGGGCGCGTTATCGCCGCCTGATGCGGTTTATGGTGGCGGTGACACTGACCGTGATTTCTGCCGCCTTCATCATGCTGTACCGGATGCACGGGCTGGTTTCGATCCACCTCTACCTCGCAACAGCGCTGGGGATCGGTTTTGCGATGCTGCTGATGTCAGTCCTGATGGGACTGGTGTTCCTGTCGAGCGGGTCAGGGCATGACGAAACCGTGCTCACACATAACGACGATTCAGACCCCAAGCCTCACGACTGAGGCGGCGGATTGAGCCGGTATTCCTCCACCGGAACGCCGGCGATCAGATGTTCCTGCAAGATCCGTTCGAGCACCGCAGGCGAGCAGCTATGGTACCAGACTCCCTCGGGATAGACCACCGCGACCGGCCCGGCGAGGCAGACCCTGAGGCACCCGACCTTTGAGCGCAGATAGCCGGTATGCCCGCCAAGCCCAAGCTCGCCCATGCGGCGCTTGAGGAATTTCCAGGCTTCCTGCCCCTCCTCCAACGCGCAGCACTTGGCTTCACCCGGGTCGGCGCAGAGGAAGATATGGCGCTGGGTGGAAAAGCCGCCGAGTTTGCCGAGCGCGTCTTCGGCACGCATGACTTCGTTACTCATCCGCGCAGCAGCCATTGCGACAGGCCTTCGCGCATCGCCTCAGGCAAGGGCGCAGGCCGGTCATCGCGGATGCAGACCAACGTCGAGCGGGCAAAACCCACCACAGTCTCGCCCTGGCAGAGCAGTTGCACCACGGTCCAGCTGCTCCGCCCGAGTGCCTCGACCGCGACGAAGGCTTCGACATTGGCCGGGAAGTAGCCCTCGGCGAGGTATTCGATGCCGATGCTGGCGACCATCGCGCGGTGGCCTGCCATCGCGCCGATGAATCCGCTCGCCTGATTGAATCGTACCCGCGCGTCCTCAAACATCGCGGCGAGCGCGACGTTGTTGATGTGCTTGTTCGGGTCAATGTCAGCAAAGCGCGTGGTGATGGTATGCGCAAAAGGATAGCGCGGCGGGGCGATCAGGGCCGGATCGGGCTTGGGCATGGTGCTATTTCGATTCTGGCGTCTTGAGCCAGCGCGCCAGCCAATCGAACACCGTTTCGTGCCATTGCAGCGAGTTCTTGGGCTTGAGGACCCAGTGGTTCTCATCCGGGAAGACCAGCAATTCAGCGGGGACGCCCTTGCGTTGCAGCGCGGTGAAGGCGCCGAGGCCCTGGCTGTAAGGGATGCGGAAGTCCTTCTCGCCCAGTACCACCAGCATCGGCGTCTGCCATTTGGCAACATCGCCCACCGGGTTGCCCTTCTCATACTCGTCAGCTGCTTCGTAGTACGGCTTGCCGCCGTGTTCCCATTCGTCGAACCACAGCTCCTCGGTTGAGTAGGCCATCGCCCGCGAATCGAACACGCCGTTGTGGTTGACCAGGCATTTGAAGCGGTCGACCCAGTTCCCCTCGATCAGGTTCATCATGTAGCCGCCATATGACGCGCCCAGCGCGCAGGCGCGGGTGCCATCGAGCTGGCCATCGCGTGCCAGAGCGGCAGCAAGACCAAGCTTGAGATCCTCGAGCGGTTTGCCGCCCCAGTCGCGGTTGATGGCATCGGTGAAGGCCTGCCCGTAACCGGTTGACCCATGGAAATCGACCGAGACCACGGCATAGCCCTGGCTGGCGAAGACCCGCGGGTTCCAGCGGAAAGACCAGGCGTCGCCAAACGAACCCTGCGGACCGCCGTGAACGAACAGCAGCACCGGCAGCGGGCCGGTTGCGCCGGCGGGCTTGTGGATCTGGCCCCAGACCGTGGCGCCACCCGCGCCGGCAAAGCTGTAGCGAACCGATGTGACGGGGGTCAGCGCGGCAAACGCAGCATCGTTGCCATGGCTGAGCTGGCGCGGGGGTTTGCCGGGCGTGCCGATGAACACTTCGGCTGGATTGGCAACTGCGTCACGGGTGAACAGGATCCGCCCATCGGCAAGCGGGGTGACGCTGCCGATATGGCCTTCGGTCAGCCCCTTGGGCGCGAGCTTGAGCCGGGTGACTTTGCCGCTGGCCAGTTCGATCCGGAACGCCGGGGTATCGAGCACGTCCTCTGCGGTGACGATCAGCGCTTTCGAATCCGCAGTCCAGGCGATCGAGCCGACCGAGCGGTCCCAGCTTGCGGCAAGCGTGCGGTTCTCACCAGTGCTCAGATTGTGGAGCTGGATCGCCAGCTTGTCTGCCTCGTAACCGGCACGCGCCATCGCTGCCCAGGCGAGCCACCTTCCGTCGGGCGAGGGGGCAGGGAGTGTATCGCTGCCCTTGTTGCCCAAAGTCGGGCTGTGCGGCGCCTTGCCGTCCAGCATCGAGTGCCAGACGTTGGTGTCGGTCGAGAGCGGCTCGTGCCGGTCGGCCTGCCGCGCGACGAAGAACACGCTGCGCGAATCGGCGGCCCAGGCCAGCTCTTCCGCGCCGCCCATCGGCTTGGTCGGGGTATCGCCGGTCAGCGTTCCGGGCGGGCCATCGAGCGATACGCCGTCACCGGCAACTTTGCCCGCCGAATCGAGCGCGAAGGCAAAGCCGCGGCTGTAATTGCCGGGCGTCTCCCACTGGTCCCAGTGCCGTACAAAGCCGGTGCCGTCGCGGTAGTGGCGGCCTGTGCCGGGACCCGGTGTCGCGGTCGAGCCGCTGGCGTCGCAGCCCAGCGTCGGGCAATCGCGCGCAACATCGCCCCAGACGAGCACGCGCTTGCCATCGGGGGAAAGCAGGAACCCGGCGACGTCGGTCTTGAATGTGCTGGCCTGAACCGGGGCTGCGCCAACGACGCTCAGATCGAGCATCCAGAGCTGGTCGGAGCCGGATTTGCCGGAGAGGAAATACAGCCGCTTGCCGTCAGCCGAGAAGGCGGGGCTGTTCTCGCCCGCCTCAGCCAGGTCGGCGATTCGCTCAGGGGTCCCGCCCTTGGCCGAAACGCGCCACAGCCCGGAGGTTCGCACATAAGTAGCCGGATCGGTATCGGTCTGCTGCCAGACCACCCATTGCCCATCGGGCGAAGCGATCGGCGCGGCGATCCGCTTGAGCGTGATCAGGTCCTGCGAGGTCATGGTAGCGGTCGCGGTCTGCGCCGCGAGCGGAGCCGTGACGAGCGACAGGATGAGCGCGCTGAACGCGAGGGTCAGAGACTTCATTGCGGCAGGCTAGCGGGCAGAGAAGACTGCGGGAAGAGGAGATCAGCCCTTCTTGCCGACGATCCGCGCGATTTCTGCAGCGACCATCCGCTCGACCAGCGGCGGCAGGTTTGTGTCGAGCCATTCAGCCAATGCCGGTCGCAGCAATTCGCGGGTCAGCCCCTCAAGCGAAGTTTCGCCCGAACGCACGATCTGCGGCGAAACGCCGGGTTCGGCCAGCACCGCGAGCGCAGCCAGCGATTCGCGCATCGAGCTGGCAGCGTCGTGGCCCAGCAGCGGCGATACTGCATCGTCGTCGACCGAGTCAGCCTCGTCCACTTCGGCTAGCTCTGCGAGCTCGAGAATTTCGTCTTCGTCGGTTGATTCGGTGGCGGGAGCATCGGCAATCCGGGCGACGCCGCGCTCTTCACGTTCGCGCCGCTCCTCAGCAGCACCAACACGATTGTCGCGCGCGATGACCTTCTTGATCGACTCAAGAATCTCTTCGACCGACGGTTCCCCAGCCTGGCGCATTGCCCACAAACCCCCAAGTGGACCGGGTGGTTGCCCGGCTCGTCCCGCAGCGGGACAGAATCACTGCGGAGGTGTTGAACCGTCCTGCGCCGGGATGTCAACGGTGCGTGTCGCCTGGGCGACCGGGTCGGGGTCCGAAGCCCAGTCCCAGATCTTGCCGCGAACCCGCTGATAATTGGTGTCGGGATCGTAGAGCGCGCCGCCATCGAGGCCGAGATCCTGCGCCTCGGCCTTGCCCATCGCGGCGAGCAAGGTAAATCCGGCAACATAGGCGCCGCGCCGCGCCACGACCAGTTGCACGCGCGCGCGCAGCAGTTCCTGTTCGGCGTCGAGGATGTTGAGAATCGTGCGATTGCCGACGGTGTTTTCCGCGCGGACGCCCTCAAGGCTGAGCGCGGCTGCGTCGACTGCGGTCTGGGTCGAGACGATTACGTCGTTGGCCGCGCGCCATGAAGCATAGGCCGAGCGGACCTGCGCAATCACTTCGCGCTCGGTCGCGATCTCGGTTTCGAGCGTTGCGGCAGCGCGCGACTGAGCCTGGCGTTCGAGCGCTGCCGGGCGGCCGCCCTGGAACAGCGGAATGGTTGCGCGCACCCCGGCGGTCGCCCCGGTGGTCGATTGGGTATAGGCCGGTCCGCCATTGCCGAGCGTGCCGAGATAGTCGTTGTAATTGCCCGAGGTGAACACCTCGACTCGCGGCAGGCGGGTCGATCCGGCGACGTCGATGTCATAGGATGACGCCTTGCTGCGTTCTCGCGCGGCGATCAAGTCGGGGTTGTTCTCCAGCGCCACGCCGACTGCGGCATCGACCGTGTCGGGCAATCCCGGCAATGGCGGAGGGGCCTGCAGGTCGACCGGCGCCTTCCCCACGATCTGGATGTAGCGCTCGCGGCTCGCGATCAGGTTGGCTTCAGCGGAGCGCGAATCGCCCTGGGCCAGCGCCAACCGGGCCTGCGACTGGGCGACGTCAGTGCGGGTCAGGTCGCCGATCTCGAACCGGTCGCCGGTGGCCTGGAGGTTGACCTTGAGCACGTCGACGTTCTTGCTGTTGAGCCCGACGATCGCCTGGTTCTGAATCACATCCATATATGCCGCGACCACCTGGCTGAACACGGCGGATTCGGTCGCACGCAGATCTGCCTGGCCGGCTTCGACCCGGGTTTCGGCGGCCCGTACAGAATTGCGCACCGCGCCGCCCGAATAGATCGGCACGCCCAGTGTCACTGTCGCTCCGAGTTGGCGTTCCGGCCCCAGACCTGACGAATCGGTGCTGCGTAGGATTTCGGTGTGGCTGGCCGATGCGCTGGCGCCGGGCAGGCCATCGGCCCGCTCGATCACCACATTCTCGTCAATCGCGCGTTGCTGCGCCCGCGCCGCCTGCAGGCTGGGGTTGGACTTGTAGGCCATGACCAGCGCCTCGCGCAGATCATCCGCAAAAACCGGGGTCGACATTGCGGCAAGGCAAGCCCCGCCAAACAGCGCCGCCCGGACCAATCGTGCCCCTCCGACCTTGATCATGCTCAGAAGCTCCAGCGCTTGAGGGCGGCAAATTCCGCCAGGATTGGGATGCCCATGTCGGCCAGTGGCAAGAGCGTTACCGTGCCGCCGATCTTGCGTCCGGTTGCGAACCGGGTGACCCCGCGCTCGACCAACCCGGTGACGATCCGGCCGCCCTCGGCCAGTTCCGCAGCAAGTCCGGTCGGCAGGTGCTCGATCGCACCTTCGATCAGGATCAGCGAATGCTTGCCCTTGCCTTTGGCGCGGCTGGCCGCATCGGCGGCGGTGATGACGTCAAGCGCGGTCACCAGCGGGCGGACCAGTTCGGCGAGGTAATCGCTGCCGCAGCCGACCAGCAGCACGCGGTCGCTTGTCAGTAGCGCGGCTTCGCTCAGCATGCGGCCATGGAACAGCGGCGCGGGCAGGGCATGGCCATTGCCGAGGGCGATCGCGCGGTCGATGTAAGCGTTGCTCCGCGCTGCGGCAGGAACATGATCTTCGCGCGGCACGCGGCCCATCGCCTCGATCGTTGCAGCGTCGGTCACGCCGCTGGTGCGCAGCTGGCTATCGATCATGGCGCGACGCGCGGCGGCGAAGTCGGCGGCGGCTGTGCGCGGATCAGGGCGCTCGGCGGTGAGTGTCATGGATTGATCCCCTAGGCGATGCCGTATTGTTGTGGCAATACAGCACCGCGAATACCAGCAATCTTAAAGTCAACGCCTGTCGCAGAAAAGTCGCATCAGGGCAAAGAATTCGCCCGCTGTCCTACGCGAGTCGATGAAACGCGCCAAGCGCTTTGACGCGCGTTGGCGAGAGTCCTAAGGCCCGCGCATATCCGCCAGACCGAGGAGCGCCCCATGGCCGAAATGGTGATCATCCGCGAGGACGACCTGATCGAGAGCGTTGCCGACGCGCTCCAGTTCATCAGCTACTACCACCCGATGGACTACATCCGCGCATTGGGCGATGCCTACGAGGCGGAGCAGGGCCCGGCCGCCAAGGACGCGATCGCGCAGATCCTCACCAACAGCCGGATGTGCGCCGAAGGCCATCGTCCGATCTGCCAGGACACCGGGATCGTCAATGTGTTCATCGACTGGGGCCAGGATTGCCGGCTCGAATCGAACCGCTCGCTCCAGGACGTGGTCGATGAGGGAGTGCGCCGCGCCTACCTCAATCCCGACAACAAGCTGCGCGCCTCGGTGCTGGCCGATCCGGCCTTCACGCGCCGCAACACGCGTGACAACACGCCCTGCGTGCTGACGCTCAACATGGTTCCCGGCGGCAAGGTTTCGATCGATGTCGCGGCCAAGGGCGGCGGCAGCGAGAACAAGTCGAAGTTCAAGATGATGAACCCGAGCGACAACATCGTCGACTGGGTGGTCGAGATGCTGCCGCAGATGGGCGCGGGCTGGTGCCCGCCGGGGATGCTTGGGATTGGCATCGGCGGCACGGCGGAATATTGCATGCAGCTCGCCAAGAAGAGCCTGATGGAGCCGATCGACATGGCCCAGCTCAAGCAGCGCGGCGCCCAGAACGATGTCGAGGCGATGCGGATCGAGATCTTTGACAAGGTCAATGCGCTGGGGATCGGCGCGCAAGGCCTCGGCGGGCTCTCGACCATTCTCGACGTCAAGATCCTCGACTGGCCGTGTCACGCCGCAGGCAAGCCGGTGGCGATGATCCCCAACTGCGCTGCCACGCGTCACGCGCATTTCACGCTCGATGGTTCGGGGCCCACCTACCTTGAAACACCTAAGCTCGATCAGTGGCCTGACGTGCACTGGACGCCGGACAAGGCAGCCAAGCGAGTCAATCTCGACACGCTGACCCAGGCCGAAGTGTGCGGCTGGGAAGCAGGCGACCGCCTGCTGCTCAACGGCAAGATGCTGACCGGGCGTGATGCCGCCCACAAACGCATCCAGGATATGCTCGCCAAGGGCGAGGAGCTTCCGGTCGATTTCAAGAACCGCGCGATCTACTATGTCGGCCCGGTTGATCCGGTGCTCGGCGAAGTGGTCGGGCCGGCCGGCCCGACCACCGCGACCCGGATGGACAAGTTCACCGACATGATGCTCGACCTCGGGCTGCTGGTGATGATCGGCAAGGCCGAGCGCGGGCAGGGCGCCACCGACGTGATCGCCAAGCACAAGGTCGCCTACCTGATGGCGGTCGGTGGCGCGGCCTATCTGGTCAGCCGCGCGATCCGCGAATCGAAGATCGTGGCCTTCGAGGACCTCGGGATGGAGGCGATCTACGAGTTCACGGTCGAGGACATGCCGGTCACCGTGGCAGTCGATAGCGCGGGCAACAACGTCCACAAGCTCGCGCCGTTGGTCTGGCAGGAGAAGATCGCGAAGGAAGGCCTGCTGACGCCCTGACAGCTGCGGCTGTTCGACCAACGCCGCCTCGCGCTCGACAAAGCTGCTGGCGCATCGGCGGGCTTGCGCTAACCCTGCGCAGGCCATGAGCGCTTTGCCGATCACTCCTGCCCGCGTTCCAGCGCGGACTGTCCTAGCGTCGATCATTGCGGTGTGGCTGTGCTATTTCGTGCTGGCGACTGCGCGCGGCTGGCTGGTCGGGCTGGAACTGCACGCCGCACTACTCTCTCGCCGGGTAATGGTGATGGCCGCCTCGATCGCGGTGACTGCCGCGCTCTGGCCGCTGCTGCGCCTGCTCGATTCGCGGCGGGTCTGGCAGCAAAGCGTCGCGGTGATGGTGATCGCGCTCCCCGCCGCCCTGCTGC
>Ga0114940_10000691_pt1 | contig 14355 bp, 18 predicted proteins | sample ColdCreekSource_FD_87195 | JGI IMG/M metagenome (GOLD analysis project Ga0114940, IMG submission 87195) | Groundwater microbial communities from Cold Creek, Nevada to study Microbial Dark Matter (Phase II) - Cold Creek Source | ecosystem: Environmental > Aquatic > Deep subsurface > Groundwater ... | reverse complement strand
GCACCGTGTCCTCGGCGGTGCCGAGCAGGCTGGCCAGCCCGGGGCGGTGCCCGGCGCGGCGCGCCAGCGGAACGATGAGCTCGTCCACGCGCCGGCCCAGCGCTTCGCTGCGGCTCCCGCGCGGGCAAACGATCCGGTCAACCGCTGATTGATCGTCTGCAGCCGCCGCGCCGGACCGGTCGCGCGCTCTTGCGCACGGCGCAGGCCGTCGACGCCACGGGCATTGTCGGCCATCGCCGCCTTTGCCCGGCGCATCGGCCCGGTGGCCCGGTCGATCGCTTCGAGGATAAGCTTGAACTTGAGCACGGGCTGGCGCCTTTGTGGTGACTTTTTGGGCGGTGGTTACTCGGTTGACGGAAACAGCCGGTCAGCCTGCCCCATCCAGAATTCGATCTCGTCCCAGTCCAGCGCCATCAGCTCGGCGGGCTGGAAGGCAAAGGCGGCGGCGAGCCCGCCGAGGACGTCGTCCCAGTTGGCTGGCCAGCGGGCGCGAAGCGCCCAAGCAAGTTTCCCAGCTCGCCAAAGTCCTGACCGTCGAGATTGGCCACCTCGATCTCGTCGAGGTTGCTGAGCCGCTCGATCATCTCGGTGCTGGCGGCGACCATGTTGTCGCCGTGGCGGTCGAAGATCAGCAGGTCCTTGGCCTTGGGGCGGCGCAGCGCGACACAAAATCCCGCTTGCTTCAGCTCCTGCTCGGTCGGCTCGGTCGCGCCTGCGGCCAGCGTTTCCAACACGATCGGATGGAGCAGAATGTGGGTGCCCAGCATCCGCGCCATCACAGCATCTCCTCTGCGGGCGGGCCCTGGAACACCACCTTGGCCTTGCCGTCCTGGCCAAAGCTGATCGCTTCGGCGACATAGGCGCTGCGCACGATCCAGGTGGCCCCGGTATCGGCCTGCAACGTCAGCGTGGCGTTATCGATCGCACGCAGCGCCGACAGGCTGACGCCCGACTTGTAGAGCACGGTAACCTCGACCTTCGACGGCGCGGTACTCTCCTTGAAGGAACCGGCTTCGAAATCACCGGCCACGGCTTCGCGCACCGGCCCGCCGATCTCCATCGATGCCTCGCCCGAAGTCGGATAGGCGGTGCCATCGACCGTAATCTTGAGCTGGCCGACGACGCGGTTGGGATTAGACATGGCTAAAGGCCTCCTGAAAAGGTTCTGAACGCCGCGTTAGAGGCGGAATTGCACGGCAGCGGCGAAGCTGCGGAACTGGTTGACGATGTCAGGCGGGACGATCGCATTGACCCGGTTGGGATCGGTCGCATCGCGTTCGACGATCAGATCGCCGACGAACTGGTCCAGGTTCTCGACCAGCCCGGCTTCCTCCCACTCGCGCGCCAGCGCCACCAGCTCGGCCCGCAGCACCTTGGGCGTAACGATCGCCTGGCCGGGGCCATAGGCAGTGCCATCATCGGCCAGCTTGTGACGCGGGAACTTGGTGGCGATCCGGCTGCGCAGCGAGGCGCGCAGGTAAGCCACCGTGGTGACCGTCTCCAGATCGAGCCAGGCCGGGTCTTCCAGGCCGTTGATGTCGAGCTGATAGGTCGTGATCGCGCGCTCGATCCGGCAGACGCCACTGGCATCGACCGTGCAGGTGCTGATCCCGTCGTAGAGCAGGGCATCGCGCTGATCGCGGGTGAAGCGGTCCTCCAGCTTGGGCGCAACCAGCCCGGACAGGGTCAGCGTCTGCAGCGGCCGGGCCGGATCGATCGCCGTGCTGGCGGTGGCGACCGCCGCATAGATCGCGGCGACCTCGGGTGCCCAGCTGGGGCTCTTGCCCGCGCCCAGCACCGTTACCAGGTGCGAATTGCGCGCTGCGCCGAACGCGGCCAGCGCGCCCTGAGTGCCGCTGCGCGCAGCATAGGCCACGGTTTCCAGCATTCGGGTGGCGCCCCAGCGGGTGGTCAGCTCTGCCTCGGCATTGGTAAGCGCGGCGGCTTCGGCCAGACCGAGCACGATCGCGCGGTACGGCGCGTCGCCGATCACCGGCCAGACCGTCGCCAGATCCGGATCGGTCGCGCCGCCTGCCATCGCTGCCACGACCACGCCCACGCCCGCAGGCAGTGGATCGTAAGCGAAATGGCTGTGGCGCAGGTCAATCTGGTTGCCGGCCGTGCCCTTGTGCCGCGCAGTCAGGGTCAGGACCGCGCCCGCGATCGAGGGCAACACCGGCAAATCGGGGTAGGCTTGTGCCGCGGTCATCGCGCGGTTGGCAACGGCAATGGCGGTGTCGCCCAGCTGCACCGGCACCGCAATCTGCGTGCCCGCAATCATCAGCATGATCGTGCCGGCCGCAGTGGCCGGGCCGGTGAAGGTGAAGGTGCCGGTCGCATTTGCGCCAGCGGGCGCTTCATCCAGCGCGATCGCTTCCAGCTCGACCGCCCGGTCCGCCTTGAGATAGGCGGCGGCCATGCGGGCCAGCATCGATCCCCGGCCGAACATCGCGACCGCCTGGCCCGGTTCGACCACCGGCTGCACAGTCAGCGCAGCAGCAGTCCCGGCGGGGGCCTTGATCCCGATCAGCAGCACGCGGTTGCGCACCTGCGGCAGACCGCGAACCGCCCGGCTCGCGTCGAATTCGATGTATTGGCCGGGCACGCGGGTACTCGCCGGGATGGTAAGGAAATCGATCATCGCGGGTTACTCCCCCTTCTGCTTGGTTGCGGGCACCAGATCGCCATCGGCAATCAGCCGGTCGAAATAGGGCGTGGCGGGCAGCGCTTCACCGCCCTCGGCAACCAGCTGTCCATCGGGCTTGCGCACCCGGGCGCCAGACGCGGGCCGGTACATACGATTCGAAGTCATGGTCATTGCGGCAACTCCACAAGGTCTTCAGCGTCCGGCGTGGCGGCCGGCAGGTACGGAGGTTCGGGGGCGATGGTGACATTGCCGAACGGCGGAATATCCCAGTCGGCATGCAGGGTGAGGAATGCGTCCGGCTCCGCAGGCGCAGCAAACTGGCCCAGCGCGATCCGGCACTTGCATTCGATCGCCATCAGCGAGAGGCCTTGGGTACGCAGCTCGGGCGAGCGCGCGACCAGACGCGCACCGCCGATCTTGAGCGGCCCGGTCAGCAGGTCACCCAGTGCATTGCGCGACAGCACCCGTATGGCGTCCTCGGCCAGCTGATAGCTGCCCGGTTCGGCTGCAGTGTCCACCCCGCCATGGCGCGAAGCGGTTTCGTTGCGCAGGTTCTTGGCCGCAACAATCAGCGCGAACCGCGCTTCGAATTCAGGTCCGGCATCGTCGGCCAGGTCAATGCCGTCCCCCAGACCAAGGAACACCGCCCAGGCCGCAGGTGTGCGCAACTGGCCCTTTTCCTTCAGGTAAGCGTCGAAGTCATCCGGATAGCTGTCCAGCGTGCGCCAGGCGTAGCCCAGCGTCCCGGCATCGGCCGCCGCCTTCAGCGCCGCGATCATCGCGTTTTCAACCGCACCGATCATGGCCGTTGCCGCCAGAAGTCATCATGGATGGCCTCGCGCCAGATCTCGGTGGCGACCAGGACCAGCGCCAGCATGGCGATCGCGGCGACCAGCGGCCAGGCGACGATCCCAGCGACCAGCCAGGCCGACGTGCGCCAGCGCACCGGGCGGCAAGCACACAGCCAGACCAGGGCGATCAGCGTGGCGAACACCGCCATGCCCCATTGCCAGATCAGAACGGCGCTCACAGAGCACCGCCAACCGCATCGCGGGCATAGTCTTCGACCTGAGCGAGGATCTCGGTCTCGTCTTCCGCCGAAAGGCCGAGGAAGGGGCGAGCGGGCATGTTCAGCAGCCGCTCGAACGGATCAACGTCAAATGTGACCGGCGCCTTGAGCGACCGGCCGAACGCCTCATGGATCGTGCGCTTGTGACCCTTGACCTGGATCGTTCCATCGAAGCCCAGTTGGTGGATCCGCGCGTAGATCTTGTTGGTTCCGACAGCCACGCTCGAGCCGGAGGCTTCGGAGGTGATCGAGCTGCGCAACTGCGCAGTATCGGTCAGGGTCTTGCCGCTATCACGCTTGGCCCGCGCGGACGGCGTCCAACGGCTGCCATCGGGAGCGGTCTCGTTGTCGAACCGTTCGATCGTCGCGCTTTCAAGGTAGACTCCGATGTCGGTCATCAGCGGCTCGATGTCACCGAACTTGGTGACCAGCCCGGCCAGGCTGCGCTCGATCGCCTGCGCGCCGGTGGTTTCAAGGCGGAATTCAACGCTCATCAGAACCCGCTCAGGCTGTCGCGGCCGAGCAGCCGGTCGGCACCGCTGGTCAGGATCTGGCCCGGGCGCGGTGCGGCTTCTTCCTGGCCGTTATCCAGCTTGAGCTTGCCGGCGGAAATATCGGCCAGCTGGCCATAGGCGGCCTTGCGGCGGTCCTTGACCCATTCGGGTGGATCGCTGCGCCACAGATCGGCAAAGGCCAGATCGCAGGCAATGTCGGTCAGCAGGGCATGACCGGCAAAGCCCGCCGCGTCGGCGTGGCGATTGGCGACATAGCCGGCGATCGCGGCGTCGGCGCGGGCCAGTGCCTGGTCGATCCGGATCGCGTCGATCACGCCGATGGCCTGGGCATCGGACAGTTCGATCAGATCCCGCTCCTCGAAGCGCGCCTGCATCGCGGCAAGATCGGCGAAGACAGGCACGGGCGCGGGCTCCTTTCAGGGTTGAGAATGGTGTGGTGAGCGGCAACGAGGTCCGTCGCCGCCGCTCACCGGATCAGCGCGAGGTGCGACCCGCGCGCTGGATCTTGGCAGGTTTGTCGGCAGCCGGTTCGGCCGGAGCAGCATCAGCTGGAGCCGGAGCGGCCGGAGCCTTGTCAGTCGGAGTTGGAGCCGGATCCGCAGCAGCATCACCGCTGGCGGCCGAACTGTTCTCTGCGGCATCGGGCGTCGGCGGATCGGTCGGATCGACCTTGCTCGCCTCAGCATCGCCTTGTGCCTCGAGGAAAGCCGTCAGCTCCACGCGCTCTTCGTCGGTAACGGGGCGCTCGATCTCGCCGCCCTCGCCCAGTTCGACCAGGACAACCGACAACAGCGGATCGGTAAGGATCGCGCCGAGCGCGATGACCGCGGTGAGTCCGCCGCCGAGTTTCGGGGCGAGCTCGTCCGGAGTGAAGTCCTGCGCTTCGCGCGTGAACTCCAGTCCGGCGCGCCGCCGCTTGTCCTGCAGCGCCTTGACGCGCAGCCGGGGATAGTTGCCCATCGCCACGATCAGAGCCAGTCGCAGACGAGCAGCTTGGCGGTGCCAGCCCATTCGTTCGAAGCGCCGGCGGCATTCATCTGGTTGTTGAGCAACCGGACGCCAGCGCCTTCGAGCGCGGCGGGCACCACGAGCAACCGGCCACGCGCGCCGATCTTTGCGCCGTAATCGCCGGTCATGTTGGCCAGCGCGACCCGTGCAGCCTCATAGTTCGCCGCATCGAGCGCAGCCTGGCTACGCACCGCGAACTGCCACATGCCGTAGCCGACGTTGGCGCGGTAATCGACGCCGTACTTGTAGACGTTGCGGTTGAATACCTCGGGGTTTTCCGGGTTGTCCTGCGGCACCCAGCGCATCTTCTGGCGTTCCTGGAAGATGATCGGCTTTACCGGCTGCATATCATCGATCAGGAACCAGGGCGTGCCTGCTCCGGCCAGCGAGTTCGAAACCGACTGGGTTACGCCGTTGACGTCGATCACCGGGTGATCGGTGTCGAAGAAATACTGGCCGTCGTAGCAAAGGTTGTTGTGGCCATTGGCCAATGCACCCCAGACCAGCTGTTCAGGATGACGCGCGCAGGCCAGCCCCTGCGCCGTGAAGCGCATGTTGTACTGGCCGATGTTGTCATCCTCGATGTCGGTACGCCGGACTTCGACGGTGTGTTCGAAGTCCTTGTTGTCGATCGAGTAGCCATGGCCCTTGAGCTGGTTGACCTGACGATCGCCGATCCATTCACGCATTCCGGGCAATTCACCCAGCCATGAGTACTCGTTGGTTTTGGTGCTGCTGGGGACGGTGGACGCGATTGCATCCCGCTGGCCGGCAACCTGGCCGAGACCGCCCGAGAAAAGCGCGTTGAACGAAGTGCCGAGCGTCTTGAGCGCGGGTCCGGTGATGATCATGACTGAAGTGTTCCCTTGATCTGCGAGAGGGGGCTGGCGCGGTTCAGGCGCACTTGATCCAGACGCCCTGGGCGTCGACATCGACGATTTCGCCAGCAATCGAGCGGGTCGTGCCGCCGTTTGTCTTGGCAACGGTCTGATCATCGACGATGTAGGCAGAGGCTCCGACGTCGGCGATCGTGATCAGATCGCCCGCCGCCGAGTTGGCGTACTGGAAGCAGCCCAGCTCCAGCTCGATTGTTTTCGCGCCAGCCGCCCCGCCGATGTTGTCGACAGTCGCGCGGGCCTTGCCGGGCTTCTTCAGCGTGGTTGAAACGGCACCGGGCGTGGCATAGCCAGTCGCGGTCAGCGCAGCGAGCGAGCCTTCGTGGATCTTGACGTTGGCGGCCACCGGCCGGCTTACATAGCGCAGCTCGCGCGCGCGGGTCGTGCGGCCTTCAGTCAGAGCAACCATTACGCTGCCTCCTCATCGCGGGTTTTCAGGAAGTCGGCTTCGGAAACGCCGGTCATCGAACAGACGGCCTTTTCTTCAACGCTGAGCTTGCCCTTTTCCGGCTTGGGATCGCCGTGAACCGTGGCGTCCGCAGCGAACGGAGCTGCCTGGGCGATGAAGGAGGCGAGCGCGGGCTCGTCCTTCTTGCCGAGGTCGATCGCCCACTGCTTCATGGCCGGGGCGATCTTGCCTGCAGCGACTGCGGCATCGACCGAAGCCAGCACGCGGTCCTCCTCGATCGCGCTCAGCCGCGCCGCCAGCTCGTCATAACCGGCTTTGGGCACAAACAGGCTGGGATCGGGACTGCCCGCCTTGCTGGCCGACTGCACGGCGGCAAGCACCGCGCCTTCGTCGGCATCGGCAGCGAGCTTCAATTCCTTGCGAACCGCAGCGAGCGCGGTTTCGGCACCGTCCTTGCCTTCGGTCAGCAAATTGATCGAAGCCAGGACTGCCGCCTCGTCGAGGCCGTCCTGCTTCAGGGCCAGCGCGGTCGCAAGCGCCGCGAGACCGATGGTGATGGTCTTCATGTCGGGGTCTTCTCCTGAAGTTGCGCCGCGCTGATGCGCGAGCGCCGGAAGGTCTAGAGCGGGGGAATTGGTCAGCCCGGCCCGCACCAGGCGCGTCACTTCAAGGCTGGACCTGGCAAACCGGAAGTCGGGGCTGATGTAGCGATACTTGCGCGCGGCGAGCGCGGCGCGGGCATCGTCGGTCCAGTCGACCGTCACATGGATGCCATCGGCTTCGGCACGGATGTCACTGACCCAGCCCGCCGCTTCGGCGCGGTTGCCCACGCCATCGGCGGCATAGGCCGCCTGGTGATCGTAATCGATCATCATCGCGGTGCCGCCCAGTGTCTCGCGAGTGGCCGCCAGCACGCGGGCCGCCTGGTCGCCGGCGCGCAGGATCCACTTGCGCCCGTCACGGGCCTCGATCGGATCGCCGAACGGCAGCACCAGAAAGTCGGTCTTGACCGCGCCGTCCGCGCCCAGCACTTCCACCGCCGCAGCAAGTGCGGCGGCTTCAGCGGAGGGAGCGGAGGATGCAGGGCGGGTCATGAGAACCCGGCCCTAGCGAGAGACCGAAACGCGCCGTTACCTGTCTATCGACAGCAGGGCGGCAGGGCATGCGCACCTGGTGCTTAGACGCCGCCGGCGTGATTCGCCAAGCAGAGTTGAAATCTTGACGAAGCGCGGCTACATCCATGCCACGCAACGCGCCGTTTCGGACGTTCTGTCTAGGCTATGCACAAGACAGCGGGGCTACTTCTTCTTCGAAATCGTGATTGGCACCACCGTGTGCTTGCGGACCTCAAAGGCGGCGCTGTAGCGCTTGCCGTCGACAGCGCCGCTTACATGAATTGCCGGACTGCCATTGGGCGCAATCATTGGCGTCCCGTGGTTGTAGCGGCCCGAAGCGAGTAAACCAGGCATCGCCAGGAAGTCATCGACATCGAGGGCCGACTGGCCGCGCGAGTCGCCGCCGTGGCGGTCGAACGCGTGCCGAACCAGGCTTCGGTCCAGCGCTATTGTTTTCACCACGCCTTTGTTGTTCACGCCGTTGAGACCAAGCCGGGTCAGCTCGGCCTGGCCATGTGGATGAAGCGGCTCAAGGTCATGGCGGGGTGGGCCTGCCGCGTTCGCCAACATGTGCTCGACAGCTGCGCGGCCAGCAGCACGGGCGGCCACGCTGCGACCCTTCCAGCGGCCCTTGGCGTCGCGTGGTTGGCCTGAGTTGTAAGCTGCCAGATCAGCTTCATCAGCACTCCATACCACATGACCGCGCGCAGCACGGCGCAGCGGCGTGGGGGACCAGCGCCAGAAATCCCGGCCCAGATCGACCACTCCCGCGCTGCTGCTGTAACGCCTGACCAGCAGCGCGCGCCCGTCCTTGCCGGTAACCCAGACAAGCTCGATATGATCGGGTGCGCGCAGCAGCTCGCCAGCGACAGCCAATGCCCGCGCCTGCCGGGCGGAAAGCCGGACCATGGTGCCATCCGGCCCGCGCAGCAGCCCCAGGCTGATTGCTTGCGGCCAGTCCGCCGCATCGCGCCAGACCATCCCGGCCTGCGCCTGTGCCAGCGTCTCCAGCCCGAACCCGGCGAAGAAGCCGCTCACGCGCTTGTAATCGGCTTCTGAGAAGCTAAGCTGATCGCTGCTTTCGTTGCCATTCAGGCGCGGCGCGGGCGTCAGCCCGTCCAGGCTGGCCTTGCCGACATTGTAGGACCAGCCCGGATCGATCCCGCGCTCAACCCGAGTGACTTCGCCGGTGCGCTTGTTGACATAGTCCCGCTCCGGGAAGCGCGGCGGATCGTTCACCGTCCAGCCGCGCCGCGCCATGGTCCGATCGTTCAGGGCCTGGGTATCGCAGCGGCAGTTCCAGCCGCACGGCGGGAAGTGCGTGTCCCACCAGGGATGATCAACCGGCAGGATCGTATCGTGCCAGGCGTGATGCTCGGGCCGCTCGCGCCCGTCCATCACCGAAACATAGCGCAAGAACGGCATGGTCCGCTTGGCGCGCTGTATCCGCTGCCAGCGTCCGGCCATGTAGCTCGCGCGCAGGTTGGTCTGGTAAATCGTGCGCAGCCGCGCCGGGCTGCCGAGCTGGACCACGCGGCTTTCGCCGGTGGCGGGATCGGTCATCAACTTGCGGCCCCACCAGCCGCGCGCATAGAGCCGCGGGGCCAGTTCCTTGATGAAGGTCTGCAGCGTCGTGCCTTCGGCCAGAGCGCTGTCCACTGCACCGCGAATATCCTCCAGCAGATCACGGCTCATCGCCTTGGCGACGGTGAAGGCACGGGCGTGCTCCTCCTGCCAGACATCGCGCCAGTCGAAGGCGATCTCCCAGCCTTTGGCTTTGAAAAACGCAATAGCCTCGGCCGGCGAAATCAGCGGAAGCGGGTCATCACCCATTATTCAGGATCGGTTCCGGCGCGGATCACAGGCCGGTCCTCGGTGTCGGCCAGGACGATGCCATCGGCCGAGAGCAGCTCGGGCAAGGTCCATATCTCGCCGCGATAACGCACCAGTCCACCGTCATTGCGCCGGAAGCCCGCGACGACGCCAATCTCGCGGTGGTGACCGGGCTGGTCGAGCAGCGCTTCGACCGTGGCCTGGGCATGCCGGGTGTACCAGGCGCGGCGCGCTTCACCGGCACCGGCATCGAAGCGGTGGAACACCGTGGCGTCACGGTCGCCCGGCACTTCGCCGCTGACCAGCTCGATCGGCAGCATCAGCGGATCGAGCGCAACCCGGTCGCCGCCGCCCAGATCCGTCCCGGCAATCACCAGCAGCCCAAGCGGCACTCCTGCTGCGGTGTGATCGAAAGCGGCAACATCAGGCTCGGCACTGGCGGGCAGCCCGGCCGCATCGAGCACGGCGACGGCTTCGCTGCGCGCGAAATCGAAAGCCAGCGCGAAGTCGGCAACACCCAGCGGTTCGGCCATGGGTCAGCCCTCCGGCGCGCGATCGGGGCCGGCTTCGCCGGTGATCCGCGCTGCGAAGGCCCCGCGCTCCATCAGCTCCTGAAAGGCCGAGACATCCATCCCGGCCAGCCCTTCGGCCAGCCGCGCCTGGAATTCAGCAAGGTCACCGCAATCCTCTGCCAGCGCCTCGAAGCTCGACAGCAGCGGCTCGACCAACGGTGCCCAGTCGTCGAGCGCCTCCTCAGTGGTGCGATCAATGAAATCGGGCTCGCGGTCGGACTGGCGGTCCTGGGCAGACGCGGTGGCGAGTTCATTTGCCCCGTCAGGCGCTTTAAGAAGGTCTAAGAAGGCGCTCGGCAGGGTTTGCCGTCCAGTGGCGGCCACCTTGCGCTGCCGGGGCGTCCCTGGCGATTTTCTGGCAGGGTCCGCTGCAGGGTCATCCGGGCCATTGTCAGCTGGCGCGGCACCGCCCGGGATCTGCAATGCTTCCTCCGGCGTTTTGGCCGATGGCAGCCCGGCCCGTTCGCGCATTTCTTCCTTGTCGATCAGCACGCCCATGCTGACCAGCGTGGCAGCGGTGCTGACCTCGGTTTCGATGTCGACCGGATCGGGGCGGCCGATCTTGAGCCGCGGATAGTTCTCGCGCGGGCCGCGATTGAGCAGGATCAGCGGGATCACAACATCGCGGTTGAGCGTGGCGGCGAGCACCTTGGCATCGGCCCGCTCGATGTCGCCGCGCACTTCGTTGTGCACATCGGCCTGGCCGCTGCCCATCCCGCCCGCCATGGCATCGGTGGTATTTGTCTGGCCCAGCACCGCCTTGCTGATCTGCTGGTCGAAATATTCGGCATGGCTGCGCCACAGATCGTTGGGCGCGGTCCCGGCCTTGCGATCGACAAATTCAACCGACATCGTTTCCGGGAAGGCGGCGGCAGCATCCACGCCCAGGCTGCGCAGCGCGCGCTCCAGGATGCGCTTGTTTTCTTCGCTCTCGTTCGGGCCGTACTTGCCGACCCGCAGCGGGTGGCCGAACGCCTCCAGGAAGATCGCCCAGTCCTTGATCGCGAAGTTCTTGAACATGTAGCCCCAGGCCGCGATCCGCGCGAGGCCCGAGCGGATTGGCAGGCCGGACTTGGCCGGGTGCAGGTGATTGATGAACTTGGCCGGGGCGAGCGGTTCCGGCCCGGAATTGCCGCGCAGGTGCAGCGTTTCGCCATCGACCCGGTCAAATTCGAACCAGCGCGGATCGCGCCACTTGATGTCCTTGATCGACCACAGGCTGCTGCTGGTCTTCCAGATGATCTCGCAAGTCGAAACGCCTTTGCCGACCGCGTCAAGCACGTGGAACAGCTCGTGCTCCAGCACGTCGCGCTTGACCAGCTGGTCTTCGATGAACTTGGCGTCTTCCTTGGCCTGGGCGCTGTCGTCGGCCGGTTCGACCTCGATCGGCAACTGGCTGACCGCGCGCTTGCGGGTGCCCATGACCGACAGATAGTGGAGGTCCTTCTCCTCCATCTCCTCGGCCAGCTCGTAATAGGCGATCGCATCGCCCTGCTCGGCCGCTAGCAGCAGCGAGGCCAGCCGCACCGGATTGAGCCCCTGCGCCGGATGGCCCGACTGGATCGAGCGCACCGTGCCCAGCGCCGGGGCCGCGATCTCGCGCGTCAGCACCTCGCGCCGCAGCGGATTGCCGTTCACGTCGATCAGGGTGGTTGGGCTAGGCATTGAAGATCGGCTCCCCGCCGTGTGCGTTGGCGGCCCACAGGAAGGCCGTCTCGAATTGGGTTCGGGTCACCGCCAGCGAGTGCTTGTCGGTAGTTGGAGTGTCTTCCAGCGCGTGGATGAAGCGCTGCACAGCGCCGATCGCCGCCGCCATTGCGGTTTCAAGGTCCATCCGAAGTCTCCTTGGGGTCGGGCGATCTACCTTCGAGCAACGCGATCGCGAGGCAAAACCGCCCCAACCCGAAGTAAAAGCTGCGCGCACGCTTAGTGTGTGAGGCTGACCAGGCTTTAGTTTTGAAGCTGAGTAGCGCCATCACCAAGCCCCCCGTCCGCCAAACCGCTGGCCGCGATCAAAGCTGCCTAGATCGTCGGGATGGACGAACCCGGCTTCGCCGCGCTTGGGCCCACCATGCAGGCCGGCGCGCATCTGCTCGCCTGAACCGATCCCGCGATATTCGAACAGTGCGCCACCGAAATCGCAGGCGCGCGATGCCAGGGCATAGGCCCAGAACCTGTCGGCGTGGACAGTGCTGTCATTGACGATCCGGACTGATCCCGATTGTTCGCTGCCGATCTTCTTCAGTGCCATCAGATCCGCACGGGTCACGGCATTGGGCCGGATGCGGATCTTGCGTTCCTCGAACCGCTTCTTCAGTCCCATCGCCAGGTCGAACCGGGTTGGTCCGGTCAGCAGTTCGCCGAACACCCGCGTTGCGCCGTGCTTGCGGATCGAGCTTTCCACCGGGGCTTCGCCCATGCCGGTCTGGTCAACTCGCGCCTGGACGACGCGGCGATTGGCGAACAGCCAGTCGAAGAACGTCTCCTGGTGTTCGAAGGTCTGCCCGACTTCTTCATAGGTATCGCGCTGCCACAGTGTATCGCCCAGCAGCTCCATGCAATACTGGATCTGGCCGTCGCGACGCCGCGCCACGTCGCGGCCGACATAACACAGCCCGCCGCCATAGAGCTCACCCTTGCCGCAATCGTCGTGCTCGGCGGCGATGATGTCTTCCAGGGAGATCAGACAGCCGGAGCCGGTCCTGGGGATGCAGTCGAGCTCTTCCCCGGCATCGTCGCCATAGGCTGCGCGAATATCGGCTTCCCAGGTGGCCTTGTCGGGCAGCGCGGTGCCCTTGGTCCTGGCAACCAGCGAGACCCGCTCATAGAGCCCGGCATCCATCGCATCGAGGAAGGTGATGCGGAGTGGCGAGCCCTTGCGCTTCCCGGCGTGGATCTCGTCCAGCAACACATTGAACGGATTGCTGACCCCGTCATGGGTGGAGATCACCACGACCTGACCGCCCCAGATCAGCAGCGCCATGGCGGACTTGATCACTTCATCGACGTTCTTGTGGAACGCGGCTTCGTCGATGATCACCACGCCCTGTTTACCGCGCAGCGCGCGCGGAACCGATGGCAGCGCCGTGATCCGGAAGCCCGAGGCAAGCCGGATCGAGAAGGCCTTCACACCTTTTTCATCGGCTTCCAGGACTTCCTCTTCCTCGATGTCGCCAGCGACCAGGCCGAAGGCGCGGCACCACATCGCGCAGACCTCGATAAATTCGAGCGTCATGTCCTTGTCGTAGCCCATGTACCAGACGTTCGATCCGCCTGCCGAAGCGGCTGTCGCCGCCTTCAGCGCGGCGAAGGCGGCAACGCCCCAGGTCAGCCCGATCCGGCGCGACTTCTCGATGACCAGCAGTGCGGTGCCAGCAAACAGCAGATCGACCGTGCGCTGCTGATAGCCCAGCAGCAGGTCGCCCTTGGGCAAACGAAGGATCGCTGCCTCAGCAGCCGCCCGATCGCCCTGGATCTCGCGGGCGCGGATCGATGCGTCACGCGCGGCCTGTTCTTCACGGGAGAGCTTCACTGCGCCACCCGCTCAGCAGCCTCTTTGTTCTCAACCACGTCGATCGCTGCGCTGCGGGCTTTGCGGTATGCTTCCGGTTCGGAGCGACACGTCGCAAAGGTCTCAAACACGGCATGGTTGAGGATCTTGGGGACGCGCCGCCAATGCGGCCAGCACATCAACTGGCCGGGCTTCGCATGTGCAGTGCAGTCCTTCACAGGACACGGGTTGCCAATGCGCGCCATCACCCGTCACTCCCCAGCACAGCAAAGCGGATCGCTTCGACGGTATCCTTGCTCAGCCCCTTGGCCCGCGCGGCCTTGGTGGCGCTTTCGGCAGCGGCCTTGGTGGCCTTTTCAGCCGCTCGCTTTTCGGCCTTTTCGATCGTGTCGAGTTCGGTCTTGCGCATCAGTGCAAGATTGCGCAGCGCCTCGGAGAATTCTTTGGCCTGCTTTGAATCGAGCTGCACGCCTTCGCCGTCGCGCTCGGCCAGCATCAGCTTGAACATGTTGGCATGGAGTAGCTGGGCGTTGACGTCGAGCAGCTGGCCGGCGTTCTTTGATCCGGCTTCCTTCGCCAGGGCTTCGGCATAGACCTGCGTTTCGCGCAGATCGGCTGATACGTCTGCCAGCCCGCGCACATGTCGCCCCAGCGCTGACCGGCTCGGAGCGCGATCGCGGCCGACCTCGGCAATCAGCGCCGCGCGGACTTCGTCGATCGTATAGCCCTTGTCGATCCGCAACTCGCCGATCAGCGCGCGGATCTCCGGATCGAGCCGGT
>Ga0114940_10000690_pt1 | contig 14367 bp, 13 predicted proteins | sample ColdCreekSource_FD_87195 | JGI IMG/M metagenome (GOLD analysis project Ga0114940, IMG submission 87195) | Groundwater microbial communities from Cold Creek, Nevada to study Microbial Dark Matter (Phase II) - Cold Creek Source | ecosystem: Environmental > Aquatic > Deep subsurface > Groundwater ... | reverse complement strand
TTGCGTGATTTGCTCGACCGAGCCGCTCTTCGCAGCAGGAACAGTGGTCGCAACCGGTCCGACCAACGCAACACGCAGCGCCTCACTCATGCAAACACCTTGCGCCGCCGTACGAAACGGAAAGTCTTCGCTACACGCACCGCCAGCGCTCGAGGTCGCGACCCGGTCACAGGAACCGCAGTTGCGACTGGCGTGATGCGCGGCGACTCACACATAAGACGCCTCGCGCCGCCGTACACCGCGAGCTCGACGTTGCGAAAATAGGCGCGGGATTGCGAGGTCGGGGGTCGCGAGGCAATGCGCGAGCGCGTGCTGCGATGCGCTCAACTTCGGTGCAGCGAGAGCGCGTGTGTGACATGGCGAGCCGGTCATAGGCCAGCCCTTGTGAGCACGCTCGTGAGGACTTTCTCGGCCGCGAAATATTCGTTGGCTAGCTCGCACGCTGCTTCGCTGTGCGTTGGGTAGTCGGATTCGATCGCGTCGATCGCTGCTGCGATTTCGTCCAGTGTGCGATATGCGAAGAGGCCGCGACCGGTTGGTATGTGTTTGTCGAAGCCGGTGTGTTGGGTGATCACGGGGCGGCCCGCGGCCAGGTAACATGCGCTGCGGTCGCTGAACCAACCGGTGTTTGGCCGTACGTATTGGTCGCGCGCAACGGTCAGCTCGGCGCGTGAGCTTGCGATGAAAGCGCGATAGCGGGCATGATCGTTCGAGACGCTGAGCGCGTCACAGTGCTCGAAACCGTGTGCTGCGAGCTCGCCGCGCGAGCTCGCGTCAGCGTCGCTTGCGAGCTCGAAGCGCTGCTTGGGTCTTTGCGCCGCGATGGCTACGATCTTGCGGAACTCGCGGTCTTTGGTCCAGTGGTAGACCTCTCCTCGGTAGCGCACGTCTTTGCCGTCGTTGTGCCAGGTGGTGATGGTCCGGTAGCGCGCGTCCGCCGCTGAAGGCTGCGGCGTCCACAGATCCACAGCGATCGGCTGGCGTGTGGGCAGCCACGTACGATCGACGGGCGCGAGGCAGTCGGGTTGGCCGATGTTTTCGCCGAACGTGAACCAAGTGTCGTGTGCATCGATCACGTTCCGTAGCTCAGCGTCGCCTTGCGCGAGCTTGACTTGCGAGCCAAACGGGTCGCTCTCGATGTAGAGCCGGCGCTTGATCTGCATGTGCTCGTCGCGCAGCTCCTGGGCTCCCGTCACGTTGAGCAGCACGTCCGCGTCGCGGTAGAGCGCTTGAAGCTGCGCCGGCGTCATGCCGAAACACGCGCCACCTGGGTAAGCACCTCGGAACGCCCAGGCATCCCCGAAGCCGTGCGCGCGCAGTAGCGGCTCGACGCGCGCGATGTTCGCTCGCGGATCCGGCGTCATCTGACGCGTTTCCGGGTCGTAGACCCAGCGCGCGGAGTCTTCGACGTAGAACACGCGAAATCCGAGCGCGCGCAGCCCGAGCAGGTAATGCAAAAACTGAAAGCTGACGCCCGCCAGTGGATACCAGAACAAAATGCCGCTCACGATCGCGATGCCGCGCGTGGCTGCAGGGATCACGGCGCCTCCGGATTGCGTGCGGGACGAGGAAGCTCGCGCACGGCCCGCGCCGGATTGCCAGCGACCAACGTGTATGCCGGAACATCGTTGCACACGACCGAACGTGCGCCGACGACCGAGCCTTCACCGATCGTCACGCCTGGCAACACGCACACATCGAAGCCGAGCCACACGTTGTCGTGCAGACGCACAGGCTGGGCCGCGAGCGCTGGATCGACGAGGCGATGCAGCGGCGCACCGGCCTGCTCGATCAGCGCACCACGTCGTGCGGGATCACACGGCAAGCGATACGAATCCATGATCACGACGTTCCAGCTGATCGCTGCGTATGCGCCGATCTCGATGCGCGCTTCGCACACCAAGCGCGCGCCATTTAACATCGCAAACGGACCCACCGACACTTCGCCGTTTGTGCCGACATCGAAGATCGTCGAGGAATACAGGTGCGCCGCGCGCGCGATCCGCACGGCGTGTGCGCGTTCGGCGCGGCATAACGCGAACGAGTACGCGCTCTCTACGTACGCCTGCGGATCGATATCGACGCTTGCAGGCACGTGTCCGTCGAACCAATCGTCCCGCACCCGCCGGTCAGGAAGTAGGCTCATCTCAACCCCGCTGCGCGCCGGCGGATGGAGATGCCACAACAATGACGCTCACGATGAAGGGGGAGCGGGAACATTAGACTTCCCCGATGATTTGTGCGGGATTGCCTAGAACGCGAGCGCGTGGGGGGACGTTGTGGGTGATGAGGGAGCCTGGCTCGATGAACGCACCGGCGCCGATCGTGACCCCTTTGAGAATCGTCACGTTGGGCCCGATCCAGACGTCGTCTTCGATGACGACCGGCGAGCTGCCGATCTCGGGCCTTTTGGCGCCAGTGTGGAGCGGCGAGATCGCGATCGCATCCAACACGCGTTGCGCGGGGTCGAGCGGATGAAAATCCGAATCGGCGATCACCACATGAAAGCTGAAGATCACGCGTCGACCGATCTGGACCTCGTGCTCGGACAAAATCATCAGTCCCGCGGCATAGACATGATCGCCGATCGTCACACGCGCGCGCTTGCCGAGCGCGAGCTGAATATCCTCCAGGTGACATTGCGCGCCGATCGTGACCGCCGGATCGCGCTCGGAAAAGAAGCGCCGAAACAGCTGCGATCCGCTCAGCACGCTGCTCGCAGCCACGTGCACGTTGCTCGGAATCGCAGGGACAGGATCAGCCATAGCTCACACCGCCAATCGTTCACACAACTCCCGGTACAGCGGCACCGACGCCAAGTTCTGCTCGTGCTTGCCCGAGCCGATCACGCGGCCAGCGTCCAACACCAAGATACTGTCGGCATGACGCACAGTCGACAACCGGTGCGCGATGACAAACGTCGTGCGGTCTTTCATCAAGCGCGAGAGCGCCTCGAAGATATGCGCCTCGGCGAGCGCGTCCACGGCCGAAGTCGGCTCGTCCAAGATCAGGAGCGGCGCATTACGCAGGAGCGCACGCGCGATCGACACGCGCTGCCGCTCGCCACCGCTGAGCTGGCCGCCGTCCTTGCCGAGCACCGTGTCATAGCCGTGCGGCAGCTTCACGATGAAGTCATGCGCGTACGCTGCCTTTGCTGCCTCTTGCACATCGGTGGCGCTCGCGTCCAAGCGCCCATAGCGAATGTTGTCCGCGATCGTGCCTGACATCAGCACAGGATCTTGCAGCACGATCGCGACCTGCTCGCGCAGCGAATGCAGCGTGTAGTCGGTGAGCGGCCGCCCATCGACGCGCACTTGGCCGGAGAGCGGATCGAAGAACCGCGAAATCAAGCTGACCAGCGTAGTCTTGCCCGCACCCGTCAGTCCGACTACCGCGACGGTTTGTCCCGGCTCCACGCGAAAGCTGACATGCTCCAACACCAAACGACCAGGCTCGTAGCCGAAGCTCACATCGTCGAACTCTACTTCGCCGCGCAGCCGCGGTGCGACGATCGCGCCCGGCCGATCGCGAACGTCCGGCTCATTGCGAAACGTGCGCTGCACGTGGCGCGCGCTCGCGAGCGCGTTCTGCACGCGTCCGAGGGTGCGGCTCATGCTCGAGAGTGGCTGAAAGACGCTCGACACATAGCTCATCGCGACGAGCAGCTCGCCCACTGACATGCCGCCACTCAGCACGCGCCGCCCGCCGAAGTACAACACGAGCGCGGTGCCCAACGTCGTCGCAGCGTTGAGCAGCACGAGATAGATGGATTCAGCCATCGTCATGCTGTCGCGCGCGGCGACCACATCTTTCACCTGGGTCCGAAAGCGCGTCGCCTCGTGCGCCTCGCGCGTGAACGCCTGCACCACGCGGATCGAAGAGAACACCTCCTGCACGAGCGACAGACCGCGCGATTCGAGCGCTTTCAGCGCTTCCGAGCGCTGGATCAAGCGCTCCATGAAGTAGCGGTTCACCATGTACAAGAGCGGCACCACCGACACGGCCAGGAGCGCGAGTTGCCAGTTCATCGTCAGCAGCACGCAGAACATCGCGAGCAACGTCGCGCCTGAGGTCACGAGCGGCACAAAGCCGCTCATGGTCAAGCCTTCCACACAATAGGCGTCGTTCTCGATGTGATAGATCGTGTCGCCGGTCGCTTGCCGATAGTGAAAACGAAGCGACAAACTCTGCATGTGCGAGAACAAGTGCTCGCGCAGATCGGCGACCACGCGCTGGCCGATCCCCACTTGCAAGCGCGTATGCATCGCCGCATTGAGCTCATTGAGCAGATGCAGCACGAAGTAGCCCGCGCAACCGAAGATCAGCAGCTGGTGGCGATCGAGGGAACGCAACACGGAGAGGCTCTGCTCGCCGAGCACGTTGTCCACGAGCAGCTTGAGCGGCCAAGGCTTGAGCACACCGAGCAGCACCTCGGTCGCGCTCAGCGTGAGCAGCAGCACCACAGATAACCGATAGGGCTGCAGGTATCCGAGCGCCCACAGGTACAACGACTTCGGCGCGCGCAAGAACGCAGTCGTGCGTTCACGTGCGTGCTCGACCGCAGACAGCTCGCGCTCAGAAGCGTCGCTAGCCATGCGGCGTCGGCGCATGCTGATCAACTCGCGACCGTGTGCTGCGGATCGGGTTTGGGTTCTGGCGAAGGCTCGCTGGTCGGCCGGATGTCGTGCTCGCGACAAGCGAGCTTGAGCGCATGCAACACTTGCCCGCCGTACAGACTCACGCGGTTGTGAACGAACCAAAAGAGCGCGCCGCCGGCACCTGCCTGAAGCAACATCCAGGCAGGATAGTCGTCTAGGGGCGCGCGCGACAGAACCGCAGCGACCAAACCCAAGCCGACACACACACCAAGCCGCGGTAGCCACGGTCTTTCGAGCGCGAGGCGCGCGCGAAACAGCCGATTCATGCCGCCATGGTCTTCAGCCGTCAGCTTGACGCGAAACGCAAACGCCCGCCCGGCACGCACGACGAGGTCGTAATCACTGAAGCCCATGTCGCTGCGCACGGGCGCCAGCGCACCCGATGCCAGCTGACGCAGCTTCAAGAGCACACCGTCGATCGGCGTGTACTGAGTATCCCAGAGCCGCACGTCCGCGCGCAGCAAGATCAGCTTCAAGGTCGCGGTGAACGGCATGCGCGCCGACTCGGCGAGCAGCTCTCGGCCGTGGGTGGAGACGTTACGATCACTGAAGTGGCCGCGCAGTCGTCCGCGAAAGCGCGCCCACGGTTGCAGCCAGTGCAGCCACGTGATCAGCATGCGATAGCGGAAGCGCTCTGCGGGCTTCGAGACATCGTCGATCTTGCTCGTCCAGGCATGACGTGCACATCCGAGCCAAGTCGCGGAAGCAGCCGCCGCGGCAGCCCACAGCAGCAGCGGTTGGATCAGGCTCGCCACCAGCAAGAACAGCGTGAACAAGTGCCACTCGATCAAGTGTGGCAGCGCGCTCCACAGCGAAAGCCCGCCTTGGTAAGTCAGCGGAAACGGCTCGACGCCGAAGCGCCCCTGGTAGATGACTTGCTGGAACAGCGTGCGATACGCAGGCAATTGGCTGTAGATGCGGCCCGACCAGCGCATGTGCCCGCGCGCATTGAAGCGGTCGGCATGACGATGAAACAAAAAGCTCTCGCCTTCGCCGTACCCGATCTGTTGACGAATATACGCGGACACAGTCGCGCGATGGTGATGCCAAACCAACGCACCGGGCGCGAAGCCCAGCTTGTGCCCCGCATCCTGCAGGCGCCAGCAGATGTCGACGTCATCACCCGCCTTGATGTACGTGGCATCGAAGCCGCCGACCTCGAGCAGCGCTGAGCGGCGGAACGCCATGTTGCAGCCCGGAATGTGCTCCGCCGTAACGTTGTCGAGCATCACGTGGATCGGACCACCCGGCGCGCGTGCGACGCACTGCGCGACCCATGGATCGTCGGGCGGCACCACGTTCGGTCCACCCACGCCCGCAAAGCCGTGCTCCAAAAATGGCTGCACCAGATGGCTGAGCCAGTCGCGATCGACGCGCGTATCGGCGTCCGTGTAGGCCACGATCTCGCCGCTTGCAGCGTGCAAGCCCAAGTTGCGCGCTGCGCTCAAGCCGCCGTTCGGCACGCTGATGATGCGGACATCGTAGCGTTCTGCGATCGCGAGCGTCGCGTCGGTCGAACCATCGTTTACGACGATGACCTCGTAGCTCGGGTAGCTCAAGCGTGCGAGCGACGACAAGTTATCTTCGAGCGTGGCTGCGGCGTTGAACGCACATACGACGACTGAAACGATGGGCCAGGACGCGACTTCGCTGACGTCTGTGAACGGGAGGTGCTGCCAGCTATCGCGCAGCGCTATGTACGCCGGCTTGGGCGCGCGCTTCGCGTCTACCAGACCGAAGCGCCAGTCGAGCACCTGCGAGCCACCACGCCACCAGTCGTCGGTGAACGAGAACACGCATACGCCCGCAGCACCATCGGCGAACGCCGCGCGCACGTGCGTCGCCAAATGTTTTGCTTGCTCGGGCTCGCCTTCACGCAAGCTGTCCATGCCCAGCTCGCTGAGCACGAGCGGTCGGTTGCCCGCGAGGTGATGCAGCTTCGCCATGTACGCGCGGAAATCGGCGAGCGCGTGCAGGAAGACGTTGAAGCAAACGAAGTCGAGGAAAGGCAGCTCGAGATAGTCGGTGGGCGGGAAGTTCACGTACGTGCACAGCGCTTCGGGCGCTTCGCGCTTCACGTCGTCGTAGAGCACGTGCAGAAAGCCTTCGATCGCTGCTTTGCCGTGCCAGCGCACGATCGGCGCGGGGATCTCATTGCCGAGCGCAAACGCGAAGACGGCTGGGTGATCATGCAGGCGGCGCACTGCTGCACGCACGCCCTCACGAATCTCCAAGCTCAGCGCTTCGTCGTCCAAGAAACACACGTGCTGTGTCCACGCGAGCCCGACGATTACCTTGAGGCCGTGACGATGCGCTTCGTCCAAGAGCGCGCGCGGCGGCTCAGTGTATACACGCAGCGTATTCACGCCGGCCGCACGCATGAGCGCGAAGTCATCGCGAAGCTGTTCTGGTGCCGGATAGCCCGCGTTCGCGTCAGGCGCAAACGTGCCGTACGTCACGCCGCGAAGCAGAAACTTCGTGTCGTTCGTGCCGCCCGCGCGCGTGCGTTCGTAGAAGAACTTTGCCGCTGGTAGCGGCAGCGCGCAGGCAGAGCGGCTCAAGCAAACAACTCCCATCTCGACCGCGGTCGGGGCCCTGTGATCGTGCCGCAGCGTCTACTCGCTGTGCAACCGACCGATCTTCGACGAGCCCTCATGCTGCACATTCACCGACGTTTGGGTGCGGATCGGAGCTTCTCGGCGATGAACAAGTAGTTGAAGCCTCGAAGATAGAAGTTCTGTTCTTCCGCAGCTTTACGGTAGTTGCCCAGGGCCAGTGCTCGATTGTGTCGTACAACTGCGACGATGTCGATCGGCGACAGCAGCTGCGCGATCTGGTCGAACAAGCCGAAGCCCACAGGCGCAAAGCCCTGCTTCTTCAGAAAAAAGTCACACACGTACAGGCCGAGCACACCGCCCGGTCGCAGCACGCGCGTGGCCTCGCGCAGCACCTTGCCCATCGCCTGGTAATAGCGATCGTCGAACGGGCTGAGCTTGCCGATGCACGCGGGATCTTCCGAGTAGTTGATGTGGTCGCCGTACGGCGGATCGATGAAAACCAGCGCCGCTGCCTCGTTTTCCAGCGGTAGCTTGCGGGCATCCGAGCGCTCGATGTCCGGTCGAAAGGGAGCGAGGTCGAAGCCGCGCGCTTTGCGCTCGGTGTCGCGTGCGACGTCCAACGTGGTGCCGGAGCCGCACATGGGATCCACGACCAGGTCGCCGGGCTGTGTGTAGCGCTGGATCAGGTTCCAGATGACGTAGGACGGTGTGGCACCTACGTAGCGCTTGTCACCTTGCTCTTCGTCGCCGTAGTGCTGAGAGGGATACTCCCAGAGCGTCGTCGGCTGCATGACCAGCGGGGGTTTCTTTGGGCGCTCGTGGCGAGCGGGCCCGGCATCTCGGCGTTCGGGGCGCGGAGGCGGGCGGCGCGGGGGCGGGGGTCGGCGACCTTGTGGCGGCATTTCGCTGGGGGTTTAACTCGCCTCCCGCCAAGCGCCTAGGCCTCTTTCTTACGTACGCGTGCCCGTGCCCGTGCCCGTACACGCTCCCCGTGGGACCGATTCGGCGTTCTGGGGTCTCAACGGTTATCCGCATCGCGTCGCAGAGGGAGACGGAGGATCGCGTAGGGGCACGGGCATGGGCACGCGTACGGGACGAGGGGGGAAATGATCTAGAATGGTACGGGGTTGGGCCCAGAGAGCCTTGCGAATGAGCTGGCTTGGTGTAGGGTTGCGGCCCCGTTTTAGGTTTGGGAAGGTCCGTCGATGGTTGGAGAAACCGTTCAGTGCAAGCCCGTGGAGGTCGTGGTCGGTGACCGCGGTCTCGATCGCGCGATCAAACACCTCAAGCGCAAGATGGCGAACGAGGGCATCCTGCGCGAGCTGAAGCGGCGCCGGCACTACATGAAGCCATCGATCAAGCGTCGCAAGAAGGAAGCTGAGGCGGCTCGTCGTCGTCGTAAGCGCGCTCGTCAGATTTCGATGGGCGAATAGCCTTTCGGCTGCCCGCTTCTTCTGCGTTGACACCAAAACCGTCCAGGGCGTCTGGCTGTCGCTTGCCGCCCTATTTCCAGCTCTACTGGTGTAGCGTCCTCGCCATGCTGCGCCACATACTCCTGCTCAAGCCGAATACCAACGCTGCGCCAGAGGCCATCGAAGCATGTCGTGCTGCGTTGGCCGCGTTGGTTGGTGTGATTCCTGGCCTCGTTGACTTTCACTGGGGCCCGAATGTGGCTGCACCGGATCGACACGCCGGCTACAGCTTCGGCTTCAGCATGGACTTTCGCGATCGACAGAGCTTGGAAGCGTACGGTCCACATCCCGAGCATGTGAAAGCGGCGAGTCTCGTGCGTAAGAACTTCGCGCCAGCGCTCGTGCTCGACTTCGAGCTCTGAAGCTGACGGCTGCAGGGGCGGGCGCTCGAGCAGCTGATTAGCGCAGCAGCTGTGGATCGCCGAAGTACGCGAACACCGCCCAAAGCGTCACGAGGACAAGCGCCGAGGTCCAAAGTAGGAGGAAGAGCTGCTGTCTTCCGCCTCCCGCGCGCTCAGCGAAGCGATCACGGTAGAAGCGACCGCCGCTCTTCATACGCAAGCGTCGTTGTACGCCCGCGAGCAGATCCGGCGCGGGCATGCTCTCGTCCGCGAGCTTGAGCGTTTGAATCGTTAGACAAAACTCGCGATAGCGCTGTGCGAGCTCTGGATTTGCGTGCAGAACGCGCTCGAACTCACGCCGTTCATCAGCTGGAAGCTCGGCGTCGTACGCTGCGCTGAACAGCGCTTCTGCGTCGTCGGCGTTCATGGCTTACCCTCCGATAGCGCACGAAATCGTTCCTGCAAAGCGACGCGCGCACGGTGCAAGCGACTCTTCACTGTACCGCTCGGCAATCCCGTTTGTTCTTGGATCTCCTCGTACGACAAGTTCTCGAGATCACGCAGCACGATCAGCGTGCGCTGCTCGGGATCAAGCTGCGTGATCGCCAAGCGAATCTGCAGCTCAGCTTGATGCGCTTCGACTTGATGATCAGGTCGCGGCAAGCGCGAGCCAGTTTCAGGAACAGCCACCGCTTCTTCGGTCGTCTCCTCGAGCGGAGCGTCGCCTCGCCGCTTATGGCGGCCGTGGTACTTGAGACGATTGCGCGCGTGATTTTGCGCGATGCGATGGATCCAAGTCGCGAGACGACTGTCACCGCGAAACGTTTCGATCGCTTTGAACACAGTGACGAACACTTCTTGCGCGAGATCCTCGGCTTCTGCGGCGTCGCCTATCACGCGCAAGAGCTGCCGGAACACAGCGGCTTGATGCAAGCGCACAAGCTCGTTGAACGCGCCTTCGTCGCGCTGGCGTAGACGCTCGATCAGGCGTTCTTCGTCATTGCCAGTCAGCACGGCGTTCAGTGTGTTGGGGTCTGACGCTGGCAAAAAGTTCCGGGTCCGCTCGGCGCGTCAGTGGACGAAGAAGCGAAATGCCCCGAGCACGCGCGTGTCGCCAACGCCGCCCAAATCCTGACGCAGGGACAGGTCTAGGCCCACAGCGCGGTCGGTGTAGCCAAGGCCCAGCGAAAGCGTGTGCTGCTCGCGCCAAGCGTCGTAGATGTAGCCTGCCCGGATGGGAACGACTTGAGCCAAAAACAGCTCCACACCACCACCCACGGTTACGGTCGCGTGATCATAGCTGGACATGTCGACCAACACGTCGGCACCCAACACAGCGATGCTGCCGAGCGCGACGCTCGCACCACCACCGAGTGTTCGTGGTGCGTAAACGCTGTCGAGGCTGATCAAGTTGTAGCCGCCGCCGTACAGCATGAGGATGGGAACCGGCACGATGCGGAGTGACGCATCCAAGGTGAAGCCTTCGACAGAGCGCAGCCGTTCAGGCAACGCAGCAAAGCCATCGCCTTTTCGGTCGGCGTTGATGTAACGGCCAGACAAACCGAGCGAGATGGCTTCTGACAACGGAAAAGCCAGACCCACACGTCCGTCGATGCCGCCGAAGCCACCTTGTCCGCCGAGAAAGCCTCGAAACGATACGCCGGCAGACATGCGACTCGTCGATGAGTCAACAATCGTGCCGCCAAGCGCGACCGTCTTCATATCGGCCATGTAATCGACGAGGCCTTCAATGTGATAGACGCGGCCGACGACGAGCGCGGCTGGATTGTACGCGAGTGCTGACGTCGAAAGGCTCGAAGCACGTGCGCCGGTGCCCAACGCCAAGCCTCGAGCACTTTCAAGATTCAAAGGCCGTGGACAGACACCATCGGGAACGATCGACAGGTCAGCGCATGGTGCTTGTGCGTGCACCGAAGTGACGCATACACACGCGCACAACCATGCCAACAAGATTGCGCAACTCGCATGCTTGCGTACGCGATTGAGTTCGATGGTTGCGTGCGACTGCATACGTTCAATGCCGGCGACAACGTAACGCGCAGAAGCCAGTCGGACAAATTTGTGTTGTCAAGATAGACGCAGTGCGCGCTTGCAAACTCGACAACAAGCACACTCGTCAAGCACAGGCTGCACGCATGCGGCCGGCGCGGGTCGATGCACACGTTCTCGCTGCATCGCTACGCGTCGCTTCAACATACGAAGAAAAAATTCAGCGACGATCCGCTTTTGTGAGTTTCGAGTGTGATCTTCGTGGACGCACTGGGGACCCTTTGGTAGGGTCCCTCTCCCCGCGCGCCAGTGAGTTTCACGAAGTCGGCTCACTGAACGGCTACAGCTAACGAGCTCATCCTGCCAGCAACATGAGGAGCCTCGGAACACTGTGATGAAGCGGTACTGCACGGCACGAACTGTTGTCGAAACTTGCTGCAGCAGAAGCACGCTGCGGCGACTACTTGCAGTCAAGACTCCCAGCTGAAGAGAGCAACTTGGCAGCATGACGCAAGACGTGCCGACATCTGGAGAACTGGCTTCCATGCAGGAACATTGGCAATCCGCACTCTCGGACATGCGCACGCGCCTCTCTGCGGAGAACTTCGAGACGTGGCTCGCTCCCATTGCGTGGGGTGGTTGCGAAGGACACAAGCTACGCCTTCGTATACCCAACAAGTTTTATGCGGATTGGATCCGCACTCATTATCTCGAACTTCTGCTCGGATTGGTTCGCGACAAAAGCGGACACAGCGACATCGATGTCAGCTGGGAAGTTGATGAGCGACTTGCTGAAGAGCTGATCAAGACGGAAGCGAATGCGCGCGAAAGTGCGCCGCCACCATCGCTCTCTTCACCGCCGCCAGCTGCAGCACGTTCGCGAGAGAATCAAGTCGCACCGGTGCCGGCTAACCTGAATCCGCGTTACCGATTCGAGAGCTTTGTTGTCGGCCCGAGCAACCAGCTCGCGCACGCTGCGAGCGCCGCTGCCGCGTCGAGCCCGGGTGCGCGCTACAATCCGCTGTTCATTTACGGCGGCGTCGGTCTCGGCAAGACACACTTGGTTAACGCGATCGGTCATCGCGTGCTCGAAGCACGGCCGAACTCGCGCATCCTGTATGTGTCTGCGGAACGCTTCACGAACGAGTTCATCGCGGCGCTCCAGAACCACAAGATGGATGAGTTCCGCAACCTGTACCGCACGCAGTGCGATGTGCTGTTGATGGACGACATCCAGTTCCTCGCTGGACGCGATCAAACGATGGAAGAGTTCTTCCACACGTTCAACGCGCTCTACCACTCCGACAAACAAATCGTCGTGAGCAGCGATGTCTATCCGCAGCAGATGAAAGAGATGGAAGAGCGCCTCATCTCGCGCTTCCAGTGGGGCATGGTCGCCGACATCCAGGCGCCCGAGCTCGACACACGTGTTGCGATCGTCAAGAAGAAGGCCGAACAAGAGGGCATCGACCTGCCCGACGAAGTCGCGCACTTCCTAGCAGAAACCGTTCAAAGCAACGTGCGCGAGCTCGAAGGCACGCTGCTGCGCCTAGCGGTCAAAGCAGAGCTCCTGAAGCAACCGATCGAGATCAGCTTCGCAAGAGAAGCGTTGCGTGGGACTCACCCACCACGCGAAAGCCTGACCACGGTCGAAGACATCCAACGTGCGGTCTGCGAGTACTTCAACATCCGCATGAGCGACCTGAAGTCGCACCGCCGCCATCGCTCGGTAGCACAGCCGCGAATGATCGCGATGTACATGTGCCGCCAACGCCTAAACACCAGCTACACAGAGCTAGGCGACCGCTTCGGCGGCAAAGATCACACCACGGTCATGAGCGCAGTACGCAAGATCGAAGGCCGCATCCTAAGCCGCGATGCTGAAATCCTAGCCAGCGTACAAGCCATCGAACACCGACTCGGCCGCAACTAGCCTCAAAAACAAGCCCAATCCAAAACGGCATGCAGCTAACAGCTGCGTGCCGTTTCGCATTAAACCCCCAACTAAACTCCCCCAGTCAAACGAGCGCCCGCCCCCCAGCCCGCGAAACGATGCGCCCCCCGCACCCCCAGCAGCGAAACGAAAGCAGCGCTGCTCCGAGGCGCCGGACGGCGGCCATTCGACTCGTAGGAACCTCGCGCCGTGCCAACGCAACGTGGCGCTGAGAGGCGTTGGCACGGCGCGCGGAGCCCGGCGTGCGCACCGTGCGCAGCGTCCTGCAGCGTCAGCACCACCGGTGCCATTGCACGCCGGGCGGTTCCGAAGAGCGAATGGTCGACGGCCGGGGCCGGGTGACAACCGCGAGCCGGCTTAAGCCCATCCCGCGAAAACGCCTAACGCCGCCAAGCCCAAGACAAACACCCTGGACCCCGTGGCACCCCACCAACCAACCGGCTATGTCGTCCAGCCCCCCCAAAAAAGAACCCACAGCGAGATCCCAGGTCATCCACAGGCCCATCCACGATCTGATCTACGTGGACAAACCTGTGACTTTCCCCCGGGATAAAACGTGCATGAATCCGATCACCGGTTATGCAGATGATCTCCCGATCCTGGATTTCCCCCCGACCGCCCTGATCTCGCCGCTTTACGAAGATCGATCCACTATCCACAGCCTCTACGATTACGAATGAATTAAAAGATCCTCTTAGGTTAATCTCTCCGGCCTTGGGGAGTTTCGATCGCCCCGGGAAAGGGCCGCACATGCATCTCGTCATCCAGAAGAGAAACTTCCTCCGATCGCTCGCAAGAACGCACTCTGTGGCCGACCGCAAAAGCAGCATGCCCATCCTGTCCAACATCCTGTTGACGACAGATGGTCCCAAGACTCTGCGACTCGCCGCCACCGACCTGTACCTCTCAGTGAGCGCTGTAGCGTCCGCAGAGGTCAAAACGAACGGGACCATCGCCCTCGCGGCGCGAACCCTCTTCGACATCGTGAAGAGCCTTCCTGAGGGTGAAGTCAGCCTCCAGGTCGTCGGCAACCACGCTGCCGAAATCCGAGCCGGCAAAGTCCGCTTCAAAATCCCAGGCATGCCTGGCCAAGATTTCCCCACCCTACCGAACCCAGGCACCGCCGAGTTCGCCCCGCTGGATGCCGAAGAGCTCGGACGCCTGGTCGCGCTCACGCACTATTCCATGTCGACCGATGAGACCCGCCCGCACCTCGCGTGCACTCTCTTCGAAGGCGACGGCAAATCTGTACGTATGGTCACAACGGACGGCCATCGCCTCTCGAAGGCCGAGTACAAGCTCAACGAGAGCAAGAAGCTCCTGAACTTCAGCATGCTCGTGCCAGGCAAAGGCATTGCCGAGCTGCGCAGGCTC
>Ga0114940_10000687_pt1 | contig 14394 bp, 29 predicted proteins | sample ColdCreekSource_FD_87195 | JGI IMG/M metagenome (GOLD analysis project Ga0114940, IMG submission 87195) | Groundwater microbial communities from Cold Creek, Nevada to study Microbial Dark Matter (Phase II) - Cold Creek Source | ecosystem: Environmental > Aquatic > Deep subsurface > Groundwater ... | reverse complement strand
GATTCTGAATCTGTTAAAACCGCCTAAATTTGTTTTTGGTAATTTGGATTACATTTCAATCTAGGGGAAAACAGTTTGTCAAAAATCAATCAATCGTCTTGCGCAGTTCAAGAAAGTATTTCTGTAGAGTTAGCGATCGCCACTATTTCTCAAGCTAGTGTAGAAGAGATTTCTCAGGCTTTGAAGCAAGTTCCGTGTTCGGCAACCGCTAAAATCGCGATCGCAATTGGTAATGTATGGCAACAGTCAGCATAGAAGTTTATTTGTCTTTCAGTTATAGGTGAAACTCGAGAACCCGTTCGACTTTTATCTATGACTCAAAGCAGTATCACTATCAATTCTTATCTTGGATGGGTTTTGAATATCCTATTTACGCTTGATTCTGCGAACTTTTTTGAGAGTATCAGGGGATAAAGGTAGATTGTCTAAGTCAGAGAGAGCATTTGCTTCAATTTCTGACTCACTCATAGAATTGACTCGTTCTGAATCGGTCAAATCTTTCAATTTCTTAACTTCGTCAAGGTTCGTCCGAGTAATAAATGTTTTGCTCATATCTATTTGCTGGTCGCGCACTAATTAATCTAATTGCATCGCCTCGATAGGTGCAGACGACAGTTAGAATTTGTCCGTTAATTTCGCCAATGGCGATAAATCTTTCCTCACCATAATCATAACGGCTATCGTCAAACTCTACGGTATAACCATCAAAAATCTGGCAAGCTCTAATAAAATCTATCCCATGCTTTTCTAGATTAGAAAGGCGTTTCTGTTCATCCCATTCAAACTCTATAGTCACGCATTAATTAAACTATCGATATTAGGTCATTATATTCCTGCGATCGCTCTTTTCGGCTCCCGCGATCGCGCCGTAGGATTAAATAATTAACGGATAGTAACCGAGTATTCGTGGTCTTCGCTTAAAGTAGCCCAATCAATAGCACCAATCGCATCGGCTTTAAGCAGTTCTTTGATTTTGGTTAGCCTTGGTTCATAAGTGATTTTGACACATTCAGTTGGAAGCGAATCTGGAGGAACATTTAGCAAAACTCGTGGCGACTTCTTACGCAGAGAAATTTTAGCACTCGCTTCATCGATGCGGTTGACTCCAGAGCGTAGCATCTCACATTTGAGATAATGCCGCAGTCTGTTGGCTTGATTTTCTGCTTGCTCTGCTAGAGTGCGAAGCCTTCGAGCTTCTGCTTTTCTGACTTCGGCTAATGAATCTTGATGGCGGATGTAGGCGGCTACTTTTCCAGCTTTGCTTTTAAAAGATTCTCCAGCTTCTAGCCACTCATTAAAGGCTTGTTGTAACTTGGTTTCTCGCTCTTCCTCGGTTAAACTTTCGTCTTCAGTCAAGTGAGCGATCGCGTTTTCTAAGTCTTGAATTTCTTCGGATAATTCCCAGAGTCTTATGGATTTAGTCATGATGTTTAAATATTTGTACCACAAGGGCATAACATTGTTGTTGTCAATACGCGATCGCTCTTTTATTTAGATGAGCGATCGCACATTATCGGATAATTAAGCAGCAGGTAAACTATGCTGATTTAAACTTCCGTTCAATTCTTGACGAGTTTCGGTGAGTCCTTGTAATTGCTGCGCACTCCAACCATCTACACAGGTCATTTCTCGGATTCCTTCTAAGTCAATCAGTTGGTCGCCACAGGTACTCATAAAAGCAGCAATCAAATTGAGTTGTTGTTTTTCCTCTTCAGATTGCCGTTCTCGCCAGTCAAAGGTCACAGTGTAATAAACGCCGTTTTCTCCAATTTCTTTGTTGAAACCAAGGGTGAAAATTCCCATACCTGGATCGCCAATCTCCATCACTTCTTGAACCTTGTTGAATAAGTGCGCGATCGATTGCTTCTTGATATATGAAACGCATACTGTATTTTTTGGGAGAATCTTCGAGTCAACATTAGGAGCGGGAACGAAGAATAACTGAAGCCAGAGAATATTCTCGGTTTTGCCTAAAGTACCGAAGTATTTAGAAACTTTGATGATGCTGATCTCGATTTTTTCATCTGGGTTAGTTTTGCGGTGCTGGGCTTCGTAGCCGCCGATAAATAAACCGCCATCTTTGCAGTTAAGTCTTACAGAGTAGGGAATGTCGGGTAAACAGATTGCATTATCAGGACGAGTACCAAAAACACTGAATTGATTTGATTTCTTAGCCATTGCTTTGATTTACTTTGATTTGTTTGAATTTACGTAATGCAAAAATTGTTGCTAGCCCCCCTGGTGGGGGGAACGCATGATTTACCAGCGCGGCTGATGTCCTGTTGTGTAATAGTCGTATTCGTCGGAGTCTATATAATTGAAATCATTCTCAGCCCAAACCAGATGATCTAAACCGTTTAGATCATCATCGCTCCAGCGTTGCATTCCTCTGATTTTGATTTCGGCTTCAAAACCTTTGAGGTATTTTGGCTGGCGTACTTCGCACCAGTAGCAGTCAAGAACGTTATTGATATATCTGATTTTTTCGGCTACTTCTTCTTTTTTGCATCCAAGGTAGACGATGAACGCTGGCTCGGTTTCTGTGGCATTGCCCCAAGAAAAGCGATCGCCTTTTGTAGCTTCGCAAATGGCTACACTTTTACAGAGTTGAGAAACTCGAAAACTTTTATGTGGTGAATCTTTGATGATTTGTTTTAACATGATATTTGCCTTTACTTAGGTGTTTAGCCGAGGTCAGACTTTGACGGGTTTTTTCCTCGGCTACTCTTTTATTATAACATGTTGCCCTACAATAATCAGCAGTTTATATAACTTTATAGTATGTTACCGTGCTATCTTGGGTGTATTGATATAGTTAAAGAAATTCTAGTGAGCAAAGGTAGACCAGGCGGAAATCCAGATATTACTAAGTTCAGCTTCAAGCAAAAGTACGACTGGGGCGAATCATGTACGGAAAGAATAGCTGTGCGTCTTCCTCCAACTCTTGCTAAAAAACTGAAGGACATTGAAAACTGGCAGGAGTTTACAAGGCAAGCGATCGCAAAAGCAATTGAAGAGTCAGAAGATTAGCAAGGGCGCGAGTGAGGAGTGGTAGGGGCTTGCCCCCTGCCCGACGAACGAGCAAAGAGAAGCACCAACAAAGGAACTAAAAAAGCGACAACTGCACGGGAGCAGGAACAGCAGGAACGGAAACACCGAGCCACCAGCAGCCAGCAGAACCCAAAGCACCAGCGGGCGACCAAGAAACCCCAGACCAGGAGGGAGGACAAGAACCGCTCCGAAGCCACAGCAACACGCGCCGACCGCGACCGAGGGCGAAACAGACAGACCCCCAACTACCGCTACCGCCACCAAAAAACGAGCGCGACGGGCGAACACCAGCAGGACAAACAGGAGCAGAAGGCAGAGCCACCAGCAGACCGCGAGAACCAGCAGCCACAGACAGCACGCAGCGAGAAGACCGACGGGCAAAAGCCGAGCGACCAGAACCAAACCGCCCAGAAGCGACGGAGAACACCAACAGCGAGGGAGAACCAGCAAAGAAAGAAGAGACAGCGGAGTCAACGCCACGCGCACAGCCAACAGAAACCCGCACACCAGCAGGAACGAGAGGCAGCAACGCAGACAAAGCGCGACAAGCAGCAGGGGACGGAGAACGAGAACCCGAAAAACCAACGGAAACCAAACCAACAAACACGGAAGACGAAGCGAGAACAGACACGGCACAACCAACGAGACACAACTACAATTATAACACAAAAAAAGAGGCAAAAACAACCCCAAAACCAGACACAGCAAGCAACACAGCAGAGGACAGCGGCAGGGCAAGAAAGCAACCGAGCCGAGGCGAAAGAAACAGGGGAAGACGGGAACAGAGACAGCAGAAAAACCTTTTCGCTCCTTCTTTTTTTTCTCTTTTTTTCTCTCTCCGCATCACCTTTTAGGCACGCGAGTCATCACCAGCAACTAGAGAGCGTAGCACCCTAGCAAGATATTACCGAAGCGAGGCTTTGCGAGCGAAGGTATAATCTGCGTAGGTGCGGAGCGAACGAAATTGACTTTGAGCGATTAGCGAAATCCAAGCACTAATTTAACGCGCGAACAAAAAAAAGGCGGCAGCGCGAACACCACCGCCAAAAACTCAGCCCTAAAGGATTAGCTTCGCGTCACGCACAACAGGGACAGAAACCAGCCACACCGAGCCAGAGACAGAACAAACGCCAGGACGAACCGCCACAGCAAAACCAACCAAACGAGAGCAAGCCAGAGCAAACGCAGCAGCAGCAGAACGAGACACAAACACAGCGCAAACCACCGAGCCAGAGAACGAACGCAAAGAGGAACGCACAGACCAAGAGCAACAACCGCCACTCAACGCCAGACCAACAACACGCCGAAAACCAACACGCACGCGGGAACGACCAAAACCAACAAAGAAAGAAGAACGAACCACGAGAACAGACCCCAAAAAAAAAGAACCCCTTCTTTTAAAGCGGCGGAATAGCGAAGGCATAGGGCAAGTGGGGCAAATAATAAAACCGCGAAGCGAACAACATAAAAAAGCCCCAACGCAGCTTGCGTAAGCCCTTGCCGAGCGTGGGGGGTCTGGGGGCATCCCCCAGGTAACAAACCGCGTAGCGACCTTATACCGCCGCTATACTTAGATTGCTGTGTGATAATACAACGAAGCCGATTTCACAGCAACGCAGTTGCCAGAGCCTAGCGGCGTTGAGCGATCATTGGTTAAACCGCGAAGCGACATTATCAATTAAAGCGATCGCGCTCTTGTGCATACATAAACTTATTGCCAATAACTTCGGCGCAAATCACTAACATTTACCAATAGTTGCGCTGTAATTTGTAGAGTAACTATTTTACTTTTTAGCAATGCAATATTCAGGAATAAAGTTAATTAACAACATTGGAACAATTAATAAACAAAAAGTTCTCGCTCCTTGGTCAATGTATTAAGGGTGAATACGACCTTAGTTATAAGTTTTTATCTGCCGATCTTAACGATGGTTTAAAGTTAGTAATTGGTTCAGGTTTAATGAGCGTTTCTCTTGATAATGGTTCTACGGAGAGTTCTTTTGTCGGGGAAACCCCTCCGAAAGACTCTCCTACTTGGACTCAGATTACTGAGTCATTCAATTTCAATAAAGTGCAAGAATCTTAAGAACATTAAACTTAGAGTTGACAGCCGTTCCGCTAGTTTTGGTTTAGTAGCAAGCGATGCGCTCCGCGCTGGCGAAGCCAATCGCGTAAATCTTAGTAATCCTACAGTTCAATTAACTCTGGGCAGCAACTTTGATTTCGATATGCCCGATAGCAGATATTATGCTTGGGGCATGGGGCAAATAGATTCTTTAACTGGTTTAAACTGGAATAACGGTCAAGTTACTCGCGCACGATAGTTTAATTGGTATTAAAATTACTGAATTTATTGGTGGTGATGATGTTTCAGATTATGCCAAGTTTAGTCTAAATGAAGCATCAAATATTCGCTTGAATACACAAGGTGCGATCGCGCAAATAATTAGTTATAAAGGTCAAGTTGTTTTAGATTCTAATGATTCTTACAACAGTGTTATTGATGGTACTTTAGCAGCAGGAACTTACTATATAGGATTTTCAACTGAAAGTTCAACAGTTGGAACTTTTACTTCAGAAATGACTTTGTTATAACAAAAAAAGGGAGACAATTATCTCCCTTATCAGCATGACAAATTCAAATTTGTTATTTAAGATTAAATAAAACTTAGTAAGGAAAATTAGGAATGTAGCTACCTACATCAACATTAGTTTGGCTGCTGTCTTGAACAGTATTTTGTTGAATAGCGTTATAGTTACCAATCGCTGCGGCGGAGTTAGCATTATCTTGAATCGACAATTGAGAACTGGGAGTTGGGTAACCGTTAGCGTCTAACTGAGTTTGGTTACTATGTTGTAAAGTATTTTGCTCGATATAGTTACCAGTACCAACAGCGGCAGCAGAATTACTACTATTTTGAACGTTAGTCTGAGCATTTTGAGCGAAAGCAGTCAAGGGACAGAAAACGATAGCGACAGCAGCAATTAATAAAGATTTTTTCATGACGGATAGTTCGTAAAAGTTAGAGTAAAAGTTTGTTTTTTGCTTACCCCTTCTAGTTACGTAACTCACCAAACTTTTATGCAATTACTTGTTCCAAACTCCTAATTTATTTTTCTTAGCAGCTTCTTCTGCATAGAGTAAATTCTCTTTTCCTAAACACTTATCCGCTGTAGCCGAGTCCACAGTAGCCATGCCCGACGCTAGCATTTCTACATTAAGATGTATCTGCGATTCAAAATCGGGCTTGAGCATTACCCAGGCTTCAAATGAATCTCCTACTTTCTCGATTTCGATAGTTCCGTCACCTTTATCAACAAGCGATCGCAAATAATCTTTAGCTTCTTCTCCCGCAGATACGCCGCAAAGTTTGATGGTTTGAGTTTCATTGTTGCTACTCACCATAATGCGATCGCCAGACATGATATCTGTTACTTGCCAGGGATGATTCGCCGCAAAACTGAGTTGTTTTTTGCTCCAGCAATTGAACGCGATGGGTAAAATTGCGATCGCAGCAAGAAGAGATACAAAGAAGTATCGATAGCGGAAATAGATTAAAAATAGTTGGGCTTTCATGAATCGGTGCGAGAATGTTCACCTTAGTTTGCCCAAAGTTAAAGAAATTCAAACCGAATCATCAATCCATCCACAAGCGGGACAGTCGTAGTGAACGGCAGGAAGATTATTTTTATCAAACTCATATCTGCACTCTGGACAAACACCAGTAAAGAAAGGATGATTATCTAGGATTTCTATCTGTTCTTCCTGGCTGTATCGATAGCGATCGCAAATAAGTTCACCATCGTAGTATGAATAACCGAATGGCGACCATTGTTCCTCTTCTTTGATGTTTGGATCGGGTCTGAAATCTAAACAGGTTTCTGTATCAATGCCATCAGGATGAACTGCACAGATAAGGTGTGGATCGTGAGAGTAGAGTAGACAGCGATCGCAGTCAGGGATTTTCATATAGTGTCAATTTTCTGGTCAAAGAGCCAGGAGCGAAGCACTATAATAACTGACTCTTGGAATAGAACTGCATCATGGCAAGTAACAACCCCATCGCCACAGCCCAAAGTGCCAGTGTTCCACAACTGACTGAATCCGATGTGATTCGCTGAAATAAACGTTTGAATCTTTGATAAATAGTCATTTCTATCATCCTCCGAACTATTAAATTCAACTAAGTCTTTATCTAGTCAGAGTTTCAAATTCAACTTCCTGAAAAGTTAGCGATTACTTCAGTCTGAAAATAACGATTACTGACGACTACCACTCCACGAACGCCATCAATAGACATCTGATAACGACTTATACCTAGATTGTGCATCAAGCTTCTCGATCTTGCTTGTGAATAGTAATGAGTCTTAACCATAGTTGTTCTTTTAAGATCATTTAGCAGAGCTAAATAACCTGGGAAAAAACTAATTTTAAAAGCTTTATTCAAAGTATCAGAGCGATTCTAATTTTGTGTAGGTTACTATTTGATTGACTTTGGGTTGACCAAAACGTTCCCAGGCATTGCCACCACGCAAAAATAGTTCCATCCAAATGACTTTTTGACCGTCTTTTCTTAGCCAGCCAGAACTACCAGGAGCAAAAGCTAAAGTTCCCTCTGGTACTCGAAAGCTGCCGTCAGAATAAATAGCATCGCTGACTACATCACCGACGCGAACTGTAACCTTACTGGATAGAGGTAAATCGACACTGCTAGCTGGTATGGTGGTTTTAATGTTGCCATAACCATCAATCCAAGCCACACGGTCTGTAGGCAAGTCGGGAATTTGCGAAGGTATAATTTCATCTTCCAACAAACTATAGTCACCAAGAGCGATCGCTCTGCGTCTTGACCTTAGAGTTGAAACGAGCGAACGATCGAGATCGACTAAAATTTTAAGAGAAGGGAGTCAAATCTTTAGGTTTAATGACAACTACGCTCTTCAACTCGGCTTTAGAACGGGCAACTCATTATTATTGATTATGGAAAACGAATATTCTCATTCTCAAAATCGAAATAAGTCAAACCTTGTCTTTGCTTTAGCCCACGAACTTCAACAATACATGGAAGCAAATGCCACTCAGTTTAATAGCGATACTTGGGATAATATAAACCATTGGCGCGCGGGAATTCTTTCTCAAGGCGTGATAAGTAATGAAGATTTGTCGGAAATAATTGAATATATTGGAGCAGAAAAGTTACAGGAATTGATCGATTTAGCTAGTTCTAAAATTGCATCATAATAACTAAATCATAATTAACGAAAAGAGCGTATCGTTGGGAGAAGAGAAAAATGAATCTTCAAAAAGTTTTGCCTCCTATTTGGTTTTTACTATCGATTATCGCGATGATTGGACTGCATTTATGGCTGCCCGTCAAACAGCTATTGTTCCCACCCGTTACTTATTTAGGCGTGGTAGCGATCGCAATGGGGATAGGAATAGCTTTATTTTGTACCTATTTATTTCGTCAGAAAGAGACGACTATTAAACCCTTTCAAGAATCGAGTTATTTAGTCAAAGAAGGACTTTTTAACTTTAGTAGAAATCCTATTTATTTAGGGATGATCATTACTTTAATTGGAGTGTGGATTTTCTTAGGAAGTCTAACTCCTGTGTTGATGATTCCTATCTTTACTGTCTTAATTCAAGAAATGTTTATTAAAGAAGAAGAACGAATGCTAGAAGAGAAATTTGGAGAGCAATATCAAGAATATAAAGCAACTGTAAGACGTTGGATTTAGAGAATCATCTTCTTATTTTAATTGGACTGGGGAGATAGAAAGCGATCGCTCTTTACGATAAGATAAATTCCTTCTTGCGATCACGTGCTTACCATGCCTATAGATACTAGTCTTTACCCCGACAACTGGAACAATCTAGCACTCAAAGTCAAAGAAGCTGCTGACTGGCAATGTCAGTGCTGCGGTAAAAGATGCTACAAGCCAGGGGAAATACCAGATGATTTAACTCGTTCTCAATGGACAGCAGATATTTTGCAAGCCCATCATCGCAACCATAATCTTGCAAGATAACCGCCTCGAAAACATTATGTGTGTCTGTGCTGCTTGCCATCTGAGTTTACATCGAAATAAATATAGTCCAGTTAGTGAGGGTCAGTTGTCGTTGTGGTAAGTGCGATCGCATCGAATGGTAATCCCTGTTTCAGCAGTGAATATTTTTCTATGAACTTTGTTGGCAATTTCTATGGCTTTTTCCAAGTTCATAGACGCTCTTTAGCTGCGTTGATTAACTTTTTGCCGAAGTCCTCCAGGCTAACATCATCATTCATTGGTAAAAAGACAATAAAGCTGAGGCGACGCCTGTTTATTGCCATCTTAATTTTTTGTGGAAGAGTTGAGTAAGTTCTGCCGTTTAGTTCTGGATAAGCTTCTAATCCTGTTAGTATTAAGCGATCGCTGTCGAACTTTTTAATAGCTTCTAATCTTTCTTTACCATCAATAACTTCGTATAGTTTAGTCTCTTCTTTTTCATAGAGAATAATTGGTAGTATGGGAATATTAATTATCAAAGATTCGATTAATCTTGATTGCTTTTTTTTATTCCAAGTCGGCGACCAATTAGGAGTGAAGTAGAGATTTTTGATTCTGATGTATTCTCCTCGATCAAAAATGTCGAGTAATACGGGGATTGTTATTCTGTGACTCTCTGTTATTAATCTGTTTTGACCAGATTCGTATTTTTTTTCAATTTCAGTATCTAAAATAGTCATAATTTCTTCCAAACAGAAACATCGCTGCGTTCGGTGCTACTGCGATCGCTCTAACAGAAATCCTCTTAAACTTCCTTTGTCTCGACATCAATAAATCTTCAAATTTTAAGCCATTTAGTGTAACTAACTGTTTAAGATTTTCCAGTTTCAAATTACCATTGATAAAATTAATTGCTGTGTAGAGTCGCTGTTTTCCATCTATTATTTCTAACTGCTCATCATTGTCATTGATTACGATATTAAGAACAGGCAAACCTAACAGTAATGACTCAATAAAATAGGATTGTTGTGATTTATCAGTGCGAAGATTATTGTCTATTTCTTGTTGATTGATTTTGCCAATAAAATATTCAAGAGGATATTCGACAGTATTGTAATCAACAGTTTTTCTCGCTTCACGAATCGCTGTTTCTGCTAATTCTTGCTGATGAGGGTCGATTGTTTTGGAATATGTCATAATTTTACCTACATTTTTTAAGCCATTGGTTAAGTAAGATGAATTATCCAATCCGTTGTTAGTTCCATCTTGAGGTTAAGATACCTTATCCAAAAAAGTTTGACGATAATAGCGCGATCGCATCTGGTCGAGGAAAATATTTATTTTGACTGGGTAGAAGAATCTGACGACCGTGAAAGGCTTTCATTGGCGTAGCACGGGGTGAATCTTCTCGAAGATCGTCAGATACCAAGATGGTGTAATCATCATTAATAGTGAACCAAAAGCGATCAAATGCCCAATGGTGGTTTTTACATAAGGATAGTCCATTATCAATGCGGTCATCATAAAACTGGGAGAAGGGTTTAATGTGCGCTCCATCTACAATGTTCTCTAAATTATTGAATATCTTTAAACCACAAAAGGCACAGCGATAACCATAAACCGAGGTGACAATTCTTCTAAAAGCTCCATCTCTAACGATCGCAGTTTGTTCGTCAGTTTTCTCTACTTCTTGTTGTTGATAAACTCTGCCACCTTCAATTAATAGTTCATCCGAAATGTTAGCAAAGGCATCAATAGAAAGCGATCGCTCTAGCTGCTGAGTTTTATCAGAGAACCAGGAGTCAATTAGAACTAAAGTTAATTCATTACGGGAACTAGGATTTTTGAGCAGAGAAAATAGTTCGGGGTCGAGATAGGCGTATTCTAATGCTTGAGAGAGTGCGCTAACGGTTCTTACTTTAACTTTGGAGCTTGGAGATTCAATATACTCATGACCGAGATTAGCCTTAAAATGCCAGAAGCCATCACTTCTTAGATGAAAGAAAGGCATACCAATATCGGGGTTACGTTCAATTTCCGCCTCTTGCCAGAACTTAAAAAAAGTAGCAATCAGTTCGGGAGAAAGATATATGCGATTATCAGTAATCTGCGATCGCGCCTTTTAGTTCGATTACTGAAAGCAGTAAAATCGGTTTGTTAGGAGCAATCCCTTTACTGCGACTGACTCTTAATGTGGCAAACTTTTTAGCATAGTAATCTAGATTTTTAGTCATTCAGTTTAACCATAGCGATCGAGCGCGTCTTCAGTTATTTTGCTGGGTTTTGTCTTCAATCTGCTTTAGATATCGCTCGAAAAGAGGTTTGGAGTCAAAAATTAAGGGTTTTTGGTTGAGTAGGTTCAATTGAGCGTCAATATTACCAATAAACTCTTCAATTTTAATTGGCTGTCCTTTTCTATCTGTTTTAGTGACGACATAGCTTAGAATTTGATTTCTTAAATCTTCATGTTGGGAATATAACAACCAATTATTTTCAATGTTTTCTTCATGCTTAAAAATATTGGCAATATCGGCATATAAAAGAGTACCCACAGAACAAATTACAAAAATATTTATGAGAGCCTTATTTGTCTTTTCCCATCCATTTTTACTAATAAAAACTAAACATAAAGCAGACAAGCTACCTACAATCAAAGCCATTGATAAGGATAAATAATTTTGTCGATACATATAAAGCACAATTTTTTTGTGCATTTGTAAATTCTGCTCGACTTGATCGAGTTGAGTCATTAGCCTAGATTTCTGAGCCTGATTATCGTTAATTTGATAATTAAAAGTAGATTGAGTTGACTTTGCTGAAGATAAAGTAGATACCTGAGAACTAAACCATTCTTCAGATTTACAGTTAGCATAAATAGCAAGAATGAAATAGCTAATACTAATAAATACCAACAAACCTAACGATAGGGTAATATGACCTAAAAAAGTTGGTTGTTTCTTTTCCGTCAGCAAAGATTGCAACCACTTTATTCCCCATAAATCTCGTTTTACTTCTGGTGGATTTCGTGACTCATTTTGGTTTTGTAGTGCTATTTCTTCTGGTTCTTTGTGTGTCATTGATTTACTCTTGCTATAGTTTATTATCAATTAAAAGAGCGAGTTGATGAGAAAAGAATATAACAAACTAGTTCGAGATAAGATACCAGAAATTATTCATCAATCTGGAAATCAATGTGAGACAAAAACTTACTCAGACTCAGAATATATCCAAGCTCTACGTCAGAAGTTAGTAGAAGAAGCTCATGAAGCCGCGATCGCGTCTCCTGATGAATTGGCACAGGAACTAGCGGATGTGATGGAAGTAATTGATGCTCTACTTGCTGCTACTGGAATTGATCCTGCTCAAGTTAGAGAAGTTCAAAAAGAAAAGCGATCGCTTCTCAAGGGAGGATTCGATAATAGAATTAAACTGCTATCGACTGAGTTAAATAACCAACCATGACTGAATACAGATGTACTCGTAACGCTGACTATGATTGTGACTGTTATGGACGCGATGACCTAACTGCCAGACAGGGCTATTATATTCACGCCGAGAGCGAAGAATCCGCTTGGCAGCAAATGGCGATTCGTTATCCTGAAGAAACGAGCGCGGGATTTTCAGTTCAGGATTGGTCAGAACGTTCAGGCAAGAGTGTTATTGTGCTTAGAGTTGAGCAAGATGAAAATGGCAATCAGGTTTTAGTCAATCAAGATGGGAAAATTGCCAAAACTAACGCTCAGGGCGATGTTATCGGCTATGAAGACAGTCAAGAATAGTTCACTCTTTTTATGCCACAACCAGAACAATTACCTCACATTACTAAAGTCAATCGTCTTCGTCGTCTTTCTCACTTACTAGATAACGCCATCCCTATTCCTGGAACTGGCTATCGAGTTGGAATAGATCCCATTTTAGGATTACTTCCAGGTGGCGGGGATACGGTAGCAGGTGCATTAGGAGCTTATATCATCGTCGAAGCTGCGCGGATGGGACTACCCCGCGAAGTTGTAGGGCAGATGGTAGGAAATATTGTATTTGATTCATTAGTAGGTATCGTGCCAGTCTTAGGCGATTTATTTGATGTCGGTTGGAAGGCTAATGTCAAAAATATTGCTTTACTAGAAAAACATTTACATCTCACTCAACATAACCGCAAAAGCGATCGCCTATTTTTGTTTGGTTTGATTATTCTTTTAACATTAATAGTAATTGGATTTGCTACTCTAACAGTTTTGATAATTCGTTGGTTGTGGAATGTAATTAATTAACTTCGCGCTCAGGCGATCGCATAGGTTGAGCGCGAGAAATCTTCGCTCTTGAGCGTCTTTTACGTTCTGCTGCGGTCATCGGGCGGTCTAAGACAGTCGCTCTTCCTGGTTTCAAACTATTATCGGTAAAGGATTTTTGGCAGTTGGCACAATAATATCGTTGAGAACCAGAACGATTGACACCATTCTTGATTAAAGTTTGGCGATTGCCTTGAAAATTATGCTCCGTGCGATCGCATTCTGGGCAATTCATATTTTCCCCTCCATCGGATCGCGTCTGGTGATACCTAAATCAAGAAGTTTTTCTTTGATATCTTGTGAAGTTAAACCGCAATAATGATATTCGCGTCTTGGTAAATGAACCAAATAATAACCAAGTTTTCCTTGATATCTACGAAATAGTTCGGTGAGAATTTCTGTTTTAGTTAATCCATGCCTTTTCTCTACATTTAAAGAGTTGATGGACTTGTTATTAGGGTTGGATATGATTTTACCTTGTTGATGAAACCAGCCATTTGCTTTGCGTTCTACGATTTGAATATAGGCGGGGTAGTAAAGATTAGTCATGATAAACTGAGTGGTAATAAAACCCCTCCAGTTGGGCTGGAGAGGTATTTAGTTTAGTTTTGAGTATTTTCTTTAGATTCGTCGTCTGAATCAGAATCTAGTTCTTTTAAAATATCTTCGGTATAGGCTACATCCTTTTCACCGTCGATATTTTGAATCCAAACATCAGCATCTAAATACTCATACTCTACGGCTGGTTGGTATTCACCAGAACCATTACCGTTTTTCTTTTCGTTGGTCACATCACCTCCTGTAAGATACACTTGTTCTATTTTACCACGCTTTTTGTGACAGAACCTATTTATTTGCTTTACGGTAGTCCCACGGCGGCTGATGACTCCCGTTCCAGATACCTAGTTTATGTTGCTTGGCAACGTCTAGTGCAATTATCAATGGGTGAACGAAAAAAGGTGTGGGAGAGGGAGATAGGGTTAGCGACTAATTTACGATAACATAGGTAAAAGCTAATTAAAATTTTAACTCCCGACAATAGAAGATGAATAATTTTCAGTCG
>Ga0114940_10000686_pt1 | contig 14401 bp, 11 predicted proteins | sample ColdCreekSource_FD_87195 | JGI IMG/M metagenome (GOLD analysis project Ga0114940, IMG submission 87195) | Groundwater microbial communities from Cold Creek, Nevada to study Microbial Dark Matter (Phase II) - Cold Creek Source | ecosystem: Environmental > Aquatic > Deep subsurface > Groundwater ... | reverse complement strand
CGTCAAAAAGATAAGATGGCTTTGTCTGGAACCGGCAAGACCCTTTTTTTGAGTTTCACCGTTTTGATTTTGGAGCTGCTTTTGATGGTGGTGTCTTTTCCGTTTTATCTTTTCATTGCGCCGGAAGCCTTGGCCGTTGAGTTTGGACTCGGAGAGTCTGAAGTGGGCGCGTACCGACTTCGACGAAAAATCACTTTTTCTTCGATCGTGGGAATTCTTGCGCTGTGGGGAATAAAACTTTTGCTGGGCACTGTGTTTGGGTTTTATGTTTTTGGTAGTGGACAGGCGGATGCGTCTGCTTTGGGATGGAATTTCAACAGCCCGAGTGAATACAGTTATGATTCTTCCAAGATTCAAATTTTGGATGGAGTGGCTGTGTTTAAACCTTTTGTGGTTCAGACCGTGGAGCAAGTGGTGGAACCGGTGATTGAGCCTGTTGTTGAACCAGAGGTGACGCCTGTTGTGACGCCGTCTGCCGAGGTGACAGTGAGCCCTGATGCTGCGCCTATTGTTGAAACGACGCCGGTGGTGGAGCCAGAACCAGTTGTTGAACCGACTCCTGTTGTTGAACCGGTACCTGTGCTTGAGCCCACACCGGTCGTTGAACCTGCGCCGCCGAGTGCGGGGACGGGCCTGCTCAAGTGGGTGCCCAAGGTTTCTGCGGCGGAGCTCAATAGTTGCGAAGCGACCTTGCAACCGCTCAACTCTTTGGTGGTTTATAATTTGCGCAAATGGACCGGCTTTGAAGAAGTGGCTACGAAAATCAGTGGTGGTTTGCATTATCAACTTTCTCCCGATGGAGGGGCCACGTGGTATTCCTGGGAAGGGGGTGCGTGGGTGACGGGCGGAGCAAAGTTCAATTCCGCGTGGGAGATCGATCAACACATTTCCAAATTCACCACGGAGAGTGGGCAGATTCTATTTAAAGCCAAATTTTCTACGGATTGCATTGGTTCCATTCAACTCCTGAACATCACGGTGACTTATGATGAAAACCCAACGACATCATCACCGCCTGAACCTTCTGATGATTCTATCGGGCTCACTGTGCTGGATACCCCGATTGTGGACGACACTCTTGTTTTGCCTCCCGTGGAACTGCTTCCGGTGTATCAGGAGATTCATTTGAACGATGGCGACACGGAAGTGGCTTATTTGGAGACGACGGTGGCTCAGGATTCCTTGGTTTATAATCTTGGCAGCAGCAGTGGAAAATCTTGGTTCTCTTTGAACAATGCGGGCTTGCTGGACATCAGAACTTTTCAACTCGCGATTCCTAAACTTCCGGGGCAGACTTTTGTGCGGCTGTGCCCAGGTGCACAGAGCGCGTCTGATGTTCATGAGGGCTGTACTGGAGAAATCAAACTCAGCTCGACTTTGGCTTCTGTGGGCAGCACCGTTTTGGTGAACCAAGAAGATCCCAATTACTGGCACGTTCAACTTGCGGTTTTGGCCAATATTGGAATAGGCGGAATGGGTGGCAGCGAAGCGGCGATTCTGCCCAGCTGTGGTCTTTTGGCGCTCAATCAAAGCGATACTAGCGATTATTTGTTGACCAAGGTTTTGAGTCATTTGGACGGCGTAAAAATTGTTTTCCGTTACACCGATGAAAATAACTATTGGGCGTTGCAGTTTGTGGATGGTAAAGCCGTGATTCAGGGGAAAGTGGATGGAATTTCTGCACTTCCTTATGGCTTGGTACCTTTGAATTTTGTGCCTGAAACGGGTGTGAACACTCACGTTAAAATCCAAGCGAATGGCAGCAAGTTGCGTGCGAAGTTTTGGGTGGATGGTGCGACGGAACCGGGATGGATGCTCCATGCCACAGACAACCGTTTGCTAACAGGAGATTTGAATGTGGACACGAATCTGCCTTCGCTCGGAAGCCTCAGCACTTGTTTGGAAGATCAGAATGTTTTGGAGCCGGCTCCCGTGGTGACTGTTCTTACACCTGTTGTTGAAGCGTCCGCGCCCATAGATCTCGTGCCAAATGAAGTTCCTGTGGGTGTTTTGCAGCTCACTTCCCATAACGTGCCCGAAGTTTTGACCGTGGGTTCGAGTTCCAAAATCACGTGGGAGTCTGCCGCTGTTTCCGGGAATGTGGAGCTGACTTATTCCACCGATGATTTTGCGACGGCGGGCCAGGTTATTGCTCAGTCCACTCCCAACGATGGGGAATTCAATTGGGTGGTACCGAATGATCCTTCGGTTCACGTAAACATCAAAGTGGCGAGTGTGGAGGACGCTGCGGTTTCTGATGTGAACGATGCTGATTTTGAAATCCTTGCTGCGTCAGTGGCGCCCATCGTGCAGGTGGATTCGTCCATTCCCAACACCCTCTCTATTGCCGGGGCTTTACGAGTGGGGCAGGAGTACAAGGGTGCGAGTGCCCAACTCACGCAGACTCCGGAGGGTGAGGTGCGATTTTCCGTTTATGATTCCACTTATGGTTGGATTTCGGTGACGAGTAACACGCAGCCTTTTGCCACGGGCACGCATTTTGTGGCGGGCACTTACGATGGCGCACTGCTCCGTCTTTATGTGGACTCCGCTTTGCTGGTGAGTGAGAGCGCTGATCTGATTCTTGCGGATTCTGGTGAAAGGGTGAGCACGGGTGGCGTTCAGCTGACGCTGTGGGATTCTGTTTTGAATTTGGAGGCCATCAATACGCTTTATTTGAGTCTTCAAAATACGCCACCGGTTTTGGTGCTTCGTTCCGTGACTCCGCAGGACGATGACGGATTCATTGATATTTCCTACAAAATTTTAGATGCTCAGAGCCAGTATGTGTCTCTTTCGCAAGCTGTTTATTCACTCACAGGGGCTTTTGATGGTGAAGAAAGGCCCATCACGAATGCGCCTAGCGATGTGGACGACGATGGACTGAATGGCCTCAGCTCCAGCCCGACGGGAATCGAGCATCTTTTGGTGTGGAACGCGCCTGCGGATTTGGGGGATTTTAAGGGACGAGTTTATGTGCGTTTGGTCGGCTCCGATGGGCTTGAAGAAGGTCCGAGCGTGACCAGTACGTGGGTTTATGTGGAGCTGCAAAATTCAGCGGTGGAGGTTTCTGTGGACGATCAGGATTCGGGAATTTCTGCGGCGGTCGCCAGCGATGGCAGTTTTAGTGTTGTAGTGCCTGTGAATCCTGGAAGCAGTGGCAATAGCGGAGGAAGCGGGCAGGGCATTCAGTCTTCTTCAGACAGTCCTGCCATTTCTGCGGTTTCCACGGACAGTGCCGGCAACAAGAGCCCCGTTTCACAAGTAGTGACAGTGCCTGCAACTCCAAGTGTGGAGGCAAAGCCCAGCGATGAGAGTCTTTCCGTTCCTGCTCCCGCTCTGACTGTTTTGGAAACACAAGCTTTACCGGAAGTGAGTTCGTCCGGTGGAGTGAAAGCGGTGCCTCTGGTGTCGCCTCAATTGCTGGGCAATGTCCAGGAAGCCAAGACTTCTGCGCTCATTCCTAAGCCTGAAGTGGCTTCGGCTCAGCAAAGTGTGCTGGGTGCGGCCATTTCTTTCCGTGGGAAATCCACCCCCAATTCGCAAGTACTGCTTTTCCTTCATTCCGAACAAGCCTTGGTTTATAGCACCAAAACGGATGCCAATGGGGATTGGACTTTTGAGCACTCTCAGCTGGACACCGAACTGGCCCCTGGAGTTCACACGGTTTATGCGGTGACTTATGATGCTGGAAGCAAGGTGAAGAGCAGCTCGAGCGAGGTGAAATCTTTTGAAATCAAAGAGAGCCGCTTTGGATTTCTGTCCAAATATTTTGACCTCACTACGACTTTGCTCACCTTGATCCTTTTGTTTCTGGCACTCATCACTTATAAAATGAAATATGATCGAGACCAGGCTCAAGCCTAAAGCCAAAATCGATTGGATAGTCTTAGTGGTTTTTTTGGTCGCGGTTTTGGGCAGTATCAGCACCGTTTTGGTTGAGAAAAGTGCAGAGAATCGAGAGCGGAATTTGCTTTTGACTCGCGCTAATATCACGGCGGCAGCCATTGGACCCGATGACATGGATGAACTCACGGGGACTGCGGATGATTTGGGGACTACTCAGTATCAGGCGCTCAAGGCGACTGTCACTCACATCAAGCAGATTCAGAAGGATGTGCGTTTTGTTTATTTGATGGGCTACAAAGGTGGGGACGCGCTTTTTTTCTATGTGGACTCCGAAGATCCCAGTTCAGAGGACTATTCGGCACCGGGTGATGTTTATAATGATACTTCTGCAGTTCAACTCGATGCTTTTCAAAATCAAAAAGCCATTGTGGAGGGACCTTATCAAGATGAATGGGGGTCTTGGGTTTCCGGTTTTGCGCCGATTTTGGATCCTCAGACCGGTAAAACAGCTGCCCTGGTGGGTATTGATATTGCCGCAGACAGTTGGAGTGGAGTGATTTTTTTGGAAATGCTGGTGCCGATTTTGATCACGCTTTCACTCATTTCGCTCCTTCTTCTTTACGATTTTTTCAGGAGACGTACGAGGCGTTTTATTCTTCAAATTGAAACCAGTGAGGCGGAGGCGGAAGAGCAAGGGGATAGGCTTCGTACGCTTTACAATATAGGCACCAAACAGCGCAGCAGCGTTCCTGAACAATTTCGCGCGGCGCTCAAAACGGGGAATGACACGCTGCACACCCGCCTCGCCCTGCTCAACCGCATTGAAGGGGGAAGTTTTACTATTTTGTATGCGAGCGTTCCTCCTGATACTGTTCATGAAGGAGATCAATTTGCTCTTGCCGAGACCTACTGCGATCTCACGGTGCGCGAGGATGCCCTTTTGGCCATCGACACCATGAGCACGTCGGCATTCAAGCAGCATGCTTGTTATAAAAAGTTTGGGTTGGAATCGTACATTGGCGTTCCCATCAAAGTGAGTGGGCAGCTTTTTGGAACCCTCACCTTTTTCTCTCCGGATCCGCATCGTCCCGGCTTCAGTGAGAGCGATAAAGATTTTGTGCGACTCATGGGTGCTTGGGTCAGTGCCACTTTGGAGCGTCAGGAAATCGACCGCATGAAGTCCGAGTTTGTATCGGTGGCTTCGCACCAGTTGCGCACCCCGCTCACGGGAATCAAATGGTTTGCGGAGCTTATGCTGAAAGGCAAAGCGGGCGTGCTGAGCGCCGAGCAGAAAGATTTTTTGCAGCAGATTTTTGACAGCAACGAACGCATGATCAAGCTGGTGAACGACTTGCTCAATGTTTCACGCATTGAGACGGGCACCAAGTTTGTGATCACCAAAACATCCACCGATTTGATTCCGATTCTACGCTCGCTCACGGTTGAATTGGTGGCCCTTGCAGCGGCTCACACGGTCACTTTAAAACTTTCGCTTCCCGAGAAACTGGTGCTGAATGTGGACGAAGAAAAAATGCGTCAGGTGCTGCAGAATTTGATGAGCAATGCCGTCAAATATTCCAAGGCCGGTGGCGTGGTGGAAGTGGGCTTGCTGGAGCCGAAGGAAGCAGGTTTTGTCACCCTTTTTGTGAAAGACAGTGGTCTGGGAGTGCCCGAGAAGCAAAAACCCCGCATGTTTGAAAAGTTCTTCCGTGCAGACAACGTTCAAACGGCCGAGACGGAAGGGACGGGCCTGGGGCTTTATATTGCCAAAGCCATTGTGGAAGGCCACGGCGGCAAGCTTTGGTTTGAGTCTACGGAGAATGTGGGCACTTGTTTTTACATCAAACTTTTGGGATGATTTAGGCAGTAGCATCCCTAATCCGCCTTTCTATGGAAGTCAATATTACCTTGGTCGCCATCGCAACGCTCGCGCAGTTTGTTTTGGGGGCCTTGTGGTATTCGCCACTGCTCTTTGGAAAATGGTGGATGATATTCATGGATATGGATTGCGCATCGCTTTCAAAAGAAGAGCTCGAAAAAATGCAAAAAGCAATGATGCCGTTTTATGCTTTACAGCTTTTTGTGACTTTCTTGAGCACTTTTTCTTTGGCCAATCTTGTGCCTTACGTCAGCGCGATGAGTGTTTATCATCTCGCCTTCTGGATTTGGATTGGATTCATCGTTCCTGTTCAGGTTTCTTCTGTCATCTGGGGCAACACAAAAAAGAAGTTTTGGTTGAAACAGATCTTTGTGGTGGCCAGCAATCAACTGGTGAGCCTCATGCTGGCGGCATGGATTTTATCCATGTAGTGAGAGCCTCTGCTGCGCGTTTTCCGCTCATCAAGGCTGTTTCCATGGAGGGACAGCCTAGGAAATCTCCGGCAAAAAAGTGGCCATCCTTTCCTTGGTTTTCAATCTGTTTTTCTACGAATTTTTCCTTAGCGATGGGCATGGTTTTTTCCCATTCCACCATTTTGAGGATTCTCAAGGGCTTGTTCCCTGGGAACCGCTGTTCCAGTTGAGAACGGATCTCTTGGAAAAGTTTTGCTTCGCTTTTTGGGCTTGGTTTTGAAATTTTAATGTTCACGTTGATGCAGCGGTCCAGCTTTTTGGAATAGAGCTGCTTCAGATGGATTGCGGAGAGAATCGTCGCTTTGTTTTTGGAATCATTGTGGTAGAAACAGGCGCCCCAGTTTTTATCGTTCTCCACCACGATTGTTTTTTCAAACTCAACTGTGGCGGTGAGGAAATGGGTGTATTCCACTTCGGTTGGCGTTTGCGCAAAGACGATGGCGTCCGCGGAAAAATCCCCTTTGTTGGTGGTGATTTTATTCTTAGAAACTTTTTTCATGATGGTGTTCAAATGAAAAATTCCGCTGTTCGCCTGGATGGCTTTTACCATTTTTTCTGTAAAAACTTGAGTTCCATTGGGGAAATAAGAGGCGCGCTGGATGTCTCCGTGCAAAACATTTTGGTGAATCGTTGCGGCGGTAAAAGCCATTTTGTATTCCTTCGCAGATCCGTAGCAATACCCTTGGGCGATGGTGTCGAACATTTTGATGTAAAAATCCTCTTTTTCTTTCAAGCCCAATTTTTTGAGATAAGCCTCAATGCTCAAATCTTCAAAACGGTGCAGGTGTGGCAGGGAAGGGTCGCTCTCCATCAACAAGTCGGGAAAGGTTTTTAGGAAAAAACTTAGGATTTCATTGAGCGGCAATTTGAGAGCTGCATCGTTTTGAAGCACGCCATCGCCTTCAATGTCGTAGTAAAGTCCGGCGAGCGGGATTTTTTTGAGCTGACTTTTGCAGTGTAATTTTTCAATGAGTTCGTGAAATTGTGTGTACCACGCGTAAATGATGAATCCACCAAAGTCTACGGCTTGGCCTTTTATTTTTTGACTACAAACTCGGCCGCCCACTTTGCTGCGTTCTTCCAGGATGTGGAGTTCGATCTCTGGATTTTGGGACAATTCATAGGCGGCCGACAAACCGGCGAGGCCCGCTCCGATGACGATGACTTTTTTCTTTTCTGTCCTTTTTGGTCGCAATTTATGATCTATGGGACTAGGGTGTTTAGGAAGTTTTACTTGTGCCAGTCGTATAGTGATGCTTTAGAATTCATTGAATGAATATCTCTAAACTTCAATTCAAAAATGTCCTTTCCATCGCAGTGATTGGCTTTATTCTACAATTTGTGTGGGAGTATAGCCAGGCGCCGCTTTATAGCTGTTATATTTTCTTTTATCAGTGCCTGTGGCTTTGTTTTCGTGCTACGCTTGGCGACGTGGTCATCACGCTGCTTCTTTACGGCGTGTTCCTCAAAACACGTTCTAAAAGCTTGATATTGATTCTCGGTTTTTTCATTGCGTGGGGGATTGAAGTTCTTGCGCTTTCGTCAGGTCGTTGGAGCTACAATGAGCTGATGCCACTCATTCCGGTTCTTAAAGTTGGGTTGACTCCTGTGCTTCAAATGAGCTTCCTTCCTTTGCTTACTTTTTATCTCCAACGAAAATTTTTTAATGCTCATTCCTGATTTCACCATTCCCTTCATCACTATTGCTTTGGCAGAGCTGGGGGATAAGAGCCAAATTCTGATTTTTTTGCTGTCCTCCAGAATGAAGCAGCATTTCCCGTTTTTAATCGGTGTGATGCTGGGTTTTTTAGTGGTGGATGGATTCGCCATTTGGATCGGTGCTTGGATGATTCAGTTGGTGCCGATGGTGTGGGTCAAAATTTTAAGTGGATTCATTTTTTTGATCCTGGGGCTCTTGATGCTTTTTGCCAAAAATAAAGAAGAGAAAGAGGAGCTGCCTTCTCTCAAAAATCCTTTTCTCACGGGATTTGGATTGATTGTTGTGGCGGAGTGGGGTGATAAGACGCAAATTGCCAGTGCTTTATTCGCGGCCCAGTACCATCCGGTTTTAGTCTTGATTGCTGTCTTGGCGGCTTTGCTTTTGCTCTCCACCTCCGCCATCTACTTTGGGAAAATCATCGCGCATAGGCTCAATAAGCGGCTCACGGCAAAAGTAGGCGGTGCCCTCTTTGTGGTTTTGGGCTTGTCGGCCTTGTTTTTCTGAGCGTACAATCACCCCTTAGTTCATTACTGAGTAGATTATGCCGCTTGATGAACCGGAGCTACAGTTTGATCATTTTGATCCGAGTATGCACGACTCGGTCCCGCCGTCTCGTGCGAATTCAGCCCCTCGTGGGGTTGAACTTTCACTTCAGGCTCACCCACTTTTTGAGGTGGCCAAGGCTTTTCCCAATGGGATTCCAGGATTGGAGACGCCCGCCATTGAGGCGTTGGACGACGAGCAGATTCTGGCCATGGCTAAGGGCATGAGCGCGGGTGAGGGTTATCTCAATGATGGCCTCTATACTCCTTTTGAAATGCGGGAGGTGAAGGACCTCATCGAGTTTTGTAAAAATCGCGAATCGACCGTACTGCCGATTTTGCTTCGGCAGTTTTTCAGCGGGCTCGAATACAAGCGTTATCAGCGCTTGCTGTTGGCCACGGATGACCGCCGTTTGCAGGAGGAGCGTGAAGAGGATCCGGCGGGTGCCGAGAGGGCGCTCATTCGGAGACGAGTGGAGCATGCAGTGAGTATCAACCGGGTTGGAATTGAGGATGGCGTTATAAAGAGAAGAAAAATTGAAGAGAGGATGACTTGGGATCCGGAACAATGGGACCGTCGCATCAGTCGGCTCGGGCACGAGTTCTTGGATTTGGTTCGTCAGCTTCCGAATCCTGAGCAGGAAGCGAAGTTGCAAGCGTGGTTTTTGGAGCAAGAGAAAGCGGCGGTTACTGCAGGACCTGTGCTAGCGCCTGTGGAAGTGAGCCCTGAGTCTGCTCCTGCTGCGGAGCCTGTGATGGCGGCTCTTGGTTTCTTCAAACTTATTCTGGCGATGGTTTTAAGAAAATAAGGTGTTGTCAGACCTCTGACACCAGGTAATGATGGCGTGAAGTTTTGAAGTGGATTAGGGTGTCTTTATGGCACCATTCTTTCAACAGCTCTCTGGACAAAAACACAGTCTTCCGTTAGAATGTATTACGGTTATTTTAAAAGTAATACGTTTTATGGAACAGCTTACCGCGCAACTTTCGTCCAAGTATCAAATGGTGATTCCGCTGAAATTGAGGAAGGTTTTTGGGCTCAAAAAGGGCTCAAAGATCTACCTTCAACAGATTGGTGAAGGAGAGGCTATTCTGAGCCTTGCGCCCATGGATTCTGTGAAACTCATGGCTGGCCTGGGAAAAGATGTGTGGGAGCGGCTGGGAGGTGTGGAGGCTTATCTTAAAACTGAACGAGAATCATGGCCAAAGTGATTGGAATCGATACCTGTATTTTTGCCACTGTTTTTTCGGGAACCGGCGATTTTTTTGAACCTTCGAAAAAGATTCTAGAAAAAGTGCAGGCTGCGAAATGGCTGGGAGTTTTTTCAGGGATAGGCTTGATTGAACTGCTCACCGGGCCCAAGCAAGTTGGAGATTTTGACTTGGCCAAGAAATACAAAATGGTTTTGACCCAGTTCCCGCACCTTAAAATCGTCAATTTGTCCGAGGCGATCATCGATCGCGCTTCAGACTTGAGGGCTTTGTACAAATTGTCTACGCCGGATGCCATTCATGTGGCCACTGCTATTGAATCGGGTGCGGAGCAATTCGTCACCAATGACAAAGCTTTGCGCAAAATCAAGGAGATTGAAGTCTTGTTTTTTGAGTGCTAATCCATTTTCTCAGCTCTTCCACGACGATGATGGAAAGTGAAGTGACTGCTATGGTGAACCAGTTTGCTGAGCTGAGCCCTGTGGTGTGAAGGTAGCCTTGGAGGAGCGGGATTTCTACAATGCAAACCGTGATTGCAATGGAGATGAAAACAGCCATTAGCAGCTTCGTGTTTTTGAGGAAGCCGCTTTTAAGAATGGATATTGTTTCACTTTTTGCGTTGAAGGCGTGGGCCATTTGCATCATGACCAGTATGACGAAAGCAGTGGAAGAGGCTTTGATGTAGTTGTAGTTCTCCGGATCTAGTGTCTCCCCCCAAGTCCAGCCGTTTTGGAAAAGTTCAAATACAAAGGTGGAAATGACGACGATCCCAATGAAGGATCCATTGTAAAACATGCGAAATAGAAAGGCACGACTCAGTATTTTTTCATCGCTAGCGCGTGGTTTTTTGAGCATGATATTTTCTTCAGCCGGCTCAAGAGCCAGCGCTAAGGCAGGGAGAATGTCTGTGAATAGGTTGACGCAGAGGATTAAAATAGCGGTCAATGGAGCCGGTAGATTCAAAACAATGGCCCCAAAAATCGTGAACAATTCTCCGATGTTTCCGGAGAAAACGAAGAAGACGAATTTTTTAAGATTTTCATAAATGGTGCGACCTTCTTTTATGGCTTTAACAATAGTGGAAAAGCTGTCGTCGGTTAGGATCATATTTGCCGCCTCTTTGCTCACGTCTGTGCCAGAACCCATGGCGACACCAATATCGCTTCGTTTGAGGGCCGGTGCGTCGTTTACGCCATCACCGGTTACGGCCACAATTTCTCCCAATTCCTTGAGCGCAGAAACCACTCGTAACTTGTGTTCAGGGCTCACACGAGAGAAAATGATTTCAAGGTTTTTGTCTGAGAGGAGATTTTTCAGCTCGATGTCACTGATTTGATTGAGCTCTTCTCCGCTGAGAATGAGATGCTTTTCATGAGTGATGATGCCAAGATTTTTGGCGATGGCTTCAGCTGTCAATCCGTGGTCTCCAGTGATCACGTAGATTTTTATTCCAGCTGCTTTGGCCAGGCGAATGGCCTCTTTGACCTCTGACCGAGGAGGGTCAATCATTCCCGTGAATCCTAAGAAGCTGAGGCCTTTTTCAAGGTCTTCTTTTTTGAAAGTTCTTGAGCCTTCTTTCCATGCTTTCTGGTCTTCTGCAGAAAGTTCTTTGTAGGCAAAAGCAAGAACACGCAGGGCATTTTTTGCCATGGAGTTGTTCTTTTCTATGATCTGGGTTTGGCGCTCCTTTGTGAGGTGAGCACATTTTTCTAGAACATTGTGGGGAGCGCCTTTTACAAAGATAAAAATTTTCCCGCTGCTTTTTTCTTCGTAAAGAACGCTCATGCATTTTCGAGTGGAATCAAAAGCGTATTCATGGAGTTTTTGGTACTCCTTTTTAAGGCTATCCAAATCAACGGTGCTTTTTTTGACGAGAGTGATGAGAGCTCCTTCGGTGGGATCACCCACCACATTCCAACGTCCATTTTCCTCTTGGAGGTTCGCGTTGTTGCAGAGCCCGGCCGTTCGTAAAAGAAGCTCTAAAGTGGAGGAATTTTCGCCTGTGCTTATCTTTATTGCTCCTTCAGGATTGTAACCGCTTCCTTCTACCTTGGCGCTGCTTTCGTCAAAATAGACCTCTTCTACAGTCATCTCATTTTTGGTGAGAGTCCCTGTTTTGTCGCTGCAAATAACGGTGGTTGCTCCCAGGGTTTCAACAGAAGAGAGTTGTTTGACGATGGTGTTGTTCTTGGCGAGTCTTTGAACTCCCATGGCCAAGGCAATGGTGATGGTGGCGGGAAGCCCTTCCGGAACAGCGGCTACGGCAACGGAAGTGGCAAAGAGAAGGGTTTCAATGAGCTCTCGTTTTTGAATAAAGATGCCAAAGAGCAATAGAATGGTGCATATGACAAAGGTCATTTTCCCTGCAAAAAGTCCAATGCGTTGCAGCTCCTTTTGGAGTGGACTTTTGTCTTTGATGGTTTCTCTAGTGAGGGTGGCGATTTTACCCATTTCCGTGTCCATTCCCGTTTTTATCGCAATGGCTCTACCCGTGCCGTGGACCACATTGGTTCCCATAAAAAGGGTGTTTTCCGCCTTGATGGTTCCGTTGTAGGTGTTTTTTTCTATGGCTGTTGACTCTCCATTCAAAGAAGCTTCCTGAGTTTGCAGTTCATTGGCTTCAAGAAGAATGGCATCGGCTGGAATTTGTTCCCCCTCTTCTAAAATTAAAATATCTCCAGGCACTATGTCTCTGGCCAAGATCTTTTTAACTTCTCCGTCTCGCAGGACTTTGGCTGAAGGGGCGATCATCTTTTTTAGGGCTTCGATGGCTCGTTCCGCTTTGAACTTTTGAATGAAGCCGATGGTGGCATTGAGGATAACGATGAAAAGGATGATCAAGGCATCCGTTGTTTCGCCCCCAATGAAGGCCAAAACGGTGGCTAGGATCAAAATGATCACCATCAGATCTTTGAACTCTTCTAAAAACTGTACGAGGAATGACTTGCGTTTTTTGGCTTTGAGCTCGTTCGGTCCAGCGAGAACCAGGCGTTTTTTGGCTTCGATAGAACTCAGTCCATTGAGGGTGCTGTGGTGTTCCTCCAGGAGTTTTTCCAGGGCGGTTTCTTGGTTCATGTGCTGTGAAAAAAATAGTAGAGCAGAGGCGTCTAGCGCTGAATTTTCAGGGCGTCGATGAGGCTGAAGATTTCGTTCATTTGTGCCAGGAAAAGATGCAGGGTTTTGAGGCTCAGGGTGCTTTGGAGTACGGAGTTTGGCTCTAGTATGTTTTTGTTTGACCTTAGCGTGAGCACGACTTGTTTGTTCACGAATTCGCAGCGAATTCCTCTCCCGAGTGGCGTTTGGGAAAGTTTGAGCAGCCGCTCCATGAAGGCTGTGGTCAGGAGGTAGCGCGCTTCTACTTGATTGTTTCCGTGGACTTCAAAGCGATTTTCGAAGTCTGGATCTTCCAAGTGTATGCGTTCCAGGCCCTTTGGTTGTTCTATCCAGTTTCCTAACCCTCCTAAGTCTCTAGTCACTAGTGTTTTTGCTTGAAAGTCTTTTGTGTGATTCACAATCAAGACTAGTCCTTGAAATGTGGTTCTGGACTTCTTCCTGCCGTGGATTTTCAAGATGAGTTCGAATATTTTTAGATTCAAGTCTTTGTAGTTTCCTTCAATAGAATCTTCCACGGAGGCGGTTTCGTAGCTTGGGAAAATTTCTAGAGCGAGTATCGATTCGTCTATTTCCGCCTTGTTTTTGTAGGTCAACTGGCCAAAAAAAGAGCAGATCAAAGGCAATATCTTAGATTTCACTTCAACTTTGTATTTCCAAAGTGGATGGCTCATGTAGAGAGCCAAAGGAATAAAGACTAAAAGGCTATTGTAGGCTACTGTTGTGATGAGGTAAGATTCTCCCGTTTTGAATGCAATTAGAGCTCCCAAAAACACTATTGTAGTCCAGGGTATTATTAGGAACTTGAGCACCTTTTTCTTAAAGGTGTTCAGAAGTGCCATGCGTTGGGATTCCAGCTCTTCTAAAGCTGGACGGATTTCTTTGTCGTAGTGTGAGGCGAAGCCTTTCTCGTAGTCGGCTTCTTCCACAAAGAGGGGAAGGTTCATGGAGAACTAGGCCATCATTTTAGCGACGTCTGGAACCTCTTTGGAGTCCTTGGTGGCTTCAAAATAAGGGTAGGCTTCCACCTGAATGGCAGCGGCCAATGAGCTCCAAGGCCAAACCATGATGCTGTCGTTGAGCACGCGGACGGAGGAATTGTAGAAACGACGAGCAGCAGCCAAGTTTTCCTCTACATCGGAGAGGGCGTCTTGTACGGCCTTCATAGAAGTGTCGCTCTTGAGAGTGGGGTAGTTTTCCACGTTGACCATGAGTGCGCCGAGCTTGTTGGAGAGTTGATTTTCTGCTTTGAGAGAGTTGGCAATTTCTTTAGGTCCTTTGGCATGGCCTTGTCCGACTGCAGCGGTGCGTAGGTCCACGATTTCTTTGAGGAGATTTTTTTCGTGATCCATGAACTTTTCAGCCACGGCAATGACGTTGGGAATGAGGTCGTGACGTTTGGTGAGTTGTACGTCTATTCCTGCAAAAGATTCTTGGACGCCGTTCCTTTTGCGGATGAGGCCGGCGTAGGCGAAATAGAAAGCGATCAGTAGGACTGCTACAATGATGAGGATGGGGACCATGATGCTTTGATTAATGTGACTCTATTGTAGCGTTTTGGCTTTCACTCGGGAAGTACTTTTTTCTCTATCTGTTTGCGAGCCCATTGGAAGAT
>Ga0114940_10000685_pt1 | contig 14404 bp, 11 predicted proteins | sample ColdCreekSource_FD_87195 | JGI IMG/M metagenome (GOLD analysis project Ga0114940, IMG submission 87195) | Groundwater microbial communities from Cold Creek, Nevada to study Microbial Dark Matter (Phase II) - Cold Creek Source | ecosystem: Environmental > Aquatic > Deep subsurface > Groundwater ... | reverse complement strand
CTAACAAGCTCTTAAGTGCGTCAGCGGAAGCTTTGAAACACTGGCCGCCGCTCTTGTCCTTGAAGCCATCACTTCGCCCCAGGTGGGGTTCCAGTGTGAGCAACCCAGCCCACCCTGTCGCGAACGCATTCTTCAGTACTTCCCGCAGTTTACCGTCGCCTTGTCCTGCCGGGACCGTTTGCTGCTTGGCGGTAGAGAAATCCTTAATGTGAAAATCCTTAACCCACTTCTTTAGCTTGCCCCACGCGGCGAGCGGGTCATCGCCCTCGCTGACGAAGTTGGCAAAATCAAATGCCGCCTTCAAATTCGGCGCGTTAACGGCTTCGATAAGCTGCACACAACGATCCGCAGTGTTGCCGAAGATTTTCGCCTCATTTTCATGAAGTAGGTTCAAACCTTCGGTCTGCGCATGCTCCGCCAGCACCTGCATACGCCGAATGACTTCGTCCTGGTGCTTCGCGGGATCATCGCCCACTGGAATATAGAAACTGAACACGCGCAGTACTTTCGTCTCGAACTGTTGGGCACGCTTGCAGGCCACTTTGAAACGCTCCAGCTCCTTTTCGAACGGATCCGTGATAGGAACTTTGCCAATGGGCGAGCCGATGCAGGCGAACTTAATGCCGCGGTTGTTGAACTGCGACTTCATCAGCGGGATCTGAAAGTCCTCAAACTCCAACACACCCTTTCCGTTGGCTGCGCGCATCGAACACAGGCTGACGCCGTGCTCGATCAGGTGGTCCATCTGTACCTGAATATCGGTGGATATCTCGTCGGCAAAAGCGGACAGTCGGTAGGGCATACTCCCCTCATGGAAAAACTTCGGCCGCCCGCTCGGCGAGACCCAGTGATCGTATTGGGTGGGACATGTTTCAAACAAGCGCGCCGGAGGTTCACTCCGGCGCACAAGGGATCAGTCGTTCACTCGAAAAATAAACTGCCATGAGATCACTTCTTGGCATCTTCAGTTTTCTTCTTAGCTGCATCCTCAATCTTCTTGGCTTCCTCAGCTGCCTTTTTCTTAGCCTTAGCTTCGTCTTGGGCTTTCTTATTAGCTTCCACATCCTTGTGCTTGGCTTCGTCTACCGCCTTTTTCTTAGCCTCTTCAGCTACCTTTTTCGTAGCCTTAGCTTCGTCTTGGGCTTTTTTATTAGCTTCCACATCCTTGTGCTTGGCTTCGTCTACCGCCTTTTTCTTAGCCTCGCCATCATCCAATTTCGGTTCTTCCTTCTTGCCTTCAGAAGCCTTCTTCTCGGCATCCTGTGCCTTCTTGAGCGCCTTCTCAGCGGACTTCAAACTCGCCTTGGCGGCATCCGCAGCCGCTTTGGCCTTTTCTACACCGGCCTCGGCTCCCGCTAGATGGTCGGCGGCTATCTTTAGCGCGGCCTCTGCGTCCTTAACGGAGAGAACCTTGGGTTCTTCCTTCTTTGAGGACTCCTTCGGTGCCCCTTCAGCAAATGTAGGGCTAACCAAGAACAGCGCGGCAACAACAGCACTCGTCCAAATCTTCATGGGTCGTTCTCCACAAGGCCAGGGTTTATTCGAATGAGGCCTGTTTGTAGCGTATAAACAGTGCGGGTCAAGCACGTTCGTTATCAGGCCTCTGCGGCACCAGGGCCTTAATTTTCATCCTTCCGGCATAGGGGAATAAGCGTTTAAGCGGCATATCGTGTTGCCGTCCAAGATCTACTTTCGCGAGGCACTTCCCAACACTGGGTCATCCGGTGCCAAGCCTTTCTTGAAGGTGAAAATGGTCTTCACCCGGCAATGCGTGCGTCCAATGTGAACACCTGTCCACTCGCGGTAGGGTTTTCGAGCAGCTCGGCCACAAAATGCGCTACCCCCATAGCTAGGTTGGGGCTGGGTCCCTTGAGCACGTTTTTTAGCTTCACGGATTCAGAAAATCCGGGACTGGCGGATTGGCCCATTACGGATTCTGGGACAAAAGGGGGGACGATACAATTCACTCGCACGCCCAGCGAACCCCACTCACGTGCAAGGGACTTGGCGAGTGCAAGTAAACCGGATTGGGCCATGCTATAGGCCGCGCCACCGGCCCGACCGCTCAAACCTGCGTGCGAAGAGACGAACACAACCGTACCGGACTTCTGCTTGATGAAAGTGCGTGCGAAATGTTTGCAAAGCAACAGCGGTGCCGTGAGGTTGACCGCCAAGACCTCGCGCAGGTCTTCCCCTTTTTGCGTCAGCACCGGTGCGTCGCGCGTAATTCCCGCCGCACAAACCAGCGCATGTAGCGAACCAAAATCCGCTAGGTAGTCCTGGGCCAGCTTTTCAATGTGTGCCGGGATGCGAAAGTCCGCCGTATACGCTTTTGTTTTTTGTGCAGACGTTGTGGTTAGAAGTTGCGGCAGTTTTTCAGGGTGTTGAAAGCCGTGTAACCCTAGCGCATAACCGCTGGCGAAAAGCTGTTGTGCAATGGCGCAACCCAAGGTTCCAGACGCTCCAAGGACCAAGGCGGTGCGCTTGCATTCACCCATGGGTAGCCTTATTCGCCCTGGAGACACGTGGCTTGAATGGCGCGTAGCATCGGTAGCCACGCCAGGTGTGCCCTGCTCGTCTTAGCGTGCAAGCGGCTTACTTTTTATCGACTACCTTCCACTCTACGATTTCAAAGGTGTCGCGCACTTCCGTGCCGCTCTCGTCTTTGCTCACGGTTTCAGCACGTACCACACCGCCAGGAATATCCAAACTCAACCACGTCACCATTTTTTCGCCCAGGATCGGGTCTTCGCGCTGATAAACATGGCAGCGTATCTTTTTTCCGCCGCCCGACAGCACCACATCGACCTTGGTAAGTAGTTCGATCAGCGGCTCTTCAATCTGGCCTTGGTCGTTCTTCGTGCCTGTAATAGTGCGCACACGCAGCCCAGCGGCGGTAACGGCGCTCTGCTTCACCATTCCGTCGTGTTCCTCAATTTCGTACATAGCACAGGCATATTGCTTGCCAGCCGCCTCAACGGTTTCCTGACCAATGGCTTTGGGCTGCTTCACCGCTGCCTGGAGAAGGCTCGGACCACCCCCGTGGAATAGATTTCCACTGAGATTTGCATCGACCAAAATGCATTCGGGTGCGACCAGCGCGTAGCGCATGGTGCCGACTTTCTTTTTCTTGCTGCCTTCCCCTTCGTAAACGGCGACCGTGCAAACTCCGCTTTTGATCTCCGTCAGCTCCACCGTGGCGGTCTGTGCACTCTGAAGTCCCTTACCGATGAAAACTTTGTGTTTTGCCACGGCGAATGAGCCGACACCAAAGCGCGCCCAAGGGTGCTTTGCCGCGTCAAAAAACGTAGCAGGCATTTCGACTGGAGCGTCTTTGACTTCAGAACCGGCCACCGTCGCGGCCAGCAGCACAAGCAGGAGCGGCATTCGCATGAAGAGCATTCAGCCCCACTCGCTTAGCGCACAACGGGGATTAAAAAACGTTCACCACGAAGGCACAAAGCCCACAATGAACAGCCTTGTCGTTCGCGTTCCAACCTTCGCCTACCTTGGTGTCTTTGTGGTGAACGTAGGCTTGGGGATTAGTTTACAGCAGCTCGGGCTGGAATGGGTTCCGGATGTCCGGTCTCCAGCAATTTATCCAGCACACGAGGCGGGGCAAGGTTGAGTTGCAGATCGTGCAACATCTGTCGGTCCAATTCTGCTGGGCGACCGGCGGTTGTTAGATAATTGCCGATCATCACTGCGCTCGCGCCCGCCATGAAGATGAGCGCCTGGAGGTCGCGCAGATTGACTTCGCGCCCGCCATACACGCCCAAATCGCGGTCGTAAAGAATGAAGCGGTACAGCGCCACTGTCTTAAGGATGTCCAACGGCGGCATGGGCACCTGGTTCGCGACAGGGGTACCGTCGATGCGGTTGAGAAAGTTCATCGGGATGTTGCCTGCACCCAGGTCGCGCAGATCAAGGGCCAAGTCCACGCGGTCTATCCACTCTTCGCCCAAGCCGAAGATGGCACCCGAACAGATTTTCACGCCTTGGCGCTGGAGTGCTTTCATCGTTGCGACGCGCTCGTCGTACGAATGCGTCGTGCAAACCTTTGGGAAATAGCGACGGCTGGTTTCAAGATTGTGCCCACAACAGACCATGCCGTTGTCCTTTAGGCGCTTAATCTGCGACTCGCTCATGATGCCGATATTGATGTGCTTTTCGACCAAGCCCTCTTCTTCCATCACCTTCATGTAATCAATATAGATGTCGATTTCCTCATCCTTGGGGCCGTGGCCTTGCGCAACGAGTCCCAGAGCATAGCTGCCGTTTTTCTTGGCGGCTTTCGCAGCGGCGCGAACTTGCTCGGGGGAAAGAAAATCATGCACGGGCGAGTTGGTTTTCCACTGCGACGATTGCGCACAGAATGAGCAGTCTTCACTGCACGCTCCAGTTTTCACCGAAACAATGGAGCAGGCCTTGACCTCGTCGCCACGATACTTGCGGCGAATCTTGTTGGCCCAGTACAGCAGGTCGTAAACATCTGTGCTGGGCCGACACAGCGCCAAGCCGTCATCACGCGTAATGGCGTACCCTTCATCGAGAACCTTACGGCCCAATTCGGCCACGAAATCAGACATGATTAAAACACCTCGCGTGGGAAGTTGAAAGGGGGGACAGCCTATCCGTTCTCGCAGAGGGCGACAAGGGAGCACCCACCCAAGCATCGGAAAGTTGGAATGGGCTACTTGCCAAACACACGTCGAAGCAGGTCCGTGGTGCGCGCGGCTGGTTCGGTGCGGATACGCTTTTCCTCGTCGGCCAGCTTGAGGAAAATGCCGTCAAGCGCCTTGGTCGTGATGTATTCGTCCAGGTCGAAGTCGCCCATCAACATGCGCGCGACGAAGCCGCCTTTCTTCAGCATGTCCTTGTACGACTTGGTGGCACCTGAACTTTCCGTGGCAGCGCGGATCACAGGCAAGATGGCCGCGTACAGATCGGTTGAAACAGTCTTACGGAAATACTGAGTGGCTGCGTCCTGCGTTCCGTTCAGGATGGCTTTGAGGTCTTGTGGCTGCAAGGCGGCGATGGCCTTGGCAAAGGCACCTGCGGTGCCCGGCGCAGCTTGCTCGGCCGCACGGTTCATTTGAACGATGAACTTGTCGGCCAGGTCATCCTTGCCCGCCTTACGCACGACCTTCTCTATACCTGAAAGTTTTTCCGGCATGACGATCTTAACAAGCTCATCCTTAAAGAAACCGTCTTCCTTGCTCAAGCGCGCAATCGCGACGCGGAAGCCGGTTGAAAGCGCCTCCTGCAAGGCCTGGCGCAACTGCGCATCGCCCAACGCGGCGGTTTCGCCAGGCAGCGGTATTTTGGGCAATTGAGATCCTGGCGGTTGTGCTGCGAGCGCACTGGTTCCGCCCAGGCCAGGGATGCCCGCGCCCAGACCCAACTTGGCTGATTTTTCGTAGAGCTTTAGCGCTATGGGCAACATCTTGGTGAGCCGGTCGGCGCGGTCTTCGTGAGAAGGGTGCGTGTTCAGGAAACTCGGCACGTCTGATTTGAGCACCGCAAAACGCTTCCAAAACTCCGGGGCTTCGCGCGGGTCGTAGCCAGCCTTGGTCATGTAAGCCAATCCTTCGGCATCGGCCTCGCATTCGTGATTGCGGCTATACGGCAGCAGCAGACCCAGTTGCGCGCCATAGCCGTAAGCGCCCATGGCCAAGTCCAGCGTGGAGTTGGACACCTTGCGCGATTGCAGCAACGCTTGGAGGCCTGTGCCGAAGAGTTGCACGGCCGTGGTTTGAGTCATGCGCTGCCCGCCGTGGCGCAAGATAGCATGCGCGACCTCATGCCCTAACACGCAAGCCAAGCCGGCCTCGTTTTTGCAATAGGGCAGAATGGCAGTGTATACCGCGATCTTCCCGCCTGGCAGGCAGAAGGCATTGACCTTATCCGATTCCAGAACCACGATTTCGTACTTAAAGCCCTTGTCGGGAGCCGTGTCGCATACGCGCTTGGACACGTTTTGCACGTATTTGACCAATTCCTTATTTGTGCACACTTTTTCTTTCTTCAAGATTTCCTGATACGCCTCTGCGCCCAGCTTGTTCTCTTGTTCAGCCGTCGTGAGCATGAACGGCTCGGCTGCGGAAAGCGCGGGCGTTTGAGCTGCGCACAGGCAAAAAAGTAAGGCCATACCCAAGCGATACATAGCAACCTCCAAGGGTCTGGCCGTCACAATGGACAGCGCGCTGGCCTTACATGAGGGACTCGACTGCGGGGATGGTTACAACTTAAACTTCGCGAAAGCTAGGGTTGCGTTATGGCCTCCGAAGCCCAGCGAATTCGACATGGCTGCTCGAACCTTAAGGGCACGTGAGCCTTCCTTCACGTAGTCCAGGTCACAAACAGGGTCAGGGGTGTTCAGGTTGATGGTGAGGTGGACCTGGTCTTCGGCTACGGACAGCACCGTTACGACCGCCTCCACTCCGCCCGCTGCGCCAATCGTGTGCCCGGTCATCGATTTAGTGCTGTTCACCGGAATCTTGAAGGCGCGCTCACCGAAAACTTTTTTGATGGCCAGGCTCTCAATCCGGTCGTTGATGGGGGTGGAGGTACCGTGAGCGTTGATGTAGTCCACATCGGATACATCCAACCCGGCGTCCTGTAGACAATCCTGCATCGCCCGCACGCCACCGTCGCCGTCTTCAGAGGGAGAGGTAATGTGATGGGCATCGCAAGATATGCCGTACCCCACGAACTCGGCATAAATCTTCGCGTCACGCTTCAGGGCATGGCCAAGTTCCTCGAGCACCAGCACGCCCGCACCTTCGCCCATGACAAATCCGTCGCGGTCCTTGTCGAAGGGTCTGCTGGCGGTCTCGGGCGAATCGTTACGCTTGGAAAGCGCCCCCATATTCTCGAACCCGGCCATGGTCAGCGGAGTGACGATCGCCTCGGCACCCCCAGCAACCATGATGTCCGCGCCGCCCATCTGGATTAGCCGCAGCGCCTCGCCCAGCGCGTTGGCCCCCGAAGCACACGCAGTGACCGTGCAGAAACTGGGACCGCGCAGATTATGCAGGATGCTGATGTAACCGGCTGCGGCGTTGGGCATCATTTTGGGCACGAGGAACGGACTAACGCGCCCGGGTCCCTTGCTTAACAGGCGTTCTTTCTGCTCTTCGAACTCCGTCATGCCGCCCATGCCGGTGCCCAACACCGTACCCGCACGACGCGTGTCTTCTTTAGAAAGATCCAGTTTGGAGTCGGCGACGGCTTCCTTCGCAGCGGCGACAGCATAAAGTGCGAAAGGGTCGAGGCGCCGTGCCTCGCGTTTCGCGACGAACTGTTCGGGCGCGAAGTTCTTCAATTCGCAGGCGAAGTGGACGCCATGTTTAGAGTGGTCGTAGTGGGTGATCGGACCCACGCCGTTGCGACCGGCCAGCAGCGCTTCCCAGGTTGGTTTTACACCGATGCCTACCGGAGTGACCGCGCCCAAACCCGTAACAACGACACGCCTGCGTTGCATGCCCGCCATGGCACAGCACCTCGCAACTTGCTTTTCCACTCAAAAACACGGCAGCCCAAAGCAAGGGCTGCCCGTTACGCCTGCGCTCTTTAGATGCGAATCAGCCCTTCTTCTTGAGCTGCTCTTCGATGTAATTCACCGTGTCGCCGACGGTCTTGATTTTGCCTTCGGCGTCGTCCGAGATGTTGATGTCGAACTCGTCCTCGAACTCCATCACCCACTCGGCCTGGTCCAGAGAGTCCGCGCCGAGGTCTTCGGCGTACTTGGTCTCCATGGTGATTTTTTCGAGCGGCTGCTCGCTCTGTTTGCTGATGATTGCGCAAACCTTGGTCTTGATCTCGTCGTGCGTCATGCCTTTTTCTTCGCCTCCATGTGCCGGCTGGCTCGCCAGCGGGCCTTTACGTGTCATCGGCGGGTTTCTACCCCGCGCAAAGGAGCCGAGATTCTAGGTTTAAGCGCCCCATTTGCATGTGCAAAAAAACCTTCTTCCATTACTTGAGTGCTCACCCTGGTGCCGAAGCTCCGGTCGTTGCCCTAGCGAGCGGCTTAAACACCCACCTACATCGTCAGGCCTCCATCCACGGCCAGGACCTGTCCGGTGATGTAGGCGGCCTCCTCGCTGGCAAGGAAGCACACCGCACCCACAATATCTTCCGGCTTAGCGGTACGTCCCAGCGGCAACGTGCCTGCCAGCGTCTTTTTCTGGTCCTCGGTCATAGTGGACGTCATGTCGGTTTCCACTAAGCCCGGAGCCACGGCGTTGACACGAACGTGGCGTGAACCAAACTCGCGCGCAGCCGACTTGGTCAATCCGATCAGCCCAGCCTTGGCCGCGCAGTAATTGGCCTGCCCGGCGTTACCCACCAGTCCGACAACGCTGGTGATGTTCACGATGGACCCGCCACGCGCCTTCAGCATGGGACGCGCCACCGCACGCATCATACGAAACGCGCCCGCCAGATTGATGTCCAGGACGCGCTGCCAAGCTTCGTCTTTCATGCGCACCAGCAGGCCGTCTTCGGTGATTCCAGCATTGTTAACCAGGACATCTATCTTTCCCCGAGCCTTCAAAACTTCGTCCACGGCAGAGTCCACCTGGGTCGCATCGGCCACATCGCAGGCGTATGCCGTAGCGCCCTTGCCGTGGGCGGAAAGCTCTGCAGCAAACGCTCGCCCCGCCTCAAGGTTGCGTCCGAAAACGATGACTTCGGCACCCAGTTCGTGAAAGCGCCTGGAGACGGCCTTACCGATGCCGCGTGCGCCGCCGGTGACCAATACAACTTTGTTGTCGAAGTTCATGGGTGCCCCGTGCCTCAAATTTCATTCCAGATACTCGTTCGGCGTACTTACGACAGCGACCAACGTGGTAGGTGCTTTTCATGTATTACGCAGAAACTTCTTCCTCGGCACTCGCTTCGGCCCAGGTGCTGACGCTGCGTGCCTGCGCGTCGGGCGCGATTTTCTTGATCATGTTGCTGACGGTCTTCCCCGCGCCAAGTTCCAGGAAGTGGGTCAGCCCCTGCGCCACTAGATTTTGCACCGTCTCTTCCCAGCGAACCGGGCTGGTAAGCTGTCGTTCTAGCGCCGCGCGAATCTCAGTCGGCTCCTGCACGGGCTGCGCCGAGTAGTTCGCGTAGACAGGAGCCTTTGCGCGGCGGATCTCGGTGCTGGCCAGAACATCTTTTAAGCCATCGGCTGCGGGCTGCATCAAAGCCGTATGAAACGCGCCAGCAACGGGCAGTTTCATGCAGCGCCGTGCGCCTGCTTCCTTGCACAGTGCCATAGCGCGGTCCAGCGCGTTGAGCGTTCCGCCCATCACGATTTGACCGCCGCCGTTGAAATTGCATATGCTGACCACCGCGTTCGTTTCCGCAGCAGCCTGCTTGCAAGCAGCTTCGATTTTGTCCACGTCCAATTGGAGCACCACCGCCATGCCGCCGGGCGTCCGCTCACTGGCCATTTTCATCAGCTCGCCGCGGCGGCGGACGAGTTTTAGCGCATCGCCGAAGGAGAGCGCGCCCACCGCCGCCAAAGCCGCATATTCTCCCAGAGAAAGTCCTGCGGCGGCAGCAGGCTCAAGCGAGTGGCCAGCTTTCAGTTCAACCGCCTTGAGCGCGGCCAAACTGACCAGCACGAGCGCTGGCTGCTGGACGCTGGTATCGACCAGCGCGCTCTCTGGACCTTCAAAAATGATTTGAGTCAGCGGGATGCCTAGTAGTTCATCGGCGCGGGTAAAAAGCTCACGGATCTCCGGAGCGGCTTCAGCCAGATCCCTGCCCATCCCGACCGTCTGGGCACCCTGTCCAGGAAAGACCAACACGGATTGATTCGACATGGTTACCACTCAATCAGCGCGGAGGCCCACGTCAAACCTGCGCCAAAGGCAACCAGAATGACGGGCTGGCCCGCTGGCAATTGGCCGCTACGGCCAGCTTCATCCAGAGCCAACGGCACGGACGCAGCAGACGTGTTGCCGTATTCGCCCAAGTTGGTGAAGAATTTATCCATTGGTAGGTTCAGCCGTTCTGAAGCTGCTTGCAGAATGCGGTAATTGGCTTGGTGCGGGATGATCTTGCCAATGCTGTTGGACGTAAGGCCGTGGCGCTCGAACAGATCCTTGACCGCACTAATCATTTTCGTGACGGCGAAGCGGAAGACCTCTTTTCCGTTCACGCGAATACAATGCATCTTTTCGTCTACCGTGACGTGTGAGGCGGGATTGACCGTACCTCCTCCGGGAATAACCAAGCTCTGTGTTTCGCGCCCGTCAGCCCACAAATTGACCTCGCGAATGATATGGCCCTTTCGGCCAGGGGTAGATGCGCCAACCACTACCGCTCCTGCTCCATCTCCAAAAAGGATACACGTGGAGCGATCCTGATAATCCATCACGCGCGATAGGATTTCCGCGCCAACCACCAATACATAATCTGCTAGTCCGGATTCGATGTAGGCCTTGGCGGTCCCCAGCGCATACACAAAACCCGAGCAGGCGGCATTCAAGTCGAAAGCGGGGATGCCATGCTCGGACAACCCCAGTTTGCTCTGCAAAATGCTGGCGGTGGACGGCATCACGTAGTCCGGAGTGATGGTAGCCACGATGATCAAGCCAAGCTTTTCACCTGGTATCTGAGCCTCTGCGAGCGCTTTACGCGCGGCCTCGACGCACAGGTCACTGGTTGCTTCTTCTGGAGCGGCGATGCGGCGAGTCTTGATGCCCGTGCGCGACGTGATCCACTCGTCGTTAGTTTCGAGCGACTTAGATAGATCAAGATTGGTGAGTTTTTTTAAGGGAACATAAGAGCCTGTACCCAAAATCGATGCCGTGCGTCCGCTGCCCATGATCCGCTTCCGGGGTTGGTTGCTCCGCCTATGCGGGCCAACAAATGGTGCTACGGTTTCAGCCGGGTTGTACGCACCGACGGAAGGCAGAACCGAAGAACCTACTTCTTTTCTGCCTCCGTCACTTCTTCCATCCTGATGATTTGAACACCGCGATAGGTACCGCAATAACCACATACCTGATGCGGTGCGGAGCGTTGCCCACACTTGGGGCATAACCCCAAGTGCGGCTTAGGCAAGGAGTCGTGCGCTCTGCGAAGGCGCGTACGAGAATGGGAATGCCTGCGTTTGGGATTGGCCATGGTACGCCCTTCTTTGCGGTAAAAATCTGCGGTCGTCGGGAACAAAAGCGGCGGCCCTACGCCAGGCCGCCGAAACACCTGTAAAGCGACAAGATAATTATGCTTAAACAAGCGCATGTCAAGCACAACCTACGACTCAAACCAGCGCCAGAACTGCCACCACATTTTCGGTGCATGGGACTTCGCGGGCAACATGGGATGGTTTTCATGGTCCAACATAATCGTCGCCGCGCAGCCTGACGTATCGATGACAGTTGGTGCGTTCTCGTCGATGGGCTGGTGCACAGCAGCCTTGCTATTCGGCGCGTACTCAGCATGCAGCAAGGATTCCGGAACCTTCCCTTCTTTGACCAGTTGCAAATCGGCCAGCAACTCGGTGCAGTTCTTGTAGCGATCATTACGTTCCTTGGCCAGCATCCTGTGTATGACCTTCGCAAGCCCTTCGGAAACGTCAGGGGCAAGTAACCTGGGATCGGGAACCGGTTGGCTTACGTGAGCCATGATGACCATTGCGGCAGAATCACCTTGGAACGGTGGCCGCCCACAGACGAGATGAAAGAACGTCGCACCAAGCGAATAAATGTCGGTCTGCCCGGTCAGTTCCGCCTCGGCGCGTATCTGTTCGGGGCTGATGTAATGCGGCGACCCCATCATGGTACCGGGAGCGGTGAGCGCCTGTTGGTTTGGAGTGTCGATGTTCTTGACCAGTCCGAAGTCGAGAAGCTTAGAGGGACCGGCAGCGGTCACGTAGATGTTGGCAGGCTTGATGTCGCGGTGGATGAAATTGAGCTGGTGGGCGTATTCCAATCCGCGGGCGGCATCCGCGATGATTTCGGTGGCCCGGGCAACAGGCACGCGCTTGTCTCGCTTGAGCAGCACGTCCAGTGGCTCGCCCTCGAAGAAATCCATCACATAAAAGTGGAAGCCGTCGTCATGCCCCACCCCGCGAGCGCTCACGACGTTCTCATGCCGCAGGATCACGGCGGACGCCGCCTCGCGCTGGAAACGATCCACGAGGTTTTGGTGTTCGGAGATTTCCTTCTTGAGCACCTTGATGGCGACGTACGTTCCAAACTTTTCATCTTTGATCGGCCCGTCGGACAGGGTGATACCTTTGAACACCGCGCCCATTCCGCCTTCGCCCAGTTTTTGGATCAGAACATATTGGCCCAGCTTCTTAAGGGGGCTTGTAACACCGGACAGCAGTCGCTGTTCCATGACTTCTTTCAAAGCGGCTGGAATTTCACCGCTCTGAATGAGGTACTCCGTGGCACTTTCCGCGCTCCCCGCCTCTCGCGCTTGATGGGCCGCCTCAACCTTTTCAGGAGACACCAGCCGCGCTTCGAGCAGGGCGGCAATGAAAGTTTCGTCCGTGACGGCTGTGGACATCGCGTCCCACTCCAAATTTAAAAGGTTTACTTATTCGTTACGGTACCAAGACCCATACGCCGCGCAACAAAACCTTAAAGCATGCCGCTCGTCCTTCAATACCTCAGTAACTAACCACAACCCCGAGGTGAATGCGACCATGGTCGGAGTTGTCTCTACCCATGCCGATATTACGCAGCCGATGACCGTAGCCAAAACGCAGGTTGAGGTGCGTGCCCAATGTGTAGTGGATGCCGCCGCCCACGCTTTCCAGCACGGTGCGCTTTTGTTCGGCGTTGATGTCGCCCAGGCTGTTGGCGTGTGCCCAATCCCAGAAGACATGCATTTGCATGTGACTTCCATAACGCGGATCGTCCTTGATATTGCCTAACTTAAAATTAGGCGAACGCAGTTCGCAGCTAAGCTGTAGGCCCTGGTCACCGTTCACCAAGCGGTCGTCGTACCCGCGCACTGATCCGTACCCACCAAGTAGAAATTGCTCTGTACTCTGCAGTCGTTCGCTGGTGACTTGTCCTTGAAGTTTATTGACCAGTGTGACTCCTTTGGGAAGTTTCCAAACGCGCTCAAATCCGCCCGTCAGGTACTCGTAGCGGGCTTGCGTGCTCGCACGCGACTGGCGGTAGGCGTCATCGCGATTCAAATAGGACAGGTTGCTTGGGCTGAAGTAACCGTGTGCCGAGAAAACGGTGCTGCCCCAACGGTCATTGGCTTGGCCCAAATAGGAAAGCGCGGCCTGTATGACGTGTATTTTTGAAGAGAAAATCTCTGTGCCCCCAAAGGCCAGATTGTTGTCGGTTTCTTTGTAGTCAAAACCCAGGTGCGCCTGGTGCCGATAGTTGTCGTACTCCGGCAAAGGCGCGGTGTAACGCAAGCTAATCTGGAAGGTAGTTCCGCTGCTATCCAAGTCTTGATTGATAGGTGTTTGGACCACCGAATGACCACCCGTGATGGACAAGCCGTGCCGGTGTGGAAGTGGGATGCGCCAGTATCCGGAATGGCTGAGCAGTCGGTCGAATTCCAGATCCGAAGCGAACTGGTAGCCGATTTCATGCCCAGCCATGAAACCGTTGCCCCAGTTGAATCCTTGGATCAAGCGGTCAAGACCCGAGTTCTTCGATCCCGTATCTTCGTAGCCCGTATAAAAACGGACCGGAAAACGTTCTTCAGCTTTCAGCAACAGGTCCGTGGTACCCGGCTCTTTGCCCGGAGTGAACGCGGGCCTGACACTACGGAATATGCTTTCGTTGATGCGGCCGATATCTCGGATGAGCATCTTCTCGCTAATGCGGTCGCCCTGCTTGAGCTCTACCATGGATCGATACTGCTTGTCGCTGAAATACGAGTTGCCTTCCACCTTGATCTCGTTCACACGCCCTTCGATGACGAGAAACTGTATGACTCCTTGCGTGATTTCCTGTTCGGGGAGCGAGATGTGTACGAAAGGCCGGTCCTGCTCACGGCAATGCTTCACCGCATCTTTGGCAATTTCCCGCACAACCTTTAGCGTCGCTGGCTTGCCTAAGTAGGCACGCATCTTTTCCTTAAACGCAGCCGTGTCGAGCAACGGGACGTGCTTCACCATCACATCGGCAGTCGATCCGGTCTTTTCGACATCGTCTTTGCTGCCAACGAAGGCCAGTCCCTTCAACTCTTTCAGGATAACTTTTTCGTCCTTGGGAATTTCAGGTTCCGCACCTTCGGGAACCTTGACGGGCTGCTGCTGCTCTTTGGGCTTCACCGGATCCAACGGTTGCCGCCGCTCATCCAAGGCGTGGAGTGCGGCGCTAGCCACCAAGGAGAGAACCACAATTCCAATCAAGCGCGGCATGAAAACCCTCACGGCATACACCAGGGCAAAAATTGCCCTCGTGCACCGCTCGCCTTT
>Ga0114940_10000683_pt1 | contig 14441 bp, 8 predicted proteins | sample ColdCreekSource_FD_87195 | JGI IMG/M metagenome (GOLD analysis project Ga0114940, IMG submission 87195) | Groundwater microbial communities from Cold Creek, Nevada to study Microbial Dark Matter (Phase II) - Cold Creek Source | ecosystem: Environmental > Aquatic > Deep subsurface > Groundwater ... | reverse complement strand
TGGCCCACAACGCGAAAGGCAGCGCAAAGACTGAATGCCCAATCTTAAGCGCATCCAACAGTATCAAAAGCCGTGACCACATGCATCACCCGCCGACGCGTTTGTACTACGCTTCGATGTCCGCCTGATTATTCGATAGCCCAAAGCGTGGGGCGTAGGACGGTCGCAGCCCGGACAAGCAGGATTTACCTTCGAGCACATCAAGTGTTCCGTCTTCGCTGGACGAGCGGGTGCGCGCATGACTCGGAAGTGCGCAGTAGGAAGCATGGCCGATATTTAGACAAACAGTGTGGCTGGACTTCTTCAAGGTCTCATAACGGGAAAATTGAGTGAGAGGAAAAAAACACGGGGAGGTGTCCCACGGCACGGCCCCAAGCTGAAGCGTATCCACTTTGAGCACGACCCAGGCCGCAGCCTGTGTAGGGGCATTTTTCATAGGAACGCAGCCATTGGAGACGTTTTTAACAGTGCAGTTGTCCTAACGAATAATCAATATGGGCTTGAAGCGCAACGAGAGACTTGCGTGGATCACGGTGTGCCTCGATCAGGCTGCTCAGACGCAAATCCCAATTCATGAGGCGGGAGATCGTGTTTGCGGCGTATGTCGTTAGCCCGGCGTACAAGCATTTGAATTTCTTCTGTATGCTGATGGCCACGGCATTGAAGAACTGCCGCCAATTCGATGAGCGTCCGTTCCAGCGCCAAATCGTCTTCCGTTGGGTACAGTTCGTATAATTCCAAGGCCGCGCGAAGGCTCTTCTCCGCGTGCTCGTAGTTCGATAAGTGGGCGTCGACGATGCCCAGTTCATATAAGGTTTCCGGCAGCCGTGGATCTCCAAGGGGGAATTGCCTCGCGATTACCAGCGCCTTGCGACATTCTTCCTCGGCTTGGTTCCAATCATTGCGCTCGGCAGCGGCGTACTGCGCGCTGCGTGCGCGCTGCCATTCCATGCTGCCCATCACCACGTAAAGGATAAGAGCGGTTAAAAGCACGCCCAAGCTGGCTACATAAACTCCCAGCAATAGCGCGGTGGCCAGAAACCCTGGCGGACGGGCTTTGAGTTTGTCCCAGATATCCCGTGCGAATCCCGCCAGTTGACTGGCATCCCGTGCCCAAGTGAAGGAACGGCGCAAATGCGGCAGCATGGCGGCGGCCAACTCTGGCGTCAGGCGTTCTAACGGAACGGCTGCTCCTTGAAGACCTTCTTGCCTTAGGGACTTGGCAATCCTACCTATTCGCCAAGTGCGCCCGACCGTAAGCAATACAAAAAAACCGATCCCCATGAAAAGCCATACATCTAAGTACCAGCCCGCCGCAAGACCTGCGCTTCCTGCGACAAAACGAAAGCTCGTTTCTGGCAGTGGACTGCGGACAAACAGCACCTCGTTCAAAAACTGGCCACCGTCAAGGGGATATATGGGCAGCAAGTTGAACGCGTTATTAATAATAAACCAGATCGCGAACTGTCCCAATAGCGGGTGTGGATCGTAATAATGCCAATAGGCCAGCGCCGAGCCAATAGCAATCCCTGGTAAGGGTCCCAGCAGACTTACGATCGCATCCTTCCATCCATCAACATGCGTCTTTTTACCGGATACCGCCGCTCCGAAGAATGGGATGAAGAACATTTTAACGTTCCGGTAATCAAAAAGAAGCATGCCCACATAGTGGCCAAGCTCGTGAATGAAAACAACCACGACGATCAGCAGCACGTCAAGGAGTGGATTTTTGAATAGCCCAGCGCCAAAGAATATCAATACCGAGATGCCCAATAAGACCAGAGTGTGAATCCAGCCCCGATCCTGAGTTTCCAGTCTTTCAACAGCAGCGACCAATTCGTCGGGCGTGACGATCTTCACTTTACCAATCGTGTTTAGATTCCGTCTGCGGGCATTGGGCCTCACAACAACCGGCGCTTCACCGTTCGCAGGTACCTCGGAAGTTGGACTTGCCTGGGGCGCATCCATAGGAATGGGCTGGGACGACGGCACAGCGGATTCATGCTTGCGAGCGTCGGGTTCCTGACTGGCTCCGGGCAGACTGTCGGGCGGAGGATCGTGGGGTGGGTCATTCATAAACGTTGCAGTCCGCAAGGTATCTGTTTGTGGCGCAGGGGCAAGAATGCTTCGACCCACCTTGTCTCAACTCGGCCTTCGATTAGGCTGCGCGCAAAACACCTTGAGGAGGTAGGTCATGGGTACGCATCGCATCACCGTGATTCCGGGCGACGGCATCGGCAAGGAAACCATCCGCGAGGCGCTCAAAGTCCTACGTGTCGCTGAAAAGCTTGGAAAGAACGCGTTCAAACTCGAAATCACCCAGCTCGATTGGAACAGCGAGTATTACGTCAAGCATGGGCGCATGATGCCCGAGGACGGCATCGACATCCTAAAAGGCTGCGACGCGATTCTATTTGGGGCTGTGGGCGACGCGCGCGTGCCCGAGCACATCAGCGTGGCGCAGACCATACTGGCCATGCGCCGCAACCTGGACCAGTGGGCCAACATCCGCCCTGCACGCCTGTTTGCCGGAGCGCCCTGCCCGCTTAAAGACAAGCAGCCGGGCAGCATCGACTTTGTGGTGGTGCGCGAGAATACCGAGGGCGAGTACGCCGACATTGGCGGCACGATCTTCAACAACACAAGCAACGAAATCGCGGTACAGAGCGCTATCTTCACCCGGCGCGGCTGTGAACGAATCCTGCGCTACGGATTCGAGTTGGCTCGCAAACGCAAGCAGCAGGGCATGGGCAAAGGACAACTCATTTCAGTCAGTAAGCACAATGCTCAGCGCCATACGCAGGTCTTCTGGAACAATGTCTTTGAAGATGTGCGACGCGATTATCCGGACATCGAGTCTCGCCCGCTGTACGTCGATGCTGCAGCCATGGATATGGTCCGCCGACCGGAGACTTTCGACGTGCTTGTGGCAAGCAACCTGTTCGGCGACATTCTTACGGATCTCGCCGGCGTGGTCGTCGGGGGCATCGGTATTGCACCCAGCGCCAATCTGAATCCAGACCGTAAGTTTCCGAGCATGTTCGAGCCGGTGCACGGATCGGCTCCCGACATTGCGGGCAAGAACGTGGCCAACCCACTGGCCGCCGTGATGGCCGGCGCGATGATGCTGGACTTCCTTGGCGAGGAAGCCACTGCGGTGGCAGTAACAAAAGCCGTTGAATCCGTCCTGGGTGACGCTCATGCGCCCAGGACCGCCGACTTCGGCGGCATGGCTAAGACCAGCGAAGTGGGTGACGAGATCGCAGCAAGATTGGGATAGGCTTCTACTTCAGGAGCAGTACGCATGCGTGGCGATGCCAACCTAAATCGCCACTATTTACCGCTGGTGCAAATCCTATTTTACGTGCCTTGAGTGGCCCACGCTTTTGACCGCATGAATCCTTTGCTCTTCATTTCTTCTTCGGATTATTCAATTGCACCAACTCCGAGCGGCAGAATTCGTACAGCGTGCGTTCTACATCGGTCGTAGGCTTGTAGTTGCTCAGGAGTTCCAAAAGCAAGCGCTTGGCGTCGGCACACGCGTACACGTCACTACGTTTAACGCTGAAGCAAAGGGCGTAGTGCGCCGCCGCGTCGAAATCCATCTTGTTCGGCGCCATGTTCAGTAGGGAGCGAAAGTACCCTGCGGCGTTGCTGTAGGCTTCAACCGCGTCTTGGGCCTCCGACTGCAAGTCCCTGATTTTCTTACTGGCCGCCACTAGCGCTGGGGCGTTCCAGTTGACGATCCGGCGCATGCCGCTCAGGGTGTGGCGCTCCTTCGTAGCAGCAGCCTTGGCGCGGTCGTACTCCTTGCCTGCCACTTCAAACTGCGGCATCAGTTTATCTTTGTGCTTCTGCGCATAACTGAAGTATGCGTGTGCCACGCGCCGCGTGGCTACGATCGAGACTTCCTTCTTCAATGAGTCCCGATACCGCATGATGGCTTCGTCGTATTTGCCTTGCGAGAGGTATGTGTCGCCATCACTCACCAGCGCCATGGCGGGCGTATCGGCAAGCGGTACTTCCTTGATGCTGCCGCTTTTCTTGGCGAAACGCTGCTGCGCCGCGCGCGCCTGCGCCAGCGCCTTGACGGCAAACTCGGTGCCGGCGAGCTGATCGGCAACTTTGAACCAGTTCAGCGCGACCGCGTAGTCGTCTCTGACTTGCTTCTGCGCGTACCCCTCGGCATCTTCGTACGCTTTTTTTTGCTTGGTGAACGACGGTCCGTCGTCGTCGTCGTCGCCCGCAGGTACTACGGGTTTTTTATCAGGTGTTTTGACGGGCGGTTCGGGCTTCTTGTCCAGCGGCTTGGGCGGTTCGTTCGATGCCCTTGCGACCGTCGCCTGCTCCCTTTGAATCTCGCCGATGATGGTCGTAGTGGTGAATTTACGCGCCCAGTAGAGAGCGTTGCTCACCTCCACGGCCAAGTCCGATTCTAGCTTGTTGGCTTTATCAAGCAGGTCGAAGGCGCGTTCGAGTTTGACCACGCACTGCGCATAGAGCTTGGGGTCCATGGTTACGCCGGAGCCGCCCCCCTGTAAGATTTTATTGGCCTCTTCCTTCAACTGGCGTGCTTCTTCCTCCGGACCAGCCCACGCCACGGCCTGTGCAGCCATGACAGCAAAAGCGAAATAGAGTAATAATCGTTGCACCATGATATCCACTCCCTGTGCGCTGCGTTTCCAAGCAACTCCCCGTTAGACGCTAAGACGCGCCATCAGGAGGCCTTATTTGAGAGCACGTTACAGTAAATGCCGTGTACAGGATGCTGCGAAGTTCGGGCGTCTCGCGTGCAGGCGCGATGATCGTGCTACGCGTTAAGTTCACTTCATGCCCAATTCCTTCTTGGTTTCACGACCAAACAGGATTTCCACTGGTTTTCCGACCGCCAGCGTGACCTTCGTATCTCCGCGCACAAACGTCACCCACGCGGGCTGTTTCAGTTTGCGTTGTTCGTATTGCGCAGGAAACAGATCACGCAGCACGAAGCCGGCCGTCAGACCTTCGCCGGGTTTCAGTAGCTTTTCCTTACTGGCGGAGTCCCGCACGATGGCCGCGACCGGATGGCCTTCCAGCACCATGACATCCACCAGCGCGAAGTCCTTGAGTACCTCCACTTGGCGTTTGAACAATTCCTTCTCGTACTCGGGCCAGCGCTGACTGTGCGCATCGGGCGCGGTGCGGAAGGTGATGACTTCGTATTTTTCTCCGCGCAAGGCGCGAATGGCATCGAGCACCACAAGCTGTTCGTGGATGTCGGCTTTCGCTCCGCGCAGGGCAGGTGGCAGATCCAGTTGCTGGCGCGTGCCGCGAGTGGCCTCGATCAGTGCGGGCAGGGCTTCCTTCGCGCCCAAATACGCCAAAGCGACGGCGGCAGCCTGCCGCACCGAACTGTGCGAATCGCGCAGCGCGGCAATGAGCTGCGGTGCTTTCTCGCGCTTTCCAAGCATCCCGAACAGTCCCGCCGCCAGACGTCGTTCCCCTACGGTGCCTTCGCGCAGGCACTCTTCGAGTACCGGTAGGCCGTCGTCACGACCCAACATCCCCAGGGCCAAGGCCGCCCGGCGGCGTGTGCCGAGATACGGGCTGAGCAAACGTGGGCGCAAAAGCGGCAGCGCGTGCGCGTGACCCACGCAGGGAAAGAATTCCGCCGCTGCGATCCAGATCGCTTCGTGAGGCGAATCCAGTGCCTGGCCGAGATATCCGGGCAAATCGGGATCGTTGAGCATGGCCAGGCCAGAAATACCCAGGATCTGCAATTGCGGATCGGAGCTGGCCAACGCGGTCAGTAGATAATTTTTGCCCGAACGGTCGCCTAGTTGCGCCAGCGCCAGCGCGGCCTGCGCCTTGACTTCCTCGACCTCGCCGGGGCTTTCCAATTGCACGCGCAAGTCCTTCACCGCACCAGGCAGTCCCAGACTGCCCAGCGCCGTACACAGCGTCTTGCGCACGTGGTAGTTCTTCTCGATTTTCAAACGTTGTAGGAGCGGCCTGAGCGCCGATTCGGTGCCCATGCGACCGAAAGCCGCCGCCGCCGCTTGACGCATGGGCGGTTCGCCGCCGTTCAGGCAATTGAACAGCACCTTCTCGACCTCGCGATGGGCCGGATCCAGCGCGCCCAGCACGCCAACAGCCAGAGGCGCAAGGACGCCCCGCGCCTTAATTTCCTGCAGCAGGCTAGGGATTGCTTCAAACTTGCGGTAGGTGCCCGCGTAACGAAAGGCCCACTCGCGCTCCACCATGTCGTGCGAGTCGATCCCTTTCGCGAATTGCGCCTCCAGCGCCGCATGGATTTCCTCGACACTGGGCTGCTTGGCGATCTTGCCGTCCTGCTTTTCAGTTGGAACCTCGGCTTGGCCTTCGTTGAATCCCGTGACGGGATGGCCTTCGATGGCACCGACGGGCGGCTGCATCCGGTCTAGATCCACGGTGGTCGCCGGCGGCAGGTACTTTTCTTGTCCGGGATCCACGGCCCGGGATTCCTCTCGCTTTCGATCCAATTCCATTTCCAGGCGCTTTTTCAGGGACACGCCCTTCATGCTGGCGTTGAGGTCCGCCGTAGGATGGCTGTTGGACGTGGACATTTCACCGCTCTTGCCCGAAGCCAGCGTGGTTAACGTCTCGCGTTCTTTTTCCTTGTTCCAGCCAAAGAGCTTCTCTAAGAAGCCGCGATTCTTGGCTTGGCCTTCCAGTTTAAAGGTGGCCTTCGCACCAGGGTTGTTCGGCGCAACGACTATTCCGGGCAGTTTGCCTGTGGTGATGAGCTTGCCTTGATCCGTGTTCAATAGATCCAGCTCGCCACCAATCTGAAAAACGCGCTGCTCGCCGCTCTGCGCGCTGCGCGAATCAAACACGTGGGACTGGGCAGGCTCGTTCTTTTTTCTGGGTTTTTCGTTCGTTAAGTCCAGCAAGTACGAGTCTTTGGATTTTCCGACGAGGATTTGCGGCTTCTTCTTGGAGTCTTTGCCTGCTGTTTTCTTGTCCTTCTGGTCCTTCTGGCGCTCTTCGTAAGCCTTTTGCGCTTCAGCGATGCTCCTAGCAATCTCGCGCTTCACTTCCTCGTGCCGAACTTCCGGCGACTTTTCTTCGTGCACGGACTCCGCATGGTCTTGCTGGTCAAGATCGACTAATGGACTGTCCCATTTCTTGCCCTTGGACCCATCGACCTGTTTTGAAATCTTCTCGCGCCCCGCCTTGACGCGCTCTTCGATAGGTGTCTCTTCCGCAAAGTCATTGCGCGGGGGCTTAGGTTCTTCTAAGCCCAACGCCGGAGACGCCGCCCCCAGCACGGTTATCAGGCCGCCAACCAACGGGAGGTTCAGGCTGTTCTTGCGCATGGTCAATGTAGGACGTCCCCTCTAAGACGCGGCACTCGGTACTTTGTTTTGACTATTTCTGAGTACCGCCCCGCTGAAGTCCACGACCATAGGGGTGCGAGCCTTCAGGTCTGCGCCCCTTTCGACGCAAGTGTGGAGACCGGCACCACAAGCGGACGTGCACCCTATTTTTCAGAAGTCGCTAAGCGCCTTCTGGGCCGCTTCCTCCATCACCTGCCGTGGCGCGGGCTTGCCAGTAAATAGTTCAAACTGCGCCGCGCCCTGGCCCACGAACATGGCCAACCCGTTCAAGGTCTTTAGCCCACGTTCTTCAGCCAAACGTAACAGCTTAGTACGTAATGGATTATATACGGTGTCAAAAATTAGGCTCCCCTCAGGAAGTTCTTCCTTTTCCAGCGGGCTGTCTTCTATCTTGGGTGCCATGCCCACGGGCGTGGTATTCACCACCGCCACAGGTCGAAAATGGCTCGCTCGCAGTTCCTCCCTACTGACGCAGCGCCCGCCCACCGCATAAGCCAGCTTCTCGGCGCGTTCAACGGTACGGTTATACAAGAGTACCTCGGCGCCCAGCGCTTTGACTCCAAAGGCAACCGCCCGCGCCGCGCCACCCGCTCCAACAATCAGCACGCTTTTCCCGTTCAAACAGCCTGGGCCACCAATCGCTGCTTCTAAGCTCCACGCCGCCGCCTGCGCATCGGTGTTGGCCGCAAACCAATCGGTATGCAGAGATTGCGTGCCCAGCCCTTCATCTTCCGTGAGTCGCGTTGCACTCACCACCATCGTGTTGGCCGCACCGATTTGCTTGACCAACGGGGTGCTTTCCACACAGGTCTCCAGCACAGCTTCCTTGTGAGGAATCGTGACCGAAAGCCCACGCACGCCAAGTCGCGGAGCCATCTCGCGCACGAAAGGCACGGCAGCGCCTTCGACCTTGAACGGCAAGTACACCCCAGGCAAATCCAGCGCCTGCAACGCGGCATTGTGCATGGCAGGTGAACGCGAATGCGCGATGGGGTTGCCCATCACGCCGTAGACCGGTGCGCCGGGTTTGAGCTTGCGAAACCTGTATAAATCGTCCAGTTCGGACCAGGTGGGCTGGCCTGGAGCCGTGCCGTTGGACCTCGGTGAGCGTGCGAAGCCAAACGGTGCGGCGCACGGGAAGGTCGGCCCCAGCACGCGCGACCAGAACCCCGCCTCGCCCATGGCGATGCCGATGAGCGGCTTGGTCCAGCCGGTTTCCTCGCACAGGAGCAAAAGCAACGGGCGCGAATGTTCGATCCCGTTGGCGTACACCGCAAGCTTGACCACATCGGCACCGAGTTTCTCGGCCATGCGCCGCAGATCACCTAAGGCTTCATGGGTCGGCATGCCCACGAAATCGTGGTAACTGAAGATGAACTTCGGCGCGGACTGCTTTCCGCGCGCGGCCACCAGCGGGTTGAATAGGAGTTTGTTGACATAGAGCGTCGATAATTCGATATCGACGTACGCAACGCCCAGTCGCGCCGCTGCAGAAAGGTAGGAAATGCGTTGCGCGTCCTCCGCGTGAAGGTTCTTCCCGCCTTCGACGGGCGCACGGAACGTGACCACCAGTCGTGTCGGCGTGAGTGTCTGCACCGCGTAACGGAAGGCCTCAAGTGATAGCCCTGCGTATTGATCCAGCCGCAATTCGACAAGAAACCCGTCGCGCCGTGCCAACTCACGGAACTCGTCGTCCGCCAGAAGTTCGTCTAGCGAGCCATGATGCGAGGAGACGCAGATGTCGGCCATAACGCCGCAAGCCTAACGACTTTTCCCGGAAGAACACCTCCAACCGTTACGCCGTAAGCTCGAAGCTATGCGCCCCGGCCTGAAAACCGATCACCGCAATAACTTGACACTGGCCACTCTTTGTTGATATTTTTGGCCTTCATCGTTATGCCGTAGCCGTTCAGTCGTGTAGGCGGGCACTGCCCACCTACGGGGAGCGCCGGTCTCTGGTCGGATGTTTAGGCGGCGTCCTCATCGGCATTGTTGGTCATAGGACGAAACGTGAACGACAGGAGTGCGCTTTGTGCCTTTGTGATGAACGGTTACGTTATGCCTTTGGTTAAACCTTAGGGCGATTAGCTCAGTTGGTTAGAGCGCCTGCCTTACAAGCAGGAGGTCACTGGTTCGAGCCCAGTATCGCCCACCATCTCCAATAAGCTAACCGTCCACCACCCCCCCTTAAGCTTTAGTTAATGCGGGCCACAACCTAAAAGCAACGGTCAGTAACAACAGAAGTCGGCGCTGCCGCCGACTTCTGTTGTTACCGATTACTACTATTTTGAACGCTGCCATTGCGGACAAGGGTCAGGACTTGCGCTTGTTGGCCTGATAGCAGTTGCGGCAAAAGACGGGCCTACTGCTGTCCGGTTTGAAGGGCACGGATGTTTCGGTTCCGCAACCGGAGCAGATGACTTTGTGCATTTCTCGAGCCGGTTTGTCGCCGCCACCACCACCGTACCCGCCGCCGCTTCCGCCACCGCCGTAGCCGCCGCCGCTTCCGCCACCGCCGTAGCCGCCGCCGCTTCCGCCACCGCCGTAGCCACCTCCACCACTGTTGCCGTAACCACCGCCTCCGCCGTAACCATCACCACCACCGGATCCCTTGCGCTTCTGCCGACAATTGCGGCAACGCCTAGGCGGAGCAAAGCCCCGTTCTCTGTAGAAAGCCTGGTCGCGTCCCGTGAACGCGAACTCAGCACCACAATCCGAGCAGTTCAACAGCTGGTCTTGTTCGTTGTATTCTTCCATGACTGCATTCTCCCGATCCGGCGACATTGTGCCGTGTTTTCCTTTGTGAATGAATTCATCCGAGCTATTCGACGCGGCCCGGAAGTATGGCTTAGCCATCGGTATGCTGAATCCGCTTGTCAAGCCCTCCTTTATCGCAGTTCCTATGCTTATTCCAGCGCCGCACCCCGCGTGCGACGCTCCCTTCACGCGGGTGTCCCGCTGGACTGCGGCTGCAGGCTGTGGCCATCGCGTACTGCCTTGCGGGAAGCGTAACAGGCGTCGCAGTACACCGGCCTTTTGGGGTCGGGCTTAAAGCGCACCGCCGTCTTGACGCCGCAAGTCGAACAGGTGATTTCTACGGGCACTACGTCCTGGCCGCGATTGCGGCGTCGTCCAGAGGTGGATTTTGACACGGCCCCCGTACCACCGCGAGGCGAACGTCCCCGCTCAGAACCAGGTTCTCGCTTGCGCCCTCGGGATGGACCGTGCTTGGGTTCCTGAGGCGAAAGATAGTCTTCCTCCGAGACCGCTGTCTCGCTGTCGCCACCCGCGAACTCTGGAGGCATCACGGATGGCGGATTCGGCCAAAAAATGCTTTCCAGGCTATCGAATTGCACCGAATGAATTTCGCGGTTGATGAACATTTCGATTTGCGTCAGGTAGAGACCTTCCTCGCGCGTCACGAAAGTAAAGGCCTTCCCCGCGCGATTCATGCGTCCTGTGCGGCCAATGCGATGCACGTAATCCTCGCATTTGAAGGGAATGTCGTAATTGATGATGTGCGAGATATTCAGCACGTCAATGCCGCGCGAAGCCACGTCGGTTGCGATGAGCAACTGCACTTTGCCCGCGCGGAAGTGGCCCATAATTTTCTCGCGCTTTTTCTGCACCAAGTCACCGTGGATTTCGCGTGCGTTGAGCTTCAAGTTCTGAAGCTTCCCGGCCAGTTTTTTGGCCCCTAGCTTGGTCGCACAGAAGATGATGGCCAGCGAGGGCCGTTCGGTGTCCAAAAGTTTCAACAAGGCGTGGAATTTTTCATCGCGCTCCGCCGAGACGAAAAATTGCTCGACTTCATCGACCGTCATCTTTTCAGGTGCGGTCCAGACTTCCTCAGGGTCGTGCATGAAACGCTTGGCGAGTTTGAGGATGTCGTCTGGAATGGTGGCGGAAAGCAGCAGGGTCTGCCGTTCGGGGGGGCAATGCCGCAGGATGTATTCAATGTCACGGCGGAAGCCTAGGTCCAGCATACGGTCGGCCTCGTCGAGCACCGTCACTTTAACCTTGGAAAGGTCTAGGCGTTGCGAACGCATGTGGTCCATGACGCGACCGGGAGTGCCCACGACCAGATCCACGCCTTTCGCCAGCGCTTCAATCTGCGGCTCGTAACTTGATCCACCATAAAGCGTGATGGTGCTGTACCCCAACGCACCGCCCAAGCGAACGACCTCACTATGAATCTGCATGGCCAGTTCCCGCGTGGGGGCCAGAATCAACACAGCAGGGCTAGCCTGGCCGGGCTTCAGTCGCTCAAAAATTGGCAAGAGGAACGCGGCGGTCTTGCCGGTGCCGGTTTTTGCCTGCCCCATCACATCGCGACCGGTAACGGCCTTGGGGATGAATAGGCTTTGAATCGACGTAGGTTTCTCGAAGCCCGCCGCGCGCACCGCAGCAAGTACAGATGCCGAGAGACCCAGTTCTTCGAAAGATGGCACCGGAAGCGGCGCATCCAGCGTTTCGGTTTCAATGGGCGCGACCGTGGGGGAGGAGAGCGTGGGGTTTATCAGAAAATTTTCTCCGTGAGCAGTTTCGAAAGTAGTTTCAGCATATCGGTTTCGGTCAGGATGCCAATGACCATGTGGGAGCCTTTTTTCTCAAGCACGGGAAGACCACCGACCTTGTTGGTACTCATGAGCTTGGCCGCATATGCCACCGTATCCTCCGGCAGTACAATGAAAACGCTCGATTTCATCGCGCTGCGGACTTGGGTGAGCGCCGGAAGGTACAGTCCTTTCGGCGCGTTTTGCGGACCTTCCATTTCAATCATCGAAAGGCGCAGGTCACGGTCGGTCAGGATACCCACCAGCGCGCCGTTTTCGACCACCGGTAAATGCCGCACGCGCTGCGAGCGCATCATGACCAAGGCGCGGTCAAGTCCAGCATCGGGCGCAATGGTGATAACGGGCGTGCGCATCAGGTCCTTGACCAGCAAAGCTTGACCTCCTTACTCAGGGCTTCAGCGGTTCAGATAGCACATTAGGCCTCAACACAAAGGGGTTATCCTGCACTTTATCCGTTTTGCCATCCAAACGGCGATCAAGCACCTGGGCATTTTGCTCTTTGGGGGCGGCGCCGTCCTTGGATAGGTCCACGCGCGGTCCGATGTTATCGTCTTTGTGGGCGGGGTCCCTGTGCATGAGCGAGGGTTTGACGAAGTGATCCAGCCGACCTTGGCGGAGCAAGTCACCGGCTGGCGGGCCAAACTGGTCGCGTTCCTGCTGCCAGAGTCGGTGGTCTGTTAACAGAAGGCGCGACGATGCTGGACACAGGCTGGCGGGACATTCATACAAAGCCCGGAATTCCCAGTACCGGCGCTCCGCCTCACGACCTTCCGCCGCCATAATTGATGCCAGTTCGGCGCATATCCGGGACGCCAAGCTCGGAAGCGCGCCGTAGTCCTGGAACAGCTCACGCAATTTGCGCGTGCGCTCATCCCCTCCTAGCTTCAGGGACTTCTCAAGTGCCGCCAGGCCCAAGCGTTCGCGGTCCTCAATGCCTTGGGCAGGCGTGAGGCGACCTTCCACGGTCAGACCGTGCACGCGCACACCGCCGCTGGCTTCCAAGGTCAGCCCCCAGTGCTCCGCAGGCGATCCGGTCCTTTGTCCCAACTCGCGGTCGCCCAACCCCCAGCGGATGCGGCCCACTTCGAGCAGGACCCAAAGGCGCTGAACTCGTCCTGCTTCAAGTGTTGCCGTGGACCACGCCGGTGCTGGACCACCGGGATGCTCTTCGGCCGCAGTCAAACACTCTCCGTCAGCATGAACCAGCACCGCGAAACGCTCTGTTTCGCCGTGCGGTTTGAGAGCCAGTATGAATTTTCCCAGCGTCCGTGCTTCCGCCGAGACATGGATAACGACTCGGGCGGGCGCGCCTAAATGCCAATGGGGCGTGCCGACGGAGGTGAAGGGGCTGAAGGTCAGGGCGTTGTCGCGGATAGCAGGAGCAGGGCCAGTCCAGGACCACTCGCCTCCCACGGACGGACTAAGCAAAATAGGCTCGGTATGGAGCAGCATCCGCCCCCGTTGCAAGGGCAGTGCTGTGCCAGAGAAGAGGCTGGCCTGCGCACGCGCAGCGGCAGCGAGCGTCAGAAGTAGCTGCGCGCGGACTTCCAGCACGTTTTCGTTTGCGCCAGAAAGCAGCGCCGAGGCCGCTGCAACCGAATGCTGGGCGTCTTCAATGCGGGCCGAAACCAGTTGCTCCTGAGCACGCAGCAAGAGCTTGCGCGCTTCCGCCTTGCGCAGAGGCGCTTCGTAGGCCATCACTTTATCCAACAGGGCCTTGGCCGACTCATCCTTGACAGCGCGCGCAACCAGCGACACGCGAACCGCACTGTCCTCGAGGTCTTCCAAACCGTACGCCAGTTGTTCGGTGACCAGCGGCTGGTTCAGGGGCGTGGCAAAGGCCTTCTGAATCAAGGTACCCATCTCCGCACGCGAAATGGTTGCAAGCGAGACTTTGGCTTGAAGACCCTTTTTCTCGCTTGTGAAAATCACGAAGTGGTCCGCTTCCATGGAGAAAATTTGCCCGGACACTTTGTCCGAGGTGCGGAAGTCCGTTTCCTTATAACGCCCCGGATGTTCCGAGATTTCTTTGGCCAAGCGGTCGTACAGTGTGCGGACACGCCCTAAGCGTTCCATCTCGAACACACAGGCAAGGCGTTCGTACTCATGGGAGGCATGGTTGTAAATGTGCTTGGCCAGGTCCAATGCGCCCACGGGATCATGCTTGGCCGAAAGCTTGCGGATGCGCGACAGCGCATTGCGTCCCGCCAGCAAGTCGGCCTCAAAGGTCTCGTATTCGGCATGCGCCTGCGCAGCATAACGTTTCAGTGCTTCGCGTGCGTCCTGTAACACCTGAATGGGGGTATCTTGAACCACCCCGTCTTCAGTCAGTTCACGCGCCCACAGGTCCACTTCGCGTTGCGCGAGTTTCGGCAAGCCCGCCTTGCCCAAAGCGTCCACCTGCGCCGCACGCTGAAGGCCGTCGGCCTTCGTACGCTCCGCTAGTTTGAGCTGTTCGACTTTAATCTTTTCCAGCATTCCAGGCACGTAAGCGTATTCGGGACGC
>Ga0114940_10000682_pt1 | contig 14498 bp, 20 predicted proteins | sample ColdCreekSource_FD_87195 | JGI IMG/M metagenome (GOLD analysis project Ga0114940, IMG submission 87195) | Groundwater microbial communities from Cold Creek, Nevada to study Microbial Dark Matter (Phase II) - Cold Creek Source | ecosystem: Environmental > Aquatic > Deep subsurface > Groundwater ... | reverse complement strand
TTTAAATTTTTAGCCCCTCAGGTAACTTTCTTGTCTTGCACCCAAAAATCCTGACAGACAATATATTGTGAGTTTTTTGTTGACACATGGCTTTTCATCATTTAAAGATGTCAACATCATATGGCTGATCCTGCACCGCCCCCACCTCCGCTAGGTCCTACTTCTGGACCGTCGGCAACCACACCGCCGTCTGCGGCTCCACCCAAGCCGGCTGAGCGAAAGGAAACTGTTCGCATCAGCCTGCCTCCCAGTCTTCTTCGTGGAGCTGGCGGGATTTCATCGCCGAGGATTCCCTCCTCACCAGCAGGAACAGGTTCTTCGCCAAACAACCCCAAGCCGGTTTTCCCTGCTCCAGTGCCGCCACCGGCAGCGCCAAAACCACCGGTGCCCGTTCCACCTCCTGCCTCGGCTGTGCCGCCATATGCGCCACCACCCGCTCCATCACTACCCCCTCCTGTTTCTGTTGCAGGACCATCAGCCAGCTCAAGTGCAACACTGATTACCGCCAAAGAGGAACTATCCAAACCGCCTAGGACTGCGCCCATTCCGCTGCCACCGGCAGTCTCCAAAGCGCCTCCTCCCGTGGTACCCCCGGCTGGCACTGCTTACATACCACCTGCGCCAGCCTCAATGGCAGCAAGAGCTCCTGCACCTCCTCCCCCCGCCGCACCGGTACACCCATCTTCGCCCCTGCCAACTTCAGCTCCAAAATCGACAGTGCCACCACCTCCAGCAGCTGCGCCTGCATCCACCCCGCCAACCCCGGTGCCCGTCACAACCCCCACCGTCAGGATGACAGCTCTACCACCAAAACCGGTCACCACGGCACCCACGGTCAAGATGCCCTCTTCACCTGGAGCTCCAGCCACATCCGCAACCGCCGTACTGGCAAATGCACCCACCATGGGCGTGGGTCCATCACCCCACTTTGGGGCCGGCGGACCCGGTTCTGGCGCATCGGTCTCTGGTCTGGATGTGGCCCTGGCTGGGTTGGCAGCTGTTGTGAATGGCGGTGCTGCAGGACTTCTTTTGTACCTTGTTTTCGGCACTTGATTTTCAGATGGCCGCAGCAAGCTGAAACAATAAGTCGGATTGGAGCAGTTTCCCCATGGCAAGCCAACATATCGTTCAAATTTCCCAGGATAATTTCACGTCGGAGGTCAGGCAAGCCTCCACCCCGGTGCTGGTTGACTTTTGGGCGGAATGGTGTGGCCCATGCAAGGCCATTGCGCCCATTCTTGATGACCTTGCCGATAACAATGTTGGCAAGCTGAAAATCGCCAAGGTGAATGTGGATGATAATCAGGTGCTTGCCGCCGAATATGGTATCAGTGCCATTCCCACGCTCTTGATCGTGAAAAATGGTGAGATCAAGGAAAAGGTGGTCGGAGCCGTCAGCCGACGTGATCTGGAAGCAAAGATCGCTGCCCATCTCGGTGCCTGATTGATGTGAGAGTCGCGTACTTTGGTCGGCGCGGAAGCTACGCTCACCTGGCCGCCACACAACGTTTCGGGCATTTTGCCACCTACCTAAGCTGCCCCGCCCACGCGCAGGTCGTAGACGCTTTGCTCTCGCGAAAAGCCGCGGTGGGCGTCATGCCACTTGAAAATTCGGCAGCCGGAGTGGTGATGGATACCATCGACGTCCTGGTCACTCCGGAATTTGTCCGCAGCGATTTGAGGATTCGTGAATATCTCGATCAGGCGCCGAACCTGGCTCTTTTATCGAACCTACCCATGAAGCGCATCCATCGTCTGTATTCCCATCCCTATCCGCTTCGTTACCTGGCGCATTGGATCCAGAAGCATCTCCCTCAAGTCGAACTTTTTGAAACAGTAAGCACCTCGGAAGCGGCCCAGCTGGCCAGTGAACGACCGGGTTCCGCAGCCATTGCGGGACCTCACGCCGCAGGAATTTATGGATTGAGAGTGATCCGCAGTCGGCTCGCCAGGGCGCGCGAATACATCACGCGTTTCTGTGTCATCGCATCCAAACCCACCACGCGTCGTCGGCCAACCCATTCCTCGCTCTGCTTCGGCCTCAAGCATCGTCCGGGAGCTCTGGTCAGGGCGCTTTCCATTCTGGCCGCATATCGATTGAATTTAACACGGATCCTCTCCCGTCCTCTTTCTCAACGCACGGGAAAGTTCGATCCTCATGCCTACCTCTTTTGGGTGGATGTAAATCTCCATACAAACCCCCATGTTTTTGTAAATGCGTTGAAGGAACTGAAAACAGTCACAACCTTTCTTGATGTGGTTGGTGAGTATTCCATCTCTCCAACCACTCAAAAGTTTCGATAGGAAACGGGGTCCAGTTTGCCGTTATACTGAACATGGGCATTCCTTGTGCTTCTTTCGGGCTGGACAGAACCATTTTTCGGGCGATAGTGATGCTAATGTCTCCTCATGCTGGTCGATCTTCCATCGAAAGCACGCGTGGTCCGTCCGGAGTTGTATCAACCCCCATGGAAATCCTGGCGCCCTTGGCTCCTGCCATGCGCGAATTGGAAGGATTACTTGAGCGACAGTGCGATATTTTCGAACCCGGGGTGGCAACCTGTGTTCATTACGTCGCGGGCAATCAGGGAAAACGCCTTCGCCCGGCGCTTGTGATATTCAGCGCCAATGCCCAGCAGGGCGCGGACATCGGACAGACAGACGCTGATCTGCTGAAAATTTGCGCCATAGTGGAACTCGTGCATATTGCCACGCTGGTGCACGATGACATCCTCGATGGAGCGGAATTGCGACGCGGCCGCCTCACTGCCGGTGCAAAATGGGGTCATGAAGTTTCCGTGTTGCTGGGCGATTGTCTTTTTGCGCATGCGCTGGTGCTGGCAGCCTCTTTCCCCACACCATTTGTTTGTCGACGGATCGCGGAGGCAACCAATATTGTTTGCTCCGGCGAAATCCTGCAGACCCAACGTCGCTTCGACTTCAAATTGGGCGAGGAGGATTATCTTAAAATGATCGAAATGAAAACCGGCACGCTTTTCGCCGTTGCCTGTGAACTTGGAGCGCACATGGGTGGCGCTGATGATGAGCAGCGCGGGCAGTTCTACGAGTTCGGGCGCCTTCTCGGAATCGCCTATCAAATCTATGATGACTGCCTCGACCTGATTGGCGCGGAAAAGGAAATAGGAAAATCCCTCGGAACAGATTTTCAAAAAGGCAAGCTGACACTTCCTGTCATCTACCTGCTGCAACAGACCGGGAAAAGCGAATCTCACCTGGTCAGTTCCATCCTGCTCAATGAACACGCCAACAGCCGGTCGATGCTCATGGAATTTGTCCGGCGCTATGGCACCCTTCGGCAGGCTGCTCAACAGGGCCGATCCATCACCCATAAGGCCACCGTTCAATTGCGTCAATTCCCTGCAAATGAAGGTCGCCGATGCCTCGAAAACCTGACGAACCATCTTGATTCCGAGCTCGGTCGTCTGGGGTGAGCTACATCCATTTTACCTGCAAGACAGAGGGAACTTCCGCCAGCTCACGGACCAGTTTCTGAGACAGCTCGAAGTGATCTCCCTTTTTGAATCTGATGTCATAGAAGAGGGTTTTTTGCTTGCTGTTCCGATCATAATCGAGGCTGATCTTTTTGATTTTCACTCCTGAAGCTTCAACATGCTTCCGGATCTCCTCATCCGGAACCCCACCCAACTCGACCGTGATGGTCACTGTGCCATACCAATCACTCTTCACATGGTTTTCCAGAGGAGGCAAAACAAAGAGGGTCACCAATGCCACACCCATCCCTATCAACCCCAGAACGAAATGTCCGCTCCCAAACGCCAACCCAAGAACTGTGACAAACCACAATACTGCAGCGGTGGTAACACCGCGTATGACATTCTCCTGGCGGATGATGCTTCCCGCTCCAAGAAAACCCATCCCTGTCAAAACACCCGCGGCCAGACGGGCCGGATCGGGTCTCCACGTTGTGATATCCGCGCCGGACAGGAAGAAATATTCCGAAAGAATCATCGCAATGGCTGATGCCACGCTGACAATGGTGGTTGTCCGCAAACCGGCTGCCCTGCCATGACTCTCACGTTCCAAACCAACAACAAATCCCGCGATGAATGCCATGCCTACCCTTAACAAAACCTCTTCGATTGACAGGGTGTCTTTCATAGAGTCATTGCAATCTCATTTTTCCCACGATTATCATTGTCATTTGGCTGGGATTTATGATAGCGACTGGCGCGTAGTATCGCCGTACGTCCGTGAATAACCAAGTGCTTATTTTCGACACATCCCTGAGGGATGGCGAGCAATGCCCCGGTGCTTCGATGAATTTGCGGGAAAAGCTGGCGGTGGCACGGCAACTGGCGCGTTTAAGGGTGGATGTCATCGAGGCCGGATTCCCGGTCATCAGTGATGGCGATTTTGAAGCTGTCAAAACCATTGCCACCCAGATTCGCGGCCCCATCATTACCGGATTGGCGCGGTGTGTGCCCAGGGATATCGACGCCGCGGGCGCTGCTGTAAAGCCCGCCGGTAAAAAGGCGCGTATTCACGTTTTCCTGGGCACTTCCAAAATCCATCGGGAATTCAAATTTGGCAAAGCTCAGAAGGAAATCCTGCGCCTTGCCGTGGAAGGGGTCCGACGCGCCAAAAAGCTGGTGCGCGATGTCGAGTTTTCGCCGGAAGACGCATCCCGGACCGAGCTCGATTTTCTGGTAAAGATTGTCGAGGCCGCAATCGCCGCCGGCGCAACCACGATCAACATGCCGGATACCGTGGGATACGCCACTCCCGAGGAATATGGGAAGATGTTTGCCTGCGTGATTGCCAACGCCAGGGGAGCGCGGGATGTTGTCTTCAGCGCGCATTGTCACGATGACCTTGGCATGGCCGTTTGTAATTCCCTCAGCGCGGTCCAGAATGGAGCGCGCCAGGTGGAGGGCACAATCAACGGAATCGGCGAACGCGCCGGTAATGTAGCCCTCGAAGAAGTCATCATGGCCATCCGCACACGCCGGGATTACTTCAAAGGTCTATACACAAACATCAAGCTTAACGAAGTCGTCAAAACATCCCATCTTGTATCTCGCATGTGCAGCTTCCTGGTGCAGCGCAACAAGGCTGTTGTTGGCGAAAATGCCTTCGCCCACAGCGCTGGAATTCATCAAGACGGGATCCTGAAAAAACGCGAGACTTATGAAATCATGGACCCAGAGGAAATCGGCTGGGGCGTCACAGAACTGCCCCTGACCAAACATAGCGGCCGGCACGCGCTGGTTCTGCGTCTTAAAAACATGGGCCTCCACCTGAACAAGGATGAAATCGAAACGATCTTCACCCGCTTCAAGACCATCGGCGACAGAAAAAAAATTGTTTATGATGATGATCTGGCCGCACTTGTGGATGAGCGCATTTCCGAAGTTCCCGAAGTCTGGTCTCTCGATTATATCTCCGTATCAACAGGAAATCAGACCGTGTCAACTGCCACGGTTCGCCTGAAGACCACGCGACGTGGAGGAAAAAAGATTGAAACAAAACAGGATGCCGGCACCGGCGGCGGCCCTGTGGATGCAGCGCTGAAAACGATCGACCGCATCACCGGCAAGCATGGCAAATTGCTTGATTATCATCTCCGCGCAGTCACCCAGGGCAAGGATGCCATTGGCGAAGTGACCGTGAAAGTGAACTTCGGCGATGGCAGAATTGTCATTGGCAAGGCAGCAACCACGGATATCATCGAAGCCAGCGCCCGCGCCTATCTCAACGCAGTGAACCGCTTCCTGGTCTCAGGCAAACATGTCGGAAAAGAACAGATTTAAACACATCAAGACCGTTGTCAGTCTGACGGTCTTTATCCTTGGCCTGGCCGTTCTGGCCGTGAAGCTTTTCCCGGGCATTTTCACAAGAGGCCATTCCTTTTCATTCAAGGACACGCCAGCGGTTGAGGCGCTCACAAAAGTCCGCGAAAAAACCGGTCAGCCCATCCTCTTCATGACAAATCTGACATCCATGGTGACCATGGATGTAAAAAATGCGCCTCTGGGCTATATCCTTGACGTTATGGCCGACAAGGCAAATTTTGGATGGCACGAAACGTATGTGATCTACAAAAACAAGTTTGTCTGGAAGGAGTTTCAAAAAGTGGTGCTCAACGAAGTGGAACCAAAATCCTTTGTGCCATCCGAGATCATCGCCCTCGGTTGGAGATTTCGAGGGAGGCTGGATCCGAATCAGACATGGGAACCTGTATTGATGAATTTTTCGTCAACCAATCAGCCGCTTAATGAAGCCGCCGCCAGACTTTCCCGGATGTCACGGGCGCGTGTCTTCGTGGATCCGTCACTTGCTGCAACCAAGGTATCCCTGAATCTTCAACAAAAGGAAATCAGCAAGACCGTGAAGGCGCTGGCGAATGCGGCCGGAGCGGAGGTGGAACGCGCACTGGTCGTGCGATCACCTCGAAGCATGACCCTCGGCTTTGATCCGAAGAACATGGAAACGAAGACCGGCCTTCGGGAATCCATACAGGGGAATTTAATGGCTGAGCTTCAGGGAACAATGGCTGCCATGCCGCCTGCGGAGCGCGAACGCCTCCAGGCACTGATCGACAAATACATGTCAACGTTCCTCTCCATGGCCATGTTGAGCAAGGAAGAACGCCAGGCAAAAATGGCTGAGATGGGCAATGATCCGGAGGTGCAGAAGGTGGTGCTCAGCTATCTTCTAAATCAAATTGAAAATTCCGCTCCCGAGGAGCGGGCACAACTCAGACAACGAATTGCACAGCAGCGAAAGAATAGGAAGCCAGAGACGAATCAATGAAAGCCTTTCAGCAATCCATTGCCAAACCATCATCCTCCACCGGCTTTAGCTTGATGGAACTGCTGCTGGTCATCGGCATCAGTTCCATGCTGGTGGCAATGCTTCTGCCATCACTCAATTCGATGCGAGCGAAGGCAAAGGGAATTTCGTGCATGAACAATCTGCGCCAGATCCATTGCGCGTTGCGAATGCATGCCGACGAAAATGAGGGGAAATTGCCCGTGATTGAGGCCATGCCGAGTATGCCAACCATTCCGGATGCTCCATTAAAGTCGATGTCGGAGGCGCTTGCATCATACATCAATCATTCGACACAGGTATTTCGGTGTCCGCAGGATCAAAACGGTCGCTTTCTGCACGAGGGAACCAGCTACGAATGGAACTCCACAGTAAGTAACAGGGGTATGGATGGCATACAATTCGGTTTGATCACCCTTCCGCCCACCATGGTCATACTATGCTGGGATTTCGATAACGTTCACACCGGAAGTGGTGGATCATCGAAAAAGAACTACCTGTTTGCCGATGGCCATACTGCCGGTGAGTAGGTCGCTTTTTTGTTGTGGGCTTAAAAAACTTCAAAAACCTTGCAACTTCTTTCCAATAGCGGTGTTTAAGCTGGAGTCAACTCACTAACTTAACCAAAGAAAGGTTTTTATGAAACTTGTTCGTTCCATGATGATCACAGCGTTTGTTTTTGGTTTTATGATTGCAATAGCGGGTCCGGTCACTGCCTGTGGTAGGGCTAAACATTGCGAGCAGGATCTAAAGAAATCCGACACCAACGGTGATGGTAAACTGGATGACACAGAGAAGGCTGCCGCCAGTAAGGCTAACGAAGGCAAAAAAGAAGAGCCCAAGCAGGGTTCCGGTAGCGACGATTCGTCAGGCACGGGTTCAGTCCAGGTTCCACCTCTCTGAACTAAGTTAGCCCGACCTTCTTATCAATCCTCGTAGGGGCGCAATTCATTGCGCCCCTACCCTTGGTTCCTGTCCAACACCTTGAAATCGTTTTTTGAGAATGGTGAAATATCCTGATTAAGCCAGGCTAGGATTGACTCGAAAATCACCCTGCCGTCCTCAGAGCCAAGAATTGATTCACTGGCGCGCTCAGGGTGAGGCATCATTCCCAACACATTGCCCTGGTAATTTGTGATTCCGGCGATATTTTCCAATGCGCCATTTGGATTGGCTGCGTCCGTGACAGCGCCTTTTTCGTCACAATATCGAAAAACCACCTGACGGTTCCGATTCAACTCCGCGAGGGCGGCCGGCTCTGCAAGATAATTTCCTTCGCCATGAGCGATGGGGATTCGCAAAATCCGACCCGTCTTAGCACAGTTGGTAAACGGAAGATCATCGCGTTCAACCCGTAAACGCACGGTCTCACATCGAAACCGGAGTGACCGGTTTCGCAACATCGCCCCTGGCAACAAGCCGGCTTCGAGAAGGATCTGGAAACCGTTGCATATGCCAATCACCAGGCCTCCATTTTCCGCAAATTTTTTAACCTCCTCCAATATCGGAGCAAACCGTGCGATGGCGCCGCACCGTAGGTAATCGCCATAAGAAAACCCCCCCGGCAGAATCACACAGTCCACTCCACGCAAATCCCTGTCCTTATGCCATAAATACAATGCCTCATGCCTCATGACATGACGGATGACATGCACACAATCCTGGTCACAATTGGAACCCGGGAATTGAACAATGCCGAAGCGCATGCGAAAAGTTGCAAACTTGGAACTCTTTATTCGAGATCGAGTTTGTAATCCTCAATCACTGGGTTGGAAAGAAGATCCTTGCAAATGGCATCAAGCTTCTGACGTGTAAGCTCCAGGTTCTCTCCGGAAATCTCGAGTTCAATGTATTTGCCCACACGTGCCCCGGTGATGCAATTCATGCCAAGATGCTGAATCGCATTGGCAACGGCCTTGCCCTGGGGATCAAGCACCGTCTTTTTAGGAGTGACGAGAATCCTGGCTTTCATCGAAGTTACCTGACCAGGCGCTTCACCAAGCTGAGCATTTCCCCCAAATCGGTGTTCTTCTTGAAGTACCCGGATGCTCCGTAGCGAAAGGCGGTCTGCATCATGCCGGCTCCTGTCAGCATGACAACCGGCAGATCGGGATAAACCTCCCTGATTTTCCTCAGAAAGGTCAATCCATCTTCACGCGGCAACTGGATGTCCAGCAAGACCACATCCACCATGTTTACTTCCAACTCAGCATGGGCCTCCGCTGTTGTGTTAACACCGACAGTCTCGAACCCTGCCTCTTTTAGAAAATCGCAAATCATCGTCACGACGGCTGCTTCATCATCCACAATCAATACACGCTTCTTCTGTTTCGGGGATGCTTTCACGCGGCATCCTTCGTCAGGCGTTTCACTGCAGCCACCATATTTTCCAGATCGGTATCCTTGCTGACATAAGCTGACGCTCCATTGCGCAAGGCCTGCTGCATCAAAATTTCGTCATAACCTGATCCGGTCAGGATCACAACCGGAACCTTTGGATAGAGCTTTTTCATCTCATGCAAAAAAGCAAGCCCATCCTTGTCTGGCAACTTGATGTCAAGGATGACGGCATGCACCGGATTCTTCGCCATTTCGTCCAGGGCCTCGGCCGTGCTCCCAGCCTCCGAGGTGGCAAAACCCGCTTCATTTAAAAAATCACAACTCAACTCCAACACCATGGATTCATCGTCCACAACCAGAACCCTTTTTTTGGGTTTTTGATCAATAGACTTTTTAGGCGGGCTCATCTCAACACGACTTCCGACACTACCAGACAGTAATCCCTTTTCGCGCTCCTTACAAGGCTAAATGCCAAATGGGCAAGCTTTAATTCTCGATTGACATCGAGGCTGGTCTGGGAAAACCTTTATGAGCATGCTGGATCAGGTTCAACCCGCTCGTGAACGCCTCCGCGATTGGCTGCTGGCTCAACAGCATCCTGATGGCTGCTGGGTGGCTGAACTGCAGGGTGATACAATCCTGGAGACCGAATATGCCATTTTCCTGCATTACATGGGATGGGGCGATGCCGAAACCTACCGCCTGCTCGCCAATTATGTCCTGACCCAGCAAAATGAGGAAGGTGGCTGGGGCATGTATCCCCATGCGCCCACGGATGTCAGCGCAACGGTCAAGACTTATCTCCTGCTGAAACTGGCCGGCCATGGCGTGGACTCCGGGCTGATGCAGAAGATCCGTGCCATCATCCTTCGGCATGGCGGCATCGTTGCGGTCAACAGTTTCACAAAAGTCTACCTGGCCCTTGTGGGTGAATTTCCATGGGAAGGAGTGCCTGCCATTCCACCCGAGTTGATCCTTTTCCCCAGAAAGTTTTACTTCAGTATTTACTCAATGAGCGCGTGGTCGCGCACGATGATCGTGCCTCTTTCCATTGTTGAACACACCAGGCTGACTCGTCCCTTTCCATTTACTTTGGATGAATTATACGTGGGTGGGCGTGAAAACGCGGACATTCATCTGCCATGGAGTCGCGGCATCTTTACCTGGCACAATTTTTTCCTTGCCTGGAACTATATCATCAAGGCCTGGCAGGCTCAGCCCATTCATCCATTCCGGAAGCATGCCATTGCAAGATGTCATGACTGGCTGCTGGCGCGCATGAATCACTCGGATGGTCTTGGCGCCATCTTTCCAGCGATGGTCAATTCGATCTTTGCCCTCACGGCGCTTGGATATCCGTCTGATCATCCCCTGGTACAACGGGAGAAAAAAGAATTGGAACGCTTTCTGATGCGCGAAGGGGACACTTTACGGCTGCAGCCATGCTTCTCGCCTGTCTGGGATACCGCGTGGGCAACCGTCGCTGTCAAGCAAGCCGGTCTGGAGTCAACTCATCCTGCGCTGGTCAGCGCCGCCGAATGGCTCCTCTCGAAGGAAACAACCATTATTGGAGACTGGGCGATCCGAAATCCACAGGACGAGCCGGCTGGTTGGTATTTCGAATTTCACAACGAATGGTACCCGGACGTGGATGACACGGCCATGGTGCTGCGCGCACTCAACGCTGTGGAAATTCCCAATCGGGCCGAACTGGCCCGCGCGGTGGAACGGGGTTTCCACTGGATGCTTGGCATGCAATGTCGCAATGGCGGCTGGGCCAGCTTTGACAAGGATAATGACCGCTATCTTTATACGCAGGTTCCCTTCGCCGACCATAATGCCATGATTGATCCGCCCACCGCTGACATCACCGGACGGGTCCTCGAATGTCTGGGCGAGTTTGGTCACACTGTTGAAATGCCCGAGGCCGCGCGTGCCATTGAATTCATCAAGCGTGATCAGTGCAAGGATGGCTCCTGGTTCGGCCGCTGGGGATGCAACTATGTCCATGGAACCTGGCAGGTGCTTGCAGGACTGGCACAGATCGGAGAAGATCTTAATCAACCGTACGTGCAACACGCAGTCCGCTGGCTCAAGAGCGTGCAAAATGAAGATGGTGGTTGTGGAGAAACGGCGGGATCCTATTCGGACGAGACCTTGAAGGGCAAGGGTCCAAGTACAGCCTCCCAGACTTCGTGGGCTGTTCTTGGCCTGATCGCTGTGGGTGAGTCGCGCAGCCGCGCTGTGCGTCGCGGCATCGAGTGGCTTCTCAACCACCAGAATGCCGATGGTTCATTTACCGAACGGGAATGGACGGGCACCGGCTTCCCCAAGGTGTTTTATCTGCGTTATCATTACTATCGAGCCTACTTCCCATTGCTGGCCTTCAACTCCTATGTCGCGGCTTTTCATCACGAGAAACTTCAAAGGAATGTCTCTATGGTGCCGGTGTGATTTACGCCCCTTCCATTGACGTCTTGCAGGGTAAAATCCTCGATGGCGGGCGCATCTCCGCTGAGGAAGCCATGCGATTATACCAAACATGTTCCCTCGAAGAGCTGGGTTCCCTCGCCCATGAACGCCGCAAACAGAAGAAGGCGACGGCCTACGGCGGACGCGGTAATGAAATCATTACCTACATCGTCGATCGTAACATCAATTACACCAATATCTGCAATGTCTATTGCAAGTTCTGTGCCTTTTATCGTGTGGAAGGTGATTCCGATGCTTATGTGCTTTCCCACGAAATCATCGGCAAAAAGATTGAAGAAACCATTGCGCTCGGTGGAACGCAAATCCTCATGCAGGGAGGCCATCATCCCAAACTCAGCATCAATTTTTATCTGGATCTGTTGCAGTTTATCAAAACCAATTATCCGCAAATCAACATCCACGCCTTCTCACCACCCGAATTCAATCACTTCAATGAAGTCTTCGGAATGCCCATTCGTGAGATCATCCTTAAATTCAAGGAGGCCGGCCTCGGATCGATCCCGGGTGGCGGGGGAGAGATCCTCGTGGATCGTGTGCGAGACCGGATTTCGCCACTGAAATGCAAGTCAGATGCATGGCTTGATGTGATGCGGATCGCGCATGAACTTGGCCTGAGCACAACAGCAACGATGATGTTTGGTCACGTGGAAACAGTGGAGGATCGAATCGAACATCTTCAGCGTCTACGCGATCTTCAGGACGAAACGGGCGGTTTTACGGCATTCATCTGCTGGACGTTCCAGCACGAACACACCAAACTGCGCGCAGAGCCGGTTGGCTCCTTCGAGTATTTGAAGATACAAGCCCTTTCACGGATTTTCCTGGATAACTTCGAAAACGTTCAGTCTTCCTGGGTGACTCAGGGGCCGAAGATTGGTCAGATCGCCTTGCAGCATGGAGCGAACGATCTGGGTTCCATCATGATCGAGGAAAATGTCGTTTCCTCAGCAGGCACCTCCCATCGGATGGGTGTGGCCGACATGCAGCGATTGATTCGAGAACTGGGCTGCGAGCCGCGACAGAGAGACAACTGGTATCAGTTGGTCGGAAGTTGAATGCTGAATCTCTACAATAAAGTTCAAACGAACAAATCCGGTCTTACCCGGAAACGTTTTGCGAGAATACGCAGGTGCGGAATGGTGAGATTGCGTTCTCCACGAAGAATTTTTGCCCCAAGAGTACGATCTGCCCCCAAGAGCCGTGAAAGGTCGCTGGCGTTCATTTTGTTGAGTTCGAGCAAGTGCTTCAGAAGGTTCAGTCCTCCAGATTTTTTCTTTTCTAAATCAGGAAAGCGCTCTCGTTCGTACTCCTCAATAAGAGTGCAAAGCAGCTCATAAAAATCATCCTGATCCCGACTCATTTGCTTTTCATGACCAGCCATGATATCGGCCAGGGCTGTGGCATTGTCCATGTCCACTTTGTCGTGAAGCGGCCTCGGTATATGAAGGTTGCATAACCCTAAAAAATCACGAGGCAGATTTGCAAAGGCGAGTTTTCCAATGGTTGATTTCATAATTCTTTCCTCCATTTTCCGGTGTCATATTCCGCATGCGTTAAGATTTTTAGCACATGCACAATTTGACGGTTGTAGTGGATTGAAGCGATCATCCGGTAGTTATTTCCAGCAAGGTCAAACACAACGCATGTCCCTCCACTGGAAACTCGCACCTGGTCCGACGCTGGAAAGATTGCTTTCACTTCTAAAAAGCTGTCCCAAGCAGCACTGCGGATTAATTCAAACCACCGTTGCATGGCACTATGGGATTTTGGGTGATGCATCCAAAACTCCACAAGCCTCGCACGTTTAATGATTCGCAGAGGGACAATATGTCCTCATCCTGATTTGCTGTCAAGTCATAATCGATCCTGATGCGTGGAAATGAAGATCGCGCTCGATACCAACCGTTGCGTGGATTTCTGTAACGGGGATCAGACGGCGCAAGATGGGCGCTTCGATCACCTGCCCAAACCCATGCGCCGTTGAGGCATGGCAAGGAGGGCTATGACCGCCGTGAGGTTGGGGAGGCGACGGTCACAGACCGCCGCTACAATCTGTTGACGATTTTTGGTTGGTGTGAAATATGCGGGCTAAACATCCACCTCAATCCTTCTGAATTTGATGCAATTGCTGACCAACCCACGTTTTTTTGGAGAGGATGGACCCTGCGCCACGAGCGCCCGACCCATTCCAAGGACGGTGTTAAATTCATCGCACGTGCTGTAGGCTTCGATGCGTGGGTGATCCTTCAGGACGCGGCGATTGAATAAAAGGCCGGTCGTCCCATCGTCCCCGGTTTTGGTGGTGATCGACATGGAGGCATTTAGCCAGAATCCTTCCTGAAAATCCACCCGCCTTTCGCCGAGCAGACACGGATCGTGGCGGAAGTGAAGCGGCGGTTGAGCGTGGTGGAGGAGATGGAAGCGGTGGTGATGGCCAACCTTGCCTTGATCGCTTTCGGCAAACGATCTCCTGCCTCCAGACTTATACGGGAGAAATCCTGCTTTTTGTGTGCCTCAAGAATCGTAGCCATCGGTAAATAGGGCTATGCACTTGACGCAGGTTGAGTGAAAACCATGCGAGACACTGGAGGCTTGGCCGAAGCAATCCCCAGAAGTGTTTGAAAGACAGCCATGGGTGTTTTGCAACGGTTGAAGCGGAAGACGAATTCGTCAATGTATATAGACGCGCATAAATAACGCAACATAATGTCCATGGAAAAGGCTGCAAGTATCCAGAAACAAGGTGTGGGTTGGATTGGATTCTCATGTAATGCCAGATGCGTTCGGTGGCATTAAACTCCGGACTATAGGGAGGCAGATGTTCCAGGTGAAAACGATGTCCATGTCGAGCC
>Ga0114940_10000679_pt1 | contig 14572 bp, 17 predicted proteins | sample ColdCreekSource_FD_87195 | JGI IMG/M metagenome (GOLD analysis project Ga0114940, IMG submission 87195) | Groundwater microbial communities from Cold Creek, Nevada to study Microbial Dark Matter (Phase II) - Cold Creek Source | ecosystem: Environmental > Aquatic > Deep subsurface > Groundwater ... | reverse complement strand
CTTATGTTTTCTTATATTTTAAAGTGTAAACCTAATCTAAGCAGTATTTTTTAGTAGCCTAAATGTCTCATAGTCACAAAACCATCTTGATCACAGGAGCTTCTAGTTCGGGAAAAAGCGAATTCGCCGAAATTTTGGCACAGCAAACCCAAAAATCTGTAACTTACATTGCTACGGCAAAAGTAGACGATCGCGATCGCGAATGGCAAGCCAGAATCTTAAAACACCAGCAGCGAAGACCTGTTAATTGGGATACCATCAACGTCAACACCGACCTATCATCATACCTAAAACAAGCCTCTGAAACAGACTGTTTATTGATTGATTCTTTAGGAACCTGGGTAGCCAACTTCATTGAATCTGAGGAGGATGCATGGCAAGAGATCAGCGATCGCTTTTTATCCAGTCTAGAAGCCACCGTAGCCACAACAATTTTGGTAGGGGAAGAAACAGGATGGGGAGTAGTGCCAGCTTATCCGATGGGAAGACTATTTCGCGATCGCTTGGGCAATTTATCTCGTCGGGTAGGCAATGTAGCAGACACCACTTATCTAGTAGCAGGGGGGCATGTAATTAATCTTAGTGTTTTGGGTGAACCCTTAAAAAAATATGGAATATAGTTGCGGGTTTATTGTCTTTACTGAGTCTAGAACTATGATCGTAAAATAAGTAATTAATTAGTAGTCAGACATCACTGGATAACTTGTGTGCTGACGGATAGATATTTCCCAGATATTTTGAAACTAACTTTTATTTTTCACTTTTAGTACTTGAATTTATAGTTAAACAAAGAGGGAAACAATATGGCATCGCCAACAGAAGTAAAAACCTATCTTGCTCATTGGTTTCAACTAGGTAAAAAGCTAGCTTGGCGTAACGGTGAGGCGGAACTTTTACCGCAAAAGGTTATTCAAGGTGATCGCTTTTCGACCGAGTTTGAGGAGTGCTGGCAAAAAATCATGAGCATCAATGGTCAAGACTGCTATCTCCTGGGAGGAGAAGCCACCATCCAAGAACTATTGACCCCCGCCTGGACAATCGACCAGTGTGCTAGATGTGCCATGCCTGTACCTATGATCGAAATGGGAACTCAACCCCTCGATTGTGCCTGTAGCGACTTGGAGAATTGGCCGAATACGGAATTACCAAATCCCCGTTCTCCCGTTAATAGTCAAGCGAAGTTAAATAGTATCAATGAGCGTTTGAAAGCAAAGTAGTGGATTCACTGATGCTACTCAACGCGGTGTGCAACTTTACCAAAGTCCCCCTTTTTAAGGGTAGGGCTGTTTCATTCTGTTGTTTAGGAATAGGGAAGATTGAGAAATAGGGATTTAGGGAAAGTGAAGTTATCAATGTTCTTCATATCCCATAAAAAACAAAGTCTAGTATTTATACAGTAAAAATTTTTCTAGACTGTCAGTGATCCTGATCGCACTTCTTTTGGGTACTCTAGGTGAGACTTGAGGCGAGGTCGTTTGTACCTCACTTGACACCCATTTGTAAGTGCTAGCTTTACATGAAACTTCTATTATTAAAATCGTTATTACAACGTCGTGCCAGGGATGAAGGATTTACCCTACCGATGGTCATTGCTTTGGGACTGGTAATGCTGCTTTTAGGGGCAATAAGCATTACCACTGCCAATGAAGAAAATATCACAGCTATTACCCAGAATTCCAAATCTGATGCCCTGGCGATCGCTGAAGTTGGAGTTGCACGATACAGAGAATCGTTAGATCGCAACCGAAGATTAGCAATAAATGATTCAAGTCAGTGGGGAACGCTAACTGGAATTTGTAATAACAACACAAATGAGACCACTACTACTACTGACGATTTTTTTCCTTCATTAACTGTTAACACTGCCAATCCGATTGCTCTGGCGGAAGATGGTCAGATACTTAACAATGATGGCGACAATACTGATAGTTTCAATATCGGCTCTTACTCGCTAGTCTCTTACGATTATAGTAATGCCAACGATGTTTTCAACTCAACCAATGATACAGCTAACAATAATGCCAGAGGCATATTAGAAGTTAAAGGTACTGCTCCCGATGGTAGTGAAGCACGAATCGAAGCAGAAATTCCTGTCCGCATCAATCTTAATGACATGGAAACAATCGCCCCTGCTTTATGGGTTGGTAGTACTGCTCCAACTTTAGGTAATTTAACTATTGGCAATGGCAATGTAGTAATTAAAGACTCAGCTACAGCCGCAGCAGATGGATGTAATGGCTTTAGTACTTTAGCCTCTACAACCCCAAGAAGACCTGTGATCAGCGACAGTCGAGATTTGCCTCTAATTACCAAAATTATTACAGATAAAAATGCTGCTAAAGCTCTTCTTACGACCGAAAGGGCGGCTGCTACTCCAGTAAAAAATAATCCAAATACAATAAATACTCCCGATAATAGTACAACAGGGCGATTGCTTTTTGGAGCCACTACTAGCGACCCATTTAACCCAGATGCTAATAACACCAGTTGTTCTAATCTCAAATTATGTCGCTACTATTACGAATTTGGATCTAGTACTTCACCTGCACCTTCACCAACTCTTTCGTCTCTAACTTCACCTTTAGTGGATACAGATTTGTTAACTGATGGAATAGCTAGAACCACCTTAGTACTAAATCAATCACTTATTATCAATGCATCTGGCAGAAATGTGAAAATTGGTAGTACTAGTCCTGTTGCTAATGATTCAAATACTTTCGAAATATACGTTAACGACAACGATAACGACTCTACTAATGTAAGTACCAACAATATAACTATCAATGCTACTGGAAGGAATGTGACGATAAACGGCTTTATCCATGCTCCTCAAAGTACCCTAACTATTACTGGAACTGGGACTGTTAATATTAATGGCTCTGTATGGGTTAAAAACTTCGTTAATAGTGCTTCTAGTGTAACTATTACCCCAGACTTGATTACCAGAGTACCCACCCCCGATGATTCTTCGACTTCGGGTAGAGGATACAGGTTTTATAGCACAACAGCTAGCAGAACTCCCAGACCAATAACTGGTAGTCCAACTAACTGGAAAACGGAGCAGGTGAATTAAACTGTTATGAATAAATTTCTATTGTTATTGTTTAAATTTAAAAAAGTAACGCCTCGAAAAGAAGCAGGTTTTACTACCCTAGAAATTCTTATTTCGCTGATCATTGCTTTACTCTTTGTTGCTTTATCTATGCAAAGCTTGGTCTATGCAATGGCAATGAAGGTGCAGGCACAAGAAAAGCAAAGAGCTAATGAATTAATTCAAGAAGATATTGAAAGAATAAATCGATTAGGTAGCACGATAACACCAGGTGATACAGCAAGTACAACAACTATAGCCTCTCGTCCATATTGCAATCCAGTAAATACTGCTGCAATCGCTGCTGCACCATCAGCAACTCCTCCTATACCCACTGCAATACCTGCATACACAGCTTATCAAAATAGTTATGCTAACGCGCTATGGCGTGCTATTCCCGCAGGAAATCAAACCAAGACTATTATTAAAAAAATCAACTCGGATGGTTCAGTTGGTACAGGTGGCAAACAGTTAGCCTTGAGGCGTTTTGAAATAAGTAGCACAGCTAATAATAGTAGCGCTCCCCATCGAACCTTAAAAGTTGGCTATCAAGTTTGGAATTGGGATGGTACTAATTTTCTAGACAAAAACAACGGAACTCTTGGTGCTGGAGATGAACCGATCGCAGAAACTTATGTGGAGATTATACCTGATGTTGCTTTACAATGCCCGTAAATCTAATTCTGGCTTTACTCTAATTGAAATGATGGTCACGGTTATCATCATCGGGGTAATTGCTGCGATCGCTGCTCCTAATTTTTTGGGTTTGCTCAATCGCAATCGAGTCAAAGATGGCTTGGCACAAGTTGAAGGAGCAGTTAAAGAAGCTCAAAGGCAAGCTATGCGAAAGGGGAAAGTTTGTAAAATTCGTTTTACCTCTTCTGGTACTGGTGCTAACCAACGTTCTATTGTTCAAGTCCATCCAGATGAAACAGTCGGTGCAACAACAGTAAGTTATGCTGGCTGTTTATTAAGTAATCGAGAATTACCCGACTCGGTTTCTTTTAGTCTTCTTAACGCTGGGACACTTACATCAATCAACTCAAGTAACGTGAGAAATTTGGCATTTTCTAGCAAGGGAAATCCCGATGTTCAAGGAACTATGGTAATTTCTCATCCTCAGACCAACACCGTAAAATGTATTCAAATAGAAGGAATGCTGGGAGCTGTTTTTAGTGGTGATTATGACAGTGGAACTACTAGCTGCATAGCGCGTTAGATAGTAATGATTTCTAGTTAATTAGCTATTATCAATGCAAACTAACTTCATTAGAAAGAGCGATCGCGGTTACACTTTAACAGAGCTTTTGGTTACTCTTGTTATTGTTGGGGTGATTGCCGCGATCGCATCGCCGAATTTTTTTGGTATGCTAAGTCGTTATCGATTGGAAGGAGCATTACAACAACTATTAGGGGCAATCAACGAAACTCAAAGACTGGCTATGGTTCGAGGTAAATCCTGTCGGATTAATATTAATCCCAGCACCCATAAGATTACTGCTAATAGTCCAGGTTGTTTATTGAGCGATCGCAATCTCGATGATAGCATTACTATCCGTAGCAACTTTACAGGCTCAACCAATATCACTTTTTCTTATAAAGGCAGCACCACCAGAATGGGTACTATCGTCTTATCTTCAGATCATACAGACTTGCAAAAATGCTTTGTGATTTCCCTGGGTACTGGGATCAAAAGAGTTGGTGATTACGAAGGCAGTAAAACTGGTTCACTTGATTACACCAAATGTAAAACTCAATAGAGATCTGAAAATATATTAAATTTTTTTCCTTCAGAGTTAATCACTATTGATTATGTTAGATTAGACCTGTACAGCTTCGTGTCAGGATATGATTCATACAACAAATTCAATCGCCTATACTAATGCCAGAAATGGATTAGCATCTTTACTGGATCGAGTCAGTAAGAATTCAGAAATTGTGATTATCAATCGCCGAAACAAGCCAGATGTGGCATTGATTAGCAAAGAAGAGTTAGATAGTTTACTGGAAACTGTTTATCTATTGCGTTCACCAAAGAATGCCAAAGAGTTGTTTAAAGCCATAGACGAATCCAAGCAAATGGATGATGCCACAGTTGAGCCTCAATCTGTAAAGGACTTGTGTGATGATTTGGGTATTGTCAGGGACAAGACAGCTAAACTTGGTTTAGATACATAAAATGTCCGCCGAAAACAAAGTTTGGAGTCCAGTTTTTACCTCCACTTTTCGAGAACATCTGCTTTGGTGGGCTAAGAGAGATCCTGCTAAGGTCAACAAAATCTTAGATTTAGTAGAGGTAGTTTGTGACCAACCATTCAAAGGAATTGGCAAACCAGAGCCTCTCAAATATATCGATTCCAATATTTGGTCGCGACGCATTAATCTAGAACATCGACTAGTCTATCGTATTAAAGATAACCGCATCTACTTTTTACAATGTCGCTATCACTATGATTAATCGGCACTAAGGCGAGATGCTGCGCTGGGTTAGGCTGTATGTACCTCCCCAAACCTGGAGAACTTTCAATTATTCTCCCCAAAATAATTTGGTTGCATAATTACCTCTAATTCAATGAAAATATGATCGGGAATATCAAACTCCAGCGATCGCACTTGCAGAACTTCCCTAGCTGCGATCGCCTCTTCAATTCAATCAAAAGCTTCTTGAGTAATCGCTTCTGGTAAATCGTCTAGAAGCACTCAAAGGAGATCGAAAAGGTCAATACAGTATTAGAATTAATCAACAACATCGAATTTGTTTTACCTGAAAACAACAGTCCGCAAGAGAAGTAGAAATAGTTGATTGTCATTAAAAATCAGTTTATGAAAATACCCAAATACCGACCACCAACTCATCCAGGAGAAATGTTACTTAAAGAGTTTTTAGAGCCAATGCAAATTACGCAACAAGCACTAGCTCAAGCGATTGGTATTCCTTATCAACGAGTAAATGAATTGGTAAATCAAAAAAGAGGCATCACCCCCTCTACTGCCTTGCGATTATCTAAGTTCTTTGGGAACAGTCCCGATTTTTGGCTGAATTTGCAAAATGCTTGGGAAATTTATTATGCTCAAGCAGCAGAAGCCGAACAACTGGAAAAAATCCAACCTTGGGCGATAGGTTAAAAACTACTGGTCAGTTTTTTTGAAAGAGGAAATCTATGTCTATATATTTTTGATGGTCATCAATTTTAGTTGCGATCGCCTCTTCAATACAATCAAAAGCTTTTTGAAGTGCTAATTCTACAGGATTTCCTTGAGCAATTGCCTTTGGTAAATCGCGAAAAGTTACTACGTATCCACCATCATCTAGATCTGGAGTTAAAGTAGCAGGAAAAGAAAAACGATTTTGAATATTTTTGCCTTTAGATTCCATCTTCTCTAATTCCTAGCTATATTGCGTTGGGTTACACTGTCGCTAACCCAACCTACTAACTCAAATAAACTTCATTAGCATACAAAGAGTTCGTGAATGAGTTAACCAACAACAAGAAGAAAAGTATTTTTATGCTGGTTGCTTGCCTGTAGAAGGTTTACATGTAGTACTAGAAAAACAACTAGGAGCAAATTTTGTTTTAAATACGTCGGAAGTCACGACAAAGATATTATCTTGTAAATCAAACCCAGCTTTCCCAGTATCAGCATGAACACCAACTTCAAACCCAACAATCCTTTGATCCTCCCCTAAAACTTTGTATTTTTTCTTTTCCAGGTCTATTTTTTCATTTCTTGCTGTTGTTGACAAACCTGGAAAATTATTATCTACATAGGCTACTACATAAGTATCAATCTCAGCTTGAGAACTTGGAATTTTAAAGTTTGTTGCTCGATCATTAATATCGGCAGTTGCACTTACAGGAATTGCCCAACCTTTACCAAATAGAAATTTGCCTAAAGTTTGTTGTCCCAAGTCATTAGTGCCGTAGTTTGCTGGAACTGTACTACCGTTTTTAAAAAACTGAACAGTTTCATTGTCAATACCTGTAGTACCTTTAACTCGTTCTGGGTTAGCATTTGTGGGACAAGTTCCCCCTGTTTCAAGACTTGCATCGCACACACCGTTAAATGTTTTAGGATTACCGAAGTTTATAGTGTGAGCTACTGAAGCTGAACTACTATTACATTCCGTTGCAGCGCTTACACCTGTGGGAAGTACAGGATTAGAAGTAAGTATTAGTGGTTGATCAGATTTTATTTCAATTGGTTGGGGTTGTTTTGGGGGAGCGCCTGGAACCTGAGTCCAACTAACTACTTTATTAGGATCTGTAGAATTACTAAAATCAGTTCGCATATCCCAGGACTTGCCAGTTTTGCAAAGGTAGTCACCCCCTAAGCCTTCAACACTCCAGTAAAGAGATGTATTATCATCTGTTTTATTTGCCAGAGTTTCTCTAGCTCTAGCTACAATCTGAGTGTCATTGGTTTGGCTATCATTATTTACGCCACTAGCAGTCTTGGTTTGTCCTGTGAGAAATAACTGTGCTGTATTTGTATTGGTGCCAGCGCCAGTAATACAAGCATAAAAGCCTGTGGGAGTTACTGGTGTGACCGTACCTCCAGAAACAGTGCAAGGTGAGGTTACTGTTGTATCGTTAATGCCGTCAATCAAAGCTTGCGCTCTCCAAGTACTGATATCACCAGTTCCATAACTACCGTCGTTTTGAAGTGGTGGACCCCATCTGTAAAGCACTTGAGGTCCTTTCCAAGGCGCGCTACTAGACTTGAGATAATAAACTATTTTTCCTGTAGTGCTTATTTCTGGGATGTTTAACACTAAAACTACGGTTTCTGTACTAGGGTCAAAACTTTTACCAGAACCAGTAGTACTTGTTTCAACTATTCTAGCTCGTCTAACTTCATCGGAAATAAAATCTAAAGCACGGGAGTTCTCGGTTCTGGCTTTTACTTTAGAATTTTCGCTTTGACTGGTTTGTAATACTGTCATCAAACCAAAACCCAATGCACCAATTACAAAAATACTCATTATCAAACCAACCAATAGTTCGGTTAAGGTAAAACCAGAATTTGAATTAAGTTTATTTTTTTTTAAAAGTTTGTAGAACTCTTTATTTTTCATATTAAGGACAGTTTTCTTCGCTATAAAATTTAAAATACTTTTTCGGTATTCAGACAACATTGACGGGCAAAATAACCAGAGGTTGAATGTTGCACATACTTGTTGCCATTTATACAATTACTGTCCCAATATAATTGGCGTAATCAGACCTCGTAAATTCGTAAAGACACGGATTTTTAAGTGAAGTATCGATAAATCTCAGGTAAATTACTTTAAATCAACTTGGCTTTTGGTTCGTCTGTGAAGATTGGGGAAAATATGACTGAGGAGTAGTTTGGAATAGCGATCGCCTAAAGTCAGGTATAATAGTTAGGCACAACGGGTTAGGCACAACAAATTATGGCGTATATCCGCACTAAAAAAGTGAAAGGGAAAGAATATCAATACTTGGTGGAAGGCTACCGCGATCAAAATGGCAAGGTAAAACAACGAACCATCAAGTATTTAGGTGCCGCTCAAGCAAATAATGGAGGAAATGAAATGGTTACTACTCCGACTCAGAAAATAACTTTTGAAGAATATCTAGATTATGACGATGGCACAGATAACCGTTATGAATTGCTGGATGGAGAGTTAGTAGTAATGAACCCACCAGCTAAAAAACATTTTACAATCAGTCGTTTTTTAGTGAGACTGTTTGAAGATTTCATATCTCACCAAAAGTTAGATATCGAGGTGTTCACAGGTATTGGAGTAAGAACTGGATCGAATAAAGCTCGTATACCTGATGTTAGCGTGATTGATGGCAAGGTATGGAGAAGTATACCTGATGATGCTTCGGCGGTGGTTCAAGTACCCATTCTGTTAGCGGTAGAGATTGTAAGCCCTGGTGCAGAACAGATATCTAGAGACTACATCGAAAAGACAGTTGAATATCAAAATACAGGTATTCCTGAATATTGGATTGTTGACCCTATCGAACAAAAAATTACAGTGGGGGTATTAAACAATGGTAGCTACACCAAAACTGTGTTTACTGGAGACTCGGCGATCCGTGGGGGTACTCGGAGCGAAATCGCATCTTATACATTCCCAGGATTAAAGGTAACGGCGAAGGAAATAATATCTGCCTGAACAATAAGTTATTTAAGTTATAAATATCCCGCGATTAAAATATCGGAATCGATCGCTTGAACTTCAACATCTTTTAATTGCAGCGCCTCAGTCATCAAGTTGAAGTTCAAATCACCGACGGGGGATGGTGCATCTGTGCCGCCGATGATTTTAGGAGCGATAAATGCCATCACTTTTTGAACTGTCCCATCGGCGATCGCTTTGGCAGCTAGGGTACCACCACATTCCCACAAAACTTTGGAGATGCCTCTTTGATATAAGTGTTCCGTCACGATTTTAGGAGTGAGTGCAGTAACGGTAATAATATTAGTCTGTTCACTGAGCAGTTGTTGCTGCTGTGCAGGGTCATTATTTTCAGTGAAGATCAAAGTTGCAGCCAAGTTATCATGCCAAAGGTGGCAGTCTCTAGGCAAATCAAGACTACGACTCATTACAACCCGCAGGGGATTATGGTCAGTAACACCATGAGTAGTTAGGTTCGGGTTATCTTGACGGACTGTATTACCACCAATAATTACAGCATCACAGGTACTTCTTAGGCGATGCACTAAATGACGGGAAGCTTTACTAGTCACCCAAGCACTATGTCCAGTATTCGTGGCTATCTTGCCGTCTAGAGTCATGGCGTATTTAAGGATGCCAAAGGGTTGCTGGTGCAGTATACGATGAATAAAAGCCTCATTTAACTGACGACAAGCCGCTTCTTCTACTCCCACTATCACTTCTATTCCTGCCTCCCGTAACCTTTGAATCCCACCCCCAGCAACGCGAGGATCGGGATCTATCATCCCCGCAACTACTTTAGCTACCTGGGCTTTAATTAATGCCTCTGAACAGGGGGGTGTCTTCCCGTAATGATTACAGGGTTCGAGGTTGACGTATACCGTTGCCCCCTTAGCTTGCTCTCCCGCATCTCGTAGGGCAAATACTTCGGCATGGGGTTGTCCGACACCAGGATGAAAACCAGAACCAACAACTACGCCGTCTTTAACTACCACCGAACCCACTAGAGGGTTGGGAGACGTTTTTCCGGCTGCACTCTGGGCTAGCTGCAAACACTTTTGCATCATTTCACGGTCAAAAGCAGATGTCATAATTAATTGATAATTGATAATTGATAATTGATAATTGATAATTGATAATTGATAATTGCCAGAAAGATGCAGCCTAATTATCAATCACGGAAGTTACTGGTTGTTTCCCATTGCTAGTGATGACGATATTGTTATCTCCCAAAGTGCCGATCGCTTTTTCTCCTGTCAAACGAGCTTTCGGTTTGGCTTGTTCATAGATTACATTACCCCTTGCTGCTACTTCTTCGGTATCTAGTTGCCAGGTTATTTGACGGGCATATAGTTTTGATGCTTCTGCTTGATTGATTCCCTGTACCCCATTCTCTAATGTGGCTAGCTGTTGCTGGAGATCGATTTCTCCTTTGTTTCCCGTCAGGCTAATGTCGCGATCGCGGTCTACAATTTGAATTGGGCGATCGGTTTTGCCAAGGCGATCTTGGTAATTCCAAGTTAGAAAATCCGTCGCCACTTGTAACTGGGGATCTGACGTGATTAACTCAATATTTTTGGTTAAGATTGCCTGATGCTGTTTCAAGTTTAATTCAGCGCGATCGCTAACTAGTTGATCGAGAATGGTTTGATTTTTGTCATAGCTAACTAGCTTAATTGAACCAGGGCTAATAATTTGCTCTTGGGGGATTTTCCATTCCAGGCGATCGCTAGTTAATTGTAAGGCAGGTTGTTGAGTTGTAACAATTACATCATTCTCTATTTCTAACTTCTCAATGTCGGTAAAATATTTTCCTGAGTCGGCAACCACCTTTAAATTAGGATGATTACCAGTTAATTTGGCTTTAATCAGCAATAAGTTCTCTCTAGGTCGCCATTCCACTACTTTACTACTAATCACACTACCATTGCGAGGATCACTAGCAATTACTTGGTCGTTTAATAAAATTGTGTTGCCCTGATCCCTAATTTTCCCTGATTCTGCGCTGATTTTCAGAATGACAGTCCCATTTTGTAGCAAGTTCCCCACTACGTTATCTAAAGTAGCAATTTGCTTGTCTTCACTATAAACAATGTTATCTGCTTTGATCTTCCAGACAGTATTGGTTCGTTTGTTTGATTGCTCCAAGACAGCATTGTTTAAAACCAATTCCGTATCGAGACGACTAGCTGAAGAAACTTGATTAACATCGGGCTGCGATGACTGACAGCCAGTAATAATCACCGCAATATTTATCAACAGCATTAAAAGTAAAATATTGGGCTGATGGGGAATTACTTTTGGTAAGTTCAAGGAATTATTAGCAGATTGAGTCTCAGAAGCAGTAATAACAAAAAAAACAAGGCTCAGAGTTTTTAGCTCAGAACCCTCCTTCAATTCACGGGAATTCTATGTAAGAAAATTAAATTAAAATTACCCAATTAATCATCCAAGATTCCAAAGCCAGAGAAGCTACGATAAGGATCGCTATGCTTACTATTTTTCTGAATATCTCCTTTAATCTGGTCTAGATCTACATAACGATCTGCTACGTTAATTAAACTATCGCTAGTCATAGAACGTAAACTAACCACCTCTACCCTTGCTCCTCGGTAGCTGACGGCATCCACTGCATAAGCCAGATCCCCATCGCCGCTTACCAACACTGCTGTGTCATAGGAAGCAACAAGAGCCATCATGTCTACAGCGATTTCTACATCCAAATTAGCTTTTTTGGAACCGTCGGGTAGCTGGACTAGATCCTTGGCAATTACGCGATAGCCATTACGACGCATCCAGAGTAAGAACCCTTGTTGTTTTTCGTTGGTACGATCTACTCCAGTATAGAAAAATGACCTTAACAGTCTTGAGCCACCAGTCAGACGATACAGCAACTTGCTGTAGTCAATTTCAATTCCTAACTGGAGCGCTGCATAGAATAGATTAGATCCGTCAATGAAAATCGCTACTCGTCCTCTGTTTTCTAAAATTTGTTCTGGTGTAAAGATAGGATCGCTTCCGAAATTGTCTAGCATTATGTTAAGCCTCGTTTTTTATGAAAAAAATATTCTATTTGGGTGGATTAGTCCCTTTTTAACCCAGGTTTTTTTATTTAAAGGCGATATAACGTTTACTATCAGAGAAGTACAAGGTATTATTTGAATTTTATTGGGTATTTATACTCACTCTCTATTAAAACATTCGGGGGCCCAGATTTTTATGACTTAGTTATATCAGTAAAAAAATATACTTAGTCGAATTACTTGCCATTATTTAATCTTCTGATGGTAATTCTAGTTTTAAAAAAACGGGACTAGCTTGCCCCAAAGCTTTGCTGATGTTTAGTTCACCCCATTTTGCATGAGTCGTAAAATCTGCTGCTGTGTTCATCTTTAAGTTTTGATTAAAATCCCAGTCAAACCCCAACTGCTGGTATATTTTGCCACTGGTGGTAGGTATTACAGGAGATAGAAGATAAGCCGATAGACGAATAGATTCTAAAACTGCATACAAAATTTCCTCGACTTTATGCTGCTGCTCCTGTTTAAACAGTGTCCAAGGAGCGCTGTCGTCAATATATTTATTGACAGCTCGTACTAAGGTTAAAACCGCTGTACAAGCCTGGCTAACTTGAAGATTTTCATAAGCTTGAACCACGCGATCGCCTAAAGTCAGCCCAATACTTTTTAAAGGATGGTCTGAACTAAAATCAGCACTGGATAATTGCGGTACGGTACTCTGGCAATATTTTTTCAACATTCCCAGGGTGCGGTTCAGCGAATTTCCTAGCACATCGGCTAAATCGTTGTTAAGCACGTTAATAAAACGAGTTTCATTAAAATCACCGTCATTGCCCAGTTCAATCTCTTTGAGGAAGTAATAGCGCACAGCGTCTGCACCGTATCTATCGACTAACTCCACAGGATCGATGGTGTTACCTAAAGTTTTGCCCATTTTGAGTCCGTCCTTGGTCAGAAAACCATGACCAAAAACTTGTTTAGGCAAAGGTAAACCAGCAGAAACTAACATAGCTGGCCAGTAAACCGCATGAAATCTTAATATATCTTTACCAATTAAATGTAAATTGATCGGCCACCATTGAGCTAAAGCATTGTCTAGGGTAGGGGTTTGGTCTGGCTCTAACAAGGCAGTGATGTAGGCGAGCAAAGCATCAAACCAGACATAAATGGTATGCTTGTCGTCTACGGGAACAGGAAAACCCCAGTCTAAATTGACGCGAGAGATCGAGAAATCTTTTAGACCTTGCTGCACAAAGTTAAGGACTTCGTTGCGCCGACTAGCTGGTTGAATAAAGTCTGGTTGGGACTCATAAAGTTCTTCTAGCTGTCGTTGATACTTAGAAAGGCGAAAAAAGTAGTTTTCTTCATCGCGCCATTCCGCCTGTTTATTGGTATGAATCGCACAGTGATGATCTTCGAGGAGTTCTCGTTCTTCTTTAAACTCTTCACAGGACACGCAATACCAACCTTGCTGACGATCTAGATAGATGTCATCCTGTTCCCAGACGCGATCAAAAAACTCATTAACGATCTGCTGGTGCTGGGGTGAGGTAGTGCGACTAAAACGATCCCATTGAATATCTAGCTTTGTCCATAAAGATTGAAAGCTTGCCACAATGCGATCGCAATGAACTTGAGGTTCTACCCCAGATTCCTCAGCAGTACGTTGAATCTTTTGTCCATGCTCATCTGTTCCCGTAATTAAGAGGACTGATTTGCCCTGTAAACGATGAAATCTAGCGATGGCATCAGCCACCATAGTAGTGTAGGCACTGCCAACATGGGGGACTCCGTTGACGTAATAAAGGGGAGTAGTTAGAGAGAATTGATGGTTTAGATCGGGATTATTCATTTGAGTTAGCAAACAATTGCTCTAACTAATGAGTCAGAGGCAATTTCGATAAATTGAGACAGATTACCCGTCATCTATAATTAAATTGTTATATTCTTGAGAACCTCACCACTACAGTATCAATGACAACAGAGCTTTAAATTAACCTTAAGGAAAATACTTAATAAATTTTCGATTTCGTTAACAAAGCTACTCATAGTGTTTCTCTTATTTGTGAGGTAAACCTTGGTTCTGTTTGGAGAAAGCGAAGCAGCGCGGTCTTGGGGGTCTCCCCCATGAGCGACTGCTTCAAGAAAGGGAAAAGTAGTATACTTCATGGTTCTGAAAATTGCGATAAGAATCAAAATGACTGCTATGGGAAGTTAAACAGCCCAATCTTGGTTAAAGACTCTGTATTGTTCCATACTGTAAATGAGGGCTTCTCTGACTAGAAGCTAGAAGCTAGAAGCTTAATT
>Ga0114940_10000678_pt1 | contig 14617 bp, 10 predicted proteins | sample ColdCreekSource_FD_87195 | JGI IMG/M metagenome (GOLD analysis project Ga0114940, IMG submission 87195) | Groundwater microbial communities from Cold Creek, Nevada to study Microbial Dark Matter (Phase II) - Cold Creek Source | ecosystem: Environmental > Aquatic > Deep subsurface > Groundwater ... | reverse complement strand
GGCGATAAGGTTCGTCTTTGCGGTGTTCGTTAGTATCTGGCGATTGTTCAGCCAACGCTTTCATAGGCTCAGACAAAGGCACCAAAATCGACGACATCGACAATTCAGAGCCTAAAAAATGCACCTCAGTCAAATAAAACCGCAGTACCATCTCGGCTTGGCGTTTAAGGGCGTATTGCAGGGTTTGTGCGCTAACGTTGGGGTTGCCGTCTCGGTCGCCGCCAATCCACTGGCCCATGCGCAAAAAGCTGTGTACGGGCTGGTTGCCTAGGGATTGCTCAAGTTCTGCATACAACTTGGGTATTTCACGCAAAAAGGTGGATTCGTAATAGCTCAGCGAGTTTTCAATTTCATCCATCACTGTGAGCTTGGAATAACGTAGCAAACGCGTTTGCCACAGCTGCATCACGCGGGAGCGGAGTTGTAATTCGTTAGCGCTTAATTCCTTTGGAGTGAGTGCGTCTTTACCGCCACCCTGACCATGCAAACTGGCCAAGCTGCGCATTTTGATGTCATCTCGTGCTGTCAGGAGTTGCGCAATGTCGCGCTCCGCATCCAAAATGCTTTTGCGCTGCACTTCGGTGGGGTGTGCGGTCAACACAGGGGAAACATGGCTTTTTGCTAAGGTTTGGGAGATGGTTTTGGGTGTAATGCCGGCCCAGCGCAGACGCGCCAAGGCCACCTCGATGCTGCCTTCTTGTGTATCGCCCACGCGCTCATGCACCTCGCGGCGGCGAATATGGTGTCTGTCTTCAGCCAAATTCGCCAAATGACTGAAGTAGGTGAAAGCACGAATCACGCTAACCGTTTGGTCTCCAGAGAGGCTTTTGAGCAGTTTTTTAAGCGCTTTGTCAGCGGTGTGGTCCTCATCGCGCCTGAAAGCGACGGACAGTTTGCGGATTTTCTCGATCAACTCATAAGCGGCAGCACCCTCTTGCTCTCGAATCACATCGCCTAAAATTCGTCCTAACAAACGAATATCTTCGACCAATGGCTTTTCATTCAGCTTTTGTTTGGAAAGCGATGGCGGTTTAGCGGATTCGGACAGTTCAGATTTTTTAAGAGTTAGTGTTTTCATAGTTGTCGTACATGCTAGCATCAAAATTAGCGTGTATTTACCTGTAGATTACCAATGAGTTCCCAATATAAAAACCAGTATGCAAGATACAAGCCAACTACCCACAAGCAAACAGTTAGTTAAACCGTTATTGAATATCACCATCGCCACCCGCGAAAGCCGTCTTGCCCTATGGCAGGCCGAGCACGTCAAAGCTTTGCTAGAAGCGCGTGGTCATACCGTTAAATTGCTGGGTATGACAACCATGGGTGACCAAATTTTGGACCGCTCGCTTAGCAAAGTGGGCGGGAAAGGGCTGTTCGTCAAAGAGCTGGAAACCGCGTTGGACGACGGCTCGGCAGACATCGCCGTGCATTCGCTCAAAGATGTGCCCATGGATTTGCCTGATGGCTTTGCTCTGGCCTGCGTGATGGAACGCGAAGACCCGCGCGACGCTTTTGTGTCGAATAACTACGCCAATTTAGCTGCTTTGCCGCTGGGGGCAACAGTGGGCACATCCAGCTTGCGCCGCGTCGTTTTGCTCAAGGCTCTGCGCCCAGATGTGAAGATTGTTCCGCTGCGTGGCAATTTAGACACCCGCTTGCGCAAACTCGATGAAGGCCGGTTTGACGCGATTATTTTGGCTGCGGCAGGTTTAAAACGTCTGGGTTTGGCGCAGCGCATCCGTGCTGTGTTTGAAACGACGGAGATGCTGCCAGCAGCGGGTCAGGGCGCTTTGGGTATTGAAATCAAAGCCAATCGGACAGATTTGGCGGCAGCCTTAGCGCCTTTAGCGCATTTACCAACGTGGATGTCTGTTTCAGCCGAGCGAGCCGTTAGCCGTGCGATGGGGGGCAGTTGCTCCATGCCTTTGGCGGCGCATGCTGTTTGGGATGGCGCGCAATTGCGGTTGAATGCGGCTTGGGGTGAGCCTGAGGATGAAAAATCATCAGCAGCTAACGAAATGAGCGATTTGGTGATAGCTAGCGCAAGCCTTGCTGCGAACAACATTGAAGCCGCTACGGCCATGGGTGAGCAAGTCGCTGCAAAATTGCTCGCAAATGGAGCGCGGAAATACACGAAGTTGATGGGCAATGATTAAATCCCCCCTAGCCCCCCTTTTTCAAAGTGGGGAACAAGCGTGAAAATCATCGTGACCCGCCCGCGCCTAGAGGCTGATGTTTGGGTCAATCAGTTGCGAGCTTTGCACTTTGATGCCGTTGCACTGCCGTTGATTCACATTGGCGCACCAGCGGATACTGAAAACGTTACTAAGGCTTGGGTGAGCTTGGGTGAATACAGTGCAGTGATGTTTGTGAGTAGCAATGCAGTTCGTTATTTTTACCCTTCAAATATGCCTATAGCTGGCGTATTTATTGAATCTAAAGCTATTAAAAGCATAGCAAATTTAGAGGTTAAAGCAGCTAAACCTAGAATGTGGGCGACAGGTCCGGGGACGCGCGATGCCTTGCTGGCGCAGTCTGTACCAGCTGATTTGATTGATTCGCCCGATTCAGGTGCGGCACAATTTGACTCTGAAGCGCTTTGGAATATTGTCAAAAACCAAGTCAAACTGGGCGACAAAGTGCTGATTGTGCGAGGCAGATCATTGGGTTTAAAGGGTGCCAACGGCGTGGAATCTGCAAAAATGAATGGACGCCCTTGGTTGGCTGACCAGTTAATAGCGACTGGCGTGCAGGTAGATGAAGTGATCAGCTACGAGCGCTGCGCGCCTGTGTTTGATGCGGCTGAATTAGCTTTGTTGCGCCAAGCCAGCGCAGATCAATCCATTTGGCTGCTCAGTAGTTCAGAGGCTGTCGCTAATTTATGCTCAATTTCAGGCTTAAGTTCTAGCTTAGGTTTGGGGCTGAATTGGTCACAAGCCAGAGCCATCGCCACCCACCCGCGCATTGCACGGGCAGCCAAAGATGCTGGATTTGGTGTTGTTTACGAGTCACGACCGCTGCTGGCTGATGTGGTGGCTTCTATAGAATCTATGTTATGAGCGACATTTCTACACAAGAGACACCTAGCGCCCCAGAGGCTCAGCCGGCTGCTAACCCGATTGCAGCCCCAATGGCAGTTGCAAATACGGGCTCTTCTACGAGGTCTGCTACTGGTTTTTCCAAGTTTTTTACTATATTTATAGTAGCAGCGTTGTCAGTATCTATGCTGGCTAGCTTCTACTTATGGCGTAAATTGACGAATATGCAGCAGCATCTTGCGAGACAGAGCGCTGATGCCACCAATTTAAGCGTTGAAGCCCGCAGTTTGGCTAAAAATGCGCAAGATGTGGCGCGGGAGGCGTCAGCTAGATCGTCTTTGAACGAAACGCGCCTGAGCGAAGTTGCCTTGCAACGCAGCCAATTGGACGAATTGATGCAAAGTTTGTCCCGCTCGCGCGATGAAAACTTGGTGGTGGATGTGGAGTCTGCTCTACGTCTGGCACAGCAACAAGCGCAATTAACCGGTAGTGTTGAGCCGCTTTTGGCCGCGCTGAAAACGGCGGATCAACGGCTGGTTAGGGCTGCGCAACCGCGCTTGAACGGTGTTCGCAGAGCGTTAGCCAGCGATACAGACAAAATCAAAGCTGCTGCGGTGGCTGATATTCCTAGTTTGCTTGTGAAACTGGACGAAATCAGCCGATTGGTGGAAGACCTGCCAGTGTTAAATACAGTGACGGCGGTACCAAAAATAGAGAAATCAAATGTAGGTTTAAGCGCTTCTTCAAATACTGAGGGTTATAAAGCTACTGTAAATCAAGATGCAGACTGGAAAACTGGCTTTCAAAACTTTATGCAGAAGCACTGGCAAATAGTGCGGGCTGAGTTGGGCAAGCTGGTTCGTGTCAGCCGTATCGAAAATCCAGATGCTGTGCTGCTGTCGCCTGAACAGACCTATTTTTTGCGAGAAAATTTGAAACTCAAAATTCTCAATGCTAGGCTAGGTTTGCTGGGGCGGCAAATTCAATCTGCAAAGACTGATTTGCTGTCAGTCGCCGACGATATTCGTAAATACAGCGACCCCACCTCCAAGCAAGTGCAGATATTGCAAGCCGCCTTGTCGCTGGTGCAAACGCAGCTAGGCAATGCAACGATTCCTGTTCTCGACTCATCTTTAGCCGCGTTGACACTTGCGGCAGCGGGTAAATAATGCGTGCTGCACTGTGGTTTTTAGCCTTATTTGGTATTGCAGTCGCTGTGGCCGTGTTTGCCGGAAACAATGATGCCACGGTAACCTTGTATTGGTCGCCTTATCGTGTTGATTTGTCGCTGAACTTTGTGATTCTTGCGCTCGTTTTTAGTTTTGCGCTCATCTATGCGGCCATGCGCACAGCTGCGCTTTTGTTTGCTCTGCCCGAGCAAGCCCAGCGCTGGCGTGCGTTGCAAAAAGAGCGAGCCATCAATGCTGAGCTTTTCAACGCGCAATCGCATTTTTTAGCAGGCCGGTATATTCGTTCACAAAAATCTGCGTTGTCTGCCTTGAGTTTGGATAAATCAAGAGAGCATTCCCATCCCAAATCAACCGATTTAGTGGGGAATGAGTCGCAACTACGCGCTTTGGCGCATGTGATGGCAGCACAAAGTGCGCATGCCTTGCAAGACAGCGCGGCACGAGATAATCATTTGAAGCAAGCCTTAGAGCATCAAAATCAGCGTGCTTCGTTAGACACAAAAGAAGGCGCGCAGCTCTTGGCTGCAAGCTGGGCTTTGGATGACCGCGATGCTTCCGCCGCGCAGCGCTGGTTAGCGCAATTGCCTAGTGGCGCAGCGCGTCGCACTTTGGCGCTACGGCTCAAACTCAAAGCGGCGCAGTTGGGTAATGCCAGTACGGAAGCACTAGAGACGACGCGTTTGCTGGCAAAGCACCATGCATTTTCCAAAGATGTTGCACCTAGTTTGATCAAAAGTTTGGTTTTAAAACGACTAGATGATGCGCGAGACACCGCGCAACTGCAGACCACTTGGCGTGCGCTAGATGCAAACGACCGTTTGCAACCAGACCTTGCCATTCATGCAGCATTCAAGCTGAATGGATTGGGCGGTCAGGTGCAGCAAGTGACGGACTGGTTGCTACCTGCGTGGACAGCAATAATCGGTTCTGATAGCGGCTTGAACAATGTTGACAGCGCACGTTGTGCAGAACTCATACAAACACTGGAAGCCATATTGGCTGCGCAAACAGAATCAAAGGAAGTATCAAAGGAATTGGCTTGGTTGGCTAGAATTGAGCAAGCGCAACAGGCAAATCCAAGAGATGCGCGTTTACAGTACCTAGCGGGTATCGCCTGCAAAGCGCACCAACTGTGGGGCAAAGCGCAGCAGCAATTGGCGCAAGCTGCGCCGCAGTTAAAAGATGCTAATCTAAAACGCCGCGCTTGGTGCGCTTTGGCGGAATTGGCCGAGCAGCGGGGTGATGCTGTCGCAGCTGGCAGCGCATGGAAAAACGCCGCACAGATTTAACACGGTATAAGTTATTTGCAACCCTGTTGGCTTGGGTTGTTGGTACTTTGATGCAGTTGTTGCAAACATCTCTAAAGGATGCTCATGTATATGCATTTTATTTGGTTGTAGCCGGCGTTTTTATTGCCTGCATAGCTATTGATAGAGTAGCTAAAAAATCACCAAGCGAGCGCATCAATTTGCAAATATGGTTCCCCGTTTGCATGCTTCTTGCTAGTGGCTGCGCTGCATTTGGCGTGACAGGTTTGCGTGCAGTTGCTTATGCCTCGCATCAATTAAATCCAGCTTATGAAGGGCGAGATATTGAGGTCGTTGGCGTTGTGTCTGCGATGCCTCACATTAATGACATGGGAACGCGGTTTCAGTTAAATGTGGAATCTGCGAAATTGCTTACAACCGTTGAGAATGTTCAAATCAAACAAGCTGTTGTGCCGCCTTCTAAAATTTCGCTGAGTTGGTATGGTGGCGTCTTTGGCGTAACTGAAGTGGGTGGCGATATGGTTGCATTGCAACGCAAACCCATGCCCATCCTGCCAGGAGAGCGCTGGCAAATGACGGTGCGGCTCAAAGCGCCACATGGCAACCTTAACCCGGGTGGTTTTGATTTTGAATTGTGGCTATGGGAACAGGGCATACAAGCAACAGGTTATGTACGAACCAGTGCGAACGATGCTGTTCCCGCGCGATTGGGACAGACGTGGCAGCATCCAGTTGAACAATTGCGCTACAAGGTCAGGGATGCAATTTTTACGCGCATGTCCGCTTCAGATTCTTCTCACAACGCTTTCAAGCACTCAAGTGAAGCGGGGATCATTGCGGCCTTGGTGACGGGTGACCAACAGGCCATAGACCGCGCCGATTGGGATATTTTTAGGGCTACAGGCGTTGCTCATTTGATGAGTATTTCTGGTTTGCACATCACCATGTTTGCTTGGGGTGCAGTACTTCTAGTTGGCAGCTTGTATAGACGCTCAACGCGCTTGTGCCTAGCCTATTCAGCGACAAATGCTGCTTTGTTGGGCGGCTTGATATTGGCGACTTGTTACGCTGTATTCAGTGGTTGGGGCGTGCCGTCGCAGCGGACGATTTTGATGTTGGCAACGGTGACGGTGCTGAGACTATTAGGTAAACGCTGGCCATGGCCAACGGTTTGGATGCTGGCTTGTATTGTTGTGGTTGTGACAGACCCTTGGGCATTGCTGCAAGCAGGGTTTTGGTTGAGTTTTGTGGCTGTAGGTGTGCTATTTGCTACAGATATTTCAAACGATGCAGTCTCGCCACCTGCATTAAATTTAGTTGCCTCACTCAGGAGAAGATTGTGGCTGAGCGGCCGTGAGCAGTTCATCATTACCTTGGCGCTTGCGCCTTTGACGCTTTTGCTCTTTGGTCAAGTGTCCGTGATCGGGCTTGTGGCGAATGCATTGGCGATACCGTGGGTAACGTTGATTGTTACGCCCTTGGCTATGTTGGGCACGCTTCTTTCGCCGATGTGGGACTTGGCAGGTTTAGCAGTTTCTGCGTTAAGCCGTTTTCTAGCATTGCTGGCTAAATTGCCATTTGCCACTGTGTCCGTGGCTGTACCGCCTGTGTTGATGAGTGTAGTCGCCGTGTTCGGTGGTGTTCTTTTGGTTCTGCGATTGCCAAGTGCATGGCGCTTCCTTGGGCTTCCTTTGTTGCTGCCAGTTATTTTGTGGCAAGCTCCACGTCCTCCTGATGGGCAATTTGAAATGATTGCTGCAGATATTGGACAAGGCAATGCTGTGGTCATACGAACGGCAAACCACACCTTGGTATATGATGCGGGACCGCGATATTCCGTAGACAGCGATGCTGGTCATCGTGTGTTGGTTCCGCTATTGCGGGCGACGAATGAAAAGGTTGATGCCGTCATGCTCAGCCATCGCGATATTGACCATTCTGGTGGTATCAAATCTGTGCTGTCCATGCATCCAAAAGCAAACTTCATCAGCTCAATTGAAAACACGCATGAATTGCAATCGATTCACCCTGCAAAGCGCTGTGTGGCGGGGCAAGCCTGGCAGTGGGATGGTGTTGATTTTGTCGTGCTTCACCCAACAGACACAGACTACGAGTCGCCACAAAAATCAAATGCTATGAGTTGTGTGTTGCGCATCAGCACTAAGCAGGCGAGTGTTTTGCTAGCTGGAGATATTGAATTGGCGCAAGAAGCAAGGCTGGTTATAGATCAAAAAGCATTAAACAGTACCGTTTTATTAGTGCCTCATCATGGCAGTAAAACCTCGTCCAGCGCTGCATTTTTAGATGCAGTTCAACCACAAATCGCCGTTGTTCAAGTTGGATACAGAAATCGTTTCGGTCATCCTGCAACAAGTGTGCTGGAGCGCTACAGCGAACGGAATATAAAAGTGATAGACACTGCGCATTGTGGTGCGTTGCAGTGGTCTAGTGCAAATCCGAAAGAGACGCGTTGCCAGCGTGAAGTTGGCAAACGCTATTGGCATCATCAAGTGCCTTAGCGCTGGCGGATAGATTTAATCATTTACCCATTTGCTGCGCCACTTCGCGTCCCAAATCAATCACAGACATGGCATAGTAGCTGCTCCAGTTGTAACGAGTGATGGCGTAGAAGTTTTCTGTTCCAGCCACATAGCTAGGCATATTGCCAGCAACGCTAGGGTCGCCATTTTGCAGCTCTATCAATGCCAGTGGACCCGTGTGTGCAGCACCAGCAGCATTCAAATTCGCCCCTTTTGCTGTAAAGCTGGCAACACTAAACGTAGGCAAAATATCTGGCGCCATCAAAGCATCCATGTCCAGTTTGGCTGAATCAAAAGTAACCGGGTAATGCGTTGGCATGCCTGGTTGCCACTTGAAAGCTTTGAAGTAATTAGCCACTGAGCCAATCACATCAGCGGGGCTGGTAAACAAATCTACTTTGCCATCTTCGTCAAAATCAATCGCATATTTCACCCAACTGCTGGGCATGAATTGCGGCAAACCCATAGCGCCAGCGTAGCTGCCGCGTGGCGACAAAGGGTCAACACCAGAGCGTGATGTCAGCGATAAAAAATGTTCTAGCTCGCCTTTGAAAAAAGCTTGTCGCTCTACTGCGCGAGGATGCGATGCTGGGAAATCAAATGTTAAAGTCGTTAATGCATCTATTACCCGATAGCTGCCTGTATCTCGTCCGTAAATGGTTTCAACACCAATGATGCCAACGATGATTTCAGCCGGCACGCCATATTCTTTTTCGGCCTTCGCAAGTGTTGCTGCATTGTCTTGCCAAAACTTTACGCCGGCTTTTATGCGAACTGGGTCAATAAACCGGCTGCGGTAAATACGCCAGTTTTTGGCAACGCCTTTGGGAGCTGGCTGCATTAGCCGTGAGATTTGCCCGATGTTTCTCGCTTGCCCAATCGTGTTGCGCACCCACTCTTTGTCCAAATCGCGTCGCTCAGCAATATCGTCAGCCATCTGCATGGCCTCTGCGCGTGTGGCGTAGAGTTCGTACTGTGCTGAAGATTTTAAATTGGTTTGTTTTTTTATGCTGTTTTTGGCTGTAGCCGGCGTATTTATTGCCTGAACTGCTATGAATAATATAGTAAAAATTAATCTTATTTGCATTTTTAAAAGTACTAATTTCTACAATTTTTAAGTAATGGAAGTATGCGTCACTATTTTACAGGCCAAGTGATGTTTTTAAGCCTTGATTTCAAGCTTGCAAGATCCTTGTTTTCGGCGCGCCCACGGTAGCGAAGTTCTTCAAGCTCGATCAGCCAAGCTGCCAGTGGTTTTGCTGACTCCCCATAATGATTTACGATGGCTAGTGCTAATTCTCGTGGCGATATATTTGCAGAAATAGCCAAGCCTTGTAAACCAGCCTTTGTCAATCTGACCTTAACTGATGCGAGCAAGCGCAGCCAAGGGTCGTGCTGTCTTTTGTCCCACGTTGTCCATGCGATGCCCAACAAACTGATTGCTACGACAATGGCTATCAAAACATAGCTTAAATCTGCCCAACTGGGCGATTTGAATCCCAAATTTTTCAGTACATTCAATTGAGTAGCTTCAGAGTAATTCAATATTTTTTGATTCCATGTGTTGTTGACAGCATCCCACACAGCGCGCAGCTGCAGCAATGGGTTGTAACCACTGTTGCCTAGGTTACTCGTCCACAAGCTTGCAATAGCACCACCAAACGCGCTGCTTGGAGCACTTAAGCGCTGCAGTGAATCAATGCGTAGTGGGGAAACTGCAGAAGTGGGGTCAACGCGAACCCAACTTCCTACGATGTTGCCATCTTTACTTCCATTGCTTGTACCAGCTTGCCAAACTTCGGCCCAAGCATGTGCATCGCTTTGACGCACCACCCAGTACCCATCGACTTGGTTGAACTCACCACCTTGGTAGCCAGTGACAACTCGCGCTGGTACGTCCATAGCACGCATGAGCACAACAAACGACGAGGCGATGTGCTCGCAAAACCCAGCTTTGCGGTCAAACCAAAATTCATCAGCTGTGTTGTCGCCATACAAGCTGGGCTCAAGGGTGTATTCGTAGCCGCCGGTGCGCAGCTTTCGCATCACTTCAGTAACCAAGGTTGCTGTATCAGCTTGCGCAAACCGTGCATCACGTTTGATTTCAGCCGCGAGTTGCAAGGTGCGTGGGTTGTAGCCTTTAGGCAGTTTGACATCGTTTTGTAAACTCAAATCAAACCTTTCAGGTCCATACCTGAATTGCGTGTGGCTTTGTGCTTTGTAACGGATGAGATCAGTGATAGGGCGATTTGTAAACCACTGTAATTCTGATGTTGTGCGTAGCTGGTAGCCTGGCAACATGGGTGCTGCCGTAGCAGCATCTAGCGCAAACAACCAAGGTTTGTTACTAGCCTCTAAGGTCACTTCGTAATTGAGTGGCTGGCCTGCGACTTTTAAATTGCTGTCGGCGCTAGAGCTGACCGGCGGCAACCATTGACGACCATCAAAATTAGACAGCACCGGCCCACGCAGGTAAATGTCTCGGCTTGGCGGCGGTGCGCCCTCAAATTTGATTCGCATGGCAATGCTGTCGTCCAGCGCCAAATTAGCAATCGTTCCCACCCGCATGTCTGCACTTAATCCAGATTTCCCCTGCGATGGCCCACCCGGCATGCCCCACAAAGGTGCAAGCCGTGGAAACAACATGAACAGTACCACCATGATGGGCGCACCCAAAAGCGCCATCTTTCCCGCAATCTTCGCCGCCGCCATCAGTGGTGGTTTGCCCACAGGCATGTGCGCGTTAACCAAAGCTGTCAGTAGCCCCATTAGCGCGACCAACATGGCAAAGGCCGTCAAGAGCGACTGCGAAAACAAGAAATTGCTGAGCATGCAAAAGAAGCCGAGAAAGAACACCACAAAAGCATCCCGCTGCGCGCGTAGCTCCAAAGTTTTGAGCGCCAGCAACATCACCAGCAAAGTCACACCAGCATCACGCCCTAATATCGTTCTATGCGTGGCAAATGTTGCTGCAATAGCAACGACCAGCAAGGCTATCAGCCACCAACGGTTAGGCAGCGGTTGCGATTTCCAAGCCAGCTTGCCGCGCCACACCAACACACTTGCCACCAAACCGCTGCACCACAGCGGCAAATGAACCACTTGCGGCAACACTACTGCGGCGATGACGAGCAGCAGGAACAGAGTATCGCGGCTGTCACGTGGTAGGTTATTCAGCGTATTGACGAATTTTTTTAGCATAAACATTGCTCAATACAAAGCAAGCGCTTGCAAACACTGCTGTTGATGCGCTTCGCCGCTGCTTGGTGCAATTTCAGTTGCGGGCAACCGCAGTCCGTAAACCAAGCCCAGCACCTCAGCCTGCACCACCCAAGAGCACAGCCGAGAGAGCGAAGCTTCTGCGTCTGCACAGCCCGTGCGTGCAAAATCCAACCACAGCTCTTGCGCAGCAGCATGCTGCGTATCGCGGCTGATCAAATTAACAGAGGGGCTGGGATCATCCGCATCCATGCTCGCCCAGGTTTTTGCAACTTTCTTCCAAACGATGTGTTTCATGGGGTCGCCACGGCGGTAGGCGCGTATGCCATCAAATTCGCCAGTCGCCTTTGTTAAAGCATGCTTGGCGTCGCCAGACAGCGGCTCGCCAGCGGGCAAAGCGGGCGCGTTGGGCTCAATGGCTGGGTAAACCCACACGTGCATGGCAGGGCGAATCACTGTCCATACCCGAAACGTCCCCATCGGGAAGCGCGTCTCTAAAGTCAGTGTTGGTAATCTGTGTTTGCCACGCGGCATGGGTTCGCCGGCGATTTGAACCGTCGTACTGCCTTGTGCAGGCACATCTGCCCACGTCCAATGCGATAGATTCATAACGCTCATGCCGATGCCGTGTCTGAGGTTTTTCTGTGTATTGCTTAGAACCATCTCAAAGTTAACGATAGCCGTTGTGAAATATGCCTGAGGCGCTATGATATTAATAGCTATTCCGCGCAAATTAGCGTGCCCAATATGCATGCCAACCAACACGCTGCCGCCAATCAAAAATGTTAACAAATAGCCTAAATTCAGCTGGTAGTTGATGCTTGCAACAAGTAGAACCAGCAAGGTCACCACCATCATCCAGCCCGCTTTGGTGGGCAAGATATAGACATTGCGCTGATTCAGCAGCATGCTGTCGGTCAACGGCAGTCTGGCTTCAAACCATTGCTGAAAGCGCTGACGGAAAAAGCCCATGAGAGACTAATGGTCTTCGATTTACGACAAAGCAACAGCGTCTAACATCGCGCGAACTTGTGCACTGGCGTTGCGCCCCGCACTGCTGACGGGATTCAAGCGGTGCGCCACGGTTTGCACCATCACGGCGCGTATGTCATCTGGAGCGACGTAATCGCGCCCACTCAACAACGCTTGCGCCTTGGCTGCCCGCAGCAAAGCAATGCCCGCTCGAGGGCTTAAACCTTGCAAAAACCAGCTGCCAGAGCGGGTGGTTGCTATCAGGTCTTGTAAATAGTTTAAGAGCGGCTCGGACGCGTGAATCTGGAGCACTTGTTGTTGCAGTTGAGATAGCTCGTTAGCCGTTAAAAGTGCAGGCAAAGCATCTACTACAGTTCTGGTGTCACCGTTGGTCAATAAACTTCGTTCAGCGACTCGGTCAGGATAGCCCAACGAAATGCGCATCAAAAACCGGTCCAGCTGCGACTCAGGCAACGCATAGGTGCCTAATTGGTCATGCGGGTTTTGCGTGGCGATGACGAAAAAGGGTGATGGCAAAGCGCGGGTTTCACCCTCGATAGTGACTTGCTTTTCTTCCATCGCTTCCAGCAGGGCGCTTTGTGTTTTCGGACTGGCGCGGTTGATTTCATCGGCTAAAAGCACTTGCGCAAACATCGGGCCGGGGTGGAACACAAACGATTGGCTGGCGCGCTCGTAGATGGAGACGCCGCTCAAATCGCTGGGCATCAAATCGCTTGTGAACTGCACACGGGAAAATTGCAAGCCAAATGTTCGGGCTAAGGCATGCGCTAGGGTGGTTTTGCCGACACCTGGCACGTCTTCAATCAACAAATGCCCACCCGCCAGCAGGCAGGCAACACAATCTTGCACTTGTTCTTGTTTACCAACGATAACTTTATTGAGCTGGGTCAATAAAGCTCTGAGTTTATTTTGAGTGTTTTCTTGAAGCATATTTTTGTACTATTATGGATACCAAAGTGGCGTTTTTCTGCGCCAAGCCTTTATATAGTCATAACAATAGCATTTAATCCATCATGACGAGTCGTACCGGTTATTTCACCCACCCCGATTGTCGCAAACACGAAATGGGTCGTGGTCATCCTGAGTGCCCCGAACGCTTGGATGCCATCAACGACCATTTGTTGTATATTGGACTTCTTGACAATCTGTCGCAACAAACAGCGCCTTTGGCTGACCTTGAAGTGCTAGAACTTGCCCACAGCAAGCGCCACATCGCCAGCATGGATGCTTTAAATGATGCGTTAGTACAAGAAATTGCCTCGGGCGGGAGCAAAAAATACGCACAAATCGACCCCGACACGGCGATGAATACCCACACATGGTCGGCAGTGCGCCACGCCACAGGTGCAGCTTTGGCGGCGACGGATGCAGTCATTGCAGGTGAGTTGGTGAATGCGTTTTGTGCCATTCGGCCGCCAGGTCACCATGCCGAGCATGACCGTGCGATGGGTTTCTGCGTCATCAACAGTGTGGCTACTGCCGCCAAGTATGCGCTAGAGCACCACGGTTTAAACCGCGTTGCCATCGTCGATTTCGACGTACACCACGGCAACGGCACGCAAGACATCGTCAGTGGAGATCAGCGGATTTTGCTGTTCAGCTCCTTCCAGCACCCGTTTTACCCGCACTCGGGTGTCGACCACAACGCCAGTAATGTCGTCAACATGCCTTTGCCTATTTACACGAAAGGACCCGCCTACCGTGAGCTGGTCGAGGCTAACTGGTTGCCACGCTTAGAAGCTTTCAAGCCTGAGATGATTTTTATCAGCGCTGGTTTTGATGCGCATAAAGACGACGATTTGGGGCAATTGGGCTTGGTCGAGGCGGATTACGCTTGGATCACCACCAAAATCAAAGACATCGCACAACGACATTGCGGTGGCCGTATCGTCTCGTGTTTAGAGGGTGGTTACAACTTGAACGCCTTGGCTCGCAGTGTCGAGGCGCACGTGCGGGCGTTGGCTGATCTTTAAAACACATGGCTATATTCACAGCATTCGTACCTACTTCATCCAACTCGCTCAATTCATCTTCGGGTATGCCAACACAAGACATTGGCCATTGGTTTGCCCAGTTAGCCACACCAAAATCATTGATTGAGTTGGCCGTACTGGCTCTATGCGCTGCCTTGGCGTGGGGTTTTCTGTGGCTCATGCGGCGCAGTTTGGCGCAAGTTGACAGCAAATCTATTTTGTTTGGTAGGCAGTTGGTCGATGGCGTGTTGTTCCCCTTGTTGTTGCTGTGTTTTGCCTACATCGCACGCGCTGTTTTGCTGCGCACCACAGCGGTGCATTTGCTGCACATCGCTATTCCTGTGCTGCTCGCCTTGGTCATGATACGCATGGGGGTTAAGGTGCTGCAAGCCG
>Ga0114940_10000677_pt1 | contig 14619 bp, 13 predicted proteins | sample ColdCreekSource_FD_87195 | JGI IMG/M metagenome (GOLD analysis project Ga0114940, IMG submission 87195) | Groundwater microbial communities from Cold Creek, Nevada to study Microbial Dark Matter (Phase II) - Cold Creek Source | ecosystem: Environmental > Aquatic > Deep subsurface > Groundwater ... | reverse complement strand
CGGAAAGAAGTCGATTCCGCGCAAGAGATTCAACGCCTCCTCATTCCCAGAGAAGCTCCACAGATTCCAGGCTTAGAAATAGCCGCAAAAACCCGCCCTGCTTCAGAAATTGGCGGCGACACTTTTGAATTCTACAAAAAAGACGCCCGCCACATCCTCTACATTGGAGACTCAACCGGTCATGGAATTCCCGCCGGCATTGTGATGGTGATGGTGGACGCCTTGCTGGAAACCTTCATCGATCTCAAAGAGAGCCTCACAGACATGATGATCACGCTCAACAAATACCTCAAACCCCATCTGCGCCCCAGCATGTTCATGACCATGATTCTCCTCGAGTGGGAATCAACGACGAGCACTCTCAAGTGGGTGGGTGCCGGACACGAATATCTCATCCACATGAAAACCAAAGAAGGCAAAGTGGAAAGCATTCAAGCCGGCGGCATTGCTGTAGGAATGATCGCAGACAGCACTGCCCTGACTCACGAAAAATCTCTAAGCTTGAATGACAATGATTTTGTGATTCTCTATTCCGATGGGATCACAGAAGCAAAAACTCGTGCCGGAGAGGAGTATGGTTTAAAACGACTCTGCAATTTCATACAAAGCCAAGTCAGCGTAGACATGACTCCGGATCAACTCTTCCAGAAAATCGCCATCGACGTGGGTGCTTTCATGGACGGAGCCGTCCAACTCGACGACATGACTTTGATTGTGCTCAAACACACGCAAAGCCATCTGAAGACCTCAGACTCCAGCACCGAATGGCAACTTGTTCCAAACTCAAAAATATGATACAATAATAAGATTAAAGAACAAACGTATGGCAAGCTTTCTGGCTGAACTCAAAAAGTACCGTTTTCTTCTCACCGTAGCAGGAGTTGTGCTTGCTATTGTGGTGGGAGAAAACCTGATTTTTCAAAATCCCGTGACCCTTTCAAAAATCGACGAGGTGGAAGCCGGGACAGACACCACCGTAACAGCAGGTGGAAACCCCAACGAAACCCTGAGTCTCATCCTCATTCAACCCGACTCCAACGAAGTCGAATTCACCGCAGACACCAATGCCCAAGGCAAGGCTAAGATCGTCCTTGCAGGAACAAATCTTCAAATCGTCGGGGACTACACCTTATACGCCGGACATTCCTCCAAAAAAGCCTCCGACGTGGAAGAAAGCTTCACCGTGACCGCGGGCGAAGCTTCCCTCACCACTTCAAAGGTGAGTTTCAGCCAGAACAGTTTGAAAAAAGGCCAAACGGCCCAAATGGTGATTCTCCTCAAAGACGCCTACGGAAATCCGGTGAGCGGACACAGCTTGATCATAACTCCTGACCAAAGCTCCGTTGAAGTCTACACTTCCGAATTCGCCACCAATGAAAAAGGCCACATCAGCTACTCCGTCACCGGTTCCGGAGTGGGAATAGTGAACTTCTCCATCTTCGATAGCACAGAGGGCCAAAACGTTTTAGGCCAAACTCAAATGGCATTCGCAGAAAGTAACGGAAATGAAAATCAATCTATTTCCTTGGCCGAAAATGGTCCCATCACTTCCTTCACCATCAGCGGCCTCTCTAGCGAAACACTGGCGAGCCAACAAGAATCACTCACCGTCAAAGCCGTGGATTCTCAAGGTTTCAGTGTGAGTGACTATACAGGCACCATCCGTTTCTCCTCCAGCGACAACGAAGCTTCCCTGCCGGAAGACTACACTTTCTTAGCGGACGACCAAGGGGAACACACCTTCAGCTTATCGGTAAAACTCATCACTCCAGGCACGCAAACCATCTCCGTCACCGACATCGATCAAAGCACTCTCACCGGCAGCGGCATCACTTCTGTAGTGACCACGCTGGACTCCACTTCCAACACAGACTCCAGCTACAATTCTGATTTTGAAACCACGGATTACACCAGAGATGGCGACTTCACCCTCATCAGCCCAGCCTCCGGCAGCTACTCCACCAGTACGGTGGAAGTTCAAGGCCAAGGCGAATATGGAAACACAGCCGTAATCTTTGTGAACGACGAAGAAGCGGGCCGCACAGACATTGCTTTCGACAATAGCTTCAACTACACCCTGCAAGACTTGACCGACGGCGACTACAGCATTTATGCCAAAATTGTGGATCAAAGTGAGCTGCAAAAAGAAATTTCAAATGTAGAAAAGGTCACCATAGACACCACCCCTCCCGCCTTGGTTTCCATCACTGCAGATCCAGAAAAAGACATCGCCACCGGAAGCAAAGTCACCATCACCGTATTGAGCGAAAGCGAATTGGACCAAGCGTCCATTGTCTTCCAAGATCAAGTGAACACCATGACGGAAACTTCCACTTCCGGAAAATACCAAGTGGACTTGGTGATGCCGGACAAAGAAGGCGACTACGCCATGGACGTGGACCTTTCAGACGCCCTGGGCAATGAAGCCACCTACCGTGATCAACTCACTATCACCGTGGGTCCATCCACAGAAACACCCGCAAGTACCGCACCTGAGGTGGGAATTGTCAGTGGAATCACCGCAACAGGCGGCTCTGAAAAGGTTGCACTTTCTTGGGAAACGCCCGAAAGTAGCACTCAAATAGCCTACTATAGAATTTATTACGGCCCTTCCACAGATGCCCTTTTCGCCATTTCAGAAACCTACGACGCCTCCACCACATGGAGCATTCCAGAACTCATCGCCAAGCAAGAGTACTACTTTGCAGTAACCGCGGTGAACGTTGAGGGGACAGAAGGCGCCACAAGCACCGTCATCAAGGCTATCCCTGAGCTTTCAAAAGAACCCGCGCCCGTCGCAGAACCCACCGTTCCCGCCATCACCACCTCATACATAGACATCACAGAGAATCCGGAATCCGGTCCCGCCACCAACATTTTGGCTGGACTCAGCCTCATTGCGGCCCTCTCTTACGTCTTACTAAGAAAGCGTGCACGCGCTTAATTTTTCTGCTAAGATCCGAGCACATTCTCCGCTATGTCCTTTTTTCTACAAACCTTCAACGTCCTCATCGCCATCTTCACAACCTTAATTTTGGTGCGAGTGGTGCTGTCGTGGATGAGCCGCGACCAAAGTGCTTTGACCCAATTCATTGAACAATGCACGGATCCCCTCTTAGCACCCATCAAACGTGCATTGCCCATGGTGGGCGCTTTGGATTTTTCTCCAATGATCGCTCTGGTACTCCTGCGAGTCCTCAGTTACCTCGTGAATTTCTACCTATGATTCAACTCTACGACAGCCTGCGTGGTGAAAAAGTTCCCCTGGAAAAAGCTCCAGGCGAAAGCATTAAAATCTATGTGTGCGGGCCCACCGTTTACGACTCCGCCCACCTCGGCCACGGACGCAGCGCCGTGGCTTTCGACGTGATTCGCCGCTTCCTCGAATGGAGCGGCTACGAAGTGATCTTCACCACCAACATCACGGACATCGAAGACAAAATGATCACCCGCGCCGAACGTGAAGGCATCACGGTTCCGGAACTCGCGGATCGAATCATTCCGGAATATCAGCGCGACTATGGCGCTCTGGGCATCAAAGCCCCCACCTTCAATCCACGCGCCACGGAATATGTGGACGAAATGATTGCACTCATCCAAAAACTCGAAGAAAAAGACCACACCTACGAACTCGACGATGGCGTCTATTTTGACGTCAGCACTTTTGGCGCATACGGAAAACTCTCGCACCAAAAAATGGACGAACTCGAAGCCGGTGCACGCATGGAAGAACGCAAAGACAAGCGCAATCACCAAGACTTCGTGCTGTGGAAATTGAAGAAAGAGGGCGAGCCCTTTTGGGCGAGCCCGTGGGGCGATGGACGTCCCGGCTGGCACATCGAATGCAGCGCCATGAGCGCCACTTTACTTGGCGAAACCTTCGACATCCACGGCGGTGGACTGGATCTCAAATTCCCGCACCACGAATGTGAAGTGGCTCAAAGCGAAGCCGCCAGCGGCAAGCCCCTGGCCAAAATTTGGATGCACAACGGCTACATCACCGTGGACCAAGAAAAAATGAGCAAATCTCTGGGAAATTTCTTCACGCTCAAAGACATTTTTGAAAAATACAATCCCCGCGTGATTCGCTTTTTTCTACTCAGCAGCCACTACCGTTCCCCCATTGAATACTCGGTGGAACTCCTCGAACAAGCCCGGAATACCCTCAAAGGCCTCGACGAATTTTACCTCACGCACAAAGACGGCAGCACCGAAGCCGACCCCGCCGTGCTCAAACTCTTTGGTGAAAAACTCGCCAACGACATCGACATTGCCGGCGCCCTGGCGGTGCTCTTTGAGTGGATGAAGAACGAGCCCGAAGCCATTGAAGCCACGCTCAAAAAAGCCAATGAGGTACTGCAAATCCTCCCAGTGGACTTTGAACTGACGCTGGAACAAGAAACGCTCGTGGCCGCCCGCAAGCTCGCTCGCGAGGAAAAAGATTGGAAAAAATCCGATGAACTCCGCGACGAACTCGCGACGCAAGGAATTGAAGTCGAAGACGGGAAAAACGGCAGCCTTGCACGACCAAAGATTTAGTACCTGAGCACGTCATTCAAACCGGAAAAAACCTGCTCAAGCTCTTCCCCACTGATTTCTCCAATTTTCTTCTGGAGGCGTTTCTTGGAAATAGTCCTCAGTTGAAAGGTCAAAACTTCAGAATCTTGAGACAAGCCATTGAGCACTGATTTTTTCAGCACAACACAAGTAGGAAAATTTTTTACCTTGGAGGAGAGAGGGCAGATCATACATAAATCAAAATGCTCGTTCATCGTATTTCCGGAAAGAATAAGAACCGGTCGAACACCTTGTTGTTCTTGCCCTGTGGTAGGCTCAAGATCTGCCAGGAAAATATCTCTTTGTTTCATTTTTCGTAGTTATTCAATTGTTCGTTATAGTCCGAGAGCCCAGCCTCAGCCAAATCAAACATTTCAATGTCACCACTCGCCTCTTTAAACATTTCTGCCATTTTTTTCTTCTTGATTTGGATCTGATAGAGAGTCAACGCCTCTTCAATCACCGCTTTTTTACTAAGACCCTCTTTGGAAGCAAAAGCATCCAACCAAGTCATGATCTGAGGAGAGAGGGTACTTGTATAAGTAATGGCAGTGCTCATATGTAAAGTTTATAAATAGTCCACATAAATATTATAGTATTTATGTGGACTAAAAGCAAGTCCACGCCCTAGCGGTACTTCCCTTCGTCCAAAATCCTGGGAATGATGCTGTTCACGTCGCCCGCCCCCATGATGAGCACCAAGTCACCATCTTGAATGGTGTCGAGCAAATATTCAGCGGTGTTCTCAAGCCCGTCACCGTAGCGCACTTCGTCGTGGTAATCCGCAATCGCGTCCACCAATGCTTCCGAGGAAACCGCAGCTTTGTCCGCGGCGCTGTCACGCGCGGCATAAATATTCGGGATGATCACTTCGTCGGCATCTTCAAACGCATCGGCAAAGGCATCGAGCAGCGCCGCCGTTCGGCTGTATTGGTGGGGCTGAAACACCGCCACAATCCGCGACTCCGGATATTTTTCACGCGCGCCCTGCAGCGTCGCCTGAATTTCCGTGGGATGGTGAGCATAATCGTCATAAATCAAAGCCCCGCACGAAGTGCCACGGTATTCAAAACGCCGCCACGCGCCTTCATAAGCCGCTAAACTTTCCGCAATGATTTCCTCAGAAACCCCCAGCCGCCGCGCCAAATGCGCCGCCATTCCGGCATTGAGCAAATTGTGATTCCCCGGCACTCCCACATCCCTCTCGTATTCACTGATTTCATCCGGCCACACCACCTCCTCGCTCTGATCCGCGAGTTCTTGAAACGCCAGTTCGTAATCTTCCTGACTTTTGAAATAATCGATGTGATCCAACTCAATGTTGGTGACGCCCAGCAAATTGGGGTGCAAGCTCATGAAGTTGCGACGATACTCACACGCCTCCACCACAAAAACTTCACCGGTTCCAACCCGCACATTGCGATTCCCAAACTCCTTGAGCTTGCTGCCCACAATCACCGTGGGATCCAGCCCCGCATTCACCAAAATCAAGGAGAGCATCGCCGTAGTCGTGGTTTTTCCGTGAGAACCCGCCACCGCCACCAAATGATAATCGTCCGTCACTTTTCCCAGCGCCTCAAAATAGGTCATGGTCGGAATCTCCAAATCGCGCGCCTTCATCAGTTCTTCGTTGTCTTCAGGAATAGCCTCGCTATAAATCACCAGTTCCGTATCGTCAGGAAGTTGACCCTCATCGTGACCCACAAAAACAGAAATTTCATCGGCACGCAGTTCTTCCACCGTGGACGAATCCTGTGCATCGCTGCCCAGCACTTCCTTTCCTTGAGCCGCAAAAAGGCGCGCAAGGCCGCTCATCCCGATCCCGCCGATCCCAATGAAATAAAGCTTCGAACTGTCTTCAAAAAACTTCATGACACGAGTATAGTGGCAGCACTCCAGTCTAGCAAATCGATGCAAGAAACCTATGATAGCCAATTCGGAATGATGCGCCTCGTGCTGATTGTGGGATTTTTTGTGGTGGCCTACATGCTCTACAACCTCACGGTTTCGATTTACGAGAATTATCAGATTGAAAAGCACATCGCCGAGTTCCAAACTCGCAACGAAGACCTCCAAAAAGAAAACACCCAAAAACAAGACGACCTCGCTTATTACATTTCTAAGGAATACATCGACAAAATAGCAAAACAGAACCTCAACCTCATCAACCCTGGGGAAAAAGTGATCATCATCCCCGACGAAGATTTGATTGTAATGTCCCAAGACGAAGACAACGCTGCCCTCTCGGAACAGATCAGAGCCTCCTGGTCCAACGAGAAAAAATGGTGGAAATTCTTCTTCAGTGCCAATCCGTTCAAAAGCTAATCTGGCGCTTAAGCTTGAAAACAGCCTCGAGATTCCCTAGAATACCGTGGCAGTGGTCCTTTCATGTGGCTGGGTAGCTCAGTTGGTTAGAGCACGGGACTCATAAGCCCGGGGTCGGCAGTTCAAATCTGCCTCCAGCCACCATTCTCTTTTAAATAGTTCTTCCCAGTAACGACTTTTCTTCCCGTGTGCTCCTCCAATTCAAGACGAGCTTTTCTTGCAATCCCTCCACCTTTCTTGCCAGCCACTTTATTCTCCACCAAACCTGTTGCCTCATCCTTTTCAGCAATTTGACGAGTAGAAAGCTCCGCCAGCGCCGTAAAAATCAGTTCCGCCTCACTCATGTGATCTCGCAGATTTTGAGACTTCAAACCTTTCATTTCTTTATGATCTTTGACACTCAAACCTGCCCATTCCGAGTGGATCAGATTGGTTAGAATCGCAAATTCCTTACCCTCTTTAACCTCATGATTACTCCAGTAATCAGTGAGTTTAGCGCGCGTCTCTTGCCCCATCATCCTCTGTTGTATCCATTTCTCGCTACGCCCATGTTTTTGCCAATTTTCTCGAACTCGGTTGAGTCCTTTTTCAGGGTCAGAGATCTCTTGCAGTCTTTCGTATCCCACTTTAGCGAGCCACAGTTTAATGGGCTCCGCTTTTGGACTGGGGACAGATTGAATGAGGCGCAAAAGAGTTTCCACATCGGCTACGTCAGTAAGATATTTCTTCTCATCTGCAGCCTCTAACTTCAGTCGGTTACAAAATGTAACCGACTGATTTCCTTCTTTATTCAAGCGATTTTTCAAAACTTTCCAATAATTTCTAGCCAACTGAAAATCACTCTGATTCATAAGCACCTGGATAACGTCTATCACTGAGAACCACCAAACTTCAGTTTTCTCATCGTAGTGCCTTCGAATTTTATAATCTTCAAAAATTGCGGAACCGATGCTTGAAGCTTTTTCGTGACCATTTTTCATAACGTTGAGATTATAGTTATCTCACTATAGGTGAGCATCCGCTCACCGTCAAGACACCCTCCTACTTTTAAATGGCCAGCCACAAAAAGCTTTTATAAATCAGATCAAGAGCCTTTCATCTACTTTTGCTCCCCTGCAGCAGCCTCATCCGTGATATTTTTCTCTGAATACTCGCCTTTGCCCTCACGGCTGTAGTCGGCCTTCTCACCCAAGAAAATTCCGCTCAACAGAACACCCAAACCTCCCACCAGGACGCCAATCAAAAAGCATTTTTTGAGCTGTTCCTGAGTAGCAAAACGGAAAAGCCAAAACACTCCAGCAACGGCTCCAAAAACAAAAATACTTCCAAAAACGAGGTGCAGAACCAAACCGAGTGCCATCAAACCAGAGAAGCCTTCCATAAAAGAGTGGAGTAAGGATCTTAAAACGTCCTCAGAGTAGAAGTTCCCCCGACTCCTGTCAAACCGCTTGCCTCTCCTGTCAAATTTCCGTATAGTCCACCTGCGGGGTAGAGCAGTGGCAGCTCGTCGGGCTCATAACCCGGAGGTCGTTGGTTCGAATCCAACCCCCGCAACCAACCTTCGACGTAGTCGAATCTTCCTCATGTCCCAAGTTAACCTCCTCCAACCCACAGATCTCAAAGACTTTCTCCAGAAAGAACAGCCTTTTTTGTTGGATGTGCGCACCATGGATGAATTCCGGGGCAAACACCTGGAAGGCGCGGTCAATATTCCCCTCGATGCCCTCCCCTACAAACTCGAGGAGGTGCCTCGAGACCGCTCGGTGCTGGTTTATTGCCTGCATGGAATGCGCAGCGGAAAAGCGGCCGCTTTTTTGGTGGCAAAAGGTTACGCAAAAATCACCATGCTCGATGGCGGAATGGACGCGCTCGAAGAATTGGAGCGCCCAGCGCTTTAGAAGAGAGAGATCTGACCTTCCGTCGCCACGCTTTCTTTACGAACGTTCAAAACCCCGGGGATGTCTTTGTAATGCTTGAGCCCACCGTCTTGCAAAACCTTCAAAAATTTGATGAGCAGTTGAGCCGTGGCACGCGCATCATGGATAGCACGGTGGGCCTGTGGTAAATCAACGGCAAACACTTCCGTGAGAGCACCAAGCCCGTAACGAGCCAAGTTGGGATGCACGGCCTTCGCGAGCTTGAAGGTGCACGCATAAGGGTTCGCGAGCTCGCTGCGGCCCATGCGGCGCAGGTGCGCGTTGAAAAAAGCAAAATCAAAGTCAGCATTGTGCGCGGTAAAAACGCTGTCTGTGCCCATGAAGCCCAAAAAATCGTCCACCACTTCTTCAAAAGTCGGCGCATCCTTCAGCATGTCGGTCGTGATTCCCGTGATGTCCGTGGTGGTTTGCGGCACAAAAATATGCGGATTCACCAGCGTTGTTTTCTCGTCGATGATTTCGCCGTTCAGCACCTTCACCGCCGCAATTTCCACGATGGCATCCAGGTTGGGCTCAAGGCCGGTAGTCTCCAGATCCACGACAATAAAAGGCATCCGAGAAATCATGCGTGAACTGTAGCCTGCCCGACGCTAATTGACAAGGTCGGAAATGACTTGATGAATTTCGTCGTAATTCCCTGTTTTAGGCAACAAAATATAAGCCCCACCCTCGTTGATCATGGAGTTCAAATAGTTGCTGGACGTGAGCACAAAGCCCGTGCTCAAAGAAAAATCTTGGTAATCGTAATAGCCTCCCACAATGTCGAGGATGTTGAGATCCGTGTGAGTATAATTCATACCGGTTTGAAAAATTTCCGTGAGCTGCTTCATCTCCATCACAGAATCCAGTTGAGTCAGTTTAGTGCGGACGGAAGCAAGCACCTTTTGCTGGCGAGCGGCACGGTCAAAATCGGTGCCCGACTTGCGGCTGCGAGCATACTTCAAGGCCTCTTCCCCATTCATGTGGTGCTGGCCCACCTCAATGGAATACGCGGCGTAACCACCCTTCCCATTGGGATACATGCTGTCATAAATGGCTTTATCCACATAGATATCAAGACCACCGAGCAAATCCACCACATCCTGAAAACCTTGCAGATCCACCTGCACATAATTGTCCATGTGAAGCCCCGTCACCGACTCCACCATGCGTTCGAGCGTTTCCACTCCATAGGAATGATAATACTCATTGATGCGTCGGCCGTTGATGTACAAATCACGAGGAATAGAAAAAAGCGTGATTTTTTTCTTATCCATGTTCACATCCGCCACCATGATGGTGTCCGTGAGCGAACCGTTGGTTCCCAAAATCAACACGTCGTAGGAGCTGTCATCCGTGGAACTGAGGCTCACTTCCGTGGAAAGATCCGTAGTGGCTGTGGACGAGTGGCTCTCCGAAAATTTTTGGAGAATGCTAGTGAAGAGCGAAGCGATTTCACTTTTGTCGCCGCCTTGCAGCGCCGTTCCCAGTCCCGTAAAATCCTTGCCCAAAGATTGGAGCACCGCATCCTGACTCGTGCTCTGTTCCTGCAGCGTAAAGTTAGCCTGGCTGAGCGAACCCACTTCATCGATCAAAGAATTGATCTGCACTTGTTTGCTCTCCAAATCGGAATGGAAGGAATACACCGTCGCAAAAACCACCAAGACCATGAACCCGCTAGCGGCTCCAAAAAAAACGCGCGCAAGGCGGCTCTTCTTGGCTTCATGAACAATCTGTCGATCCAAGGGGCTAGTGAGTTCGGGGCCAATGTGGAGGACATTGTAGGCTTCAGGTTCCTGCATTTTACTGGGGCGTGTTAGGCGAGGAAATAGGCGTATGAGGAGTCTCTTCTGCCACTTTTGGCACATCCGCAGTGTAGTCGGGTTTCACGTCCTTTCCAAGCTCTTCTACAGCGATTCCAATACGCGCCGCAATCTCCTGTTCCACGAAGCTGCGTTTGCGTCCGTACTTCATGCGGGAATACTCCTTGATGATCTCACAAATCTTGGCACTCTTACCCGTTTCGTCCCAAATGGTTTGGAGCGAGAACGGTCTGGACGTGGCATTGTTCACATTGAGTTTCACGTAGGCGTTGTAGTTGGGAATTCCAATCACATCCTGCTCCGTAAGCACCGGCGCGTATTCTTTGGCCAAGTATTCTCCATCTTCCGCACCCACTTTAAAGGACTGCAGCGTCCCCACGTTACCAAACACGGCGTCGCGGATTTGAGTGCTGGTGCTGCCCCCCTTCGTGACGGTGAGCTGCCCAATGTACTGATGCGCCATGATCAAAATCAGGCGGTACTTACGAGCCTCAGACAAAATCGAACAGAACGTGTCCGTAGCAAAGTTCTGGAACTCATCCACATAGAGGAAGAAATCTTTTCGATCCTCTTCCGGAATGTCCACGCGGCTCATGGCAGCCATCTGGATCTGAGCCACCAAAACCAGTCCGAGCAGCTGGGTGTTCAAGGTTCCGAGTTTACCCTTGGAAAGATTCACGAGCAGGATTTTTTTATTGTCCATCACGTCACGAATGTTGAAAGCAGACTTGGCCTGCCCAATCGTGTTGCGCATGATGGAGTTGGTGATGAACGGACCAAACTTCGCGGAGAAGTACGGAATCATTTCCTGGCGTTCGCGGTCTCCGGTATTGGCGTACTCGTGTTCCCAGAAGGAACGCACCACGGGATTTTTCACCTTGGCCACCTTGTAGTGCATGAATTCCTCGTCCACGAAGATACGAGGCACATCGATGAGCGTGGCTCCTTCATCCTGATCTTCCATCAGCGTGAGACACGCATTGCGGAAGTAGTGCTGAATACGAGGTCCAAAGATTTCGTCCCCGAAGATTTTGATGAAGATTTCCGTGGCTTGGCTGGACGCCATGTCCTGTTGTTCCGGCGTTTTCGCTTCGAGCATATTGAGTCCCATCGGGCGCTCCATGTCTGCAGGGTCAAAGACGATCACGTCTTTCGCACGTTCTTTAGGGATGTATTGCAAAATATCTTCAATCAAATCCCCGTGCGGATCAATCACACACACTCCATCCCCATTCGCAATGTCTTGCCGAGCGAGCTGGCTGATGTACGCAGATTTACCCGTTCCGGTTTGTCCAATGATGTAATGGTGACGATGACGATCGTGATTCGGGAAATGGATGGGTTTTTTCTGACCACGGTACACGTTGTTCCCCAGCAAAACTCCTTCGTCAGCCAAATCGGTAGGCGCAGGCAAAATCTTGTAAGGAAGCCATTTGATCAGCGGTGTGTAATTGTAACGGCTGCTCGGGAAGTGAAAAATGGACGCGAGTTCCTCCGGAGTCAAAATGGAACTTTTCTCTCCGAACTGAAAAGCACGCTGCATCAAACTTCCGGACATGATCCACGTATTGATGAAGTTGGGCAAAATAATTCGACGTGCCTGAAACCAGTTGGACGCGGCATCTTTGGTCACATTGAAGGCCACCATGAGTCCGTTCAAAATACTGTCACAACGCGCCATTCCTTGGTCGGAAGACGCCATCACACGAATCACCGTGTCAAAACCAACCTGATTGGATTTTTCACCGATGCGCTTCGTCACTTCTTCGTCCGTTTGAAGCATACGCACATAAGAATCTCCATTTTTAGCTCCAGGCGGTGGACTGTTCTTTTCCGCAGATTCATAACCAAAGACCATGGCCGTAAATATCCAGCTGAAAAATCCAAAAAACTTAATAATAGGATTATTGCTTTCCGGCTTTTTATTTTTAAACTTGTCCGTGGCAAAAGTATTGGCTTCCTTCTGCCATTTTGCATCTCGTGGACGAATCATGATTTGCACAATCGCCTTTTCATCCTTCTGAAGTTGAGACAATACGTTCGTAAGATCATTGATGGGATCATTTTCAATCGTTTTGTAGGTTTTGATGGGATACCAGTTCACATTTTTTAAAAACAAATAGTAAGCCTTTCTGGAAGGCCATGCCTTTTGCCCCTCCACCTTGAGCGTGGGCGCCTTCACGTATTCAATCGAAGCGTTGGGATAAAAAGAAGTGACCTGTTTCTCTAAAATATCCTTATAAAAAGGATGGCTCGTGCAATAAAAAGTAATTTCCTTGTGCCGAGCATGCACTTCAAAAGAAAGGAAATCCCTATGAAAGAAATGCACCATAATCTGATTCCACAGATCAAGTTCACGAATTTCACTGAGCCCACGATAAAACTGATCCATGATGGCAATTTTTTCCTTAAAATCTTTTTCCGTCGCATTTTCCTTGTCCTTCTGAGACTCTTCACGCGGCAAAGTGATCTGGATGTAAATGCGTTTAAAAGAAGTCACATAGTCATAAACCTGCATCACACACCACGGCACCACACGCACCACAAGCCAGAGTCCCAGCAGCGCCAAAACCATTGCCCTCCAATTTTCCTGCACCAAAGGCTCCTGTTTCAACGCCCAGGTAGACACGTCCGTCCATAGCCCGGGAAGCTGAGCCCAAAGCCCTTCCGCCCATTTGAGAAACGTTGCCATACGTTTTTATTTGTTTTTAATCTCATCATTATAGCAGAAAACCAGCCTTTTTACAACAAGGCCACCCTCGCAGACTTTTCTATCGCGTAAGGATCGAATCCTGAATTTTCACCAACTCATTTCCCACTTTTCGACTGGTCGAATAATTCAAGAGGAAAAGTCCACCCGGTTTCAAAACCCTCAGCACCTGAGCTCGAATATTCTCCACAACAAAACGATAAAGCTCAGGATCAAAGTGTTTAAGCCCAAGAATGGAAGGATCATTTGCCCCCTGAAGAGTATTCTCTATAAAATACGTAGACCAAACCACATCATAAGAACCCGTAGGGAAAGTGGCCTGATCTAAAGCACCAGGTGTCAAAAGATTCCTTTGAACAAAATTCCAACCCGCCTCCGGAAAACCTTTTTTGAGGGCATTTCCCGGTTTTTCACCTCGTTTTTCCATCACTCTCTTCTCTCTAGTCGAAAGCCTTTGGGGCAAGTAGCGAGGCCACAAAATATCCACTCCCGTGACATTGGCACCCGCAGCAGAAGCGGTTCTACAAAACCACGGTTCCATACCTCTGGACATTTCTGACTCCAGAGACTCATTCACCCCTGAAGCCCGCGCATAATCAGTACTTCCACAGGCCAGATCCAAAACCTTCAACCCACGAATTTTCTTCAAATCCACGTCTCCACTTTCAAGCGCAGCTCCAACGGCAAGAGAAAGCACCTGAAGCGAATTGACCACTTTTACCTGATAATTCGAATCTCCAGCCCCTCTAATCCCATGTTTCCCACAAACCTCAAGAACGACCTTTCTGAGGTTGGTATCGGCAACATTGTTGAGCTCTGGGATGGATTTCATGATTCGCTAAAGTGCCTAACTATACAACGTATTCGGCTACAGTCAAATGCTTTGACGATTCCAGTAAATCTTGCGATTTACGTTTGCGCGCGCAAAGACCAACCGGGAGCCACACAGCCATTTGCAAAAAACACACAAAGAGATATAATAATCTCGACGATCCTGCTGATGCCAGCTACACAAAAACGACCCGAAAGGGTCGTTTTTGTTGTCCAGTGGTGGAAGTGAGGGGAGTCGAACCCCTATCAGTTAGGTTGACGATCCCACTGACGCTCCGAGCCACCCCCACAGAGCTGAACAAAAATATTCAAACACAGCGACCTTGCAGGAATCCTTACAAGTATCTTAAATTTTCCTCAATTTTTCCTTACAAAAACCTGCGCACCACCGTTTTGCACGGTGCATTTGTGTAAAACTCACGTCCACTTCACGCCTCCATAAACAAATTCGCCACCT
>Ga0114940_10000676_pt1 | contig 14626 bp, 15 predicted proteins | sample ColdCreekSource_FD_87195 | JGI IMG/M metagenome (GOLD analysis project Ga0114940, IMG submission 87195) | Groundwater microbial communities from Cold Creek, Nevada to study Microbial Dark Matter (Phase II) - Cold Creek Source | ecosystem: Environmental > Aquatic > Deep subsurface > Groundwater ... | reverse complement strand
TAGCCGGCGTATTTACTGACTCAGCAGCTATTAATTTTATAACAACCGAATATACTGAAAAGAGTGTTTCACCGCACCCAAATGATGCGTCTGCACGCATTGTACCAGCTAGAACAGCATTTACTGACTATGCCACTTATTTGGCAAATGGCGGCTATGCATTGGCTAGTAGTATTGCAAACGGCAGCTTGGAGGTAGAGCCCATCATCAAAGCGATGGAAGACTCAGGTTTGCGCGGTTTGGGCGGCGCAGGTTTTCCGTCGGGTCGCAAATGGCGCATTGTGCGCGAGCAACCAGCGCCCAAGTTGATGGCGGTCAACATTGACGAAGGCGAACCGGGCACCTTCAAAGACCGCACGTATTTGGAGCGCGACCCGCATCGGTTTTTAGAGGGTTTGCTGGTAGCTGCCAAAGTGGTGGGGATTGACGCCTGCTACATCTACCTGCGGGATGAATACCACGACTGCCGGCGTTTGCTGACAGCCGAATTAGCCAAATTGCAAGCCAACCCGCCAGCGGCATTGGTGGGGAAATTACCCCTGATTGAGCTGCGCCGTGGGGCAGGTGCGTATATCTGCGGTGAAGAGTCCGCCATGATAGAGAGCATTGAAGGCAAACGCGGTGAGCCACGTATGCGCCCGCCCTACATCGCCCAGGTTGGCTTGTTTGGCCGACCAACGCTGGAGCACAATTTTGAGACTTTGTACTGGGTGCGAGATATTGTGCAGCTGGGATCACAGTGGTTCAGTAGTTTTGGGCGCAATGGTCGCAAGGGTTTGCGCAGCTTTAGCGTGAGTGGCCGCGTCAAGCACCCTGGTGTCAAACTCGCGCCGGCGGGCATCAATTTGCTAGAGTTGATTGAAGAATACTGCGGCGGTATGCTGGATGGACATGAACTATACGCCTACCTACCTGGCGGTGCATCAGGCGGAATTTTCCCGGCTAGCCATGCCAATATACCGTTGGACTTTGACACACTACAGCCACATGGTGGTTTCATCGGATCGGCTGCCGTCATCGTATTGAGTCAGCACGATACAGCTCGTCAAGCGGCTTTAAACATGATGCGCTTTTTCGCTCACGAGAGCTGCGGTCAATGCACACCATGCCGGGTAGGTACTGCTAAGGCTGCTACATTAATGGAAGCATCTGTGTGGGACAACCAAACCTTGGAAGATTTGAACATTGTGATGACCGATGCCTCGATTTGCGGCCTCGGTCAAGCAGCGCCTAACCCTGTGCGCTGTGTTCAAAAATACTTCCCTCATGAAATCGGACACAACACAGCAGGAGCTGCAGCATGAACGCGCCTACAAAATTGACAGAGTTGATGCCTGCCTTGGTTGACTTCAAACTCGACGGCGTGGCTATGAAAGCCTTCGCAGGCGAAACCATCATTGATGCGGCCAAACGCCACGACATCGACATCCCACATCTTTGCTACAAAGAAGGCTACAGAGCAGATGGCAATTGCCGCGCCTGCGTGGTTGAAATTGACGGTGAGCGCACGCTTGCGCCCTCTTGCTGCCGAAGTGTGACCGCGGGCATGAATGTCAAATCCACCAGCGAACGCGCGGTGAAAAGCCAAAAGATGGTGCTGGAGATGCTGCTCAGTGACATGCCAGACACCGGCTACAAGTGGAACGAGAAGGATGAATCGCTGCAACACGGCGAACTCAGCGACTGGGCGGCGCGCATGGATGTGTCGGTACGACCTGAGCTAAAAGCGCTCCGCCGCGAGCAACCGAAATCAGATTACTCGCACCCCGCCATGGCAGTGAATTTGGATGCCTGCATCCAATGCAACCGCTGCGTACGTGCCTGCCGTGAAGAACAAGTCAACGACGTAATTGGCTACGCCATGCGTGGCTCGCACAGCGAGATTGTGTTTGACGTTGGCGACAAAATGGGTGAAAGCACCTGCGTAGCCTGCGGCGAATGCGTGCAAGCCTGCCCAACGGGTGCGCTGATGCCTAAAACACAAGTTGGCTCACAAATTGTTGATAAAAAGGTCGATTCTGTTTGCCCGTTCTGCGGCGTGGGTTGCTTACTGACCTACAACGTCAAAGACAACAAAATCGTGAACGTTGACGGTCGTGACGGCCCCGCCAACCACAACCGGCTCTGCGTCAAAGGCCGTTTTGGTTTTGATTACGCGCACCATGACCAGCGCTTGACCAAACCCTTGATTCGTATAGCGGGTGTGGCAAAAGACGAAACAATTACTCGCAATCCTGCCGATTGGCGCGAAGTGTTCCGCGAAGCGACGTGGGAAGAAGCCTTGGCTTACACATCGGGTAAGTTGGTTGGTTTGCGCGACACCTATGGCAAAAAATCTCTGGCTGGTTTTGGCTCTGCTAAGGGCAGCAACGAAGAGGCTTATTTGTTCCAAAAGCTGGTGCGTACCGGTTTTGGCAGCAACAACGTTGACCATTGCACACGGCTGTGTCATGCATCCAGCGTGGCGGCGCTTTTAGAAGGTGTGGGCTCTGGCGCTGTGAGTAACCAGGTGAGCGATGTGGAACACGCGGGGCTGATCTTGGTGATTGGCTCCAACCCAACAGCCAACCACCCAGTAGCCGCTACGTGGATGAAAAACGCTGCGAAAAACGGCACAAAAATCGTTCTAGCCGACCCGCGCCGTACAGACATCAGCAAGCACGCGTGGCGAACCATGCAGTTCAAGCCAGACACCGATGTGGCGATGTTGAACGCTTTGATTCACACGGTGATTGAAGAAGGCTTAGCGGACGAAGCATTCATCCGCGATCGTGCCAGCAACTTTGAAGCCCTGCGTGATAACGTCAAAGGCTACAGCCCCGAAGCGATGGCTCCGATTTGTGGTGTGCCTGCAGAAATGTTACGTGAAGTAGCCCGCGAATTTGCCAAAGCCAAAGGTGCGATGATTTTGTGGGGTATGGGCGTGAGCCAACACATACACGGCACGGACAACGCGCGTTGCTTGATTGCCTTGGTCACCGTCACAGGACAAATCGGCAAACCCGGCTCAGGCCTACACCCGCTGCGTGGGCAAAACAACGTGCAAGGCGCGAGTGATGCGGGTTTGATCCCGATGATGTTCCCCAACTATCAGCGCGTCACCATCCCAGAAGTACATGCGTGGTTTGAAGACTTTTGGCAGACCAAGCTGGATGACCAGCCCGGCTACACCGTGGTCGAGATCATGCACAAGGCGCTTGCACCTGACAGTGACCCGCACAAAATACGAGGCATGTACGTCATGGGTGAAAACCCAGCGATGAGCGATCCTGATTTGAACCACGCCCGCCATGCCTTGGCTTCGCTAGACCATTTGGTGGTGCAAGACATTTTCATGACTGAAACTGCTTGGTTAGCCGATGTAGTGCTACCCGCAACAGCTTGGCCAGAAAAAACCGGTACCGTCAGCAACACCGACCGCATGGTGCAGATGGGCAAACAAGCCATCACCCCGCCGGGCGAGGCTAAGCCTGATTTGTGGATCATCCAACAAATCGCTAATCGTATGGGTTTACCATGGGATTACAAAGGCGAGCACTCGGGTGTGGCAGAAGTTTATGACGAAATGCGTCGCGCCATGCATGCCGCCATTGCTGGCATTACTTGGGAGCGTTTGGAGCGTGAATCTAGCGTGACTTACCCCTGCCTGAGTGCGGAAGACCCTGGCCAACCTACCGTGTTTATCGACACCTTCCCGACCGCAAACGGTCGCGTGCAACTCGTCCCTGCTGACATTATTCCCGCAGACGAGCGGCCTGATGCGCAATATCCCTTCGTTTTAATTACAGGCCGTCAACTCGAACATTGGCACACTGGCAGCATGACGCGACGCGCCACCGTGCTGGATGCGCTGGAGCCGATGGCGACAGCTTCTTTGTGTGGTGCGGATATGGCAGACATGAACTTGAATGCAGGCGACGTCATCACCGTGAAATCACGCCGAGGCGAAGTGGCGATTCACATCCGCCGCGACGATGGCACGCCACGCGGTGCGGTGTTTATCCCCTTCGCCTATTACGAAGCGGCAGCAAACATGATGACGAATGCAGCACTTGACCCTGTGGGCAAAATTCCAGAGTTTAAATATTGCGCGGTTGCCATTCAGCCTGGTGGAAACGCTGCAAAAACGGTTGGCTACGGGTTTTAGGCACGCACATGGATATGTCAGACTTGCTAGCTCTAATGGCCACGACCAAGTTGCCTCAGTTGACGCAAGCTCGTGCGCCCTTAACCAAGGAAGTACAAGTCATCGACGAGCGAGGCCAGTCGCGCACGCTTCACATCCCCGCCGAGCGCGCGCTGACGGTTTACGTCGATAAACGCGAGCTCGTCACGCTGATGACGCTGGGCGCACACCCTGAATGGCTGGTATTAGGCTATTTGCGCAACCAGCGCTTGGTCGATTCAATTGCAGAGATCGAATCCATCACCGTCGATTGGGAAGTTGGCGCTGCAGCCGTCAAAACCCGCCACGGCATCACTGACATTGAAAAGCGCACGGAAAAGCGCGTTGTCACCACCGGCTGCGGTCAAGGCAGCGTGTTTGGCGACTTGATGGGCGCGTTTGACAGCGTCACCCTGCCCGACTCCACAGTCACCCAAGCGCAGCTAGAAGCCATCACCAACGCCATTCGCCTGCAAGACAGCGTGTACAAGCAAGCGGGTTCAGTCCACGGCTGTGCGCTGTTCTCAGCACTTCCCGAATCGCCAGACTTCGCTGAACAACTCATCTTCGTCGAAGACGTAGGACGCCATAACGCGATTGACACTATAGCTGGCTGGATGTGGTTACAGGACGAATCAGCCGTTAAAGGCACTAACAAAGTGTTTTACACCACGGGGCGTTTAACCAGCGAAATGGTCATGAAATCCGCACAAATGGGCATTCCGGTCGTCGTCTCGCGCAGTGGCATGACTGAAATGGGTTTAGCACTCGCCCAAAAGCTCAATCTCTGCGCCATTGGCCGTGCGACGAACAAGCGATTTTTGTGCTTTTCAGCGCCCGAGCGGGTGATTTGGCAGTAATTTCAATAGAAAACAGCATTTTTACGAGTTAAATTCGCGTTTAGCCGCCGTATTTACTGCCTTAGTCGCTATTAAAAATATAGCAATTTTGCAAAATAGACTCTGCATGAAATATGCTTAAATTTAACCTGCAAATTCGACACTAGCCATCGTATTTATTGCCTAAAGTGCTATCATTTTTACGACGATTACTACATTCCTCGTCAACAACCTGCAGAGTTGCTCGAAACGTTGAACACAGCTTGATTTATCCCTTTGCAGCGCCATCTAAATGGCATGTTGCAAAAAATCCGTCGATTAGAGTAAGGTACAGCCATGAACACAGCTTTTTACGTTTTAGGATGGCGCTCGCTTTGGCGGGATTTACGGGCTGGCGAACTGCGGCTGCTGATCGTGGCGGTTTCGCTGGCGGTGGCGGCGCTAACAGCTGTGGGGTTTTTTGCGGATAGGCTGAACGGTGGCCTGCAGCGGGATGCGCGGCAGTTGCTGGGGGGCGATGCGGTGATTTCTAGCGACAACCCGACGCCGCCCGTTTTCATAGCTAAAGCCAAGGAGCTTGGGCTGCAAACAGCGCAAACGCTGGGGTTTCCGACGATGGCGCGAACGCAGTCGGTCGGTTCAACAGATCCTATGACGAAACTGGTGGCACTGAAAGCGGTGAGCGAGGCTTACCCGCTGCGTGGCAACTTACAAATCACATCACAAACTGGTGCGGCACCCGCTAAAACACGCGCTGTGCCTGCCTTGGGTGAGGCTTGGGTGGATGCAGCGCTGTTGGACGGACTGGGGCTACAAGTCGGCGACCAGCTGCTATTGGGCGATGCGGAGCTGCGGATTACTCAGGTCATCACGACCGAGCCTGACCGGGGCGCGGGTTTTGCCAATTTCGCGCCCCGTGTGATGGTGAATATGGCGGGCATGGTGGCGACGGGTCTGATTCAGCCTGCCAGTCGGGTGACGTATCGACTCGCCGTGGCCGGCACGAACGCGAGCGGACCGGCTGCGGACGAGACTGTGAAGGCGTTTACGGAGTTCGCCAAATCACAAATCAACACGGGCTTATCTGGCTCGTCTATGCCAGGGGTGCGGTTGGAATCATTTGAAGGCGGACGCCCTGAAATGAAACAAACTTTGGAGCGGGCCGAGAAGTTTTTAAGCTTAATTGCGCTTTTAGCCGCCCTGCTGAGCGCCGTCGCCGTAGCTTTGGCGGCGCGAAGCTTTGCCACCAAACATTTGGACAACTGCGCCATGCTGCGCGTGCTGGGGCAGAGCCAACGCAATATCGGGCTGAGCTATGCGTTTGAGTTTGCGCTGGTGGGCTTGTTTGCGAGCGGGCTGGGCATTGTGATTGGTTATGCGGTGCATTACGTCTTTGTCCTACTGCTGGCGGGGTTGATTGAGTCGAGCTTGCCTGCGGCATCATTGTGGCCCGTCGTCTTTGGGTTGGGCATGGGGATGACGCTGTTGCTGGCGTTTGGCCTGCCACCTGTGCTGCAATTGGCACAAGTACCGCCGCTGCGAGTGATTCGGCGTGATGTGGGTAGCCTCAAGCCAGCGTCATTGGCGGTGTTGGGCTTGGGTTTGGCAGGGTTTGTGACGTTGCTGTTGGCAACCAGCAGTGATTTGAAGCTGGGAGCGATCACCGTGGGCGGTTTTGCTGCGGCTGTGGTGCTGTTTGCGGGCATTAGCTTCGTGGCTATCAAACTACTGCGCATGAGTGTGAATGACGCGACTGCACCGCGCTGGCTGGTGCTGGCCACGCGGCAGCTGACGGCACGGCCAGCGTTTGCGGTGGTGCAGATCAGCGCTTTGTCGCTCGGGCTGCTGGCCTTGGTTTTGTTGGTGCTGCTGCGCACAGACTTGATTGACAGTTGGCGCAAAGCGACGCCGCCTGATGCGCCAAACCGCTTTCTCATCAACGTGATGCCAGAGCAAAGCGAGTCATTTCAGCAAACGCTGAAGGACGCGGGCATCAAGAATTACGACTGGTTTCCGATGATTCGTGGGCGTTTGGTAGCCATCAACAACGCCGACGTGAAATTAGACAATTTTGCGGATGAACGCGCCAAACGTATGTTGGACAGAGAGTTTAATTTATCTAATAGCGCAGCACTGCCAGCGCACAACATCGTCACATCTGGCGCATGGACGCCGGAGGAAACGGGCGGCGTGAGCGTGGAAGAAAGCGTGGCAAAAACTTTGAACTTGGCGCTGGGCGACGCGCTTCGCTTTGATGTGGGCGGCATGATGGTTGACAGCAAGGTCAGCAGCATTCGTAAGGTGGATTGGGGGTCTATGCGGGCGAACTTTTATGTGATGTTTCCTGTGGCGCAATTGGCGGGTGTGCCATTGACATACATGGGGGCGTTTCGAAATCCAACGCAAGGGGCTGCGTTTGATAATGCCTTGGTTAAAAATTACCCCAACATCACCAACGTGGATATGAGTGCGACGGTGTCACAAATTCAAAAAGTATTGGATCAAGTGATACGCGCGGTTGAGTTCTTGTTTGCGTTCACTTTGGCTGCGGGCGTCGTTGTGCTGCTGGCTGCAATTACAGCAACCAAGGATGAACGTGCTAAAGAATTTGCAGTGATGCGCTCGCTGGGTGCGAGCGGCAAGCTGCTACGCCAAGTCCAAGGTGCTGAGCTGGCGGGTGTGGGCTTGCTAGCGGGCTTCTTGGCCAGTATCATCGCCGTGGCGATTGGTTGGGCGATGGCACGCTATGTGTTTGAGTTCACATGGAGCATCAAGCTGTGGGTGCCGCTTGCGGGTGCGATGGCGGGATCGGTCTTAGCGCTGGTAGCTGGAACTTATGTGCTGCGATCTGTATTGCGCAGGCCTGTGATTGAAACGCTGCGGCAGCAATAACGTAATAACGCCAGACATAAAAAAGCCCTCAGAACCTAAATTCTGAGGGCTTTATATTGGTTGCGCGAGCAGGATTTGAACCTACGACCTTTGGGTTATGAGCCCAACGAGCTACCAGGCTGCTCCATCGCGCGTTAAGAACTCTATTATAACTTACTTATCTAACTCTGCGAGTTAAAAAGAAATTATATATATTTAAATTTATGCTTTAACTTCTGCAGCTGGTGCAGTTGTATCAGGGCGGTCAACCAATTCGACCAAAGCCATAGGTGCATTGTCACCCACGCGGAAACCCATTTTCAAGATACGTGTGTAGCCACCTGGACGTGCAGCAAAGCGCGGTCCCAGATCAGCAAACAATTTCACAACAGAGTTGCGGTCACGCAAACGGTCAAAAGCCATACGCTTGTTTGCCAAACTTGGATTTTTAGCCAAAGTGATCATTGGTTCCACAACGCGGCGGAGTTCTTTTGCTTTTGGCAAAGTTGTTTTGATGACTTCATGCTCAATGAGCGAATTCATCATATTGCGAAGCATCGCTAAGCGGTGTTCGCTGGTTCTGTTTAGTTTACGTAGTCCGTGTCCGTGACGCATGGTGTTTTCCTTTTATTAGTAGATAGCCGTATCAGGTACTATCCGATTTAAAACCACAACCTTGATTAGATCAGTTTTGTGGTTTGGTTTTTTGATAATTAACCTTGTTTATCCAAGCCAGCTGGTGGCCAGCTCTCGAGCTTCATGCCCAATGTCAAACCGCGAGAAGCCAAAACTTCTTTGATTTCATTGAGTGATTTACGACCCAAGTTTGGTGTTTTGAGCAACTCGTTTTCAGAGCGCTGGATCAAATCACCAATGTAGTAGATATTTTCTGCTTTGAGACAGTTAGCTGAGCGAACGGTGAGTTCTAACTCATCAACTGGACGCAACAACAATGGGTCAAACTGCTGCGCATTACGTGCAGAGCTTGGTGCATCGAAAGCAGCCAATTCGCTACCTTCTAATTGTGCAAATACAGCCAATTGTTCAACCAAAATTTTGGCAGATGAACGCACAGCATCTTCAGCATTGATGGCACCATTGGTTTCAATTTCGATCACCAATTTGTCCAAATCAGTACGCTGCTCAACGCGAGCATTTTCAACGGCGTAGCTGACGCGTGAAACTGGAGAAAAAGAGGCATCCAAAACGATACGACCAATAGACTTGTTTGGCTCATCACCAAACCTACGCATCGTACCTGGAACATAGCCACGGCCTTTTTCAACCTTGATCTGCATATCCAACTTGCCACCTTGTGACAAGTGAGCAATGATGTGATCAGGATTCACGATTTCAACATCGTGCGGTGTTTGAATATCAGCAGCAGTCACTGGGCCTTCGCCGTCTTTACGCAAGCTCAAAGTGACTTCATCACGGTTATGTAGTTTGAAAACCACACCTTTGAGGTTCAACAAAATGTTGACAACATCTTCTTGAACGCCATCAATCGATGAGTACTCGTGCAATACACCAGCAATCGTCACTTCAGTCGCTGCATAGCCAACCATAGAAGACAGTAAAACGCGGCGCAAGGCATTACCTAGCGTGTGACCATAACCACGTTCAAAAGGCTCTAAAGTCACCTTGGCGCGGTTAGCGCTGAGTTGCTCTACGTGAATAGCTTTTGGTTTTAATAGATTTGCTTGCATATTAATTTCCTCTCAATACCCCCAGCTCGTTACGCCGGTAAGGCTGGTGAAGCGCTCAAACTTGCAATGCGAAGCAAGTTTGAGAACCAATTAAAATGATTTTTAGCGAGAATACAACTCAACGATGAGTGATTCGTTGATGTCAGCACCGAATTCATCACGATCAGGTGACTTCTTGAAAGTACCAGTTGCTTTTTCGATGTTAACTTCAACCCAAGCTGGCATGCCAACTTGTTGAGCCAATTGCAAGGCTTCAGCAATACGTGTTTGCGCTTTAGATTTGTCACGGACAGCGACCACATCACCAGCCTTAACCATGTAAGACGGAATGTTGACAGACTGACCATTGACAGTCATGGCTTTGTGTGACACCAACTGACGCGCTTCAGCACGTGTTGAGCCAAAACCCATACGGTAAACAACATTGTCCAAACGTGATTCAAGCAATGACAACAAGTTTGCACCTGTATTGCCCTTGCGACGATCAGCTTCTGCAAAATAACGGCGGAACTGGCGCTCCAAGATACCGTACATGCGTTTTACTTTTTGTTTTTCGCGCAATTGCAAACCGAAGTCAGAGGTACGAGCACCAGAAGTGCGACCGTGTTGGCCTGGTTTTGAATCGAATTTAGCTTTATCGCTGATAGAGCGGCGTGCACTCTTCAAGAAAAGATCAGTACCTTCACGGCGGGAGAGCTTGGCCTTAGGGCCTAAATAACGTGCCACGGGAGTTTCCTTTTATTTCATCTGCCACAGGCTAGCTGTGGGAGCTATCAACAAGTTGTCAATAGCGGTGGGCTTAGATTGATTGCCGAATCAAATTCAAAACTAAAGCATGTTCAAGAACATGCTAAGTTAGAAAATTAAATACGGCGACGTTTTTGTGGCCTGCAACCGTTGTGCGGTACAGGCGTGACATCAGCAATGGAGTTGATACGAATACCCAATGCGCCTAGTGCACGAACTGAAGATTCGCGACCTGGACCTGGACCTTTGATTTCAACATCAACGTTTTTGATGCCTTGCTCCATGGCTGCACGACCAGCAACTTCAGACGCTACTTGAGCAGCGTATGGTGTTGACTTACGTGAACCCTTGAAACCTTGACCACCAGATGATGCCCAAGCCAGTGAATTGCCTTGACGATCAGTGATGGTAATGATGGTGTTGTTAAACGATGCATGCACGTGTGCAATGCCATCCGCAACGTTCTTGCGGACTTTTTTACGTACGCGTTGAGCCGCGCTATTGGATGGTGCTTTTGCCATAATAGTGTTCTATCTGATTATTTTTTCAACGATGCCGCCGCTTTGCGCGGACCTTTTCGCGTACGCGCATTGGTACGTGTTCTTTGCCCACGCATAGGCAGACCACGACGGTGACGGAATCCGCGGTAGCAACCAATATCCATCAAACGCTTGATGTTCATAGTTGTCTCACGGCGCAAATCACCTTCGATAGTAAAAACTGCGATTTGATCGCGAATTTTTTCTAAGTCGCCGTCAGTGAGATCCTTGATTTTCTTTGAATAGGCAATATCACATGCTTCGCAAATTTTGCGAGCGCGTGTACGACCAATACCGAAAATTGCGGTCAATCCGATTTCAGCATGTTGATGCTGAGGAATATTAATACCTGCTATACGTGCCATATGCGTCCTCTAAAACTTTCTAAATTAACCTTGGCGCTGCTTGTGACGCGGATCTGTACAGATAACACGCACTACACCCTTACGACGGATGATTTTGCAGTTGCGGCAAATTTTCTTGACCGAAGCCGAAACTTTCATTTCATTCTCCCAAATATCTATAAAAAACCAAAGTACTAAATATAACTAAATAATCTAATTTATTTAGCACGAAACACAATTCTCGCCCGCGTTAAATCGTAGGGAGTTAACTCAACTGTTACTTTGTCACCAGGCAAAATACGAATATAGTGCATCCGCATTTTTCCAGAAATATGACCTAGTACGATATGCCCATTTTCCAATTTAACCCGGAAAGTTGCGTTGGGTAAGTTTTCAACAACCTCGCCCGCCATTTGAATAACATCATCTTTAGACATAATTTACTCAAGCACCTAAAGATGACTTGAAATTTGCCTTTTTGAGGAGCGAATCGTACTGCTGAGACATCATATAGTTTTGAACTTGTGCCATGAAATCCATAGTCACAATCACAATAATCAAGAGTGATGTACCGCCAAAGTAGAAGGGCACATTATATTTCAGAATTAGGATCTCTGGCAACAAACAGACTAGTGTGATGTAAATTGCACCCACAAATGTCAAGCGCAAAAGGATTTTATCTATGTATTTTGCAGTTTGATCACCAGGACGAATACCGGGCACAAATGCACCACTCTTTTTCAAGTTGTCTGCCGTTTCACGACTATTAAATACCAAAGCGGTATAGAAAAAGCAAAAAAATACGATTGCTGCAGCATAGAACATAACATAGATGGGCTGACCAGGAGTAAGCATACCAGCAATGTCTTTAAGCCAACGCATTGAATCACCTGTGCTTAGCCAGCTTACCAGGGTAGCAGGAAGAAGAATAATTGATGAAGCAAAAATTGGAGGAATAACACCTGCCATGTTCAACTTTAACGGCAAGTGAGAAGATTGCCCACCATATACTTTATTACCAACCTGACGCCTTGCGTAGTTGACCAAAATTTTGCGTTGGCCGCGTTCAACAAATACGACAAGATAAGTAACTGCAACAACCAATGCAACTATAACAATAGCAACTAAAATATTCATCGCACCAGTGCGAACTAATTCAAGTAAACCACCTACTGCACTTGGCAGACCAGCTGCAATACCAGCAAAAATCAAAATTGAAATGCCATTACCTAAACCACGCTCGGTAATTTGCTCACCCAGCCACATCAAAAACATGGTACCAGCCGTTAAAGTAATGACTGCTGTAACTCTGAATCCGAAGCCTGGTTCAATAACCATACCAGGAGAGCTTTCTAAAGCCAAGGCAATACTGATGGTCTGGAATAAAGCCAAACCCAAAGTGCCATAACGGGTATATTGCGTAATCTTACGGCGACCCGATTCACCTTCTTTTTTCATTTGCTCAAATGCTGGAACGACATACGCCAACAATTGCATGATGATCGATGCCGAAATGTACGGCATGATACCAAGCGCAAAAATAGTAAAACGCGACAAAGCTCCGCCAGAGAACATATTGATCAAATTCAATATGCCGCCTTCTTGCCCTTTGAAGAACTGCTGCAATTGTGCTGGATCAATACCCGGGACAGGTATGTGAGCACCGATGCGATAGACCACCAAGGCTAGCAACAAAAACATAAGCCGACGACGCAAATCGCCGAACTTACCGTTTTTTGCTAATTGATTGGAACCAGTTGCCACGCTTATGCCTTAAATGTCTTGATGTTTATTGCAATGCGATTAAGCAATGCTGCCACCAGCGGCTTCGATAGCTGCTTTTGCACCAACAGTTGCGCCAATGCCATTGAGCTTAACAGCACGTGTGATAGCACCAGACTTGATGACTTTGACAACTTTAGCCAATTCACCAATCAAACCAGCTTGCTTCAATGACAAGATGTCAACTTCTGGCGCACCGAGCAATTCGAGTGCAGACAAAGTGACTTCAGCGTTGAATTTCAGCAAATGAGATTTAAAGCCACGCTTAGGCAAACGGCGTTGCATAGGCATTTGACCGCCTTCAAAACCGACTTTGTGGTAGCCGCCAGTGCGAGACTTTTGACCTTTGTGACCACGGCCAGCGGTTTTACCGATGCCAGATCCAATACCGCGACCTACGCGACGTTTGTAATGTTTTGCGCCATCAGCAGGCTTGATGTTATTTAATTCCATCACTGGCCTCTTATAGTACTTTGATCAGGTAACTGATCTTGTTAATCATGCCGCGGACTGCGGGAGAATCCACCAGCTCGCTGGTGCTGTTAACTTTGCGCAAACCCAAACCACGCACTGTGGCGCGATGAGATTCTTTGCATCCAATAGGGCTACGTACCAATTGGAGTTTGACTGTTTGTTGCGTCGTCATGTTATTACTCTCAATTTAAGCAAAAATGTCTTCAATGCTTTTGCCACGCTTGGCAGCAACATCTGAAGGTGTTGTTACTTTTTTCAGGGCGTCCAAAGTGGCGCGCACCATGTTGTAAGGATTACTGGAACCATGGCTTTTTGCCACGATGTCAGTGATACCCACCACTTCAAATACTGCACGCATTGGGCCGCCAGCAATAATGCCAGTACCTTTAGGTGCAGGAGCAACCATCACGCTTGCAGCGCCGTGGTGACCCATGACTTTGTGGTGAATCGTACCGTTTTTCAACGAAACTTTAACCAATTGGCGACGTGATTCTTCCATCGCTTTTTGCACAGCTGCAGGCACTTCTTTTGATTTGCCTTTACCCATACCAACGCGACCATCACCATCACCTACAACTGTCAAAGCTGCGAAACCCAAGATCCGACCACCCTTAACCACTTTGGTTACGCGGTTGATCGCGATCATCTTTTCGCGCATACCGTCCTCAGGACCGTCTGCTTTACCTTGCATTTTTGCTTGAACTTTAGCCATTATATTTTTCCAATCCGCTTAATAGTGCAATTTAGAACTGCAAGCCAGCTGCACGCGCAGCTTCAGCGAGTGCTTTAACACGACCGTGGTAAGCAAAGCCTGCGCGATCAAACGCAACTTTTTCAACACCGGCAGCTTTTGCTTTTTCAGCAATCATGGTGCCAACAGCTTGCGCCGCTGCAACATTGCTACCTTTGCCAGATTCACCCAATTTGGCACGAACATCAGCCGCTGCCGTTGATACTGAAGCCAATACTTTTGTGCCGTCGCCAGAAATAACGCTGGCATAAATGTGCAAATTTGTACGATTGACAGTCAGACGCGCGACGCCTTGGATGGCAATACGAATTCGAGTCTGACGTGAACGACGTAGTCGCTGCTGTTTTTTGGTCAACATGATGCAGTTCCTTATTTCTTCTTAGTCTCTTTGATCGTGATCTTCTC
>Ga0114940_10000675_pt1 | contig 14627 bp, 17 predicted proteins | sample ColdCreekSource_FD_87195 | JGI IMG/M metagenome (GOLD analysis project Ga0114940, IMG submission 87195) | Groundwater microbial communities from Cold Creek, Nevada to study Microbial Dark Matter (Phase II) - Cold Creek Source | ecosystem: Environmental > Aquatic > Deep subsurface > Groundwater ... | reverse complement strand
TGAAGCCCTGCATCAATACCCCTGCATATCGTGGCTCTCGCGCGGGATCTTTACCTCGATCCCGTCGAGAGCCTCGGTCAGCAGGATCTGGCAAGACAGGCGGCTGGTGGCGGCAAGGCCCGCGGCCAGGTCCAGCATGTCCTCCTCGTCCGGGCTGGCGGCGGGCAGTTGCGTGAACCAGTCGCGGGCGATGATGACGTGGCAGGTGGAACAGGCCATCTGCCCCTCGCAGGTGCCTTCCAGCGGCATCCCGGCCGCCTGCGCCACCTCCAGCAGCCGGTCACCCGGTTTGCCTTCGACCACGACCCGGTCGCCGTCGCGCGTGATGAAATGCACTTTGATTGCCATTACTCCTGGCTGTCGGCTGCCGCCATTATCACGGCGGCGGCGCGTTCAAGCTGTTCCATGGTGGTATAACGCCCCAGCCCCAGGCGGATAGTGCTGCGCGCCTGTTCCCGCGTCAGCCCCAGTGCCGCCAGCACCCGGCTGGGCTTGCCCGATCCGCTGGCGCAGGCACTGCCCGCACTGAACATCACCTCGCGGCAGTCGCTCATCAAACGGGCCACATCGAGGCCGTCACGGCGCAGGCTGAGGTTGCCGTGCCAGCGATCCTGCGCACTGCCATTGAGGGTCCACCCGGAGAACAGGTCCAGCGCGCGGGTCCACAGCGCCCCGATATGCGCGGCATCCGCCTCGCGCCGGGCCAGCGCCAGTTCCGCCGCCGCGCCGAACCCGGCGATCAGCGCGGGCGACAGGGTGCCCGAGCGCAGGCCCTGCTCCTGCCCGCCGCCAGTGATCTCCGGAGCGAGCGCGATCCCGTCGCGCAGCCACAACGCGCCAATGCCCTTGGGGCCATAAAGCTTGTGCCCGGTCACCGCGATCATGTCAGCTGCGGGTAGCGCGAACTTGCCCGCCGCCTGCACACCGTCGCACAGCAGCAGCGCGCCCATTTCGCGCGCCCGCTCGGCCCAATGCGCCATCGGCTGGTGCACGCCGATCTCGTTGTTCACCTGCATCACGCCGATCAGGCGCGTATCTGTGGGCAAGTCAGCCGCCGGATCGGTCAGCCCTTCGCTATCGACCGGGATGACATGGACCGGCCCCAGTGCCAGCGCGGTATCGAACACCGCCGAATGTTCGATGGCCGAAACCGCCATCAACCCGCCCGCCGCGCCCGAACTGCGCAGCGCAAGGTTCAGCGCCTCGGTGGCGCTGCCGGTGAAGATCACCCGGCCCCCGGCGGGAAACAGCGCCGCCACCTGCTCGCGCGCCACTTCCACCGCCGCCGCCGCCATGCGCCCCAGCCGGTGCGCGCTGTGCGGGTTGCCAAAGCCGGTGCTGTCCGGCCCGCCCAGCCACGGCAGCATGGCATCCAGCGCCTCGGGCGCCAGCGGGGTGGTGGCCTGGTTGTCGAGGTAGATCACAGCAGGCTTTTCCACGCCGCCAGAAAAGCCTCCAGATCCTGCGTGGTGGTGCTCCAGCCCAGGCTGACGCGGATCGTGCGCCCGGCCTCCTCCTCGCTCAGGCCGAAGGCCTGCAACACCCGGCTGGGCTTCAGCGAGCCGGACGAGCACGCGCTGCCCGCCGAAACGGCAAAGCCCAGCCCGTCCAGCCGGATCAGCAGCGCCCGCGCGCTCATCTGCGGGTGCGTGACCGCCAGCACATGGCTGCATTGCGGCCCCAGCTTCAGCACGCGGCCCTTCTTGTGCAGCAGATCGCGGAACTCGTAGCGGTCGGGATAGCTGGTGGGCCAGCTTTCCAGCCCGCCCGCCTCCAGCGCGGCGGCCATGCCCAGCACGGCGGGCAAGTTCTCGGTGCCCGAGCGATAGCCGCGCTCCTGCCCGCCGGTCGCTTCCAGCATGGCAAAGTCGCGCACCAGCAATGCGCCCGCACCAATCGGGCCGCCAAACTTGTGCGCCGAGATCACCACCATGTCGGCATCGGGCAGAGGCACGCGGCCGGCGCTTTGCGAACAGTCGGCCAGCAGCAGGCCACCCGCGCTGCGCACCTGGTCCAGCACCGGACTGCCTTCGTGCGGGATCAGCACGGTGCCGGTTTCCGAATTGATCGCCTGCAAGGCCACCAGCGCGCGGCCCGGCTGGTCCAGCGCGCGGGCCAGCGCGGCAGGATCAATGGTCGCGCCGCGCACCGACAGCACTTCGGCCTGCGGCGCGGCGCGCAGCACCGCGTCATGTTCCACTGCGCTGACCAGGCACCGGTCCACCCTGGCCCGGGTCAAGGCCAGGTGCAGCGCCTCGCTGGCGCCGCTGGTAAACACCACCTCGCCCGCCCAGCCCAGCGCGGCCTGCACCCGCGCGCGGGCATCTTCCAGCGCGGCGCGCGCGGCGCGGCCTTCGGCATGCGGGCTGCTGGGGTTGGCCCACACCGCCTGTCCGTGCGCCATGGCCGCCAGTGCGGGCGGGCGCAGCGGGCTGGTGGCGGCGTGATCGAGATAGATGCGGCCAGAGATGGGACGGCCCTTTGCTGGAACAATTGCGATTCTGCGACAAGGCCCTATATAGCCCGCCACTTGGCCCACGCCAGCCGCGCCGGTTTCACCTTCCAATTGCAGAGCATCCCCCACCATGCCTCACGTGATCTTCCCCGGCCCTGAAGGCCGCCTCGAAGGCCGCTACTCGCCCGGCCTGCGCCCGCGCGCGCCGGTGGCCATGATCCTGCACCCGCACAGCCAGGGCGGCGGCACGATGAACGACCGCATCGTGCAGATGCTGTACAAGAACTTCACCGATCGCGGCTTTGCCACCTTGCGCTTCAACTTTCGCGGCGTGGGAAAAAGCCAGGGCAGCTTTGACAACGGCATCGGCGAACTGTCCGATGCGGCCAGCGCGCTGGACTGGGTGCAGTCGATCCACGCCGAGGCGCAGACCACCTGGATCGCGGGCGTCAGCTTCGGCGCGCTGATCGGCATGCAGTTGCTGATGCGCCGCCCGGAGATTCGCGGCTTCATCTCGGTAGCGCCGCCCGCCAACATGTACGATTTCAGCTTCCTGGCCCCGTGCCCGGCCAGCGGCGTGTTCATCCAGGGCACGGCGGATACCGTGGTGCAGCCCAATTCGGTCACCAAGCTGGTGGAGAAGCTGCGCACGCAAAAGCACATCACCATCCACCACGACGAGATTCCGCGCGCCAACCACTTCTTCGAGAACGAGATGGGTGAGCTGAAAGCCTCGGTCGACCGCTATCTCGACTTCCGCCTGGACCCGGCCTGCCCGATCACCTGACCCGCCCCGCTCCGGCGAACGAAAAGGCCCCTTCCCGCGCGGGACAGGGGCCTTTTTCATGGCTGTCGCGGGCCATGTAATAATATCACTTGTCGCAGTGTGTCGCAGAATGTAATGTTACATTATCACTTGCGGCCGAGTCCCGCGCCAGACGGGTCCGCCGCCAACGGCAAGGAGCGGACGCACATGGCCTATCTCGATCACGATCACACTCACAAGCGGCTGGCCGGGGTGACCGGCGTGGCCCTGGTCCACCTGGTGCTGGCGGCGGGGCTGACCGCTGGGCTGGCGATCAATTACACCCGGCCGCCGCCGCCCACCACCACGGGGGGTGAACAGATCCCCATCCCGCCCCTGCCCGATCCCACCGATACGCCCGAACCTGCCGACAACCGGCCGGTGACCGATCACCCCACCGCGCCGATCCCGCCCTTGCCTTTCCCCACTGGCCAGCCAGTGGACCCCACGCCTCAGGACCCGTCCGGACCACAGTCCGGACCCGGCACGGGCGAAGGACCGCCGACCCCGCCGCCCACGCCGCCGCCCAGCCCGCAGCCCAGCACGCCGCCGCGCCCGCCGGTGCCCAGCACCGCGTCTGCCGGCTGGATCACCACCGAGGACTATCCCCGCGTAGCCCTCAGCCGTGAATGGGAGGGCACCACCGGTTATGAACTGGAAATCAATGCGCAAGGCCGCGTGGCCGGTTGCCGGATCACGTCCAGCAGCGGGCACGACCTGCTTGACGATGCCGCCTGCGCCCGCCTCACCCGCCGCGCCCGCTTCCGGCCCGCGACGGGCCGCGACGGCGAAGTGGTGGCGGGCAGCTGGCGCGGATCGGTGACCTGGCAGATCCCCGAATAGGGCCTAGCGGGCGGCGGGCGCGCCCTCGGCGCTCGCCGCTTGCGGTGCGGGTGGCGGCATCTGCCAGATCAGCACATTGCCCAGCAGAACCAGCGCCATCACCCCCATCAGCAGGCTCTGCCGGTTCGGCCCATGCTTGCGATACAGATAGACCGCGCCGCCCAGCAGCACGAACATGGCCAGCACGGCCAGCGACAGGATCAGATCGGACATGACCCACGCATAACGCCGCGCGCAGGCAAAAGCCATTGACTGTAACCGGTTGCGCCTGCAACCAAGCCCGGATGTTCGATCACACCACCGTCACCCGCCGCCAGGCGCTCGGCACCCTGGCCGCTGGCACCGCTCTGGCCACCCTGCCCGCCTGCGCCACCACCGCCACGCTGACCGCCAGCCAGGCAGCCACCGCCTCGCTGGATGGCATCGCCTGGCGCCTGATCGCGTCCGAGCCGGAGCGGGCCACCTCGCTGGGGCTGGACACCGGCGAGCATGCGGCGCTGCGCGGCTTGTCCAGCGCCACCACGCCCGCCGCGCTGCAAGCCCAGACCGCCATGCTGCGCAGCGACCTGGCGCTGGCCCGCGTGATACCGCGCGACCATCTGGATGCCCCCACCCGCACCAGTCTGGCCGTGGTCGAAAGCGCCTATGCCACCGCGATCGAGGGGCTGGAACTGCCCTATGGCTCGGTGTCGGTCGGCGGCTGGCGCAATTCGCCCTATGTCGTGATCCAGAACGTGGGCGGCTATATCGACGTGCCGCGCTTCCTGGATTCCGATCAGCAGATCGAAACCGCCGCCGATGCCGAGGCTTACCTCGCCCGTCTTTCAGCCTTCCCCGCCCAGCTGGACGGCGAACTGGAGCGGTTGCAACAGGCGCGCGGGATGGGGCTGGTGCCGCCAGACTTCCTGCTGGCCCGCGCCATTGGCCAGATGGAGCAATCCATCGCCGATGCTGCGGCCGGCGGTGGCATGGTCGAATCGCTGACCCGCCGCACTGCCGAAAAGGGCCTGTCCGGCCCGTGGCAGGCCCGTGCAGAAGCCATCGTTACTGGCCCGGTGCTGGCCGCGCTGCAACGCCAGCTGGCCGAACTCAACGCTGAGGCGGCATTGGCCACGTCTGAGGCAGGCATGTGGTCGCGCCCGCGTGGTGACGAATACTATGCCTGGGCGCTGAAGGCGGCCACCACCACCACGCTGAGCCCGGCCGAAATCCACCAGATCGGGCAGGACCAGCTGGCCGAAATCCATGGCCGGATGGACCCGATCCTGCGCCAGCTTGGCTATACCAGCGGCACCGCCGGGCAACGCATGGTGCAGTTGAGCCAGGATCCGCGCTTTCAGTTTGCCCAAGGCGATCCCGGCCGGGCCGAGATCATGGCCTTCATTCACCAGCGCATCGACTGGATCCGCGCGCAGATGCCGCGCGCCTTTGAACGCCAGGTGCCCGCCCGGCTGGAAGTGCGCCGCCTGCCGCTGGCCGAGGAACCCGGCGCGCCCACCGCTTATGGCGGATCGGGCAGCAAGGACGGCAGCATCCCGGGCAAGATGTGGATCAACCTGCGCACCACCGACCTGCACCGCAAGTACGACATTCCCACGCTGGTCCATCACGAGACGATCCCCGGGCATGTGTGGGAGGGGGAATATTCCAACCAGCTCTCGCTGATCCGCTCGGTCCTGTCGTTCAGCGCCTTTTCCGAAGGCTGGGCGCTGTATGCCGAGGTGCTGGCCGACGAGCTGGGCGCTTATGACGAAAACCCGGCGTGGCGGCTGGGTTACTTGCAGGACCAGGCCTATCGCGCGGCCCGGCTGGTGGTGGACACCGGCATGCACGCAATGCGCTGGAGCCGCGAGCGGGCGCGCGACTATTTCCAGACCCAGGTGGGCAAGGAAGTGGACGAAGCCGCTAACGAGATCGACCGCTATTGCAGCTGGCCCGGCCAGGCCTGCGCCTACAAGATCGGGCAGACGCAGATCCTGCGCCTGCGCGATCAGGCCCGCGCGCAGCTGGGCACCCGCTATGACCTGCGCGCCTTCAACCAGGCGGTGGTCGATGGCGGCAACTGCCCGCTGGACGTGCTGCAAGGCAATGTGGAGCGGCACATCGCCGCGCGCGGCGGCTAGGCGGGGCAGCAGACAGGCAAGCAAACGGCGCAGGGATTGCTCCCGACGCCGTTTGCGTGTTCCGAAGGGGAACGACAGATCTGGTCGATCAGACCGGTTCTGGTCAGCCCGGTTCGCCGCCATCCATGGCGTCGGCCGAATCTTCCATCGCGTCCTTGGTTTCCTCGCCGGAATCCTCGATCATTTCGGCGGCGGCAGGATCGACTTCCTCAATCGCGTCGGCCTGGGTCTCGGCCATCTCGTCGATGGCTTCGGCCTGGCTTTCAACTTCGTTTTCGGCCGCGCTGTCACAGGCGGCCAGGGACATGCCAAAGGCGAGAACCGCCGTGGCGCTAAGCAGGCGCATCTTGTTCATTTTCAAAGACTCCAGTTGTTGAACCGCAGGTGAAGCGGAGACGAACAACCGGCTTATCGGTTCCCCGAAATATGGCCGGGATGCGGCAGGAATGGGCAAAAAATGCCGCATTCCCGCCGCTTTCCCGCCCAAACTTTTTTGGCTTAGCGGCCCAGCAGGCCCTTGGCGGTATCCATCAGGCCGCCCAGATCGTTCAGCGGATTACCGTCGCCGTCACGATCCAGCATCGAGGCGAAATTGCCCAGCGAGCCTTCGCCGCCGATATGGCCGACAATGGAGGTCAGCACCGAGGCATCCAGCCCGGTTTCGGTGGCCGCCGTGGACACGGTATCGCCCGGTGCCTGATGCGCGCGGCCCAGGGCGGAAATCGCCATTTCGGCCATCTGCGGGGAAATGCCCACCTTTTCCGCCAGGTTCACCACGTCGTCGGGCGAACCGGCGATGCTGCGCAAAAGACCGTCAAAAATGCTCATGTCCGCTTACTCCTCAATGGCGAAGGCCAAGCCCTTCTGCGGACACCACCATCGGCCCGCCGCGTGTCGGTTGCAAGTCAGACCTGAACAGGCAGGCGCGCGTGTGGACCGGATCAGGCGGCAGTCAGCGGTCGCGGAGCGGCCTGGCGCACGCCTTCATCGACATGCTCGGCAAACTGCCCGAAGTTGTCGACGAACAGCTGCACCAGCTTCTGCGCCGTGGCGTCATATTCGGCCGCGTCGGCCCAGGTGCTGCGTGGATCGAGGATGGTCATGTCCACCCCGGCGGCTTCCAGCGCGGGCACGAACACCGGCACTTCAAAGCCGAAGTTCTCGTCCTTGCGGAACTCCACGCCTTCCAGCGAACCATCGAGCACGGCGTTCAGCAGCGTGCGCGTGCCCTTGATCGGCATGCGCTTGCCCACGCCATACTTGCCGCCGGTCCAGCCGGTGTTGAACAGCCAGCACTGCGCCCCGCCCTTGGCAATCCGCTCTTTCAGCAGGTTGCCATAGACCGAGGGGTGGCGCGGCATGAAGGCCGCGCCGAAGCAGGTGGAGAAGGTGGCTTCCGGCTCGGTCACGCCGATCTCCGTGCCCGCCACCTTGGCGGTGTAGCCCGACAGGAAATAATACATCGCCTGGTCGGCGGTCAGCCGCGCGATCGGAGGCAGCACGCCAAAGGCATCGGCGGTCAGCATGATGACGTTGCTGGGCGCCGGGCCGAGGTTCTTTTCCGACGTGTTGGGAATGAACTCGATGGGATAGGCACCGCGCGTATTCTCGGTCTTGCTGCCATCGGTAAAGTCCAGCTCGCGCGTGGCGAGATCCATGGTCACGTTCTCAAGGATCGTGCCGAACATCTTGGTGGTGGCGTAAATCTCCGGCTCACCCTCGGCCGACAGGTTTATCATCTTGGCGTAGCAACCGCCTTCGAAGTTGAACACCGCCTGGTCGGACCAGCCATGCTCGTCATCGCCGATCAGCGTGCGGCTGGCATCGGCGCTCAGCGTGGTCTTGCCAGTGCCCGACAGGCCGAAGAAGATCGCGCTCTTGCCGTCAGCGCCGATGTTGGCCGAACAATGCATCGGCATCACACCTTGTGCGGGCAGCAGGTAGTTGAGCAGGCCGAACACGCCCTTCTTCATCTCGCCCGAATACTCGGTGTTGCCGATCAGGATCAACTTTTCGGTGAAGTTGACCGAAATCACCGTGTCGCTGCGGCAGCCGTGACGCTCAGGATCGGCCTTGAAGCTGGGCAGGTTGATGATGGTGTATTCAGGAGCGAAAGCCGCCAGTTCGCCCGCCGTGGGGCGCACCAGCAGGGTGCGCACGAACAGGCTGTGCCAGGCCATCTGGGTGATGACGCGCACGTTCACGCGGTATTCCGGCTGGCTGCCGCCGAACAGGTCGGCCACGTAAAGTTCGTTCTGGCCGGTCAGTGCAGCCAGGAAATCAGCCTTCAGGTTGGCCCAGTGCGCGGGCGTCATCGGCTGGTTGATCTTGCCCCAGTTGATCGTGTCTTCGGTGGTCGCATCGCGGACAATGAACTTGTCCTTCACGCTGCGGCCGGTGAACTTGCCGGTATCCACCAGCAGCGCGCCGTGGGCCGTCAGCTGGCCCTCACCGCGGGCGATGGCATGCTCCACCAGCGCGGCGGTGCCCAGGTTGGCGTGAATGGTGGCACTGGTAGCAATGCCCTGCTCGGCAAGAGTAATCGACACGAACCCGGTCTCCCCGCGGAAATGAACTGGCTATGTTAGGGACCGCGCTCCCGTGCGGTGTGCTATCGCCCTTAGATAGCGCATGGCCGCGCGTCAATTTCCCGCGCGGGCAGGTGAACGCACATTTTAACCGCCTGCACGATTTTGCCGCCGTTTTGACCGCCCGCCCATTGTCTGCAATCCTCCGGCAGACTAGGATTTTTGCTGCATAGGAGATGCGCGCCCAGCGCAACCCCAGCGCAACATTGTGGAGAACGTGATGAGCGACAGCGACCTGGCGACCGATGGCGGACCGGGCCTGGACACCCAGCGCACCATCGCGCTGGTCGATGACGACCGCAACATCCTGACCACGCTCAGCATTGCCCTGCAAGCTGAAGGCTATGCCACGCGCGTCTATTCCGATGGCGAGGCGGCGCTGGCCGCACTCAGCGCCAACCCGCCCGACCTGGCCGTGTTCGACATCAAGATGCCGCGCATGGACGGGCTGGAACTGCTGCGCCGCCTGCGCGCCACCAGCGACCTGCCGGTGATCTTCCTGACCAGCAAGGACGAGGAGGAGGACGAGGAAGTGGGCCTGGCCATGGGGGCCGACGATTACATCGCCAAGCCGTTCAGCCAGCGCCTGCTGCTGGCCCGCATCCGCGCCATCCTGCGCCGCGCCGGACCGCCGCTGGAGAGCAGCGGCGACGTGGTACAAGTGACGGGCGAGGACGTGGCGGCAATTGATCGCGGCCGCCTGCGGATGGACCCGGCGCGCCATCAGGTGACGTGGGACGGGCGCGCCGTCTCGCTGACCGTGACCGAGTTCCTGATTCTGGAAGCGCTGGCCGCGCGGCCCGGCGTCATCAAAAGCCGCAACCAGCTGATGGATGCCGCTTATCCCGACGACATCTTCGTGGATGATCGCACGGTGGACAGCCACATCAAGCGCCTGCGCCGCAAGTTCCGCGCCATCGACAACGAGTTCACCGCCATCGAGACGCTGTACGGCGCAGGCTATTCGTTCAGCGATGGCTGACGAGGGCCTGCGCGCCTCACGGCTGGAACGGCTGGCGCTGCCTTTGGGCGGCTCGCTCACCGCGCGCACGCTGGCAGTCAACCTGATCCCCTTGCTGCTGCTGGCGGGCGGCCTGTTCTTCGTCGATTCCTATCGTCGGCAACTGCTCGACGAGCGGTTCAAGCTGGCCCGGATCGAGGCTCAGATCGCTGCAGAGGCGCTGTCGGGGGCCACCACGGCGCGGCAGGAAGCGCTGATGATCCAGATCGGCAAGGAGCAGCGGCTGCGGCTGCGCATGTTCGATGCCAGCGGCGAGCTGTTGGCCGACAGCTTTGCCCTGGCACCCCCCAGCTTCGCCTTCGACGACCCGGTGGCCGAGCCGTTCCTGGAAGATTTCGCCCGCTGGACCGACAACGCGGTGAACTTTGCAGTGGGCGCGCCCACTGCCCCGCCCCACGTCGAACCGGCCGACGGCGACACCGAAGGCTTCCCCGAAGTCACCCGCGCGCGCGAACTGGGCTATACCCAGATCGAACTGCGCAGCGCGCCCGACGGCACCCCGGTCATCAGCACCGCCGCCCCGGTGGGCGAACAGGGGGCCACCTTGCTGACTACGCGCAACGCGGTGGACATCACCCAGTCGGTGCGCAGCGCGCGCACGCAATTGCTGACCGTCATCGCGCTGGCCATGTTCCTGTCCACCGTGCTGTCGCTTTATCTGGCCAGCACGATCATCGAGCCGCTGCGCCGCCTGGTGCGCGCCACGGTGCTGGTGCGCACCGGGCGCGAGCGCGAGGTGGAAGTGCCGCGCATGACCGAGCGCGCCGACGAGATCGGCGTGCTGGCCCGCGCGGTATCGGACATGACCGGCACCTTGCGCCACCGGATCGACGCGGTGGAAAGCTTCGCGGCGGATGTGGCGCACGAGATCAAGAACCCGCTCGCCAGCTTGCGCAGCGCCACCGAAAGCCTGCCCAAGGTAAAGGACGAGAAGCTGCGCGCCCAGCTGATCGAGGTGGCGGCGCACGATGTGCAGCGGATCGACCGCCTGGTGTCCGACATTTCCGAAGCCAGCCGCATCGATGCCGAGATCAGCCGCGCCAAGTTCGAGCCGGTGGACATCGCCCAGTTGCTGCGCCGCCTGATCGTGGCGCGCGAGGAGCGCGGCCTGGACCACGGCCGCACGGTTGCGCTGAGCACGGCGGGCGGCCCGTTCGTGGTGATGGGCGTGGCCTTGCGGCTGGAACGCATCGCCAGCAACCTGTTCGACAACGCCATCTCGTTCTCGCCCGCCGATGGTACGGTGGAAGTGGAAGTGCGGCGCGAAGGCGACCGCGTGGTGGCCGAAGTGAACGACCACGGCCCCGGCATTCCGCTGGAAAAGCGCGAGCATGTGTTCCGCCGGTTCCATTCCGACCGCCCGGAGGATGAAGGCTTTGGCCACCATTCGGGCCTGGGCCTGGCCATTGCCCGGACCATTGCCGAGGCGCACGGCGGCTCGCTCCACGTCGAGGACCGCGCCAATGGCGCGCCGGGCGCACGCTTCGTGCTCGACCTGCCGGGGGTTGAGTGAGCACGCCGCATCAGGCGACCGGGGTGCTGGTGGACGGGCGCGTGGTGCTGATCCATGGCGCGCCGGGCACGGGCAAGACCACGCTGGCACTGCACCTGATCGAGCAGGGGGCCACCCTGGTGGGCGATGACGGGGTGCTGCTGAGCATGCGCGAGGGCCGCCTGTGGGCCGCCCCGCCCCCGGCCACGGCGGGGCTGGTGGAAGTGCGCAATGTGGGTCTGGCGCGGGTGCCGTGCAACGAAGGTCCGGTGGCCCTGGCGGTGACACTGGATGCGCAGGCCCCGCGCTATGTTGAACAAGCGGTGCAGATCGCGCTGGCCGATGTGCCGGTGCCGCACCTGCTGCTGTATCCCGATGCCGCCGCCCTGCCTGTGCGCCTGCGCTGGGCACTGCGGCTGCACGGCCTCACGCCCTAGGCCCTTCCCTTTTGTGCCCGCTGCGGGCATCTCCGCCGATGATGCCCGACTCCACTTCCTCCCGCCAGCGCGTGCTGCTGGTCACCGGCATGCTGGGCGCGGGCAAAAGCACCGCGCTGCGCGAGCTGGAGGACCTGGGCTGGGAATCGATCGACAACTTCCCCATCCGCCTGCTTGATCGGCTGATCGGCGGCTCTTCCGGCAAGGGCGCAAACAACGATCCGCTGACAATCGGCTTTGACTGCCGCACGCGCGGCTTTGTGCCGGGCGACATTATCGAGCGGGTCAAACTGCTGTCCGACCGGCCGGATCTGGAGATCACCACCCTGTTCCTCGATTGCGCCGGGCACGAGCTGGCGCGCCGCTTTGACGAGACGCGGCGGCGGCACTTCCTGGCGCAGGACATGCCGGTGCCATCGGGCATCAAGGCCGAGCGCGAGTTGCTGGCCCCCTTGCGCCGCTGGGCCGAGGTGCTGATCGACACCACCGATTTCACCACCAATGACCTGAAGCAGACCATTCGCAACCAGTTTGGCCAGTCCGCCCCGCGCGAGATGACCGTGACCGTATCCAGCTTCGGCTTTGCCCGGGGCATGCCGCCCGCCACCGATCTGGTGTTCGACATGCGCTTTCTGGATAATCCGCACTGGCAGCCGGGCCTGGCCGAACTGACCGGGCTGGATGCGCCCGTGGCCGAGCATATCGGCAATAACCCGCTGTTCGTGTCCACTTTCGCAAAGATCCGCGAGCTGCTGCTGGACCTGTTGCCCGCCTATGCGGCGCAGGGAAAAAGCTACGTCAACATCGCCTTTGGCTGCACCGGCGGGCGCCACCGTTCGGTCTATACTGCCGAGCGTATGGCCGAGGCCTTGCGCGAGGGCGGCTTTTCCCCCACTGTGCTGCACCGCAACCTTGCCTCCCGCGCGGCGGGTCTGGTCGAGGGTTTGCCCAACCATTGATGGCAACCCGTTGATGCAAGAAACAATTTCTCCCCAGTTCGTTACAGCAGCGAGTCGCCCCCGCCAATGATCGGCATGATTCTGGTAACCCACGGCCGCCTGGCTGAAGAGTTCGTTCTGGCGATGGAACACGTGGTCGGCGCGCAGGACCAGGTGGCCACCGTATGCATCGGCCCCAACGACGACGTGGAGCAACGGCGCGAGGAAATCGCCGCCGCGATCGAGGCGGTGGACGGCGGCACCGGCGTGGTGATCCTGACCGACCTGTTCGGCGGCACCCCGTCAAACCTGGCAATCAGCCTGCTGGAGCGCGGCCGCACCGAGGTGATCGCGGGCATCAACCTGCCCATGCTGATCCGCCTGGCGGGCGCGCGCAAGGAAATGGACCTGTACCGCGCCGCCAGCGCCGCGCGCGATGCGGGTCGTACCTATATCACGCTGGCTTCCGAGTTCCTCGGACAGGATGCATAACGGCGCACCACGGCCAACGGGCCGGCGGCGACGAACATTTCTCTTGGGGGAGGACAAGGCCGTGGTCGAGGCACGCCAGAAGGTCGAGATAGTCAACAAGCGCGGCCTGCATGCGCGGGCAAGCGCCAAGTTCGTCGGCGCGGTGGCGCAGATGGGCGAAGTTCGCGTCAGCGTGACCAAGGACGGGCACGAGGCCGCGGGCGGATCAATCCTGGGCCTGATGATGCTGGGCGCGGCCAAGGGTGACTGCGTGGACATCATCGTGACCGGCGACACCAGCGAAGAACGGCTGGCCGAACTTGTCGCCATGGTCGCCGGCGGCTTCGGCGAGGAATAGCGCGCGCGCCTGCGCAGGCAGGTGCCCCAATTGAGGAGCCGCGCCGCACCATGCGCCGCCAGATCACCGGATTTTCCAACCCCACGGTCAAGTTCCTGCGGTCCTTGCGCGAAAAAAAGCACCGCAAGGCCGCCGGGCGGTTCATGGCCGAAGGGCTGCGCCTGCTGACCGATGCCCTGGCCAGCGGCCGGGTGCCGGAAATGCTGGTGATGGGTGACCGGCGCGATCCGCACCCGCTGCTGGCCGAACTGGAGGCGGCGGTAATGCGCGCTGGCGGCGAGGTTATCGCGGTCAACGACGACCTGCTGTCCAAGATCACCGGCAAGGACAACCCGCAAGGCGTGGTGGGCGTGTTCGCCGAGTTCGATACCGGCCTGGCCACGGTAGACCGCGCCGCCGCGCCGATCTGGCTGGTGGCCCAGGCCCTGCGCGATCCGGGCAACCTTGGCACCATGCTGCGCACTGGCGACGCGGTGGGCGCAGGCGGGCTGATCCTGCTGGATGATTGCGCCGATCCGTTCAGCGTGGAGGCGGTGCGCGCGAGCATGGGGGCGGTGTTCACGCAACGGATTGCGCAGGCGACCTGGGCCGAGTTCCTGCCGTGGCTGCGCGCCGATGCGGGCCAGCTGGTGGCCGCCAGCTTGCGCGAGGCCGTGCCTTATCGCGGCGCGCCTTATGCCGCGCCGTGCTTCGTGCTGGTCGGCAACGAATCGCGCGGGCTGCCGGAGGACTACGAAGCCGCCTGCGACCTGCGCGTGACCATGCCGATGCGCGGGCGGGCGGACAGCCTCAACGCCGCCGTGGCGGCAGCGGTGCTGGCGTATGAGGTGCTGGACGCGCTCGATGGCTGAGCAGCGGTTCAACAAGGCCCTGCTGGTCGCGGGTGCCACGCTGTTTCTGCTGGGCCTGCTGCAAGGGGCCGTGGTGCAGCAATTCCTCAACCCGCGCATGGCGCTGTCCGCGCATCTGACGGCGGTGCAGTGCGGCATGGCGCTGATGATCGCGGGCGCGGTGTGGCGCGCGGTCGCCTTGCCCGCCCTGCCCGCCCGCCTGTGCCGATGGACGCTGGTGGCCAGCATGTTCGGCCTGTGGACCG
>Ga0114940_10000674_pt1 | contig 14628 bp, 17 predicted proteins | sample ColdCreekSource_FD_87195 | JGI IMG/M metagenome (GOLD analysis project Ga0114940, IMG submission 87195) | Groundwater microbial communities from Cold Creek, Nevada to study Microbial Dark Matter (Phase II) - Cold Creek Source | ecosystem: Environmental > Aquatic > Deep subsurface > Groundwater ... | reverse complement strand
CGTCAACTAACCGGGCCATTTAACCGGCACCGGCGCGCGGCTCACGCCGCCTTGCGTGCCTTTTCCAGCTTCTTCAGCGCCATGCTGCGCTTCAACCGGCTCAGGTGGTCGATGAACAGCACGCCGTTCAGGTGGTCCATCTCGTGCTGGATGCACACGGCCATCACACCGTCCATCTGCTCCTCGTGGCTGTTGCCATCCAGATCCTGCCAGCGCACGCGGCACATCGATGGCCGATCCACATCGGCATAGATGTCGGGCACCGACAGGCACCCTTCCTGATAGGTCTTGAGGTCCGCCGACGGGTCGAGGATTTCCGGGTTCACGAAAATACGCGGTTCCTTGCGGGTCGGCTGGTGATGGTGGTCATGGCCATCGTGATCGCACGCCTCCGGCTCGGCATCCTCGTCGTCGGGTTGCAGGTCGATCACCAGCAGCCGCAGCGGAATGCCCACCTGGATCGCGGCCAGGCCAATGCCATGCGCATCATACATCGTCTCGAACATGTCGGAGACGAGGATCTTCAGCTGGTCGTCGAAGGTATCGACGGACGTGGAGACGGTTTTCAGTCGCGCATCGGGCGCTTCGATGATTTCAAGGATAGCCATAATGCGGCGCATATAGGCACGCCTTGCCCGCACCACAAGCGAGCTCCACATCGGTCAGCGGCTGGCCGATCCCTCGCACCGGCTGGCCGATTACGCGGGAACCTGCGCCGTGTCCGGGACGCTGTTTGTCCGGAAGGAGACTTGCCATGAACACACAGCATATCGTCGATCTGGAAACCCGCTTCTGGCAGGCCATGGTCGACAAGGACGCCGACGGTGCCGCGTACATGATTGCTGAAAATGCTCTCTTGGCCGGACCGCAAGGCACGATGACCATTGACCCGGATAAATACCGGCAGATGACCAACGAGGGCACCTGGACGCTCGACCGTTTCAAGCTGAGCAATGTCGAGGTCGTCTTCCCTGCGGATGATACCGCTGTCATTGCCTATACCGTCCACCAGACCGGCGAGATGGGCGAACAGCCGATGGACCTGACCTGCGCCGACAGCACCACTTGGGTGCGGCAAAATGGCGACTGGAAATGTGCGCTACACACAGAGACCGTTCTTGAACAGGCCTGATCGCCAGTCCTACCCCACCGGCCTTCTTGCCCGCAGTGCCTGGGCCAGCGTGCCCTCATCCAGATAATCCAGCTCGCCCCCCACCGGCAGGCCGTGCGCCAGTTGCGTGATGCGCAGCGGATAGGCGGACAGCTTGTCGGCGATGTAATGTGCCGTGGTCTGCCCCTCCAGCGTGGCGTTCATCGCCAGCACCACCTCGTCGATCCCGCCTGCCGCCACCCGCTCCATCAGCCGGTCGATCGACAGGTCCTCTGGCCGCACGCCGTCCAGCGCCGACAGTTTGCCGCCCAGCACATGATAGCGCCCGGCGAACAGCTTGGCCCGGTCCAGCGCCCACAGGTCGGCCACGTCCTCCACCACGCACAACTGGCGCTGGTCGCGGCGCGGGTCGGCGCACACGGCGCAGGGGTTCTGCGTATCCACGTTGCCGCACAGGTCGCATTCGGCCAGCCGGTCGCGCACCTCGGTCAAGGCGGCCAGCAGGTGCATCAGCGAAGTCTCGCGCCGCTTCACCAGCCACAGCACCACGCGCCGCGCCGAACGTGGCCCAAGGCCAGGCAGCTTGGCCAGCGCGCTGCTGAGGGTTTCGATCTCTTGCGATGCCATTGTCCGGGGGATAGGGCGAAGCGGATCAAACCGGAAGCCACCAATGCGCATCATCTTCATGGGAACCCCCGATTTCGCGGTCCCGGCCCTGCGCGCGCTAGTGGCGGCGGGGCATCTTGTGGTCTGCGCCTATACGCAGCCGCCGCGCCCCGGCGGAAGGCGCGGCAAGGAACTGACGCCCACCCCGGTACACCGGGCGGCAGAGGAACTGGGCATTGCCGTGCGCCACCCGGTGAGCCTGAAGGATGCCGAGGAACAGGCCGCATTCGCGGCACTCAACGCGGATGTGGCGGTGGTGGCAGCCTATGGCCTGATCTTGCCGCAGGTGGTGCTGGATGCGCCCGCTCACGGCTGCCTCAATATTCACGGTTCGCTCCTCCCCCGCTGGCGCGGCGCGGCCCCCGTGCAGCGGGCGATCCTGGCAGGCGATGACGAAACCGGCGTGGGCATCATGCAGATGGCGGCGGGTCTCGATACCGGGCCGGTGCGGGCCGAGGGGCGCATTGCAGTTGACGGCAAGACTTCCCCGCAACTGACGGCGGAACTGGCCGAAATCGGCGCAAGCCTGATGGTCGCGGTGCTGGCCGATCTGCCTGCCTATCCCCCGGTCCAGCAACCGGAGGCTGGCGTCACCTATGCCCACAAGATCGCCAAGGCCGAGACCCGGCTGGACTTCACCCGCCCGGCCGAGGAGGTGGAGCGGCAAGTGCGCGCCTTCCACCCCGCCGCATGGTTCGAACTGGCGGGTGAGCGGTTCCGCGTGCTGGCGGCCGCTGTGGTGCCCGGCAGTGGCGAGCCCGGCGTGACGCTGGACGATGCACTGACCATCGCCTGCACCACCGGCGCCATCCGTCCCACCCAGGTGCAGCGCGCCGGTCGCCCGGCCATGGCCACGGCAGACCTGCTGCGTGGAACGGCCATTGCGGCGGGCACGCTACTGCGATGACCCGCTTTGCCCTGACCCTGGAATACGACGGCGGCCCGTTCGTGGGTCTGCAACGGCAGAGCCAGGGCCAATCCGTTCAGCAGGCGGTGGAGGACGCCGCCTTTCGCCTGACCGGAGAACAGGTGCGCATGCACGCCGCCGGGCGCACCGACAGCGGGGTGCATGCGCTGGGCATGGTGGCGCACATCGACGTGGCCAAGCCGTTCCAGCCGTTCCGCCTGATGGAGGCGTTGAACCATTACCTGAAGCCTGATCCGGTGGTCGTGCTGGCCTGCGAGGTGAAGCCGGACGACTGGCACGCGCGGTTCAGTTGCCTTGGCCGGGCCTATGAATACCGCATCACCAACCGCCGTTCACCGCTGACGCTGGACAAGGGCCGCGCCTGGCATATCGCCCGCCCGCTGGATGTCGAGGCGATGCACCGCGCGGCGCAGACACTGGTGGGCCATCACGATTTCACCACTTTCCGATCAGTCCACTGCCAGTCGCAAAGCCCGGAAAAGACGCTGGATCTGCTGACCGTTGCCCGCCAAGGCGAGCATGTGGTGCTGCACGCCGCCGCGCGCAGTTTCCTGCATCATCAGGTCCGCTCAATGGTCGGCACGCTGGCGCTGGTGGGTCAGGGCCTGTGGGCGGAGGGCGACGTAAAGACATCGCTGGATGCGCGCGACCGGGCCGCACTGGGCCTCAACGCGCCGCCCGATGGACTTTACTTCGTGCAAGCGACATACTCGGCCTGACCAGACAAGGAGTGGTTCCATGGGCACCACCGGCCGACAATTGCGCTCCACCCTCGATGCCGACGGCGTGCTGACGCTGGAAATGGTGGAACAGGTGTTCGCCCAACCCACCGGCAATCAGGTGCTGGTGCGGATCGAGGCCGCGCCGATCAACCCTTCAGACCTGTTCCTGCTGACCAGCGGGGCAGACCTCGCCAATGCCGAATACGGCCCCGGCAAGGTCGTTACCCGGCTGCACCCGCAGGCCGCTGCCGCGCAAGCCGCGCGCGTGGGCCAGTCGCTGCCGGTGGGCAACGAGGGCGCGGGTACGGTGGTGGCCACCGGCGACAGCGCCATGGCCCGCGCGCTGACCGGCCAGCGGGTCGCCTGCGTGCCGCTCCATGCCTATGGCGACTATGCCTTGTGCGATGCCGCCATGTGCCTGCCGCTGGGCGACCATGATGCGGCCACGGGTGCGTCCAGCTTCGTCAACCCGATGACCGCTCTGGGCTTTGCCGAGACCGCGCGGATGGGCGGGCACACCGCGCTGATCCATGCCGCCGCTGCCAGCAACCTGGGGCAGATGCTGGTCCGGATCTGCGCCGAGGATGGGCTGGCGCTGGTCAACGTGGTGCGGCGGACGGAGCAGGTGGACCTGCTGCGCGGACTTGGCGCGGCGCATGTGGTCGACAGTTCGGCGCCCGATTTCGAACCCGCGCTGGCCGCCGCCATTGCCGCCACCGGGGCCTTCGTGGGCTTTGACCCCATCGGCGGCGGGACCACCAGCGATGTCTGCCTGCGAGCGATGGAGCGGGTGGCCGCATCGCGCCTGACCCAGTTCAGCCGCTATGGCTCCACCCAGACCAAGACCATGTACATCTATGGCCGCCTCGATACCGGCCCCACGGTGCTGACGCCCAGTTACGGCTTCGGCTGGACCGTTTCGGGCTGGCTGCTGACCCCGTTTCTGGAGCGTGCCGGGCTGGAAGTGATGGCCCGCATGCGCGCGCGGGTGCTGGCCGGGCTGACCACCACCTTTGCCAGCCACTACAAGCGGCAGGTGTCGCTGGACGGGATGCTGGAGCGTGAGGCCATGCTGGATTACGCGCGCATGGCAACGGGCGAGAAGTATCTGGTTTGCCCTTAGTCGCCTGTCTCACCTCCCCTTGGGGAGGGGTTGGGGGTGGGGGTTCGATGCTGGCTTGGATACCCCCACCGGAGCCTCCCCCGAAAAAAGGGGGGCGTTTGGCAGAAAAGGCAGCTGGACCCCCGGGTCAAGCCCGGGGTGACGAACGGGGGTGATGACGAACTGGGGAGCCTGAAGCCGCGAATCCAGCAGAACAGCACACACCTAGGGCGGCGGCTGCGGCCCACCATTGCCCGGCGTCACACTCACGCCCTCACCATCCAGCCGGATATCCAGTTCCAGCCCTTCCACCCCGGTGCTGATCGTCGCCCCGCCGGTATCGACCGACAGGCGGGTGGTGCCGTCGTCGCTCAGCGGAATGTCCTCCAGCCCTTCCACGTCCTGCGGCTGGACCGGCCCGCCGGGGTCCGCCGAGGCGGTGGGGCGCGGCGCGGGGCGACGGGCTTCACCCAGCGCACCGGCCATGAAATCGCGCCAGATGCGCGCCGGGATGGTCCCGCCGGTCACCCCGTTCAGCGGCGAGTTGTCGTCGTTGCCGATCCACACCCCCACCACCAGTTCCCCGGCATAGCCGACGAACAGCGCGTCGCGGTGATCCTGCGTCGTGCCGGTCTTGCCGAAATTGGGCGATTGCAACATGGCCTGCCGCCCGGTGCCGCGGTTGATGGCGCCACGCAGCAGGCCCTCCATGTCCTCGTGCACGCCGCCCGACAGGCTGTCCGGCCCGTTCCACAACCAGTCCCACCAGCCCTGCTCCGGCTGGACAAAGGCGTGCGGGCGCACCGGGAACTGGTTGGCGGCGACCCCGGCATAGGCGGCGGTCAGTTCCATCAGCGTCATCGTGCCGGTGCCCAGCGCCATGCTGGGATCGCCCGCCGCCAGCGCCGAGGTGACGCCAAGATCGCGCGCGGTGGCGATCACGGCGTCGTCGCCCACCTCGCGTTGCAGGCGCACGGCGGCCACGTTGCTGCTTTGTGCGAAGGCGTCCGCCAGCGTGATCGACCCGCCATAGCGGCCATTGGCGTTGCGAGGGCGATAGGTGCCTTGCGTGATCTCGCTGTTGTCGATGATGTCGCCAGGTTCATAACCCGCACGCAGGGCCGCCAGATAGACGAACAGCTTGAAGGTGGAGCCAACCTGGCGGCGCGCCTGCGTGGTGCGGTTGAACGGGCTGGCGGCATAGTCACGCCCGCCGATCATCGCCACCACCTCGCCATTGCGGCGCATGGCCACCAGCGCCACCTGGCTGCCGCGCGGAGCCTGCGCCGTCACCCGCCGTGCCAACGCCTGCAATTGCGCATCCAGCGTGGTGGTCAGCGTCTGGCTGGCATAGCCGGACCCTGCCAGCCGCCGCGCCTCGGGCAGCGCCCAGTCGGCGAAATAGGTGCCGGTGGGCAGGCTTTGCCCCAGCCGCCGCACGTCAAGGCCGGGCACCGGCATGGCATCGGCCTGCGCCTGCGTCAGGTATCCCGCCGCCACCATGGCATTGCGCACCAGCCGCATGCGCGCGGCGGCGGCTTCCGGATTGCGCGTGGGGGCCAGGCGGCTGGGGGCCTGCAACAGCCCCGCCAGCATGGCCGCCTGTTCGGGCCGCAGCTTTTCGGGCTGGCGGTAGAAGTAGTGCAGGCTGGCGGCGCGCAGGCCATACTGGTTGTCACCGAAATAGGCGTTGGACAGGTAGCGTTCGAGGATCTCATCCTTGCTCAGCTGCGCCTCCAGCCAGAACGCGATCAGCATTTCGCGCGCCTTGCGGGTCAGCGTCTGCTCGCTGGTCAGGAAGGTGAACTTGGCCAGTTGCTGGGTGATGGTGGAGCCGCCGCCCACCCCGGTCCACATGGCGCGGGCAATGCCTCGCGGGTCCACGCCCCAGTGGCTGTAGAAGCGCCGGTCCTCGATTGCCAGGAACGGCTGGATCACATGCTCGGGCAGGCTGGCCACTTCCACCGGCAGGCCGACTTCGGCCCCGTTGCGGGCAATCGGGGTGCCATCGCTGGCCAACAGGGTGATCTGCGGCGGGGCAATCGGCTCCAGCGACTTCGACAGCGGCGCAGTGACTGCCAGATAGGCGACCAGCAAGATGAAGGCCATCAGCAGGCAAGCGACCCCGCGCACCGCCCAGAACAGCTTGCCGCGCCGCCGCTTGCCGGGCTCCGCCCCACCGTCAGGCGTGGGGGCCACCGCCTCCAGCACCGGGCTGTCGATTGGCCCGGCGCCGAATTGCGGATGCCACGGGGCGCTGTCGAGCACCGAGCTGACCTCGCCCGGAGCCGCATGGCCGTTGCTGTCCTGTCGACGGGAGCGGAACCAGTTCATCACTTGCTGTGTTACTTCCTCAACACACTGGTGAACAGCCACATTCGCACGTCGTTCAGCCCCCGTAAAACCCAAACCATCAAAACCCAAATCGGCTGATGACGCCGCCAGCAAGACGTGCCATGTTCTGCCTGAACAGGGCCATAAGGCTTGGAGAGGACGATGAAAAAATACCTGCCCCTGGCCGCCGTGCTGGCCGCTGTCGCGGTTGCGCCTGCGGCCACGGCGCACCACTCGTTCGCCATGTTCGACCGCAGCCGCACCGTGACGGTCAACGGCACCGTGCGGCAGTTCCAGTGGACGAACCCCCATGCCTATATCCAGGTGACCGTGCCGCAAGGCGGGCGCACGGTGGAATATTCGATGGAAATGGGCGCGCCGATGTATCTTTATGCCCGTGGATGGCGACCGCGCAGCTTGCGCCCCGGCATGCAGGTGGCGGTGGATTACAACCCCTTGCGCAACGGTGATCCCGGCGGCGTGGTGCTGGACGTGCGCAACGCACAAGGGCAGGCTGTGGGATCGAACCGGGAATGAGAGCCGCCGCCTTTGCCTTCGGGCTGCTCGCCGCCGCGCTGGCCACGCCCGCCCTGGCCGAACACCACGACGAGGTGGACGCCCGCAACGAAACCTTTGCCCAGCTGCCCAACTGGCCCGGTTATTGGGTGGCAGAGGATCAGGCAGGCACCACCATCACTGGGCTGGCCCCGGTTGCCACTGCCGCCACTGGCAGTTCGTTCACGGTCAACATCATGCCGCTGCGCGCGGCCAATGCGCCGTGGAACGCGGAAGGCCGCCGCCGCTGGGAAGCGGTGCGCGCCGCCTCCGGTGCGCGCAAGGCAACCGGCTGGGGCTATCCGATGATGATGGGCTCGGCCACGCCGTTGCGCTTTCTGGTCACGCCCGAAGAAACGATCATCATCAACTTCTATAACGAGGCGCGGTATATCTACACCGATGGTCGGCCCATGCCTTCGGAAGAGGATATGTGGCCCACCACCTATGGCACCTCGATCGGCCATTGGGAGGGCGATACCCTGGTGATTGAGACGGCCATGGTCACCGACCCCTCCACCTTCTTTCACGGTGCCCCGCCGTTCAGCGAGAATGCCCGCTATGTCGAGCGAATCCGCCTGGACGGACCGGACCGGCTGGTGCTGGAGTTCAGCGTGACCGACCCCGAAACGCTTGATGCACCCTGGTCCACCCAGGCCGCCTGGGTGCGTGATCCCGGTTTTGACCGCTCGATCATCCTGGCCTGGGACAATGATCGCACCGGCAACGAAGATGGCCTGAACACCATCGAAGCCGGCCCCACGGAGTAAGCCAGGCACCATGAAGACCACTCTCGCCCTGCTGGCCGCCCCGGCCCTGTTCGCCCTTGCTGCCCATGGTGTGCCTGCCGCTGCGCAAACTTTGCAACCAGGTGAAGTTGCCACCGATATTCGCGCCATCGCTGGCGTGGTGGCGGGCGATGCGGCGTGGGAACAGGTATGGTCCGGCCCCATGGCCGCCGACGGGATGAGCGTGACTCAAGACGGCCTGCTGCTGTTCGCACAGGAACAGAGCAACGCCATCTGGAAGCTGTGGCCCGATGGACGATCCTTCGTGGAAGTGCCCTATGTGCTGGGCGCGGGCGCGGTCAGCGTGGATGCAGCCGGGCGCATGCTGGCGGTGGAGCGCGGCTGTTCCGATCCGGGCCTCAGCCAACTGACTTGCGAACGGCGCAGCGCCGTGGTGCAGCTGAACCCCGACCGCCGGGTGATCGCCGACGCCATGCCTGACGGGTCCACCCTTGGCCGCCTGAACGATCTGTATGCCGACGGTCGCGGCGGGGCCTGGTTCACCCAAGGCGCGCTGTATCACACCGATGCCGAGGGCAATGTCACCACCGTGGCCACGATGGAGACCTTCTCCAACGGCGTGGTCACCAGCCCGGACGGCCGCACGCTGTATGTCACCGACCGCACCACGATCCGCGCCTATGACGTGAACGCTGATGGCCTGACATCCAACGCCCGCGTGTTCGCCACGCTGGCACGCGATACGCAGGGCTTTGGCGGTGACGGGCTGGAGGTGGACAACGCCGGGCGGCTCTATGTCACCGGCGATGCGGGGGTTTACGTGTTTGCCGCCGACGGGACCGAACTGGGCGTGATCCCCACGCCGCGCCGTTCGATCACGCTGGCGCTGGCCGGGCCGGAGCGCAACATGCTGTACATCGGCACCATGGGTGCGGCCACTCCGGCGGGCGCGCTGTGGACCCCGCCGCATGGCGAGCGCAACATTGCGATGACGATCTATCGCGTGCCGGTGCAGGCGCGCGGGGTGCGCTGATCCGCGCTGTTCAGGCCGCCTGGGCTTGGGCTTGGGCTTGGGCCAGCAGGTGATCGAGCACGGCCTCGTGAATTACCTGCTCAAAGGCCAGGCCCGCGTGCCCGTCTTCCACCCAGGCGATGCTGGCGGGCTGAAACGCCAGCCCCGGCAGCTTGACCAGCACCCGCTCGCCCGCTGCGCCGGCCCATCGTTTCACGTCCACCAGGCAGCCGCCGGGCGACAGGTCGAGCACGTCAAGATCCATCGTGGCCCCGGCCTTGAGCCGACAAGTGGCAACCAGTTTGCGGGCGAGGCGCAGCGGCATTGGGCAGGTATCCCGCAGGCGGCCCGTCAATCGCCAATGATCGACCCGGGCAAGAGTGACGCCGCCCCTCTCGTGCCGCCAATCATGGCAACAGGCCGTCAACAGGCACGCTGAACGCGGCGGTAATAATTACTCAATCGCCGCAGTCGGGCCGTATCGTTCGCCAAAATAGTCGCCGGGGTTCCATGCCGGGGTCAGCGCCATGTCGGCCACGTTGCGCGCCACGGCATAGTTGAGCGCGGTGAAGCGAAGCAGCGCCGCCCAATCCACCTTGTCCGCCTCATCACCCACCTGGTGATAGTACTGGCTGAGGAAGTTTTCCTGCGCCGCCTGCCCGCCGTTGGCCCAGCCAAGGTCCAGATTGACCGCCGGAATCCCCCGCAGCACATAGGAATACTGGTCCGAGCGCACGAAAAAGCCCTGCTCTGGCGAAGGATCGGGGCTGAAGGTCAGATCAAGCGCGGCCGCCGCCGCCTGCACCGCCGGGTAGAGGTTCGACCGCTCTGCGCCGTAAGCCACCACGTCGCGGAAATCATAGGCCACGATCGGCATGTCGAGGTTGACGTTGGCCACCAGGCGGCCGCTGGCCAGACCCGGGTTGGCGGCGTGGTAGGATGATCCGAGCAGGCCCTTCTCCTCCGCCGTCAGGGCCACGAACAGCACCGGGCGGCGCGGCCGGTGATCGTGCAGCAGGCGCGCCACCTCCAGCAGGCTGGCCACGCCCACGGCATTGTCCATCGCCCCATTGTAAATCTCGTCGTCGCCCTCGGTTTCGGTCTGCGTGATCCCGACATGGTCGAGGTGCGCGGTCAGCACCACGAACTGGTCGGCCAGCGCCGGATCGCTGCCCGGCAGCAGGCCGATCACGTTGGGGCTGTCGATGCGGGTAAAGCTGCTGGCATAGCTGATCCGCGCCGTGCGCCCCAGCGGGAAGGCCGGGACCAGCGCCTCGGGCGTGCGCTCGGCGGCGATCAGGTCGTCATAATCGAACGCCTGGCCCGCCAGCAGCGTGCGCGCCGTGGCCGCCGAGAGCGAGCCGGTTACCTGCAATCCCGGTGCCGAGCTGTAACCCGAGCCATCCGGCCGAGCCCAGGTCATGGCGCTGGCACTGCCCTTGGCGCTGCGCTCCCACGTTCTGGCTTCCTCCAGCAGCGGGGTCCACAGCAGCAGCAGGCCCACCGCCCCGCGCGCCGCCACGCGATCGGCAATGCCCGACCGGTTGTGCGCCGCTTCCTCGGAATTGACCATCCTGGGCCCGCCGTACGTGCGCACGGCGATCTTGCCGGTCAGGTCGACCCCGGCCAGGTCGTCGCGGCCCGGCAGGTCCAGGCCATAGCCGACAAAGACCAGCTCGGCCTCCAGCGTGCCGCTCGGCGCCTCGGCGGTGCCGGACAAGGTATAGTCGGTGCCCAGAACCAGGCCGTCCAGCCCGTCGATGGCCAAGGCATTGCCATCGGGCAGCCGCTCGTACCGCAGCAGGGGCACCGTCTGGAAATAGGTGCCGTTGTCGCCCCCGCCCGCCAGCCCTAGTGTAGCCATGCGCCCGGCAACGTAACCGACGGCCCGCTCGTGCCCGCGCGTGCCCGCCTCGCGCCCTTCCATATTGTCTGCCGCCAGCACGCGCACGTCATGCTCCAGCGTGGCGGCATCCTGCGCGGCAGCGGCAGTGGAAATGGCCAACACCGCGCCCAGCGCGGCAAGAGACAGGCGGCGATGCAAGGCAAAATCCCGGTTACAGGTGAAAGCGCATGCCTAGCCGTGCACGGGTGCACGCGGCAAGCCCGGTTCGACGAAAGCCCTTTGGCAGCCCGGCTTACGCCTTGGCCACAACGCTTTCGGGCAGTTCCTTGCCAAACACGCGCTGATAATATTCGGCCACCAGCATGCGTTCCGCCTCATCGCACTTGTTGAGGAAGGTCAGGCGGAAGGCGAAGCCGGGATCGTTGAAGATCTGCGTGTTTTCGGCCCACGAGATGACCGTGCGCGGGCTCATAACCGTGGAGATGTCGCCGTTGATGAAGCCCTGCCGGGTCAGGTCGGCCACGCGGATCATGTCGGCCACCAGCTTGTCATCCAGCGGGGTCTTGGCCCCCACGATGGCGCGCTCGGTTTCTTCGGGCAAGTAATTCAGCGTGGTGACGATGTTCCAGCGGTCCATCTGGCCCTGGTTGATCGCCTGGGTGCCGTGATACAGCCCGCTGGTATCGCCCAGCCCCACGGTGTTGGCCGTCGCGAATAGGCGGAAATGCGGATCGGGCCGGATCACGCGGTTCTGGTCCAGCAGGGTCAGTTTGCCGGCCTGTTCCAGCACCCGCTGGATCACGAACATCACGTCGGGGCGGCCAGCGTCGTATTCGTCGAACACCAGCGCCACGGGATGCTGCAACGCCCACGGCAGCAGGCCTTCGCGAAACTCGGTCACCTGCAATCCGTCGCGCAGAACAATGGCATCGCGGCCCACCAGATCGATGCGGCTGATGTGGGCATCCAGGTTGATGCGGATACACGGCCACTTCAGGCGCGCAGCCACCTGTTCGATATGGGTCGATTTGCCGGTGCCGTGATAGCCCTGCACCATCACGCGGCGGTTGAAGGCAAAGCCCGCCAGGATCGCCAGCGTGGTATCGGGATCGAACACATAGTTCGGGTCGATATCGGGCACGCGCCCGTCAGCCTGGCTGAAGGCGGGCACCTGCATGTCGATATTCACGCCAAAGGTGGCGCGCACGTCTAGCTGGATATCCGGCGCGGCCATCAGCGTGCCGGACTGTTCGGTGGTGCTGGTCATGTCGTTCATATGGAGGCCACGCCTAGACGGCCCGTCATTTGCCTGCAACGGTAAAGCACAACAACAATCAGTCGAGAGGTATGCCCGATGCAGCTGTTTGGATTTCCCCTGTCGCCCTTCGTGCGCAAGGTCGTCGTGGTGCTGACCGAAAAGCGGCAGGAGTTCGAGTGGGAACCCACCAACCCGCGCAACCCCAGCGAGGCGTTCACCCGGGCCAGCCCGTTCGGCAAGATCCCTGCCTTTGCCGATGGCGATTATATGCTGGCGGATTCCACCGCCATCGTCACCTATCTGGAAGCGCGCCTGCCCAGCGTGCCGTTGCAGGCAGTGGAAGCGCGAGCGCGGGGGCGCGAAGTGTTCTTCGACGAGATAGCCGATACCATCCTGGTCCCGGCGGCCGCGCCCATCGTGCTGAACCGCTTCCTGAAGCCGGTGATCTTCGGCGAGGCGGGCGACGAGGAGGCAGCACTGGCGGCCGAGCAGGCGGTGGAAAAGCCCCTCGCCTATCTGGAGGCAGAAGCGGCGCGGGCCGGGTGGCTGAACGGGCAATACGGCATTGGCGACATCGCCTTTGCCAGCGTGGTCAAGACGCTGGGCTATGCCGGGTGGGCTCTGGATGCGGCGACCTATCCGGCGCTGGTGGCTTTGTATGCCCGCGTCTGCGAGCGGCCCGCGTGGGTTGCCGTCGCGGAACGCGAAGCAGCCATGTTCGCCGCCGCCGGGCGCTGAACGGACGGCATCAGCCCACCTTGGGGGGCAGGCTGAACAGGCGGGCGAAGCGCCGCCATTGGCGCAGGTCGCCGGTGATGGACAGGCCCGTCAGGTCAGCCGGGTCCAGCCCGTCATAGATCGCGCCCGCGATCAGCGCGGCTTGCGGCGCGCGCGCGATCACCTCGGCCCCGGCCACCGGTTCGCGCACGATAGGTAGCTTGCGGTCGGCCAGGCGGGCGCGGAACTCCTGCCCGGCAATGGCAAAGCCGACATCGGCGGTCACGTCCCTCGCCGCCTTGCGATCCAGCATGGTGCGCAAACTCATCATCAGGCTGACCGGCGACAGCGGCAACTGCGGATCGTGCGCGGGCGAGCGGGCGGCCCAGCGGCCCAGTTCCTGGATCGCGGGTTCGGCCAGCAGGCCCCATTCGGTCAGCGCATAGACTTGCGCGGCGGCAGGCGGAGGCAGCTGGCGGCGCTGGACCACCCCGGCCCGCTCCAGCCCGGCCAGACGCTCGGTAAGGATCTTGGCCGATATTCCGGGCAGTCCACCGCGCAAGTCGGAAAATCTCAGCGGCCCGAGCATTAGTTCACGGACCACCAGCAGCGCCCAGCGTTCGCCTATCACTTCCAGCGCGAAAGCCGTGCCGCAGGCATCGTCGTACCATTTACCGTGTAGGGTTTCCTTGGGTAACTCCATAGTTGCTTTTTGTAACTTGATCGGTCACGTTTGGCAAGTTCCGAGTCGCTGGATGAGAGGATTGCAGCCATGTCGAAGCCCATGTCGAAGATGATTTTCATCAACCTGCCGGTCACCGACCTAGCCAGCTCGATGGCGTTTTACGAAGCCGTGGGCTTCACCAACAATCCGCAGTTCACCAATGACCAGGCGGCCTCGATGCAGTGGTCCGACGCGATTGCCGTCATGCTGCTGACACATGATTTCTGGAAAACCTTCACCGACCGGACGATCCCCGACGCTAAACAGAGCGCTCAGGTGTTCCTGTGCCTGACGCATAACAGTCGGGCCGCGGTTGATGACATCGTTGCCCGCGCCGGTGCCGCAGGCGGATTGGCCGAGCCCACCCCCACGCAGGACCACGGCTTCATGTACGGCAGCAGCTTCGAGGATCCCGACGGGCATATATGGGAGAACGTCTGGATGGACCCCAAGATGGTCAGCGGCGAAATGCCACCCCCGCAATAAAGCCCAAGCAGAAAGAGGAGAAATGCCATGTACGTTCAAGGTTTCGTGCTCCCTGTGCCGGAAGGTAACAAGGACGCCTATCGCCAGATGGCGGAGGACTTCTGGCCTATCGTCCGCGATTATGGCGCAGTCGCCCAGATCGAGGCCTGGGAGGACGACGTGAAGGACGGCAAGCAGACCGATTTCCGCCGCGCGGTCGACGCTGCAGAGGGCGAGAAGATCGTCTTTTCATGGGTCCTCTGGCCCGACAAGGCCACCTGCGACGCCGGCAGCGAAAAGATGATGCAGGACGATCGGATGAAGACCATTCCGGACCCCATGCCGTTTGACGGCAAGCGGATGATCTTTGGCGGCTTCTCGCCGATTGTCTGGCAGGAAGCCAAGTAATGGCGGGCGAATTCATCTGGTATGAGCTGAT
>Ga0114940_10000672_pt1 | contig 14663 bp, 14 predicted proteins | sample ColdCreekSource_FD_87195 | JGI IMG/M metagenome (GOLD analysis project Ga0114940, IMG submission 87195) | Groundwater microbial communities from Cold Creek, Nevada to study Microbial Dark Matter (Phase II) - Cold Creek Source | ecosystem: Environmental > Aquatic > Deep subsurface > Groundwater ... | reverse complement strand
TGTTAAAAATTATATTTATTTTTATATTTATTTTTAAAGATTATATTTATTTTTATATTTATTTTTATATTTATATTTATTTTTATATTTATTTTTAAAGATTATATTTATTTTTATATTTATTTTTAAAGATTATATTTATTTTTATATTTATTTTTATATTTATTTTTATTTTTATATTTATTTTTAAAAATAAAAATAAAAAAAGCTTTCTATTTAGGAATTTTTTGCTAGGGATAAAATACTCAGTATATGGTAGGTAGGGGGCCCCCCGGCACCCCTGCAAAAAAAACCAGACAGAATAAAAAAATAAAGAATACTAACCTAACCTAATCTGAGAACAATCATGAAAACTATTATTAGATACGAAGGCAAAGAATACATTGAAACTAATAGCAATGAACCTATAATGAGTAACGATCCTTGTGCATGTGGTAACCCAATGTATGTTCCTTTAGCAGTTATTGTATTAGGACTCGTGGATTCTTGTAGCCATTGTGGTAAAGACTATCCTTTTAAAGCGCACTGTCATGCAGTAACAGAGTCCTATTTAGGTCTTATTGAAGGGGAAGAAATTGTAGAATTATAATATTGTAATTCTAATTAATTAAACGCATACATATCTGCGTTATAAAATAAGTGATATGTATGCATTAACTTTAACCTTAACCTTAACCTTATTATCATGTATTTAATTAAACCACTCTTCACTGCTTTAATCTTTGGTACTATCGTTGGTACTATTTCCGTACAGGTTAATAAACTACAAGAAGTAACTTCTTCTATTACTCCTGATTGTATTACTGTAGTAACACTTAATTGTTACAAATAAGATATAACTTAACGCATACATATCTGCGTTACAAAATAAGTGATATGTAAATGAATTATTTAATAAAGGATAAAACTATGACTATTTCAAATAGAGTACAAGCTGCTGCTGATGTATTTGCTACATTGCACACTGGGTTAGATATTAACTATGTAGACTACTCAGTCTATCATGATAGTTTACATTTCTTCTTAGCTTGTGGAGTATCTTTAGCAGAAGAACAACAAGTTCTCGTAATAGAAGCATGTTTAGGTAATCAAAAGATTCCTGCACATTTAGAACATCTTTTAGATGCGTTTAATGACATTCCTAGCGAATTATTAGAAGAGTATAGTAATTTTTACTATGCTTATTTTTCTAATTAATTACTCATTTACTCATTTACTCATAATGAGTAAAGCCGGAACCACACGGTTTATAATTAGATCATGGTATTTGTAATTTATTTAAAAAAAAGTAAACATAATGAGATTAATCACACAAAAAGAAATGAATCAATTGTTAGCAAAATTCAACAACTTAGACGCAAAATTAGATAAGGTAACAGAAGATCTAACTAAGTTTAAAAAAGACACTGAGATAAGTTTAGATAAGATAACGGAAGATCTAACTAAGTTTAAAAAAGACACTGAGATAAGTTTAGATAAGATAACGGAAGATCTAACTAAGTTTAAAAAAGACAGTGAAATAAGTTTAGTTAAGATAACTTGTTTAGCAGAATTAGTAGACACTAAATTTAATTGCATGAGCTTAATAGTTTCCACATTATTAACTATTTTAGTTTTAGGAGGTGGAACTTATTTAGTTAATATGAATGATAGCCAACAAGAAGACATTTCTAATATTAGAAAAGAATTAGAAACATTTAGACAAAGTAAGTAAATTAAACTTGAAGCATTTACAAGTATAAAGAAAATGCATTTTTATAATTTATTAAATGGAGAACCTCATGAATATTTACCAAGCGGCGTTAAAATTACGTTTAGATTACGAAGAAACTGGAATCATAGTAGATGCAGTAGAAGATAAAGAAACTAATTTATATTTTATCTTCCATGATGCGTTACATACTTATTTAAATCTGGCCCCTGTAGAAAAAGACGAACCTATTGTATTAGCTACAGAACTAGTATTAGGAGGTCAAGACTATTCTACTAATTCAATGTTAGAGAAAGTTACTGCGGATGACATTTCTAATCGTTTGTCTAAAATACCTTCAGAGATAATAGAGCTCTTAATTGAATTTTATACAAAAAGATTTAATTAAAAAGTAGATTCCTGTCGTATATAAGTTTACGACAATAAATAAGTAGCTTATACCTCATTAAATTAATAAACACAAAGGAACATAATAACATGACTAACTTAACTGCAGATCTACGTCTTCTTTCTAATCGTAAAGCTCTTGCCTTAAATAGTTTAACTAATTTGAAAGAATATGAATTAAGAAGTGCTCAAATTCAAATTGAATGGAAATTTCAAGTAATTATTGAAGCCCTTGAAGGGTTACATGCATTAAACATTCATCATTCTTGTAATCTATCAGACTTAGTTGATAATTTTGAAGCAATCGCACCTTCTATGAGATAATATTTAATTCTTTAATGTCTTATTAATAACATTGAACTTATTAATAAGACATTATAATAGTCAAGACGTACACACATTTACGTCTTTAAAAAAGTAATGTGTAAATACTCATTATAGGAACATAGTGACATGTTAAAAATAGGACTAACTAAAAATCAAATTGAGCGAATTATTAATCAAGTAGTAGAAGTTTATGATCAAAAAGGATCAAATTCACCTGAATTTAAATCATTATATCATAGACATTATTTAACATTAGAAGCCCATAAAAAAGAAACATTAATTTTCAATATAGGGAGAGCAATAAAAGTTAAAGGACGATTAGTACGTAGAGGAGATGGATTAGATAGTAATCTTAATTTAATATCACCTTTATGGATAAACGGAGTTAAGCTTGAGCACTTACATGTCTTTGATGGCGTAATAGATGTATTAACTATAAATACAGAAGGTAATTTCAAGACAACAAATCTAGAAGTATTCTCATATACTAGGACTGAGGGTAGTAAAGGATACGGGCTTATGCCGAAAGGAAGTTGTAGAGAGAAATATAGTAAGAGAGCGAAATAAGTTTCTGTTATATATAGACTTACAACAATAAATAATAAAGAGAAAAAAAGATGTTAAAGAACAATAAGATTGATGGAATGGAAGTTGCAATAATTTCTGCTATGTTCATTGCCAAGATAAATGAACCTCTTGTAATGTATTTAGGGGATGATTTTTTTGCTGTGCACGATTGTCTTCATTGGTTCACAGGAATAGGGGTATCAATAGAAGAAGAAAATTTATTAAAGGGCATACAAGAATACATGCAAGAAACAAGTACAACTCTTTTAACAGAAGAACAAAAGAAGTATATAACGTTGTTAAAAGAAAAAGGAGTTTATGAAGAATTAAAAGCGTCTTTAAAAGAAGCGCATTATAATATGAAACATAGATTTCTTAAATAATTAAATTGTCGAGTATATACTCTCGACGTTAAATAAGTAGTATATTTTATGCACTAATTAAACAAACAAAAAGAGATAATTATCATGGCTAACTTAAACACTGGTTCCGCTTCAAATTCTGCTGTCAACAACAACAATAGTAATAATATGAAAGAATTTGCAATTGCATTCGAAGGAGCATCATATTCCGAAGTAGCTCCATTAATCAACTATGTTGTAGGAGAAACCTTAGTAAATTGGGAAAATAAAGGAGTAGCGATTGCTTCTATATTAATAGATGGATTATATCCTATCAAAGAAGTAGTGCACTTAGAGGGTGATGATGAAAACCAACAAGATATAAACGTAGCTAAAGTCAAAAAACACAACGCGGCTCAATTAGCAAACAGAACTTTTTTCTTAGAAACTTTTGGTGCTAAATTAGGCAATATAACTCCTGCAACTTTATGTGCTAAAAAAGGAGAAGGATATGACAAAGCAAATCATGTAATGAAAAAGATGTTGAAATCCTTATTTACAATCAAAGTTAATTGTAATGAAGGAGGAGCACCTAAGTTTCATGGATTAGAGTTCAATGTCAATAATGTATGTGTGCAATTAATCAATGCACCTCAACTTTGGTTTAGCGTGCTTGCTAAATCCACTTCTGTATTAAGTGTAGAAGAAAAAGCTTTGTTTATTTCTTTAATGTTTGCAAAAACTGCAACAGTTAAAGGTAATGAAATTTCTCGTGACGGAGTAACTATTGACTTAGTTAATGGAACTGTAGACACTGGAAACAGAGTTATAAAAGTAACCAAAGTAAATAATTTTGGAAGTTTTACAGAAGACTTCTTAGTATTAGATGGACTTCATTCTTTATTTATGTTTGCATTGCAGACATTAGGAGGAACTTCCAAACAACTTCAAGTTGCTATCAACGTAGCCGTTAGTTTATTTGCTCCTGAGCACAACTATGGTCACAAACCCGATAGTGATGATATTGCTGCATTCGTGCGTGCCAACTTAGTATATAGTTCTGCTATTAAAGGTAGCCACGAAGTATTCCCTGGGTTCAACATTATTGCTGCAAAACAAGATCCTAATTTTTTAGGATGGGTATTGAATCAAGGTGTAATTGCAACTAGTGATAAAACTAATATCAAGTTTGTAACTATCAATTCCGGGGCAGAAGCCACTGGTATTGGGTTTAACCGCAGCACAAATAGTCTAATGACTGTAAATGATGCTGGCAAACCAACTAAGTTCTTTAATAGAGCAGCAGCTAATAACTATGATTGTGCAACTCAAGAAGAACGTCAAGCGTCCAACTTTGGGTTTGCGTTATCTAATGGTAAAGTAGCGCACACTAAAGGTGCTTTAAGAAAAGTAGCTTTCACTAATAGTGTATTAGGGTTTGGTAGCGGAGTTGCTATCATCAACAAAGATAATAAAGGATTTAAATTCTCTGTAGCTAAGAAAGCAAAAGAGACTATTTCTATCTCTTTATTTGGGGCTCAGTTTTTAAATAACGCTGAGTTCAAATTTATGTTAATCAACGCACTATCCAAAAAAATCCAACAACAAGTAGGAACTATAGTAGGTCCTTCTGAAACTCTTTTAGAAATTAGTGTTGGTGAAACACAATATTGTCTTGTAAATAATAACGAGACTGTAGCTTCTGTTGAAATAGTTAGTGGTTCTGTTAGATCTAATGTAATGGATGAAAATGCCATTGACGTTATTATTGATGTAAAAATCAACACTCAATCTAGCTTTGTTAAAACCAGACGTTTCGGCACAAAGTTCACAACTCTTCCTTATGAAGCTAACTTTAATGTTAGTGATGAATGGGATATTATCCTAAACAACGAGACTGTAAAAGGTCAAGGAGCATTGCTTGAAATGTTTGCTAATGCAAATGGAGAGCATGTTTTAAACAATTCCACTGGAGAACTTATTTCAGCAGATGGAACAGTTATTAATTTAATGGAGGTAGATAATAGTTTTAACACTTGGAAATTAAATAGTGTTCAGAAAGACGTAAAACTTCAAATAGAAATTGCACGTTCTGTTTGGAACAACATGGCTAGATTTTGCACTAAAAGTGTTGTAGTAGTGAGAGAAGAAGACACTTTTGTAGTAGTAGAAGAAACATTAGACGTAATATTCGGAGAACTTGTCTTCGACGTTGAAATTTCCACTCCTCTTGAAAGTGTTAGTAAATCTAATTTCACTTTAGAAAGTGCTGCTGCAGTTTATTTGCAAAACAGAAGAATAGGAGAATTCTTATTCAATGAATGTTTAGGTAAAACTGAAAAGTTTGTAAATCTAGCAAATAATTTCGCAGGTAAAGACAATAACGTTATTAAAGTAATTGATCTTAGCAATTCTGAAGATATGGAAGCTTTCACTTATGCTTTCAATAATGTAGAAACTTTAGATCAACGCGCTAATGTTGTTGCTCTCAGCAAACTTTATCCTTCAGGCATTTCTATTTGTTTTGGTAAAGTTAAAGCCAATATTAACTTAGGATTATTGGCCTCTTTTGGTCAATTTAGTTCTGCAAATGGCAGTTGCATCGCTGAAACTGCTGCCGTGTATAACTTAATCTTAACTATCATTTCAGGAGGAAATGTAACTTCAGTTTTGATTGAAAAAGCTCAACAAGCTTATAACAAAATCATAAACACAGCAGTATCTTCTAATAATGTTTTGAAAAAAGCAACTAGAAGTGGTAGCTTAGTTTATGGAAAAGTTAGAACTTCCTATCATCCTTTGTTAAATTCAGTAGATGGTATTCCCACTATTGTTTTAAACAAAAATTGTCCTATGGTTAAATTGATGGGCATTAACCCTAATGATTGTTTAATCAATTATTTTATAGGTTTTGCTCGCACTCCTATGCCTTTCTTAGGTGCGGCTAGATTAAAATTAACTAATGATGCATCTATCTGTGATGTTGCTCACGTATTAGTTGATCCTTATGTCTTCCACGCTTTAAGTGAAGGAGATTCTGACGGCGACGGAATTGCTCTGTTTAACTTAGAAGCATTAGCAGTAACTAAAGAAGAAGTTTTTGAAATTAATGCTAGTGCTATGGGTTTAGCAGGCTATGAGCACCTTTATGGGGATGATGTTCCCTTTGCAGATTTCGTATCTGAAAGTGATAAAGTTGGTAAAAAGTCTTTAAGAAAGGCTTCTTTAATCATTAACACCACTATGGCCGATAATGACGGTAACCAAGTATCAATCACTCCTGCTTTTGTAGGTTATTTTGCTCATTGTGTTGCCACACATTATCGTTCTGCTGTAGGAACTTCCTATGGTATCTGCTCTAAATTAGTGTTTAATGCTGCCGATGTAGCTTTCACTCAACCAGAGCGTCTAGAAACTCTAATGACTGCAACATTAATTGCTTGGCGATTAATGTATGAAGGTTTATCCTTGTCTGGGTATAGTGCAAAAGCAGAAAAAGTTATGCAAATCATTAATTTTGCTTCTTATGATCTAAAGGCTCAGCGAGTTCTTGTCATAGGCGATGAATTAGATTTTGCTTTTAATGCAAACGAAGGACAAACCCTAGTTAGTGGTGCAAGCCTATTAGCTGCTGAATTTCCTAATTTAGTTGTAACCGAAGAAGTCTTTTCCACTATTATCGCTTCCCGTAGTATCACTCGTGTTGTTCCTAAATTAGAAGGTTTTGGTAAACTTTCTCCTAAATGGGAGTGTGTTTGTCCTGCTGCTATTAAATATGGCGCTCTTCGTCGTATTAGCCAAGGTGACGATCGTGTTGCTATAGAACTTGGTCTTCTAGAAGAAGCTGAATTAGCTAGTCAAAATGTTAGCGTAGGCAAACCTATTTCCCGCATCTTTGCTAACCAATCTTCTGATCTAAAATCTTCTATGTTTGCTAATAGCAAATTGTTAGATGTAGTTGATGCTATTTGTGGTTTTCATGCCCAAATAATATTGACTCAAGCCCAAGTGCGCGACACTTTTCAGTAAATAAATAAACTCCAGATCCTCCTGGAGTATAAATATTAGTTCAAGGAATTCTGAGGATAGAGTGAGTATTAAAATATTCACTCTATTTCTATTTCTATTTTTTTGTAAAACAAGGATGTTAAAATGATTTATCCATCTCTATTTAAAGTAAACCCAAATCATGTAAAATTAATGTATGAAAGTAATGAAATTATATTAGGCACTAATTGGTGCCAGGAAGGTAAAATGCAAGAAAAAGGAATAGCCGCAGAAGAACTTGTATTTGGGTTATTATCTTTATGTAATGTAGAAGTTATAAGAAGTAAAAAATCTTCCGTTTTAGATGAAATATTAAAAGTAGATATTGTTTGTAGAAGTAAATCAGAATGCAATGATGTATTTGCTTTTCAAGTTAAATCAAGTATGACCGGCGCTCTTCAACACCATTCAAAATATGGAACAGAAATAAAATATGAAAATTATTATTTTAAAACTCCTTGGTGTTTAATAATTAATGGGTCTTTATCTAACTCCGAAGTATTTGATTTATTAATTGAAGAATTATTATTAGATTTAGATCCAGATTTAAATCTAAGTAATATAAAAGATGTTGCTTTAGACGTTTTAAGTAGTAATTCAAGAAGAATTAATATTTGTAAAACTTGGGCTTTATCTAAAAAAGAACAAAAAGCTTTAAGATTAATCTATAACATAGGGAAAAATAAAGCAACCTATTTTTTCAAATCTTAAAACTATTCGTGACATAGTATTCCTTGCAAGGAATACTATGTCGTACTTAATACTACGACATTAAATAAGTGTATTAAATTGTAAACATTAAATAGAGAAAATTAATAATATGAAAGGATCTTTTTTGGTTAAAGCTTCAACTTTGTTGTTCCAAAATTCCATTTTTGAAGGCGCTGTTTCTTTCACAATAGGCAATACAAAGTATGAAGAAAAAGGAGTTTTATTTCTAACTCCTAAAGGGTTTAACGTAAGGTTTTTATGTGGTCAAACAGTTAAAACTGTCTATTTAGGTAATAGTTTTAATAACCAATCTTTGAAATATTATGAAGAAGGATTTGAAAAAAAAGTAGAAGGTATTTTTTCTTTTAATTTTGAGATTTCTGATCAAGGCAGAGAAAATTTTAAATTTACTGAATTTTTCTTTCCAACTAATAAAATCTCTTTCTATTATGAAAGCAAATTAGCTACATATAGTTATGAGGTTAGCATTATAGTTGCTCAACTTAACTGTATTAAAAAATCTTTCAGTAACTGTTTTATTTTTGATTCAGAAACTGTTCTAAGAAGTGTTAATCCTTTTTGTAATTGGACAGGCACTGTAGTAAGTGAAACTAGACTAAAACGAGGTTTAAATAAAATCAATCAAGCACTTCGAGTAAACACTGAAAACTTCGATAAAACAAACAAAATATTATGGGATTTTTTCTAAATTAAATCAATCAATCATTTCAAGTAAACACTATTGAACCCCTAAACAAAATAATGAAAACACAATTAATTCAATTTAGGTATAATCCTCTTCAGATAAAACATATAAACTCTATATTAATAGGAGTAGTTGAACTTAAATTCAATGGCCAAAGATATATCGCAGTAGGTTTTCTTAATTTTAGAGCTAATTCTGTTTTATTAACATTTAAGATAAACAACAAAGTTAGGACTGTTTATATAGACCACTCTGTCTTTGCTGATTTAAGTTATATATTAAGATCTGAGTCTGGATCTGAAGTATTAGTTGAAATGTCTTTAATCATAGATTTAGATTCTGGGTTAGATTATTCAATTGCGACAAATTATTTATTTCCGGAATGCCCTTCTAAACTTTATTGTATTAAGCAGAACTCATATCTAAGACTTGCTGTACTAAGTGGCGGTTATTTTCAATTTGGAATACATGATTTAGGTTTAGAAAAAAGTAAAACAATATCAAAAGCTTCTTTGTGGCTTCTTAAAAAAGAATTAGAAGATTGTGTATCTTTTGATATAGATATTTATGGAGCTTTTGTGCTTACAATGCTTCAATTAGGCAACACAAAAAATGTCAATCTTCATTTTGACGACAAAGAACACGCTGACAGTTGTGACTCCCAAGCAGCTCATGCACGACAACAATTTGCTGATTATTTTTTTAACTTAAAAACTAATCAAACTAATCAAACTAATCAAACTAATGTTTCAACAATTCGAGTAGTAAAACAAGAATCTCAAAAACTTCTTCTTCCTTGTTTAGAAAAAGACAACACAGTTAGAAAAAGTGCAGTTGAGGTTGAAATTCCCAATAAAACTGACTCTTTTGTCACAGATGAAGCTGCAATTCCCAATGAAGTTGCAATTCCTGATGAAGCTTATGTTTATTATGACGCTGATTTTGGATATTTTGAAAATGAAATTGATTCTTTTGTCACAGATAGAATCAACGCCTTTGTTGCAAATAAAGCTGACGCCTTTGTTGCAAATAAAGCACAAAAAACGGTTAAAACAGACGACCAAGATTCATCTAAAGAGACTGTAATAAACACTAACACTAACACTAACACTAACACTGAGGTTAACACTATGTCTGGATTTAAATTTGATCGTTCTGCTTCTTGTTCTTTTTCTAATGAAGACGCCACTTCTTCTGTTAATGTTGACGTCACTTCTTCTATTAATGAAGACGTCACTTCTTCTGTTAATGTTGACGCCACTTCTTCTGTTAATGAAGCTGTTGCTGCCCCTATATCCACTCCTAATGTTGAGGTAAATGCTATGCAAAATTCCGCTATTAATTGTGCCCGCGCTAAAGTAGCTTCTGAAGCTGCTGTTGTTGAAGTAGCTTCTGAAGCTGCTGTTGTTGAAGTAGAAACTTCCCCTAAAGTTGCTCAAACTCCTTCCAATAATAAAGTATTAGCTTCGGTGGAGATTGTAGTTAATATAACTATGACTTCTCGCCTTATTCCTAGTAGTGCTTTCGGAACTATCCAAGATAAAAACAAAGGTGCTATTATTAACACTCGTAGTTGTGGTTTGATTCTCAAAAATAAAATAGAAGATAGTGCGTATGCCACTTTCCGTCCTCTTCCTGAGATCAAACAAGATAGCTATGGTAATAATAATATGGCTGTAGTTATCTTTCATTATGTAGATGGCAGCCAAGAAATATTAGACGTTAAACACACTATCAAATTCTGGAATAATGTTCTAGGTGTAACTGATATTAGTTCTACTGATATCAACTTCCTAGTAAAAACTCAGTTTAAAATGGATGCTGAGACTTTAGAAGAAGGTATTCGTGAAGGAAATATTCGTGCTTATTCCATTAAGTTCGAAAACTTAGACTCTAATATGTTTGCCAACCCTCAAAGTAGCGCTTTCAGTAACGTGTTAACTTTGCCTGTTGCTAGAAATATCTGGGCAACTCCTTTGCGTAACACTGTTGAAGTAGCACAAAAAGGTCAAAAGTTTGTTATGTCTTCTAAATTCTTTGGCACTGAAACAGTTGCTGACGAACCTATAGACTATAAATTGTTCATGCACCGTTCTGACAGCATCATGAACTCCGTAACTTCTTCCTCTATTTTGGCTCAAAATAGTGCAACAAAAACAGGCGCATCTTTCCTTTTTGGTGAGGGCGACTTAATCCCTAATAGTTCTGCTAAGAAAACAGTAAGCTCTGTAGCTCCTAAAGCCTCTGTAACAGTTGAAACTGTAGTAGCTCCTGTAGTAGTTGACGAAGAAAAAGTAGCCCTTCGTAAAGAAAATGCTGAACTTAAATTAGAAATTTCTAGTTTAAAACTAAGCGTAGAAGCAATGAATGCTAGCATGGTTGCTTTAACTGCTGCTGTTCAAAACATAAACAAAAATGCTGCTGCTCCTATAGCTGTTGTAGCTGAAATTGTTCCTGTAACTGAAGTAGTAACTGAAGTAGTAATTGAAGTAGTTGCTGAAGAAGTAGTAGAAGTAGTTGTTAACCCTCAAGAAGAATTAAACAACGCAGTAAACGCTGCTAAAAAACATCTTCTTGTTGCAACTTCTTGTGAATGGGGTGCTAACAGAGACGAAATTCTTGAAGAAGCAACCCGTCTTGTAGCTGAAGCTGAGGAAGCTGCTAAAACTCCTGAAGAAAAAGCAGCAGACGCTGTTGCTTTAGAAGTTAAATTAGCTAAAGAAGAAGCTCAAAAAGCTAAAAGAGCTGCTTTCTTAGTAAAAGAAGCTGAAATAAAAGCAAGTGGCTCTAAAGACTTATCTTATTTATTCGGTTAAATAAGTTGCTGTCTCGCTGGATTTGCAGTCCTATAGGCTTGATATCCTATATATCAACTCGTATCTAATTTACTTTTAATTATAAAATAAAAGCAACCTAAACTTTGTTGTTAACTAAGTTTCAACTTAACTTTGTTGTTAACTAAGTTCATCTTTATATGATGATAAACCTATAGGACCTGATTATGTCCTTAAACTAATTTAATATAATCTAATTATAAAAGTAGATTAAATTGGCCGTTTAAATTAGGCTAGAGTAATTATCTTAAGTAATATAGTAATACACTAGTTAAAGTATTCCTGGCTACAAGGATAAGTAGCAAAACTGCTTTTTAGCGCACACTAAAAAGTAAAGTGTTTCTTAGCGCACACTAAGAAATAAATCACTATTTAAAATAGTCAATCCCTAAAATTTGCCTGTAGAATACCTAGTAGATTTCTCAAGAGTAGATCTCAAGTCTAATCTTGGATAGGTTCTTTGTAGATCTCAAAGTAGATCTCTATGTAGAGCACAAGGCTCAGTCTGGATAGGGTCTAAGTAGATCTCTAAGTAGATCTCTAGCCTAAATCTGGATAGGGTCTAAGTAGAAAATCTAAGTAGATATCTATGTAGAGCTCTAGCCTAAATCTGGAAAGGGTCTAAGTAGAATGTCTAAGTAGATATCTAAGTAGAACTCTAGCCTAAATCTGGATAGGGTCTAAGTAGATATCTAAGTAGATCTCTATGTAGATATCTAGCCTAAATCTGGATAGGGTCTATGTAGAAAATCTATGTAGATTTCGGTAAACACACTAGTAATAAACAATCAGGTAAACTCATGAAAATCCAACAATCTGTTAAATCAATTGCACAAGTTAAGATCAATTTCATGAAATCGGAGGAAAAGGTCGCAGAATTAGGTAGCAAAGCATATAACCGTCTATATAGAGATGGTAGTGTAGGAATAGTTGCCGAATTAACTGACGGATTCATGTTGCAAATGAACACAACCGATAGTGGAACTGTAGATATGACTGAGCTATTAAGAGGATTAACGGTAAATCTTCGAGTAGCACCAGAGCATTTCGAAATTCTAAATGAAAGGTTTGCACAGTTCAATAGTGTAGGAGCATATATTGAGGTAGAATTAGATGGTAATGTAGAACATGGAACATTAACCGTGCGTGAAGAGCAGGTAGAATCGTTCACAATATATGTAGCAAACATCTTAGGTATTGAACCTATGGCTGCATTGCGTGTAGGATCTATTGTTGCCCACAATGAATTAGTGTCCAAAATAACAAAACAAAAAGAAGCACAAGCAAAAGAAAGTGCTAGTGTTATTGCAACAAACAGAGCAGCGAGAGCTGGTGTTAACAAAGTTGTAAACGCGAATTTGTTCATGTAATCCTTTATTGCGCCATTAATTATCTCTAATTAATGGCTCATTATAAGTATTAAATGTACTTAAATATATTCTATAATAGATATCTTGTAACCAATAAAAAGTTATTAGATTATGAATTGATTTCAATAAAAACCTAATGTGCGTTAGGGACTAAAAGAAATCTGTGCATAATGTAGTAGCCTAATAATTGTGTTAGTTAAGTATTGAGATAGAAACACACATTGTTATGATAAGCGCACACTTATTGTAACATAAACACACATTAGTTAATTATATAGGGTAGCGCACACTACCCTAGATAGTTAATTGAATAACCTCATCAGTGGATGAAAAGCTGTTCGTTGCGGCTATGGGGTCTCGTCGTTTATCGCCGACGTTAAGTATACATGAAAGCGCAAGTGCTGTGTCGTAAAACGATGAGTGCTGTATAAGACCTACCTTCTGAAATGAAGGGTAAAGGTTGACTTGCATGCTAGCTAGTCTCTGGTAGAACTAGTGCGTTTGATTATTATAAAACATGTAATTAAGCCAGGTTAGCCGTGAAAACGGAGGCATTGGCGCATTTCCATTTGGCTTACGATAACCTATGGACGGGGTAATTACTGACATGTATTGTATGACGCGTATAAGCCTAGCCACTTTTTTTTGGCGCTAGTTGTATTTGCGGTTGTATTGTAATAGTTTCGTGTATATATAGATAACCATTCACTTTATCATGATACTTAGTGTATCAAACGTATATATTAATTGTGATTAATATGTAGAATCAAAAAACTCTAAAACCTAGTGTGCGCTAGGTAATAAGAGTTAATTTGATTTTATGTATTAACTGTAATATAAACACACATTAGTTAAATATGTAACCTAGCGCACACTAGGTTATATAGTTAATTAAATCTATTTCAGATTAGGCTGATATAAGAGATCAAGGCTCTTAATAGATACTTAAACATATAACAAAATCAACAATTTATTATGCATAATGTAAACGTAAACGTAGTAGAAAAAGAAATTGCAAAAGGTAAAGAAATGTTATCGCGTAGTTTTGTCAACAATGACTATGCAAAACAAGAAATTCCTAGCGATTTAGATGGTTATGCGGAAACACTATTCAGATATAGTTTATTCACTGAATATCGAAATTGGGTAACAAAAGTTGCGCAATTAGGCCTCTCAAAAATGGAAACAATCATGATATATGCTGAGGTTAAAAGAACAGCATATAGAGGTTTGGCCAGATATCGTGATGGTTATAAAGCTCCTGAGGTTAATGTAGCAGAAGAAGTTGCTGTTGTAACAGAGGAAGTTGCTGAATTAAAAGCTCTTGTAGCTCAATTAAACGATCGCGTGATTGGCTTAACTGCTGAAAAAGCTGCGTTAATTGACGCTCAAACCACAACTATAAATGAATTAATGCAAATTAAATCTTCTATGCGTCTTAAAGTTAAGTTAGGGCTAACAACTAAAATTTGTAGAGAAGTAGTTGCTAACGTAGTTTCCAAAGTAGTCTCCAACGTAGTTTCCAAAGTAGAAATCAAGTAGAGATCAAGTCTAATTTTAGATAATTTTCTTTTGTAGACCTCATCAGCGGATGGTCAGGTAGCTCGTTGCTATCATGAGGTATCGTCGTTTATCGCCGACGTTAAGTATATATAAAAGCGT